>Ga0164243_10000446_pt1 | contig 78297 bp, 70 predicted proteins | sample OricompcompostOP_FD_108781 | JGI IMG/M metagenome (GOLD analysis project Ga0164243, IMG submission 108781) | Organic Plus compost microbial communities from Emeryville, California, USA - Original compost - Organic plus compost (OP) | ecosystem: Engineered > Solid waste > Mixed feedstock >... | reverse complement strand
TGTACACCGCGGCCCCTTCCTCGCCGGAGAGCCGCATGATGTCGGCGAAGTCCTCCAACTCCGGCAGCCCGAGCTCTTCAGCCAACGCATGCAACGCATCCCATGGCGGCAGCCCCGACCACCGGGACCGGCCAAGCTCCTCACTGAGCCGCCGGAACACCCACGAGTCCGACACCTGCGCCGCCGACTCCATGGCTTGCCGGACACCTGAGCCGTTGTGACGCTCCAGCGCGACCAGATCGATATAGGCCCCCAGCGCGCGGGCGAACTCCACCCGCGCCCGTTTGGCGTCGTCGATCGCGTTGTAGTTCGGGATGAAGAACATCACCACCGCCAACCCGACTGATGCCACTGCCGGCACCACGATCGGCAGCCCGATGCCCAGCACGTTGAAGAACATCCCCAGCAGCGACGGGGCCACGAGCCCCAACGCGGCGAACGTCAGCTTGTCGCCGTAGAACTTCGCCAGCGAGATCCGCAGCAGCGCCAGTTCCCGGGCGGGAGTCCGCACCCACATCCCCGGCGGAAGCACCCGGATCGCCCAGACTCCGATCCGTTCCTTGCCCGACGAGGCCGCCCCGGTCGTGGACTCCAGGTCAGCGTGCCGCGACGGCGTCAACCGCCCGAGAGCATCAGCCAGATCCACCTGCGGCGGCAGCAACCGGGCCACCAGCAGCACACACCCGAGCCCCAGCAGCGCACCGGCCGCCATTGCCAACGGAAGTCCCGCGATCACGACGCTCGCCCCGTCCGCGTCGACGTTGAGACGAGGAACCGTGCCAGCGGCTTCCCGACCGCCATCTGCTTCATCCACACCAACGTGGCCACGTACGCCGCCAACAACGTCACCAACACGACCTGCCCCAGCGGGCTCCGATACGGCTCCACATACGTGCCGGAAACCGCGAGCACCACCAGCACGGCGACGCTGATGATCGTCACCCACCGCGCGGTCGCACGCGGCTTGGCGCGGTCAGCCTCAATCTGACGCCGAGCACGCACATCAGCCGAGACCGATTCGGCGAGACTCTCCAGCACCTGCGCCAGCCCCGCACCACGGCGCCGTGCCGCGAGGATCAGATTCGCCGCCACCAGATCCCCGGTCGCATCGTCGAGTTCGTCAGCAAACGCACGGATCGCTTCCTCGGTGTTCCACCGTGACCGCAACCGTGCCACCAGCCGACGTACCTCCGGCTGGATCGCGGCCGGGGTAGAGCGTTCGGTGGCCACCAGCGCCTGCTCCAGGCCGATCCCGACCGTCAGCACCCCCGAGAGCGAACGCGTCCATTCCTCCATGCCTTCGAGCCGATCGATCCGCGCCGCTGCACCGGAGCTGGACAGCAACATCGGCACACCCACACACGCCAACGGCACGGCCACCAGCGCGAGAGCCCACCCGGTCACCAGCCAAGCGAGACAACCACCGGCCACGCCGACCACGATCAACTGCTTGGTGCGGGTGCTCATCGGCTTGCGCTGGACGCGTCGCGGACGAACCGGACGCACCGGCGCAGGCTTCAAACCCACCACGACCCCGATCAGGCCGGCGACAATCAGCGCACCCGCGAGGGCTGGAACCAAGGCGATCACGACACCACCTGCTGTTCGCTGAGGAACCCGGCCAGATCGAACCCGTCGGAGGCCAACGAGCGGTACTCCTCCGGCAAGATCGACGGCCTGGCCATTCCAGAACCATCGGGTGAGAACAGGTGCGTGGTCGCATACCCGGTCTCGCGTTCACCCGGCGCCACCGCGATCACCTCATGCACGCTGCGGTGCCGACGGAAACCGTCCGCCGAACGTTCCGTGGTGAGGTTCAGGTGCACGATCAGATCGATCGTCGAGGCCAACTTGCTGGTCGCCAGTTCATGCGTGACATGCGGACCGGCCTCCATCGCGCACGTCACGAGCTTGCGAATAGCCGAGACCGCATCAGAGGCGTGGGTTGTCGAGATGGATCCGGTCCCGGACTCCATCGCCTTGATCATCGCCCAGATCTCACGGCCGCGAACCTCACCCACGATCTGACGGGACAGGTTGAACCGGAACGAGTCGATCAGCGCCTCATCCAAGGTGAACTCACCGGCCAGACGACCGTCCGCCGCCCGTTCGCCCGAGCCAGGGCGTGCCTCCCAGGCATGAACGATCTTGTGACGCCCCAGCTCGTTGAGATGCAGCTCGTACTCGGTCTCGAACGTCCCGATCGCCTCGTGTTCGTCGATCTCGCTGCACAGCGCACGGACCAGTGTTGTCTTGCCGGCGCCTTGGCTTCCCGAGACCACGATGCTCCTGCGGGCCCGGACCGCAGCACGCAAGAACGACGCCAGCAAGGGCGAGAGCATGCCACGCTCCACCAGATCCTCGAGAGTGACATGCATCAGGCGGTGCCGCCGAATCACCACCGACGGTCGAGGCGTTACCCACGCGGCGGCAGCGAGCCGAGAACCGCCGTCCAACCGCAGATGCAGGCGCGGTTGCGCCTCAGAGAACCCGCGCGCATTCACCTCACTGCGTGAGGCCAGAAAGACCAGGAAGTCGATCAGTTCCTCATCTGAATCCGCAACCGCGGGACCTTCGACCAGGGAACCGTCGATGAGTTCGAGCATGACGTTGTCGTGGCCGGCGATGATGATGTTCTCGACCCGGTCGTCATCAACCAACGGCTGCAGCCGCCCCAGCCGGAACAATGAATCAAACACCGCCTGCGCCAGCGCAGTCTGCGCGGAAGTGCTCCAGGCGCCACGGCCCTCGTTGACACGATCCGCCATCGTCGACTCGATCAGGTCCAACACGATCGAGCGCCCCAACTCTGTCTGAGCCGCCTTATCCAAACGCGACGACTCGGCACTCACCGCCTGGCTCAACTGCTTCGACGCCAACGTGCGCAGTGAGGCGACAACACCCCAATCGACATCAGCGTCGTCGTACGACGAGGTCCACGGCTGCTGCCGTGCAGCCTTGGTGGCCGGCTGGGCGGTGCGGGGAAGTGGCTGATCGAACAGGGGAAGGTCCGACAACCGCGGGACTGCGTTGGTCGGGCGGACCAGATGGTCACTGGACATCTGACATCGCCTCCACACCCAAACCTTCAGCCCGCGTCCGCATGACTGCGTCGATCGCGGAGATCGCCGCCTGCAGACTGCGCACCAACGGACCATGATCGAACCGATCCGGAACCGTCACACCGCGGTGCAGGACGGCCGCCGAGCCAGGATCGTCGGCGATCACGGCATGGACTGGAAGCCCCAGCACGCTGCTGACTTCCCGCGCGGAGTAGGGCTGTCGTTCACCGACGAGCATCACTGCGGGATGGGCCCACGTCGGATGACCGCGCCGTGCGGACTCGGCCCACGACCGAGCGGCCGCCACAGCTGGCAGGTGTGTCCGACACACGATCAGCGACAGGTCAGCTTCGGCGAGCAGCGGTTCGGGCCAGCCGACCAAGCCGAGGCGCCCACAGTCGACGATCGCGTCCTGACCCGTGGCCTCAAGATCCTGCAGAGCCCTCAGCAGCGGCGCCCACAGTCCCGTCAGAGCAGGAGCCTGACTATGAGTTCGCGGACCCGCGATGAAACTGGCCGCCGACGACCCGACCGGTTCAGCGACCTGGGGTAGTAGGTCGGCAATGTCCTCGGTGGACAGAGCCAACTCCACAAGCCCCTGGCCGTACGACTTGATCCCACGGAAGTAGCCAGCCAAGATCCCTGACCCACCCGTCGGGTCGGCCTCCACCAACAGCACCGGCCTCGGCCACAGCAACGCCATGCCGAGCGCAGTCGTCGTGACCCCTGGAGACCCGGACGCCGAACACAGCGCAACCACAGCCATGACGTCTCACCGGGCCCTGGAATCCAACACGAGCGCCACGTTGCCCGTGGCAATCTGCGCAGCCAACGTCGCCGCTTCGCCATGAGGAACGAGAAGATCCACCACGAGCTGACCGGTGTCATCAGAAACGCGCACCCCGACAATTTCGGCCTCACTGAACGACGGCGTCCCGGTCGGCGCGTCACTACCTTCGGCCGGCGTCACGATCACCCGCACCCGATCACCCGTCCGCAACTCCATGCCCGGCGCCTGGGACGAGGTCAACGCGACGCCAACCACCGACATGTCCTCGGACGGGACAGTCGCGTCGGCGTACGACGACGGCGTCAAGAGCGACCCGGCCGCGATGTCGACCGCAGCCCGCTGACCGATCACCGACTCCAAAGAACCAGCGCTGACCGGACTCAGAGCGGAGTCACTGTTGATCCGGACGCTCACCAGATCGTCCGCCTCGATGACAGATCCGCGCTCGATATCTGCTCGGGCCGCGAGCACCTCCTGGGTGCTCGTCGTCGCGCTCCAGGCCCAACCGCCAAGCAGCGCCCCCAAACAGATCGCCACCACCGCGGCAGCGATCAAGGCCGGACGGCGCCGCAGCTTCGGTGGTGGAGGAAGCGGCGGCTCAGCAGACGGGGGAGGAGGAAGGTGTGACCGCTCAGACCGGATCGTTGTGCTGCTCATCGCGCGATTGCCTCTCACTGCCGCTCGCTAGTTCACGAGTACCTGTGCTTCCCCTACGGTGATCTCGACCGACCGCTCCAGCCCGTCGAGCAGGATGGTGCCGCTCTGACCAGCGCCCTCCCACGTGATCACCCACGACGACGTTGCCGTCACCGTGTAGGTGCCACCGGGCTTCCCAGCGCTCGACGACGTGTACACGTGGCCGCAGTCGGGGGATGGCTTCTTCCCATACGACGCCTTGTACGGCGTCCCGGCACTGCGACACTCGACGGTCGTTCCGTCGCCCATCCGCCACGTCACCTTCTGCACCTTCGCGGTAGCGGTGATCGTGATGCCGCCCGCACTCGCAGTCGCCGTGATCGGACCGAACGTGTGGCTGTCAGGATTCGCCGCCCACATCCACACGGGCATCCCGACCAGACCGATGCGGTCCGCCCCGGGCGATGGAGTAATCCCTACGTCGATCGCACGCAACTGCATGTCATCGATCGCCAGTTGCGCGACCTCGCGCGGGCTCGGGCCAGCACCTGAGTTCTCGGGAGGATCGGCTGCCCAGATCTGGATCAGCAGGTCGGCCTGAGGTTGGTAGCAGTCATAAACTGCGCCGTCGCCCGGTTCGTGGCCCTTCCAAGCGGGATGGCCGGCAGGCGGCTGTGGATCGACGAGCCTGATGTAGCAGCGGTACGCGTTCGACCAATAGCCGTACTCCGACGAACACGGAACCGGTTCGGGCGGCGGATCGTAGAGATTCTGTTCCCGACCGTCCCAGTAACAACTCTGACCGGAACCGGTGTCCTTCGGGCCGTCGGACACGGGCTCCGCATCGGGAACTTCGACAACGACCCACACGAGGCACGTTCCGGACAACGGGTCCTGCTGCTGGCAGACCGTCTTGGAATCGGCGACGGCAGGTGGCGCCATGGTGCCGATCAGGCACCCGGCGAGTAGTGCGAACAACGTGAGGAACCGAGCAGTTATCCGTCGCACGGCTTCTTCTCCAAGTCTTCGCCGCCGGCAACTCGCCAGCCATTCTCGGGTTCAGAGTCCCAGGAATAGTTCGCGACGGTCAGCCGGGTCCACCCACGATCCGCACGATCCGCGGCCACGACCGATTCGCCGCTCGAGTCCATGAGGTCGGCATTGCTGACGTCCCAGCACACGTCGATCGTCACGGTAGGCACTCGGCCGCTCGCTGGATCCGAGTTGTCCAAGCTGATCGATTGGACCTTCGTCTCAATGACCTTCGTGTCACCGACTTGAAGGAGACCCCCATCGCGTTGATTGGTCAGGAACTTCTCCTGCGCTGAAAGCTGAGTACCGACCGCGACCGAATCCAACCGGCTCAGCGGCGCTGTTGCGTCTTGACGGAGTTCATCGATAGTGGCGTAGTACAGGACGGTCGCCGCGGATGCGTCCGCTCCTGCTTGTTCTTTCGGAGTAGCCGGTGTGGAACTCGTCGTGCTGGGAGAACTTGTGATGCTGGGGGACGTGCTGGGAGCCCCATCCGGGTCCGGGTCGGAGCCACACGCGGCCACTACGGCGAGCAGTAGAACTGCCGTCGTGAGTGAGAGAACTCCTCGCGTGAACGTCATGGCCGGATCTATCTGCCACCGCCGAGAAGGTCTCGGGGGAGCAGCAGACGGCGCCCCGATGGCGGATCCACCGAGTTCACCGCCTCCGTCTATTGAGCCATTGAAATGTGATCTACGCAACATTCGTGGTTTTCCTCTCGCACCTCATCAAGCAAGGTGCACATCCGATTCCGACCCACATGTCGCCCTCCAGACGCCGCCTTTCGCCCCCAGCCTCAATCCGGTCACACCTCTGGCACAGCGAGGTGGAGCGCCGGTGCACACCTTGTGATCGAGGAGGTGCGTGGTGACCGTTTCGCTGCGAAAGATGAGCCCCGGCCATGGGTGTGACTACCTGTTGAAGAGCGTTGTCGTAGGGGATGGCAACCGCTCCCTGCGCACGCCGATGACGCGCTACTACACCGAGGAAGGAACCCCTCCCGGCGTCTGGATGGGCTCGGGCGTCCGCGAGTTCGGCGACGGCCAGTTGACTGTCGGCGCGGAGGTGACGCCGTCTCAACTCGAGTTGCTGCTGGTGCACGGCCGCGACCCGATCACGGGAACACAGTTGGGACGAGCCTTCCCGACATACCCGTCTGTTCAGGAACGCATCGACAAACGAATCGCGAAACTCGATCCGTCGCTGACTGATGAAGCACGAGCGGACGCCATCGCAGGGATCACCCATAAGGAAGAAGTCCGCGGACCGCAGACGGCCGTCTCCGGATTCGACCTGACATTCAGCGTCCCGAAGTCCGTGTCAGTTCTGTGGGGACTCGCCGCCGCCGACTTACAGAGGCAGTTGGTGCAGGCCCACCACGACGCAATCGCCGAAGTGCTGGGGTTCTTCGAGCGGGAGATCGCAGTCACGAGGGCTGGAGCGAACGCCCGCAATGGAGCGGTTGCCCAACACGAAGTGGCTGGTGTCGCAGCGACCGCGTATGACCATTGGGACTCGCGTTGCGGTGACCCGCAACTGCACACCCACGTGGTCGTCTCCAACAAGGTTCGCACCGTCTACGACGGTAAGTGGCGAAGCCTCGACTCGATCCCGATCCATCGCAGCGTGGTCGCGATCTCCGAGCACTACAACGCAGTCCTTGCTGACATCCTGACTACGCGCCTCGGTGTTAGTTGGGAGCGCCGCGACCGCGGCGCGGACCGCAACACTGCACTGGAGATCACTGGCGTCAGTGAAGAACTGATCGCGGAGTTCTCGAACCGCTCGCGTGCGGTCGACATCGAGACCGACCGGCTGATTGAGCAGTACACCGCAACCTACGGGCGTCGCCCGTCACCGAAGACCATCATCGAACTGCGCGCCACAGCCACGATCGCCACACGACCCGAGAAAGAACTGCACTCCCTGGCCGAGTTGACCACTGGCTGGCGCGACCGAGCACAGCGACTGGTGGGCGGTGACTCCACCGGTTGGGCCCATTCAGTCCTCGCCCACACGAGTAATCCGGCGCTGCGTGCTGAGGACGTTCCGCTGGACGTCGTCTCGGAGGTCGGGCGTCAGGTCGTGGCCGTGGTGGGGGAGAAGCGCTCAACCTGGCGGCACTGGAACCTGTGGGCAGAAGCCTCGCGACAGACGATGGAGTGGCGCTTCGCCACACCGCGGGACCGCGAAGCCGTCGTCGCCATGGTCGTCGACGCAGCCACCGGCGCATCGATCCGCCTCACACCACCCGAACTCGCCATCAGCCCCGAAGCCTTCCGTTGGTCCGATGGATCAAGTCGATTCCGACCACGCCAGTCCGTGGTGTTCAGCTCCGCTGACCTCCTGGCCGCCGAAGACCGACTCCTGGTCCGCGCCAACATGCTGACCGCTCCCACCGCCGACCTGCTGGAAGTCGAAGACGCTGCCAACCGTCTCTCAGATGGTCATCGTCTGTCCGAAGGTCAAGCGAACGCGCTGGCTCAGATCGCCACCTCGCAGCGCCAGGTCGACCTCTTGGTCGGTCCTGCAGGTGCGGGAAAGACCACCGCCATGCGAGCCTTGCGCACGGCCTGGACCGCGACCCATGGAGCGGGTTCGGTGGTCGGTCTGGCGCCTTCCGCCGCGGCAGCACAGGTGTTGGCAGATGACCTCGGCATCGCGTGTGACAACACCGCGAAGTGGCTCCACGAACACGACCAAGGCCGCGCCCAGTTCCAGCCCGGGCAGTTGGTGATCATCGACGAAGCAACCTTGGCCGGCACGCACACGCTGGACAGGATCACAGGCCTGGCCGCCGATGCCGGGGCGAAGGTCCTGCTGGTGGGGGACTCGGCCCAGTTGCAGTCCGTCGACGCCGGCGGCGCATTTGGGATGCTCGCAGCATCCCGCGACGACACCCCCGAGTTGACTGAGATCCTGCGCTTCGAACACGACTGGGAATCCGACGCCACCGCCGCTCTGCGGGTTGGCGACACCGACGTGATCAGCACCTACCTCCACCACCGCCGAGTCCACGCCGGAAGCACCGACGAGATGACCGACGCCGCGTACGACGCCTGGCGCACCGACATCCAATCTGGCTTGGCCAGCGTGCTCGTCACCGAAGCAACCGCCACCGTCACCCAGCTCAACCAACGAGCGCGGGCCGAACGGATCCTCACCGGAGAGACCGAAGCAGGCCGAGAAGTAGAACTCGCTGACGGGAACCACGCGTCGGCGGGGGATGTGATCATCACCCGCCGCAACCAGCGCCACCTCCGCTCACTACGCGGGGGGTGGGTCCGCAACGGCGACCGCTGGCGCATCACCGACGTCCTGCCAGACGGAGCGGTCTTGGCAACCCGAGCCGACCACAAGCACGGCGGCACCGTTGTCCTCCCCGCCTCTTACGTCCGTGAAAGCGTGGAGCTCGGGTACGCCATCACCGCCCACCGCGCCCAAGGAATGACAGTCGACACCGCCCACGTCGTCGCCTCCGGGCGAACCAACCGCGAGAACCTCTACGTGTCGATGACCCGCGGCCGCCGGTCGAACACCGTCTACGTCGCCTTGGACGATTCGGACGACACGCACACTCCACCGCAGGAAGATGAAGTCACCGCCCGGACCGTGTTGTACGGAATCCTCAATCACTCCGGCGCCGAACTGTCGGCACACCAGATGATCGAAGCCGAACACGAGCAGTGGTCCTCGATCGCACAACTGGCCGCCGAATACGAGACCATCGCCGCCGACGGCCAACACGACCGCTGGACCAAGCTGGTCCACGAGATCGGACTCGACCCGGCCGACGTCGAACAGCTCCTGGCGTCCGATTCCTTCGCACCACTGACCGCAGAGTTCCGACGAGCCGAAGCCAACGGCCACGATCTCACCACAGTGCTTCCGAGAGTCGTCGCAAGCCGCGGCCTGGACGATGCCCACGACGTCGGCGCCGTGCTCATCAGCCGCCTCCACCTCGCCACCGCACGACCCAAGCGAACCGGACGTCACCGCGCCGAGCCGGACCTCATCGCCGGGCTGATCCCAGAAGTAGCTGGACCTATGAGCCCTGAACATCGGCAGGCGCTCGACGAACGAAGGATGCTGATCGAGCACCGCGCCACCGAACTGGCCGAACGAGCCATCAACGATCGCGCACCCTGGATCCAAGCAATCGGGCAACGTGCCGAAGGCACCGAAACCTCGAACGCCTGGCGGGACGAGATCCGAGTGATCGCGGCATGCCGCGACCGCTACGACATCACCGGCCCCCGACCACTTGGCGCGATCCCCGAGACCATCAGCCAGCGTGCCGACAGAGATCGCGCCGCCATCGCACTCCGCAGGGCGCAAAAACTGGTCGACTCGGCCGTCGAGCATCGCCCGACCCAAGTGCGGGCGAGCTCGATCGTCCACTAACGAGTATCCACAGGCGTCAGCCGATTCGAGTTGTCCACAGGCCACCCAGAACGGCGCGCTTTCGCGGGCGGTTCTCCCGTACCCAGGAGAGACCACACCAGTCCGACCGAAGGGAACACCACCATGATCCTGATGCTCTCGGTCCGCCTCGCCGGAACCATTCACTCCTACCTCGACGCCTACGCGCCAACCAACCGGATCGTGCGCCACCTCAGAACTTCCCCGCAGAAGGGGATCGCTGTGTTCGTCTCGCTGGCGCTTACTTCTGCCTACGGATTGGCTGGTGCCGGCCTGACCTCAGCCGTCCAATCCGGCGGACCAGGCTGGATAAACATCATCGTCCTGCTGCTCGCGTGGAACACGATCAAGTTCGCCTGCCTAGCGCTCGCGTCGACACTCTCGTGGTTTCTCGCTGGACTCCGGAGATGTGCATCGACGATGCACACGCGTGTGCTCAAGCCCCATCAATGATGTCGAGCGCAGGCAGGTTGTCGACGGTCTTGTTCGTTTCGATGCTGACCGTCACGATCCGCGCCAGGAGGTCAAGGATGTAGCGGGGGTCGCCGACTTCACGGCTCCAGTCGTTGGGATCGTTGACGATTCCGGATGCCTTGTCTGTCTTGATGTAGTAGCGGTCGATGATCCACTCGATGGCAGACCGTGACCCGAGCATGTACCGGTATGCGTCCTCGGGGATGCCGGAAAGAGTGATCCGGTCGTTGTAGTGGATCGTGCTGCGATCCTTCCTCTTTCCCGCAGCCTTCTGCTCCGCCGTTGGTCTGCCGAACCGCATCTTCTTGTCGCCCACCGCGAAGAATGCGTAGGGATCTCCGCTTGGTTCAACGTCGAGACCGTCCAGCGGGTACGGCTCCACGGTCTCGTAGTTCAAGTGCAGGTCGGACAACTCACGACCCGCATCGGCGAAGACACGGAAGTCCCGCACCAACGGGATACGAGGCAACATCTTCTTCAGGTCAGCCGCGTACGTATCCCGGTACTCCGGAGAGTGCAGCAGGCCGTAGACGTAGAAGAACACGTCGTCCTTGGTGACGGTCTCTGACTGGTACGCAGCGGAGAAGCGCTTCAGCGCCTCGTCCGTGATGTTGTCGATGCGCCGGTAGCCGTCCACCACCTCGCCGGAGCTGCCGAGGTCGAGCATTCCTGGCTCGTTGATCCGCTCATATCGGTATCGAGGCAGCATGTGGCTAGGATTACCCGCGCCCGGAATCACGATGTCAGGCAACCAACGCGTGGCGAGTGCCGTGAACGGTGCCCCAGCGCCAGGCGCAGAAACAGAAATCAACATATTGCGATGAATCTCTGTCGGCATCAAAGCAGAAAGCCGGGCTGGTCGTTCAATCAGATTGGAATCGAAATAGACCTTCTGGCGAAAGAACGGCCGGTATAGGGCGTCTCGCATTTCAGACGCCTCATATTTCAGTGGATGACCACGACTAACCAAAGTCTGAAGTGATCCACTCCATGCGATCTGGGTCTTGTCATTAGTTCGATCGGCCCCCGCGACAACCTCGTTGAAGGTCGCGAGCGTCCTCTCTACGGTGGACTGAACGCTGGCCCGCGAAGAGTTGTAGACCCATGCGTCACGGCCAGTTGTAAGGCCACGGCTTTGCGTATCAAAAATTCGTTGAGGATCCTCGCCAACCGCCGGAATGAATGTCGGGAAATCTTCTCGCCGCTGACCTAACCAGTCGCCGTATTCGTTGGGAACAATAGTTATCGACGGTAATGCGATTATGTCTTCTGAACTTGCCACCTTGGCGAGCTTCTCTTCTCGGGTCAGGTAGTCGCCGATATCGGTGTAGTGGATCGTGGCCGGGCCGGGCCGGCCCGGATTCTTGACCATAAGTGTGATCGCGACTGTGGCGCGACTGCCGCCGCCGAACACTTTGCCTCCTTCCTTGCGTGACTGCTCGCCGGCAGTGCGCTGGTTGCCGCGGAGGTTATAGACGTAGATGGTGGTGAACTCGTCCGCGAGAGCCTTCCGCATGCCGTCGGCACTGTTGGCGTCGAGAAACCCACCGTTTGTCACGTAAGCAACGACGCCTTGGTTCTTGATCCGAAGCGAGGCCCACTTGATCGCGCGGATGTAGGAGTCATAAAGCTTCCAAGTCGACTGCGCGGAGGACTGTGCAGCGTACGTCGTCCGAATCTGATCGTCGAGCGCGGGATACGACTCGTTCGCATTATCGTCATTGGTGCTGTCCTGGCCGACGGAGTACGGAGGGTTGCCCAGTACCACCCGGATGTCGAGTGACTTGAGCTTCTCTAGCCGTTTGTTGTTCTCTGGGAACACGTCGAGGTCGGGTCGGTCGTCGGGTTCCCAACTCTGGAAGGTGTCGGTCAGGATGAGTCCGGGGAAGGGTTCCTCCTGGCCGGTGAGTTCGGCGTAGGTGGTTTCGATGTTGACGCAGGCGATGTAGTAGGCGAGTAGCAGGATCTCGTTGCCGTGGATCTCGTCGGCGTACTTGCGTGCGAGATCGTGGGGTTCGATGAGCCCTGATTGCAGGAGTCGAACGAGGAATGTGCCCGTACCGGTGAAGCCGTCGAGGATGTGCACGCCTTCGTCGGTGAGGCCTTGTCCGAACTCCTGTCGTAGGACTGCGTCGGCGGAGCGGAGGATGAAGTCGACGATCTCGATCGGGGTGTAGACGATGCCGAGCTTGTCGACGGTTTTCTTGAACGCGACGGCGAAGAACTTGTCGTAGAGCTCGACGAGGATTCGTTGTTTGCCTTCTGCGTTGTCGACTCCTTCGACCCGTCGGCGGACTGAGGCATAGAACGTTTCGAGGGTTTCGTTCTCTGCGTCGAGGTTGTGCTCGTCCAGGGAGGCGAGCATCAGTTCCATGGTCTTGGCGACGGGATTGTGCGCTGCGAAGTCGTAGCCGTCGAACAGTGCCTCGAAGATCGGGCGGGTGACGAGGTGCTGGGCCAGCATGTCGATGGCTTCGTCGCGGGTGATGTTGTCGTTGAGGTTGCCGCGCAGACCAGCCAGGAAGACCTCGAACTCTTTGGCGGGGTTGCTGGTCTCGTCAGCGAGAAGTCCGTTGATGCGCGCGACGTGGGCGGCGGCGATGTCGGCAACGTCGCGAGCCCAGGATTCCCAGTAGCGGCGTTCGCCGACCTTCTGCACAATCCGCGCATACATGGCATCGCGGAAAGCGTCGGTCGGGAAGTCGAACGCGATCTGCCCAGCCCACTTCTTCGCCTCGGTCTCGTCAGCGGGATGATCAGACGGCAGCCCGTCACCGTCGCGTGGTCCGGTGATCGGGATGATGTCGAGCCGGTCGTCGGGGCGCTTCTTGTTCAGCTCGATCTTGTTCACGAGTGCGTGGAACCGGTCGTCGTGGGATCGCAGCGCCTGCAGAACCTGCCACACGACCTTGTACCGTTCGTTGTCACGCAGGGCATCCTCCGGCGCGATCCCGGATGGAACGACCACCGGCAGGATGATGTAGCCGAGCTCTTTGCCGGGGGACTTGCGCATCACGCGCCCGACGGACTGGACGACATCGACCTGGGAACCTCGGGGCGTGAGGAACAGCACCGCGTCGAGTGCGGGGACATCGACCCCTTCGGACAGGCAGCGCGCGTTGGTCAGGATCCGGCACACATTCGGTGGAGTGGCGTCCTTCAACCATGCGAGGCGGCTGTTGCGGTCGTGGATGCCCATCGTGCCGTCGACATGTTGGGCCTCGATCCGCAGCCGATTGCGTGCCGTGTCGTCCTCGGGGATGTCGAGCAGAGCACGGTCCACCATCGTCGGAAATGCCGTGGAGGCCAGTTGGGACGCTTTGATGTTCTGTGCGAACGCGACAGCGGTCCGCATCGGGGCACTGGGAGCCTGGTCATGGCCGAAGTTCTTCGACAGGCCGTTCCAACAGCCGATGAGTTTGGCTGCCTCGTCGAGTTTGATCTCGCCGGACTCAGCCATCGCGTTCTGGAAGTTCTCCGCAACGTATGCCTCGTCGACTGCGAGGACGAGCACCTTGTAGTCAGTCAGCAGGTCCGCCTCGACCGCTTCACCGAATCCGAGCCGGTGGAGTTCTGGCCCATAGGTGTCTTCGTCGCTCATGTCCGCCAGGACCGCGTCGGCATCCTTCGCCTTGGCTTTGACCTCATCACCGAACACCCGCGGGGTCGCGGTCATGTAGAGCCGCTTGCTCGCGCGAACCAGATCGTTGTCGTGGACCTTCACGAACGCCGACTCATCCTGCCCGGCCAAGGTGACACCAGTGGTGCGGTGCGCTTCATCGCAGATGATCAGGTCGAACGGCTCCAGACCGTGCTGCTGAGCTTCGATCACAACCGGTAGCGACTGATACGTCGAGAAGACGACCGTCATCCGCTCCTTGGCATACTTGCCGACCCTCATCCGTTCCAAGAGTTTGGTCGGGTCGGTGGTGGCCGGCTCGGTCAGGTCGATCGTCGAGATGTCAGCCAGATCATCAGAGACAGCCTTACGGCCCACCCTCACGTCCGAACACACCGCGAAAGGACGGATGTCCACCTCCGCGTTCGCCATCCACTCCCGCAGACTCTGGCTCAGCAACTGGATGGACGGCACTAGGAACAGCACACGCCCACCAGCACCGACCTGCTCCTCGGCGATCCGCAGCGATGTGAACGTCTTGCCTGTCCCGCAGGCCATGATGAGCTTGCCGCGGTCATGCGTCTTGAGGCCCTCGCGGACATCGTTCAAAGCTGCCGCTTGGTGCGGACGGAGGTTCTTCTTCCCAGTTGGGACGACGACCTCGGGGGTCTCCCAGCGGTACTGGCTCCAGTCGATGCTTGCGCCGTCGAGCCACGAGATGTCGACGCGTTGGACGACCCCCTGGACTTCCTTCTCGACGTTGTTGGTCCACCCGGCCGAGGTGTCGAACACGTAGCGGGTGGTGAACTGGAAGTCAGGCCGCATCGTGGCAGCCAGGAACGAGTCGATGTCACCCTTGGCGACCTTGCTGCCAGCGTCATAGAACTTCGCTTGGATCGCAGCGAACCCATCCCTGTCCCGATGCTGCGCCACCAGGTCGATCCCGATGTCGGGCACGTTGCCGCGGCCATCCCACTCCGACCACAGCCACACGTCGGAGAACTTCGAGGCCCACTCAGGATCGGTCTTCAGGTAGGCCTTGATGAGCCGCTCGAACCGATCGCCCTTGTCGCGCTCGTCCAGCGCGGTCGCACGCAGATCACCGAGCAACTCATTGATGGTCACAGTCACACGGCCAATCTTGCCAAGTGAGGCAGGTCGAGGTGAACGGAACCACACTGGACGTTCAGGTCGGTACGTGATGCTCCTTCTCTCCACGACCGAAGCCGTGGCGTCACGCCGAGCCACTTACACGAAAATTCCTTAGGTCGCTGACTGGAGGGCGCAGGCTCTGCACCCCTGCAGGAAGACGTCCCCGAAGGGGACATCGGGAAAGATGAAGCACTCGAAGAGGGGATGCCGCACAGCATGGAGGAGTCTCCCTCGCGGAAGGCGTGCGACACGATCGCCGGAGTCCTCGGCGGCCCGTCGTTCTGCTCCTCGCTGGCGACCATCAACACATCACGACCGTAACGACAGGCCGCCCGGGTGTCAGGCAATCGGCAACGCCTGCGGATAACCGGCACCGCTGGGGCGGAATCTGCAGGTCCGTCGCTATCGTCTTTACCTCCGTCTCAGTTCTAGGCCGCCCCGCGCTGGAGAAACCCGTTGACCACCGTTGCCCAACACATCGCCGCGACCGACGCCGCCATCTGCACGAACATCGCCACGCTCACGACCCAGCGAGACCTCCTGTCCCAGAACGTATTGAGCCAGCTGCGGAACCTGGTCGAGGGGGTGGCCGTCCGGCTCCACACACGGAGCGGTGATGCTGAGCATGACTACGCGGCCATTGAGGCGGGGCTCGCATGGGTGAGGGCCAACGGCCGGCTCAACTTCGTCACGAAGTTCCACAACCTGCTCCAGCCCTCGGCTTCCCACTACACCTTCGACGGCGACACGTCGGAGCGTCTGATGCTCCGCTACTACGAGTACATGCTCCGGCTTCGTACGTTGCTTCAGGAGCAGGCGGGCATCGGCATCCTTGCCAACCTCGAGGCGTTTCCTCTGGACCAAGACCCGGCTCTAGAGGAGTACCACGAGAAGATCGCTGCCCAGATCGACAAGCCCGGGAGGGCCACGTCCGACCGCCGCGACCGCTTCTACATCCACAAGACGCGGCCGTTCGTGACCGGCGGGAAGGTCTACTACGAGGTCACCTTCTACAAGGCCGTCAATCGCGTGAGTAAGGCCGACCGCATCATCGGCTTCACCGACATCGACATCGCGGATAACTACTCCGCGAACCTCGGCCTGCAAGCGGCCACCATCGAGGTCTTCGGCCAGAAGATGCCAGTCACGCTCATCCGTAACTGGGAGGTGTCCATTCGGCCCTGCGAGCTGGAACACTTCGCCAGCATCGTTGGCCAGGACGTCACGCGGATCCGCACCGACTCCTCCGAGTACAAGTTCGTCATGGGAGGCCTGACAGCGGGCTCAACGCTCCTCGACCTCATCGACGCCTCTCCGGAGCGCTACAAGGACCTCAAGGCGCGGGGGACGGCCAGTACGCGCAACCCGCAGATCTTGCCTGCCATTGACGAGGCGCGGCGCATCATCCGTGCCAAGAAGCCGGGGCACAACATCCTCCGTTACCTGCTGCTTCGTATGCGCAATGACGTCCTCAAGGCGCAGTACTCCTGGCAACCCAACGGGCGCCTGTCGAACCTCCACCTCGACTACGGCTGCATTCCCTTTGACGACATGCCCTTCTGCACCTTCCCGCGCCATCACACCCCGCGCTTCTGGGACCTCATGACGAGCCTGGACGCCACGGATCGAACCCATGAACTGCTGGCCCGGCGCGTTCAGCGCAACGTGGAGGACCGCGGCGTGCTGTACACGCCTGCGGCTGAACTGGAAGACCTCGGGGACGTGAGTGCACTCATCGCCACCTACAACGGCGCGCTGTACTACCGGCATCATCCCGAGAGGGATCTGGTGCTAGACAAGGGCCACGTCTTTATCCAGGGCTATGAGGACGACACCTACGACATCGTGACGAAGTTGCAAGAGCACGCGGCTGAGGGCGTCAGCGGGTACACGGCCGCGGTAGAGCAATGGCTCGCAACCTCGGGCTATGTGGTTGACGATCCCGCGAAGCGACAGGCGCTGACCACGCTCTTTGCCCAGTCCCGCGTAGCCCTCATCTATGGCGCGGCGGGTACCGGCAAGACGCGGATGGTTGACCACATCGCCAACTACTACTCCGACAAGTCGAAGCTCTTCCTCGCGAACACACACCCGGCTGTCGAGAACCTACGCCGGCGCGTCTCCGCCCCAGACGACGCCTTCAGGACCGTGGCTAGCCACATCCGCATGGGCGGCGATTACGACCTGCTGGTCATCGACGAGTGCTCCACGGTGAGCAACTCTGACCTCTTGAAGATCTTGGAGACCACAACGTTCAAGGTGCTTGTCCTGGTGGGAGACGTCTTCCAGATCGAGGCCATCCGCTTCGGCAACTGGTTCAACGTCATCCGGTCCTACATCGCGCCAGCCTCGATCTTCGAACTGACGACTCCGTATCGCACAAGCAGCGCGGCACTCGTGGACCTCTGGACGAAGGTTCGCAACATCGATGAGGACATCACGGAGGCCATCGCCCGCAACGGCTACTCGACGGTGCTCGATGCCAGCCTCTTTGAGAACCACTCAGCGGACGACATCATCCTGGCTCTCAACTACGACGGGCTTTATGGCATCAATAACATCAACCGCTTCCTCCAGGCGAGCAACCCGGCTCCTGCGGTCCCGTGGGGCCCGGCCACCTACAAGGCGGGGGACCCGGTGCTCTTCGCCGACACAAACCGCTTCAAGCCGCTCATCTACAACAACCTCAAGGGCAGCATCCTCGCCATCGAGCTTCACGACGGGAGCATCCAGTTCGACGTGAAGCTCGACCGGCCAGTCGATGAACTCGACGTGGAGGGCTACTTCGACCTCCAGTGGGTCGCGGACTCCACGGTCCGCTTCTCCGTCTACGACATCGACATCAGCGACGAGGACGACGACACGGACACCACGACGGTGCCCTTCCAGGTTGCCTATGCCGTTGGCATCCACAAGGCTCAGGGTCTCGAATACGACACGGTGAAGGTCGTCATTACGAGCGCCAACGAAGACGACATCACCCACAACATCTTTTACACCGCCATCACTCGGGCCCGGAGGCACCTGCGCATCTACTGGTCGCCCGAGACCCAGCAGGCGGTGATCAGCCGTCTCCACACGGTGGACACGAAGAAGGACGTAGCGCTCCTGTCGGCTCGTAGGGGCCTCAAGCCACTCCTGCGGAAGTGAGGACTGTGGGCGTCGCAAGCGCCTGAGAGCATGCCGGAGCGTTGAGTCTCACTGCATCCTGAGCGCACCCGGTACGGCCGTGCACCCACCACGGCTGGCACTGACGCCTCGCGGCATCCTGTACGTCTTTCGGGTGGAACCTTTCGGTGCTGCAACACCGCACGGCTCACTGCCTTCCTCGACTGGCTCGAAGCCCTGAGCGGCGTGAAAGTGATACACATAGTGATACACGTGTGGATCAGGCGCACCGCATCTGACCTGCAAAAACGCACTCGCTGGTTCCGCTCACACATGATCAACTTCTGATCCGGTGCGGCGTCGAGAATCTCCGCCACGCGACGGGACGCCCTGTCCTAGTCGACCAGTCGGAGGTGATCGTTCCGGGTTCGGCCCGCGGTGCTCGGCGTGCCGGCAACCGCGGTTGGGGTGAGACCGAGCATGTATGCCTGTACCTCGGCAGCCTCTAGGCCAAGGTCGGCAGCAATGGAGTGTGCCCCGAGGCCGTGGGCTCGGAGCTGCTGCATGGCCTTGGTGAGGAGTTGGGAAGATTCATGCGGGATTCCGCCCGGCTCGCCGCGGCGGTATCCCATGCGGGAGAGGTCAACGCAGACGGTGCGGTAGGACCATTCGGTCATCAGACCGAGTTCGTTCGCCCGATGCGCCATTGCCATAGCCGCCACATTCCAACGCTTCTTGGCCTGCAGAATCCGTTGGACGTGGGCGTTGCGGAGTCCTTGGGCGAGGACGCCGGCTTTCGGCATCAGGAAGGCTGCTGCAAACTGGTTGGCTTCGGCTTCGGCCTCGGGCCCGTTCGGCGCTCTGTCTTCGCAGTGGAGGACGAGGTGGCCGAGTTCGTGGGCGGCGTTGAACCGGTGGCGCTCGCCTGACTTTTCCCGGCTGAGAAAGACGAACGGCTGGCCATGCCAATTCAGGGAGTACGCGTCGAGATCCTTGGTGTCGTCGGTCAGCGAGAAGACTCGTACGCCGTGGGCCTCCAACAGGTGGACCAGATTGCCTAGGGGCTGCTCACCCAGACCCCAACGTGCACGCACCTCCTGCGCTGCCAACTCGGGATCGTGTCCATTGAGGGTTGGCACATCAGGACCGGGAAGGTCGAAACGATCCTCGAGCCAGTCGTTGATGAGGATCGCGATGCGGCCGGAGTTGAGCCCGCGATCACGGGTGCGTGCGGTCATCTTGCTCAAAGCGCGGAAGCTAACGGCCTCGACAGGAATCTCGTCGAGGTCGTCACCCGTGAGGAACTTCTCGGTGACCCCGAGCGCGTCGGCAAGTGTGGTCAGGGTCTGAGAGGTGGGATCTTGGTGTTGGTTCTCGTACGTAGACAGGCTGGCGCGGCTCAGCCCCGTCTCCTGGGAGAGCTTAGTCAGCGTCCAGCCGCGGCGCTTGCGCGCCGCGGCTAGGCGAGTGGGGTTCAGCATTGAGAGTGTCGCCTTCGATCCGGACGGACAGTTGACAGGCGTCAGCGCATCGCGACGTCCACGGAGTAGGCATCGACATCCCCGGCCGGCGGCTCCTCGACCGTGCTCGCGGTAGGCTCCGGGTCCTCGCGGGGGACCCGCGGAAGCAGGATGCGCTCCTCCCAATCGGTGATCATCCCGCCCTCGATACGAGTCGGCAGCGACAACTCGGCGTAGATGTACTCGGGAGTGACTCGCTGCAGCAGGAACCAGATGTTCTCCAACTCGGCCGGGTCAATGGCGGGCTCGGTGAACGCCTCACCGAGGTCAAGAGTGCCCTGCTCGGCGTTCTTCTGGACCGCAAGAGCGGTTAGTTCGCCCTTTGGATACTTCGTGCACGGCACCCTGCCCGGGATCTCCACACCCGTGACATCGTCACCCGAGCTCGTCACGACAGAAAACGCGTGGCTGGGATGGATCGTGCGGCAGAAGTTCTTGTAGTTGTCGACGTCCCAGCCCAGAGGGACGAGCTCCTCGCGGAGGAACCGCACCGTCTTGAGGTAGCGGATGGTGCCTTCGGCCGTAGGCGGCTCCAGCCCGGTCGTGTGCTTGGCCTCCGCGTCCGCGCGCAGGAGAGCACGAAGCACTTGGTCGGTCGTCAGGCCGAGCGTATGCAATCGGTACTCGGCGGCACGTTCGATGGCGAGGTTGCTCATCTCATCTCCTACGGATCCGGGAACTTGACGAAATAGTACCTCATGCGAGGTCGAAAAACGTCAAACGATCGGGCGTGTTCGTATCGGCCAGTTGGATTGATTAGAGCCCCGGGCTGCCGACGTCCTGGGCGAGCCATGGAGTTGGCAACCCTCGTCAGCTGCGCCGCTACCGCGCCTGGCTGACTGCCCGAGCCGCACGAAATCGACATGGAGTTTGGACCTCGACAAGACCGCCGCCAACAAGGCGCTCGTGACCGACTGGGTCACCAAGGTGCTCATCGGCGCGGACTACTCCATCCTGACCGACTACGTCTCGACCGAGTCCTACGCCCAACACAACCCCGAAGCAGCCGACGGACTCGACGGCTTCGGGGCCGCCGCCGGTGCTTGGGCCGAAGCAGGCAAGCCGCTGGTCTACAGCACGGCACACCAGATCATCGCCGACGGCAACTTCGTCTTCACCCGTGCAGAAGGCACCTTCGGCGTCCCCGCGATCTACAACGACCTGTGGCGCGTGGCCGACGGCAAGATCGTCGAACACTGGGACGTCGTCACACCCATCCCCGAAGACCTGCCCCACACCAACGGCGTCTTCTGACGACGAGTCCAGTCGCCTTCGGGTTGGCAGGGGCTGGTCCATCTGGTCAAGTCTGGAAGTCGCCTGCGTTGACAACCGCTGGGACGGATTCAATCTGGTACCGAAAACGGCTGAGTTATCCGGACCAACCACGTCCCCGCTTCGCGTCGTAGTCGTCGGCCTTTGCTGAGCGCGTGACGCTGACGGCCCGCTGGTCGGTTGTCGCCATGACTGACCTCACTACCACCACCGCCCGCGACCTCCTGCCCGAGTGGCGCCTCGCGCTCACCTCCGAGCGCAAGAGCCCCAAGACGATCGCCCTCTACCTCGACGCCGTCGGCCGCTACCTGACCTGGACCGAGACCCAGGACCTGCCGCCGATGCGACGCACCAGCCTGCAGACCTGGATCACGACCATGCTGGCTGCCGGTCGGTCGCCCAGCACGGCGCGGATCCGGCAACAGGCCGTGCGCCGCTACGCTGCCTGGCTTCTCGCAGTCGGGCACCTGGATGGTGCCCCGTTCCAGGGCATGACCTCGCCCAAGCTGGACCAGCCCGTGGTCGACCCGCTCACTGTCGCGCAGGTCCGCGCGCTCCTGCAGACCTGCCAGCCGGAGGCCGCCGACGTTCCCGCGACGGCGCGTCCGCTACGGCACGCCCGCGACGAGGCAATCATCCGGCTGATGGCCGAGACCGGGATCCGGCTCAGCGAGGTCATCGCCCTCACCGCGGGCGACCTCGACCTCGCGACTGGCCTCGTCACGATCCGGCGCGGCAAGGGCGGCCGCGGCCGCGTCATCCCCATCGGCCAGGCCACAGCTACCGCGATCCGCACCTACCTCGCCGTTCGCACCACCCAGCCCCATGCCGATCGCGAAGAACTCTGGCTCGGCGAACGTCGCTGCGGGCTCGCCGCCGACGCCCTCTACCGCTCCCTGCGCCGACGCGCCGAACGAGCCGGCATCACCGGGTTCCGACCCCACCGACTCCGCCACACCGCGGCCCACCGCTGGCTGGCCGCCGGCGGCTCCGAGTCCGGCCTGATGGCCATGGCCGGCTGGACCCGCGTCGAGATGCTCATCCGCTACACCCGCGCCAACGCCAGCGAACGCGCCGCCGCCGAAGCCCGGCGTCTCGACCTCGGGAACCTGTGAACGCGTTGGAGCCTCGGGAGAGCGGAAGAAGACCCACCCGAAGATTGAAACGCTCCGTTTGCTTCGAGTATTGCGAATTCGTGCCCGCCTCGAGAAAAGAAGCACCATGACCGCATTGACCACTCGTCCCGTCCAACCCCGGCAGCGCCGCCGTCGCGCCGCGCCGCACGTCAAGGACGACCTCGCCACCCACCCCGACAGCGTCATCCGACTCCTCCCGGCCGCGACCCCAAGGAGACGCTTGTTGTGCTGGCGCAGTCGAGCTCGCCACCCAGCAGGCCGCAGAGCTCCTCAACGTCAGCCGGCCCTGCCTCATCGGTCTGCTCGCCGCCGGCGACCACGAGTACCGCAAGGTCGGCAAGCACCGCCGGATCAAGGCCAGCCCCTGATGGTCTACATGGCCGTGATGAACAGGGGCCGCCCCGCGACGCCGCCGACGGACTGACCAGGAGAAGGGCGTGCTTGACGGTGCTGTTCGTCGTCCTCTGCGACGCAGACGTGCTCTACCCGAGCATCTCCGGGACTCGCTGATGGGCATTGGCCGAGACGGGCTCGTCCAGGCGGAGGGGATGGACTAGATCCTCGACCAGGTCTTCCCGACCTCGTCGCGAGCCGACCCGGCCTCGACCCGCAGAAGCGTGCCCGTACGCGTGAGCTCATGAACCGTGCCGTCCGTGACTGCTTGGTATCTGTCGGTGCCCATGCCTTCTTAGCTGCCGCTTCGCATCCGGATTGCCAGCCGCCGGTTCCACCAGCCCGGCTGGGCGGCCGCTTGCGCCAGCAGACGGTCGTACTCGCGCGGTGTCAGCCAGCGCAGTGCCGGTACGGCGACGAGGCCGGCCGCGAGCGCCCACGGCCAGGCGCTGAGGTTCTCGACCAGTCCGCCCACGACGGCCACGGCCGACACCTGGAGCACCATGTTGTAGGGAACGATCAACACGCCCTCGATCCCCTCGCACTCCACCAGCCAGGGGAGTCCGTGCCAGGTCGCCCGCGGCCAGCTCGCATAGTGCGAGATCACCGCGGCCGCGAACAGCCCGTTCGCGGCCGCGAACCTACGGTCTCCGCGCGGGCCAGGGAGACGACCGGCGGTCCGGTAGGCGCCGGCGGTCGCCAGGGCGTACCCCGCGACGGCGGGCCGCACGCCGATCCGCGGGGCACCCGGCACCCCGACCCCGACGGCTAGCTCGTAGCCGAGGTGGCTGGCCACGGCGACTATCCCGAGCCGGGTCCAGCGACGGTAGGGCATGCGTCTCAGGGTACCCGCGCGGCTACTGGTCAGCGGACGTCCTCGGACCGGGACAGGAGTCCGCACTCGCGCGTGTGCGGACCGGCGGAGTGGTCGACCAGACCGTGACGAAACGGCGGCGAAGTTGACGTTCGCACAGGGTCGTGACCACAGCATTCCCGGAGCGTCTCGACGGCATGCCGCAGCCCTCGATGACCGTGCCCTCCCAGTCTTGGAGGTCGCCGTAGGTGCTTGGCTCGGCTCTGCGGTGGACGACCCGTGCCAGGAGCCAGCGGAGCGTCTGCGACGTCCTCGGTGTCGAGGACACGGTGCGGGTCGATCGCGGATCGTCTCGTATGTCGTCCGTTCCGCGTTGGGCGTCTACTGCATGGGCAGCGAGATGTAGCCCCGGATCGGGCCGGAGTGGAGCCTGACGGCCGCGTCGAGGTCGACGTCCCAGTCAGGACGGCGAGTCAGCAGTGTCTGGAGAGCGATGCGTGCTTCGAGGCGGGCCAAGGATGCGCCGAGGCAGAAGTGGATGCCGCGTCCGAAGGCAACCTGTCGTTCGGGGTGCCGGTTGACGTCGAAGCGGTCTGCGTGGGGAAAGGCGTGATCGTCGCGGTTGGCCGAACCGAAGAGAAGCAGCACCGTGTCACCGGTCTGCATGCTTTCCCCGTGCAGCTCCACCGGCGCGGTGAGGGTTCGCGCGAGGCCCTGGACGGGTGAGTCGAAGCGAAGTAGTTCCTCGACCGCGGCCGGCACGAGTTCTGGGTCGTCCGCCAGCTGCTGTCGGACATCGGGGTGCTGGGCGAGCACCACGGCGCTGTTGGAGAGTAGGTTGGTGGTGGTCTCGTGCCCGGCGACGAGCAGCAGCAGGCAGAACCCGAGCAGCTCTTCTTCGCTGAGGTACTCGCCGTCGACTTCGGCCTGGACGAGTGCCGTCATGAGGTCGTCTTGAGGGTGCGCGCGTCGCTCGGCGAGGAAGGCTGTGAAGTACTCGTAGAGCGCGGCGGCGGCATCCAGCCCGGCGCCGAACTCTCCTCGGACAGGATTCGACTGGATCAGTGTGGTGGACCATGCCCGGAACTGATCACGGTCGTCACGCGGAACGCCGAGCATGTCCGCGATGACGATGGCGGGAAGCGGGCCGGCGAACCCGGAGACGAACTCCCAATTGCCTGCCTCCGGAGTTTGGTCGAGGAGGTCCTTGACGAGGGTCTCGATGTGTGGCTCGAGCGATGCGATGCGACGTGGGGTGAAGGCTCGACTGACGATCTGGCGCAGCTGGGTGTGCCGGGGTGGATCGCTCATGATGAGCATCGGCAGGAACAGTTCCGTCATGTCGACCCCGGGTGGGGTTGGGAAGATGCCCGACGCTGAGGAGTACGTCGCCGGGTCGGCCAGGGCGGCGGAGACGTCGTCGTACCGGCTGAGTACCCACGAGTTGGCCTCGCGCGACCAGTGGGCCGGGGAGTTGGCCCGCAGCTCTCGGTAGACGGGATAGGGGTCAGCTATCACCTCGGCGTCGAACGGGCTGTAGGTCAGTGGCTGATCGCTCATCGGACATCTCCTTCGCGGTCGCTCCTTCATCCGCAGCCCTCGGCTGTGATCGATGTCGAGTACGGACAGTGGGCGGGGGCGACGAGCGTGCCGCCCACCGAACGTCGCTCGGTTGGCCGCGTCATCTTCCGAACTCTTGGTTTGTACTGTGAGTACAACATACGATGTCGCGTAGGTCGAGACCCGCGACCTCACCGAGATCGACGGCACCCGAACGGAGACGAGGGGGATGAGGAAGCTTCCGGCGAAGTTGGCCAGTCAGCTCTACGGGGCGGCGGAGCTGATCGCGGAGCGCGGTCTGGACGGCACCAAGATCGAAGACATCGCTGAGGCCACGGGCATCCCCAAGGCCACGATCTACTATCACCTCGACAGCAAGAACGCCGTGCTCGAATTTCTCCTCGGCGACCTGTTGGACATGATCGCCGGGGCGGTCGGGGTTGCGGTAGCGAGCGAGGAGAATGCTCGGACCCGACTGGAGGCGGCTGTGCAAGCGCAGCTGGGCGTGATGCTCGAGCACCCGTCCTTGTGTCGGGCACTGGTCGGCGACCTTGGACGCGCGACCCGGCTGCCCGAGTTGGCGGCGGCACTGCGGACTGCCTTCTACGAACCGATCGAGCAACTATTGGCTGAGGGTGTCTCCGACGGGTCGCTGCGCCAGGTCGCCGATCCGGGCGCCGTGGCCTTGAGCGTCTTCGGTGCCATCACCGTCGCTGGCCTCAGCGCGGCCGTAGAGGGGCCGTCCGCCGACCCATCCGCCGACGCAGCGCGTTTCTCTGCCGCGGTCAGCGAGCTGGTCCTCGACGGTCTCGCGACACCTGGCAGTCGCGTTCAGCGGCGGGGTGACCCGCTGTGAGCAGCATGGAGGAGCTCCTCGCCAGCTGGAACGAGAAGTTCCGGCTGCACGCTGATGGTGCTCAGCTTCCCCCGCACCACACCCACTGCCTCGCCTGTGGACCCGACAACCCGCACGGCCACCACCTCACCGTCAATCGTCGAGGAGAGGAGGTGCACGCGACCCACGTCTTCGATGAACGTCACGTGGGCGCACCCGGGATCGCCCACGGCGGTGCCGTAGCAACCGTTTTCGACGACCTCTTCGGGTTCCTGCTCTACCTCACGGGCGGTCCTGCGGTGACCCGGAAGCTCGAGGTGCTCTACGACTCACCGGTCATCCTCGGCACTACCTACGACCTCGCGGCCAGGGTCGTCCGCACAGAAGGGCGCAAGCTCTTCATGGAAGCCGACATGAAGCAGCTCGGAGGGTCACGTGTCGCCTCCGCCTCGGCCCTCTTCCTTTCTGTGGACGTGACCCACTTCAACCAGGGCTTGCCAATCTGACGCAGACAGTCCGGCGCCGTTCTTCCGGACCAGAGGGTTCCGAGCCGCGGTCGTGGGGGCCGCTCGATCCCACCGCGCAAGTGCACCTTCTGGGCGCCACGCACCAACAACGTCAGCTCCTGCTCGATTGTCTCCACCGAGACCAGCTCGCCCTCCGCTTTTTGTTGCATGTAGCACCCATACCGCTAGCCGAGGGGGAATCCTGCTCTGTCTCTTGCGCCATAGCCGGGGACGCCTGCGCAGGCGCCGCGACCCACGGGTGGCGGTGGGGAGGCTGCAAGCCGACGCGGGTCGAAGATAGGGCCGAGTGTCCGCGGGCAGACGGACGCCGTGTCAGGAGATGTTGCCGACCAGGTAGCGCTGCAACGTAGGAGCAAACGCGGCCACCAGCTCGTCTTGGCTTGCCGAGGTCAGATCTTCGAGTCCGACGACGTGGCGAGCCACGGCAATGCCCAGGATCTGCGACATGACGAGCACGGCGCGCAGTGGTGCCTGCCCGGCTCCGAGCTGGGACACGATCGGTTCCAGCACCCCCGTCGTGAACTTGTCCCGAATCATGCGGGCAGTGTCGGCTTCGACCCCGGCGGTGCGGATGATTGCGAGGATGCGCTGCCGCCGGCCTGCTTCATCGAGGGCTTCGATCAGGCACCTGGCTAGGCGCTCGCCGACGTCCCTGGAGTCGCCCTCGAGGAGCTGAGCCCTCAACGCGGCCGAATCGAAAGAGAGGACGGCCACCTCGTCGAAGAGCTCCCGTTTCGAGCCGAAGAAGTATGCCACCAGGGCGGCATCGACGCCTGCCTGTGCCGCGATTGACCTCATGGTCACGCGGTCGTAGCCGCCGGCGGCGAACTGCTCGCGAGCGGCCCGAGCTATCTGCTCGCGTGTCACGCTGTGCCCCGGTCGGCGTCCTGAACCTCCCGGGCTGAGCCTGGGCGTTGCCGTCCCGGGGGTCATTGTTCGGCCAGAAGGTTGCTCCATACACAACTCACTCCGTGCTCAGTGTGGATGCTGGCGTCGCCTCTCCGTCCCGGGGATCGCCGGCGGAGCCGAATCGACGCTGACAAGGCTCGATAGCGCGCTTCCCGAATCTACCCTGTTCCTCCTATGTATTTCGGCGTACCGTGGGCTGTGCCACTGTGGCTGGGGTGATCGTGAGGCCCGGCTCGCCGCCAGGGGTGGAGGTGAACGAAGTGAGGTACGGAGATCCGTACGGGCCGGCATGGCAACAGCTGGGAAGCGCGTTGTGGGATGCGTTGGCAGTCGTGTTGTGGACGCTGGTGGCTGGCAGCATCGCGTTCGGCTCATGCTGGTGCATGGGCCAGTTCATGTACACCGCGTGGGTTCGCGAGCATCCGCCTCCGCGCCTCCGGTTCGTTGCCGAACGCAAGCTGCGCAGGGATATCGCCCGAGGGCTGGGCGACCTCGAGGAGTACCTGCGCGAACGCGGTCCAGCCTGCCCCCACGATGTTCCTTCTCGTCCCGCGCGGTTTCGCACGTGGAGGCGCCCAGGCGCGCCCCGGCGGTAAGCCAACCTCCATCGCACCGGACGCCCTCGGTCAGCCGTTCGCTAACTCATCGCTGATGGGCGGGCCCAGACACCCCGTCCGGGGGCCCGGCGATGGCGGCCACCAAGCAACTCCATCAACCCCAGCAGCGACGTTGAGCGCTTTCCGCGCAGCGAGCTGGCACTAACGGAGCTGCGCTTGTGTGACTCGCGGAGCGGTCCAGGCTGACTGTCGAGCCAAAGGGCCGATGGCCGCCCACGTTCAGAGAGGCTGGCAGACGCCGTAGGTCTGGGGCGGCTCCTGAAACATCGCCCGACGTTCGACTCTGGAAGCGTCGCCTACTTCAGTTGCGGACCTCGAGGTGTTGACGACCCGGGGCCTCAGCCTCCTCGTTGAGCATCGTGAGCAGTTTGTCCCCCTCGATGTCGAGGTCTGGCAGCACGCGGTCGAGCCAGCGGGGCAGCCACCATGCTCGCTCGTTGAAGACGGCCATGAGCGCCGGGACGAGCGTCAGCCGGACGACGAAGGCGTCGATAAGGATGCCAGCGGCGAGGGCAAAGCCGATCTGCTTGATCATGATGTCGTGGCTGAAGATGAAGCCGGAGAAGACCGCGACCATGATGATGGCGGCTGCGACGACGACCCGGCTGGCTTGGTCGAACCCGTGGACGACGCTCTGCCGTGCTCCCTCACCGTGGATGTGTGCCTCGCGCATTGAGGAGACCAGGAAGACCTCGTAGTCCATGGCCAGTCCATAGAGGATGCCGGTGACGATGATCGGCATGAAACTCATCAGCGGCCCCCCGGTGTCGAACCCGAAGAGGCTGCTGAGCCAGCCCCACTGGAAGACGGCAGTGGTGGCACCGAAGGTGGCCAGGATGCTGAGCAGGAAGCCGGCTGTGGCCTTGATCGGGACGACTACCGAGCGGAAGACCAGCATCAGGATCAGCACGGAAAGCGCGATGATGATGCCGAGGTAGAGCGGAAGGACGTCGGCGAGCTTGTCGGACATGTCGATGCCGATGGCGGTGAACCCAGTTACGCCCAGCTGTACCTCATTGTCGCCGGCGATCGCGTTGTCGGGCTCGCGCAGCGAAGTCACCAGGTCGCTGGTGGCCTCGTCGCTCGGGCCGGAAGTGGGGATGACGCTGAACACGGCCAGGTCGCCGGCTTCGTTGACGCCGACCGGGGCGGCCAGCACGATGTCGTCTCGGTCCTGGAGGTCGGCGATCAGTTTCGCGGTCAGCTCGGGTGTGACGCGGCCGGCGGTGCCGGTGGGTTCTGCGGTGACGAGTAGGGGACCGTTGAATCCCTCGCCGAAGCCTTGCGAGACTGCCTCGTAGCTCTGCCGGGCGGCGGTGTCCTGGTTCGCGGTGGCCCCGGTGGGGATGCCCAGGTTCATGCTGGCGGCGGGGATCGCCATCACGCCCAGGATGGCGACCACACCCACTATGACGGGCCACCGGAACCTGATCACGCCTTTGACCCAGTGGTCGGCGACACTGTGTGATTCCTCCTTGACCTTGGCGCGGCGTTGGGCTCGGGCTTTGTCCGAGCAGATCCGCTCACCGACCAGCCCTAGCAGTGCGGGCAGCAGGGTCAGCGCGATGAGGACGGCCAGGGCCACCGTGGACGCCGCGACCAGGGCCATCGTGGAGAGCATGGCGATGCCGATCACGGTCAGTGCGGTCAGTGCGATGAGGACGGTCACGCCGGCGAAGAAGACGGCACTGCCCGCGGTGCCGACTGCTCTGCCGGCCGCCTCCTGCGCGGTGAGTCCGCGGTCGAGGATGAGCCGTCGCTGCCGGTTGACGACGAACAGCGCGTAGTCGATGCCGACGGCGAGGCCCACCATGAGACCGAGCACTGGGGTGGCGGAGTTCATCTCGACGGCCGTCGAGAGCGCGTACGCTCCGCCGACGCCGATGCCGACCCCGACCAGCGCGGTGACCAGGGGAAGGCCGGCCGCGATCAGCGAGCCCAGGGTGAGCACCAGCACCAGGGCGGCGACGGCGAGACCGATCACCTCGCCGATGCCGACCGGGATCTCGATGGCCTTGAGCGAGTCGCTCGGGAGCACGGTGATCCCGGTCCCGTGCTCCGCGCGCTCCACCACCTCGACCACCGAGGTGACGTCATCGTCGGTCAAGGAGGTCGAGGCGACCGTGAACTGGAACTGGAACAGCGCGACCTGACCGTCGGAGGACACCAGCACGCCGGGCACAGGTGCTCCGTCCACCAGCAGCGGCTGGTAGGGAGGCGTCTGCCCCTGCGCCGATCCCGTCGGGGGAGTGCCCGGTGCATTCTCCTCGGGAGTGCCTGGAGCGCCTTGATCAGCCACACCCGGCGCAAGGTCGAGGGGGTTTACGACCTTGTCGAGGTCATAGACGTCGTTGACGGTGTTGGTGATCACCGAAAGGCGGTCCGCGGTGTCGAGTCGTTCACCCTCCGGGACGGTGAAGACGACGCTGGCCTGACCTCCCGAGGCTGCAGGCAGCTCATCGGCTACGCGGTCGAGCACGGTCTGTGCCTCGGTGCCCTCGATCTTCATCTCGGAGCTGACACTGACCCCGTTGATAGCGACCGCACCGACGACCACGGCGAGGACCGCGAGCCAGCCCGAGATGAACAGCCACGGCTTGCCGAAGGCGGTTCGTCCGAGCCGGTACAGGAAGGTGGACATGGGTCTGGTGCTCCTTGAGGGCGAGGGGGTTCTAGAGGCCGTTGCGTAGGTAGTCGAAGGTCAGGTCGAGAAACGAGCTGTAGTCCATCGCGGCGGAGCTGAGGTCGCTCTCGCCGCTGAGGTGGACGTCGAGGGTGCCCTCCAGGGCGGCCATCACGGCGCCGTACACCGCGCCGAACAGCAGCGGCACATAGATCGAGGGGTACCGGTCCCCGGCCACCGACCCCAAGAGCTCCTGGGCGGTATGACGCATGCGCTGCTGAACACCCAGGACGTAGGGCTCCAGGGTCGGGTACTGCCGCGCCATCGTCATCAGCTCGCGCATCGTCAGCAACGTGTCTTCGGTGAACTGCTCCCTCATGACGGCCAGCAGGGCATCGAGCAAGGGCAGGTCTGCGGGGAGGCTGGTCAGGATCTCGCTGACGTCGTCGACCCGGCCGAACGCGACCGAAGCGACCGCCTCTTCCTTGCAGGAGAAGTGGTTCGCGAAGGTGCGTCGCGAGTAGCCCGCTCGGTCGACCACGTCCGCGGTGACGAAACCGAACAGGCCACGCTCTCGGGTGAGCTCGAACGCCGCCACGGCCAGCGTCTGTCCCGTCGCCTCTCGCTTGAGGTCACGCAGTCCACGATCCATGTGCACAGTATGACCTGTCGTGCCCAATGGGCAACATTGCCCACCGAGCAGAGCCGTGGCTTCGGGGCGCCATGGACCGCAACAGTCCGACGCGCTCGGTAGCGTGGCGGCAACAGCTCGCCATCGCCCTCCGGCGCCGCGGGTGGCATTGGGTGGGCGTCCAAGGATGGGAGTGCGCGCATGGGCACTGCGGGGGATGGGACGGACGCTGGACGCGTAGCGGACCTCACGCAGCTGGCTGACGGCGCGCAGTTCGCTGACGCCGTGCTGGCTCTACTGGCGGTCGCTCGGCGGACCAGGGGCCGACTGCAGCCCCTCTTCGAGGACGTCACCGTGCCGCAGCTGGTACTGCTGGATGCTGTCCAGGCCTGCGGGCGGGAAGGCATCGTCGCAATCTCGGAGTACACGTTGCTCAGCCAACCGACCGTGACCCAGCAGGCCGCCGCGCTAGAAGCCGCCGGGCTTCTGCGTCGCATCGCAGCCGAGAACGATCGGCGCCGGCGGGTCCTCACGCTCACCGAACGCGGTGAGGACCTCCTGGCATCTAAGCGCGGACTGGTTGCCGACCGGTTGTCAGTGGCCTGGGCATCGCTCAGCGCCGAGGAGCGGTCGATCGCGGTCCCGCTGCTGCGTCATATCATTGACCTTGTCTCGGAGTTGGCCTGACACTTCCACGCACGGACGCGGGAGGAGCCGGCGCCTGCGGCCGGCCGATCGGGACGAGCGCGCTCGGGTGGTGCGTGGCCAGCTGTTGGCACGGGCGGCGACGGCCGAGCCCATCCGACTACGACCGACGGACTGACGCGAGGGCCCGCATCTCCCCTGCGCCCCGTCGTAGGACCTGCGAGGGTCTGACCTTAGCCGCCTCCATCAGGGCGAAGTGGGGCCGCGCACGTTCGCCGGTTCGAGAAGTTGGAGACGCCTCTGTTTCGGGCACACCCACCATCGGAGATGCAGGCACGAGAGTCACCAGGAGGCCGGTGTAGCAGACAAACGTCCGAGCTAGCAGTCCCGAGCTCGGCGGTGGTGCTCGCGTGCTGGCGTTCGCTGACTTGCCTACGATTGGTCACCCATCGCTGAGTTCGCCCGCCGCTTTGCGCATCTGAGAGATGGCATGGTCTTCGTCTCTGGGGAGCGTCGCGACGAGCTCATTCACCCGTCGCCAGCGGTCGAACGTCGCTGCGTCGCTACGGCCGGCCGCAGCCAGCGCCGACCACGTGTCCGCGCAGCGCAGGAGCGCGGTTCCGGCCTTCGCCATCTCAGCGGACCCCGTTAGCCGAGCCACGTCGGTACAGAAATGTGCCTGCAACCGGCGGAACAGGCCGCCGCCGGTCCCTGCCTTCTCCACAAAGGCGTGGAGTGAACGCAGCGCGACGTCTAGTTCCGGTTCGGGCATGAGCGCCGGCCACCGGTCGACATCCTCGGCGAATACCGCGACTCCACTGATCCCCGCAGCAGCAACGGCATCCGGCGGCAGCGCCGACGTATCCGGGATAATCGCGGTTACCGGCGCTTGCATGTTCTCGACCGAGGCGACGAGGGCCGAAGCCGCGGTCGGACGGAGACCGGGCAGGCTCTGGGGCCAGTTCACGAAGTACGTGGTGTGCCTCGTGGGCACGGGGAACGACCGTGACGCGCGCGCCCGCGCAAGAGCCTCGTAGGAGACTTCCTGCACCTCGGCTCGGTCGTTGTCCACCACAAAAGCCTTCTCCGTCTCGTCGTCATAACCGATCACGACGATGTCATGCCGACTCATCTGAAGGCGGACATTGAGGTAGGGCAGCTCAGCAATGTCCGCCCACATCAGCACGGGACGGCCTCGCTGGAGCTCCCTGCGGACCCAGCCCCAACCGGTCACGGGGTCGTCGGTGCCACGGACGTCGACCTCTGCACCGAGCCTCGAAAGAAGGTCGACCTCAAGGTCGCTGCTACGCCCGACGAAGTAGATGGGCGGGGTGAGAGCCGGCACGCGCAGATAGGTGAAACCCAGACCGCCGCCCATCCCGAAGACCAGACCTTCGCTCGGTACCTCCTCCCAGCCGAGACCGGCCCACTCCAGGAGGTCTCTCAGCGCTCCGGAACCGCAATGACCGGCCTCGCGGTGGGGATAGTCCAGCAGGATCCGCCGCGGCTCCGGCTGTCGGGGCAGGAACTCAGCTGACATGGCAACTCCTGGATGGGCTCGCAGCGCTCTGTGCGTACGCCGGTGGGTCGGGCGCGGCGGGTTCCGCGACTCTACATTTCGCTGAGGCACGCAGGGGCTCGCGGTCGACGGCGGTCGTGAGGGCTGGTGCAGGTCACGATTCGAGGGACAGGAACCGGACGGCGACGTCGGAGATCTTGCGCGCCGTCGCGGTTCGGTCCCACTTGGGGAGCGCCAGATGACTGACCGTCAGGCGCACCATGGTGTCGGCCGCGTCGACGACGTCGTCTGGGGGAAGACTCGGGTAACTCTTCGCCACCCATGCGGCTAGGGTGTCGGAGGCGAGGTCGAGAAGCCGCGCGGATGTCGTGAGCAGCGGGAGCATCCCTGTGGACGGCTGACTGCCCGCATCCAGGTCTCGGTTGGAGATGAGCACTGCCTTGAGCAGGGGGCTGCGCTCGGCCTCGATCAAGGTGTAGTCGACGGCTGCTGCGATGCCGCGTTTCGCATCGCCGATGTGTGCCTCCAGCGCCTTCTGGATGCCCTCCAGGAAGCGCGAGGCCTCGCGGAGCACGAGGGCTTCTCCAAGGCCGGCCTTGTCACCGAACTCCTTGTAGAGCGCCGCTCGCGACACCCCGGCACGATGCGCCACCTCTCCCATGCGCACCCGGTCCCAGCCGAGGTCGACGATCAGGTCGTGGGCAGCCTCGAGGACAGCGGCGCGCATGTGCTCCCTGAACCGTTCGCGCATGGAGGGTCCCCGCATGTCAGAGAGGTTAGCGATTCGTGTCTCGCGACCGACTCGCGTCACTGACCTGGACACGCCCGCACGCTCCTAGCGTGCTCGTGGGCCAGTTGGTCGACCATGACGGCGAGGGTGTCCTGAAGCCTCTGCACCCCTACAGCGACTGCCGTCGCCCTCGGCAACTCTCGGAGGTCCTCGAGTTGCACCGGGTCCCCGACCAGCAGGGTGACCCGACGACGGCGGCGGCCCAGCACCACCCTCCCTTCGTAGGCTGGCACGATCGCCTGCACGCCCCATTGAGCAACGGGAATCAATGGAGCCGACGTCTCGAGTGCGATGCGGACAGCACCCGACCTGAGCGACATCAGACGTCCATCCGGTCGCTTTGTGATCGATCCTTCCGGATACACCACGACAAGAGCGCCACGCTCCACGGCTTCGACCGCGGCACGGATCCCTGACCGGCCGTCGGACCGATCGACCTCGACGTGGCCGGCCGACCGGAACCACCAGCCGACTGCTCTACTTTGAAACAGGCTCGCCTTGGCCATGAACCGGGGGGTCCGGCCCTGGGCGAGGATCATCTCCCCCAGGAACAGCGGGTCGGCCTGGGAGACATGGTTGGCCGCCAGCACCGCGCCTCCCGACCCGGGCAGGCGCTCCGTACCGCGCCAGTCCGCTCTCCTGCCCAGCAGCAGCAGCGGTTTGCAGACGAGCAACGCCAGCCACCACGCAGGCCCGCGGGCGTCTCTGGGGACGCCTCTCGCGCCCGCGGACCGACCCGAGTCACGCAAGTCCGGAACGATACGCAGGACTCCCATCGCCGTCCAGACCGTCGACCTCCAAGCCATCCTTGCTCACCTCGGCGGGCAATGGCTCGATGGTGACCACGACCAGCGGTCACTGCGGCTTCTCACACCGCCACCTCCGCTGTCAGGGCGGCCATGTCGGCCGCAGTCCCCTGGGTGAGCATGCGTTTGGTGGTCATGAAGTCCCGGGGACGGTTGACACAGTCAGCAGCTATCGGCTCGCCCTTCCGGAGGTAGTAGCAGGTGAAGTCGCGGTCACGGGTCGGGTCACCGCTCATGACGATGTCGTCATAGGCGGTGTTGAGTCCCGCGATCTGGAGCTTGAGGTCATACTGGTCCGACCAGAACCACGGGAGCGCCGCCACCTCCTTGTCATTTCCACAGATAGTCGCCGCTGCCACCTTGGCCTGCTCCACTGCACTCGGGACCGACTCCAGCCTGATTCGTCGGCCGTAGCGGGGGATGTCCTGCGACGTACAGTCCCCGGCCGCCACGATGTCAGGGTCACTGGTGCGGGCGTGGGCGTCGATGAGGATCCCGTCGTCCACGACCAGGCCGGCTGCCTCGGCGAGTTCGGTGGTCGGCTCGATCCCGATCCCGACGATCACAAAGTCCGCTTGGACCGACTCGCCACTGGCCAGCACCACCTCTCGCACGCGGGTGTCGCCGACCAGGGCCTCTACCGAGGCGTTCGTCCTCACGTCGACGCCCTCTTCTTGGTGGATCCGTGTGAAGAAGGCCGACACCTCAGGGGCAGTGACCCGCTCGAGGACCCGGTCTGCGGCCTCGAGGACCGTGACGTGGAGGCCCAACGAGCGCAGCGAGGCGGCGGTCTCCAGCCCGATGTACCCACCACCCACGATGACGGCGTTGCGCCCGGGGATCGCGTCCTCGCGGATCCGCTCCACCCCCGACGATTGACGCAGGTAGTGCACCCCGTCGAGGTCGGCACCCTCGGCGCGGAGACGTCGGGGGTGCGCTCCCGTGCACAGAGCAAGAGCGTCATAGGACAAGCGGTCCCCGGTGCCGAGCACGAGCTCGCCCGCCGGCCGGTCGATCTCCTGCACGCTGGCAGTCACGCGCTCGACGTCCTGCTTGACGTAGAAGTCCTCCGACCGGATGGCCAGCTCCTTCAGCGAGCACTTCCCGGCCAGATATGCCTTCGACAACGGAGGCCTTTGGTACGGCAGCGCCGACTCGTCACCGACCAGCACGATCTCACCCGACCAACCCTCTCGGCGGAGGCTGGTGACCAGCTGCACCCCGGCATGGCTGGCGCCGACCACCACCGCGCGCCCTGAGCTCATCCGCTGCCCTTGGGGGTGAGCTCGACCATCAGCTTGCTGATGCCGCGAACAAAGTTGGACTGCACGTACTGCGGCTCACCGACCACATCGATCCTCTCGAAGCGCGGGAGCAGCTCCTCCCAGAGGATCCGCAGCTGCAGCTCGGCCAACCGGTTGCCATGCACCGATGCACGCCGAAGCCGAAAGCGATGTGGTTGCGGGCGTTGCGACGGTCGATGATCAGCTCGTCCGGCCGCTCGAACACCGTCTCGTCGCGGTTGCCGGACGCGTACCACATCACCACCTTGTCGCCCTTGCGGATGAACTGACCGTTCAGCATGGTGTCGGTCTTCGCGATCCGCCGCATGTACGCGAGCGGCGTCTGCCAGCGGATGATCTCCGAGACCATGTTCGGGATCAGGTCCGGATTGGCCTTGAGCTTCTCGAACTGGTCGGGGAACTGGTTGAGTGCAAGAACTCCGCCGCTCATCGAGTTGCGTGTGGTGTCGTTGCCGCCCACGATCAGCAGAACAAAGTTGCCGATGAACTCCATCGGACGCTTGATCAGGTCCTTGGTGCTCTCATCGCTCTGCAGCATCGTGACCAGGTCGAACCCGGGCTCTTCGCCGGCCGCGAGCCGGGCGGCCTTGTCGTGCCAGAGTTCAGTGAGTCCTCGCGCCATCTCGAGCATGCCCCGGAACAGCTCGTCGTTGTCGGTAGTGGCCGGGCCGCCGTTGGTCTGCTCCATCGAGGTTGCCAGGTCCGACCACTCGACGAGCTTGTGCCGCTCCTCGAAGGGGAAGTCCAACAGCGTGGCCAGCATGCGGGCGGTCAGCTCGATCGACACCGTGCTCACCCAGTCGAACGGTTCGTTGACGGGCAGGTTGTCCAGGACGTCCCTGACGCGCTCGCGAATGAGGTCCTCCATCTCGTGGAGGTTCTTCGGTGCGACGACACCTTGTACGGCGCGCCGCTGTATGTCGTGCTTGGGCGGGTCCATGGCGATGAACATCGCGACGTCCATGAACCGCGGGGGTGTTCCGATGACGATGAGAGGCTCGGCGGAGAAGACCTCGTGGTTCTTGTCCACCGCCATGATGTCGGCGTGACGCGTCACCGACCAGAACGGGCCGAAGGGACTGTGGGGCTGGTAGTGGACCGGAGCCTCGTTGCGCAGACGTTCGAAGTAGGACGCCCACCGCCCCTGTCGGTAGAGGAACGGGTTGCTGAGGTCGATCTCGGCGAGGGGGACCTCTTCGACCGGCGGGATCCGGGCCTCGACGAACATCGGCCCGTTCGCGCCGGTGACCCAACGCCGGCCCTTGTCGTAGAGGCGCGCGCCCTGGATCTGTCGCTCCAGGGGGATGGCGGACTCCACCTTCGTTTTCACTGTTTCTGGGATCTTCACTTCTGGGAACTTCATCGGGCTTGACCCTCCTGCTACATCTGGAACTCGGGCAACTGCACCGTCAAGCCGTCCCACGATTTGCAGACCTTGACTTGGCACGACAGGCGAGACGTCGGCTGTCGCTCGGGGTTCATCGACAGCATCTCCTCCTCCTCGGGACCGGACCGGCCGACCTTGTCGGCCCAGGCGCGATCAACGATCACGTGGCAGGTGCCGCATGCGGCCTCGCCGCCGCAGTCGGCATCGATGCCCGGGATGGCGTTGTTCGTCGCCACCTGCATCAGCGAGCTGCCCTCCTCGAGCGGGGCCTCGTGCTGCTCCCCATCGTGCGACATGAAGGTGACCACTGCCATCGACAATTCTCCTACCTTTGCCTACCGGATAGACGTTTCGATGATGATTGTTGTCGACTGTCCCCGGCAAAGCCATGTCGTATCGTGTCAGTATGTTGTGAATTCGGATCACGTGAGGATTGCCTGTGAGGACAGACGAGCCAGGCGTCCCGTCGCTGGCCTTCGTGCAACTGCTGAGCAGTCCGGCGATCGACGCGGACGCCGTCGAGCGTTTTCGCGTCATCATGGCGCGCGAGGGAACCGGTGAGCTGGCTCTCATCCGGACCCAGGGCGAGGCACCGCTGCGATGGTTCCGCGAGGTCTATCCCGACCTCGACATCGAGCAGGCCACCCGGCTCGGGATCGCCTGCGCAGAACACGCGCAGCTCACATCCTTCGGACCGTTGAGTGTCCCGTTGGTCAGCGCGTGCACCGTCGAAGAAGTCGTGGAGCTGCTGACCTATCTGCCCTTGATCACCAACGCGGTCACCACGCAGTTCCAACCGCAGCAGGACGACCTGACGATCCGGCTGTCGGGGAACGCAGGCGACCCCGATCTCGACTGTCTGGTCGTCACCTACTGCGGACTGGCACTCCTACGGCTGATCGACCTGGTGGTCGTCGAGGCCTCGGAGGCAACCATGCACAGCCACTGGCCGGAGCCGAGCGTGCTACCCCGAGAGGCCGCGAGCCGGTCCCGGCTCGAGTTCGACGCCCCCTTCTCCTACCTGCACATGCCCGCGAGGACGCTTCAGGCTGCCTGCCGCTTCCCCGACCCGATCTCCTACGAACTCGCCGTCACCGAGCTCCAGCAGGCGCTCGCGTGCCGAGCCGACACCCCGGAGTTCACCCGCAGAGTCTGGGCGTTGCTCGACGACGGGTCCGGGGCAAGGACGATCCAGTCCGTCGCGGACGAGTTCTCGATGTCCTCGAGCACCCTGAAACGGCGCCTCGCCGCTGAGGGGACCAGTTTCCGCGAGCTGCTGCAGCAGTCGATGGTCGACCGCGCCAGGAAGCGGCTTCTCGACCCCTCCACGTCGGTCGGCGAGGTCGCCAACGAGCTCGGCTACAGCGATCTCACCAACTTCTCGCACGCCTTCAAGAAATGGACCGGCAGCTCACCGAGCCACTTCCGACGTGAGCACGAGGTCCGTTGAGGCGAGAGTGCTCAGTCCGAGCTTCCTGACGGGTCCACGGGTGCATGCTCGCCGGCCTCCCCGGCGTTCCCAGGACCAATGAAGGCGTCGTCGGCAAGCCCGACGCCGGGGGCCATGCGGCCGTAGGTCTGCTCGAGGGCCGTCTGGATCCGGTCCAGCGGGAGGTCGTCGAAGCTGCCGTGGTCCCGCACGTACTCCATGTGCCGGGTGCCGTCGGAGGGTGAAGGCGTGCATGAGCGCGTCGCTCTGTCCGTCGAAGTGCACCGGGGGCACGTCGAAGCGCTCGCACAGCTCGACATTGAAGGCCGGCGTCGCCTTCATCCATCGCCCGTCGAGGTGGACGCTGCAGTACCCGTGGTACACGAACAGGTCCGTGCCACCCATGACGGCCCGTAAGGTGTCGGTCTGCAGGTGGTTGCGGACGTCAGCGAAGCCCAGCCGGGCGGGGATGCCCACGGCCCGCAGCACCGCGGTCAGAAGCACCGCCTTGGGAACGCAGTAGGCGCGGCCCGCCTCGAGCACGTAGCTCGCCAGGTAGTGCGCAGGATCTCGGGACACCGAGTAGGGGTCGTACCAGACCCTGTCCCGGACCGCTGCGAAGAGGAGGCTCGCTCGCTCACGAGGGCTCGACGCGCCGGCGATCACCTGCTCGGTGAAGTCGCGCACCGAAGCGCTGTCCTGATCAAGGAAGAAGGTCGCTCGAGGTGCGGTCCCGCGGTCGGCGTCATCGCCGCCGCCAGTGGGCATTGCTACTACGAGCAGGGCAGTCCCTTCTTGAGCCACGCCTCGTCACGGTGATCGGCGGGCTGCAGACCGATAGTGAGCCACACCAGAACAGCCGGTGGGCAGCCGCGTGGAGAGCTCCCCCCCCGATCACCTGGACCGAGTCTGGCCAGACACCGGCCCTACGGGAATCGTCTAGTAGCCGCGAAGGTCGCACTCACCCGGACTTCGCCCGTCGCGGTCGCGAGGTGGGTGGGTCGTGGCAGTCTGAAGCTGTGACCGAGCAGGATCCGTGGGTAGAGGCTGAGACTCACACCTGGGAGCAGGACATGCGACGGGAGTTGGCCGACTCCGCGAGCGGCGAAGATGCCTGAGCCGCCGTGGCCAAGCCCGGACAACCCGATGCTGGCCGCGTTGCTGCACGACGCTGGCAAGAACGTCGACGCTCTCGGCGTAGACGCCGCGTTCATCCAGTTAGCGACGCACTGTTGGTTCGAGGGCGGCATTGAGGCCTACGACCGTGGCCAGCGCGATGCTCGCGGAGCGCCCGCCGAAGGCTGACAGGGGATTCGACCCGGTACCACTTACGGTCCACATTGGGCCCGCGCTACTCGGTGCCAGGCGGGTATCCTGAGATCGGACGCGAGGGCGCATCCCTCACCACACCGTGCGAGTCGGTAGCTTCCGATCCAGGACCGAAGTAGTCGCGACGCCCTCGACGGCGTCCAGAGGTCACAGGTTCAAATCCTGTCCCCGCTACCAAAAGAAGGGCCCGGGATTCTTAGGAATCCCGGGCCTTTCGTCATTTCCGAGGGCGTGCTGCGCGGCGGCCGCCTTTGATGCGGAGCGAAGGTGAGTGCGGGCGGAGGTATCGCGCTCTGGACCCTCGTTGTCGGGCCAAGGCCGTACCCTTCCTGCATGAACGGCCGCGATGTGGACGAGGCGAGTGAGGTCACGCTATTCCTGGACGGTGGTGACCTCTATGCCACGGGAGAAGCAGGGGCACTCGATGTCGTCTTGTCCGAGTTGCTCGGCCGGCAGGATGAGTCTCGGCGGCGGCGTTCTGTCACGCGACTCGCAGAGGCGGGTGCGGTCGCCGCTGGAATCGGCGCGGTCTCGACGCCAGCCGAGGAGCTGTTCCGGCTGACTCCCGATGCGATGGCGAAGCTCGCCGAGCATGGTGGTCAGTTGACGGACGGTGGCGCGCTGCGCGGATTCGTTCGCAGCGAACGCGGTCGGTTCGCGGGGAACTTGTCATTCGATGCGGTCTCATTCGGGGCCGAGCAAGCGCTTGCCATGCAGACTGCCGCAGTGGCACTTGCCTTGCGTTCAGCCATCGCTGATGTTCAGGCGGCCGTAGAGGCCGTCGACCAGAAGGTCTCGGACATTCAGGAGAAGCTTCGAGCCCGCGAGATCGGCGAGGTCGTGGGCACGTACCGCTTCCTTCAGCAGGTGGTGACATCGACGCGTGAGCGAGGTCGGCTCCTGGAGGCTGACTGGGATCAGGTCGCGGGTGCTCGCCGCGACCTGGAGATCGCGTTGGAGACTCTCCGGGCCTACATCACCGATTCCATCAACGGCATCGACGTGGACGATCCTCTTCCGAAGCGGGAGGCCGCGATCAAGGCCGTCGCGAGCGCCAAGGGAGTCGCGGGCAGCCTCCGCCTCGTCCTAGTGGCGGAGCAAGCTCTGCACCTCCTGGAGTACCTACGGCTGGAGCGAGTCCGGTCGACCGATCCGAACCAGGTTCCGTCAGCCTTGGCTGACGCTAGGCGTTCTCTCGGTCATCAGCGGGAGCGTGACGCGGCGTTGGTGAGCACAGCAATCGAGCGGATCGAAGCCGCCAAGAAGATCGATCCCCTCGAAGTCCACCGTGTCTTCTCGATCCCGCAGCTGGAGAAGGCGAGTGCCAAGGCATTCGACGTGCTGGAGAACTTCGCGAAGTCGTCGCGGGCCGACCTTCCAGAGTTCGATCCACTCGTCCATCGGCCGGCGCTGGCGGAGACACGCGCCGAGGTGAAGCGCCACGCGCTCACTGCCCGAGACAGCGTCGTCGATGGGTCGAAGATCGTGGGGCGGGTGGCCTCCCGAGGAGCGAAGGGCGTCTCGGCCTCTGTGCGGGAAAGGATCCGGCGCAAGTCGGATTGATCCCGCGTCTCAGGCGGAGAACGGTCTCAGGCATCGCGGTGTCCAAGCCCAGGTCCGGCGCTTGCTCCGCCCGACGAGGCAACGGCCAGCGGGCATCCTCTGGGCGTAGAAGCCTGTCGCCAGACGAAGAGCGAGCCCATCGCTCTGTCGTCGGATCTGAGGCAGCCTTTCCCAATGCTCCTGCGCGGTCGGACCAGCAAGGCAGTATGGGACGCGTGGAGACCAACGTCCGAACGCCGATGCAGATCTTCAGCCTCCCGCAGCAGCTCGTGGTGCCGCTCTTCCAGCGACCGTACGTGTGGGAGCAGGACGAGCAGTGGGCGCCGCTGTGGAGCGACATCCGGCGGCTGACCGAGGTTCGGCTCCAAAACCCGTTCTCGACCGCCACGCACTTCCTGGGCGCGGTGGTCGTCCAGGCGCATGACGGGCAGCTCGGCAACATGCAGTCGAGCAACATCATCGACGGCCAGCAGCGGCTCACCACGCTTCAGCTGGTGATGGATGCCGCGGCCTCAGTGCTGGAGTCGGCCGGCTACGACACGCTGGCAGGGCAGCTCGAGAGCCTGACCCACAACCAGTCCACGTTCGTGCCTGCGGGAGAGTCGCGGCTCAAGATCCGTCACACCAATCGCGACCATGCCGCGTTCGACGAGGTGATGGACGCAGAGCCGCCGGTGGCCCACTTGGAGTTGAAGCACGCGACGTCGAAGATCACTCGCGCCCACGCATACTTCACCGAGGCCGTGGCGAACTGGCTCGGTGACTCAGAGGGGGAGGAGTACGCGACACGAGCGAACGCGCTCGTGGCCGTGCTCACGAGTGGACTGCAGCTCGTCGCGATCAACCTGACCGCCACGGAGAACTCGCAGGAGATCTTCGAGACCCTGAACGCTCGGGGCACGCCGCTCACCGCTGCGGACCTGATCAAGAACTTCGTCTTCCAGCGCCTTGCCGCGGATGGCGCCGACACTCGTCGTGCCTACGCCGAGGACTGGCCGTTCGACACGAGGTTCTGGGAGACCGAGGTCAGCGTCGGTCGCTACCGGGTCAGTCGAAGCTCCCTCTTCCTGAACCAATGGCTGGCTTCGCGGGTCGGGGAGGAGATCAGCCCCCAGCAGACCTTTTCCCGTTTCAAGGCGTACGTCGAGCACGACGCCGACCAGAAGATGAGCGAGCTGCTTCCCACGATCAAGAGGCAAGCAGACATCTACGAGTCGTGGACTGTGGCGGCCGACGACAAAGACCGACAGCTCACGACCGTCGAGATGGCGGTCTACCGCATGAAGGCGAGCGAACTGGAGCTGCTGAAGCCCCTGCTGATCTGGCTCCATGAGCCCGAGCGCTCGCTGCCCGACGAGGTGATCGAGGGCGTAGTGGCAGCTGCGGAGAGCTGGGTCATCCGCCGCATGTTCCTGCGCCTGACGACGTCGGATCTCGGGCGCGTCGTCGCCGAGATCATTCGGATCCACGGAGACGCTCCGGCCGACGAACTGGTGGACCGGGTCCGCGGGCACCTCTCTCGGCTCAACGTGTCTAGCACCTACTGGCCCGGCGACGACGAGATCCGAGCGGCCCTCACAGACGAGGCCGCGTACCGGCGCTTCAAGGTCGCACGGCTCCGACTCTTCCTCGAAGCCGTCGAGAACGAGTTCCGTCGCGGCACCAACCAGCCGCAAGTGCCGCGCCGCGGCTACCCGATCGAGCACGTGCTCCCACAGAAGTGGCAGGACAACTGGCCCGTCGATGGGCTCGAGGCCGAGATCGAACGCGGCGCACACGTCCATCGACTCGGCAACCTCACCCTGCTCACGAGCTCGCTGAACTCGAAGGTGTCGAACTCGGCGTGGAGTCGGAAGCGGGACGCGCTGCGCGACCACGACACCCTGCTGCTGAACAGTCGGCTGCTCAGCCAGTTGGGCGATGCCGAGTGGGGTGAGGACACCATCGACGCCCGGTCTGATCAGCTTATCGACGTCTTGCTGAAGGTGTGGCCGGTTCCCGAGGGGCATCTCGGTCAGGTGGTCGATCCCCGCGATAAGAGTCAGGACTGGGTCGAGGTCAAGGATCTCGTGGCCGCTGGCCTGCTCGAGCCCGGTACGCGGCTCACGCCGAGGCAGGGGAGTTGGACCTCCCTCGACGCGGTGGTGCGCGACGACGGGATGCTCGACGTCGATGGTCATGTCTTCGCTTCGCCCTCAGGGGCGGGTCGCCACGTCAAGGGCGCTGTGACGAATGGATGGACCTTCTGGAGCCTCCCCGACGGCCGACGTCTGATCGACGTGCGAGCGGCGTTTCGAGGGGAGAAGCCCAAGGACCTGAACTGGACCGCGTCCCTGCCACGAGTCGAGTGGAACGAGGAGGATCTCGCGGACTACGCCGCGGGTACGGCCGAGCTCACGTTGCGGCTGCTCGACCACGTCGCTACTGAGCGTCCTGACGAGCTGTTGACCGGGCCGGACTTCGCGGTCATCGGGATGACCCCTGAGCAGGTTGCTGGGGTGACCGGTGCAATGGCGCGCAAGGTCTACAACGACTACGAGCGGTCCAACCCGCCGATCGAGTTCGTCGAGTTCGATGGCCGCTGGCACTACCGGATGACCCCAGAAACAGCAGCGGCGTGGCGTGCGGTTCGCGTTCTCGAGGCGATCGCTGCTCCGAGCAGCGAATCCTCGGAAGCGTCTGAGGGGATTTGAGCCCTCCGACTCGACCCGTGGTCCCGACCGTCCCGCAGAGTTCGCCCGCACGTCGGTCACTGCTCGCCAAGGCTTATCGCCGCGACGGTGGCGCTGGGAGGCGCTGGAGCGCTGGTCTACAGGAGCGCGCGGGCGGCTTCCCTTGCTCGAATGGCGTCACGGTCTCGCGGGGCGGTGTTCCACCCCAAGGCAATTTCTGCGAAGTTGGCTAAGCGTGTAGAGAAAAAGTTCCTAGGTAAGGGTGCAACGAAGGAATCATGGGGACGACAGAGCGCTGATCGCCTCCGCAGCGCACGTGGTCCGGTGCCGAAAAAGTATGGCCACCAACCACGTGGTAATTATGTGAGCCTTGATCGGGCAACAAAGCCAGGGTGGACTTGACCCGATCCGGTGGACACCCGATTGTGAGCCGAAGGCTCGCTGAAGGGAGTCCCTTATGGGTCGTCCGTCGAGGTATCCGGCGGAGTTCCAGTCCGAGGCTGTCCGTCTAGTCTTGACGATGGACAAGCCGATGGCTGAAGTTGCTCGTGATCTTGGGATCAACTACAAGACGTTGGGCAACTGGGTCCGTCGAGAACGTGAGCAGCAGACGCTCGACGCGCTGCCGGGGGCATTGAGTGAGCATGAGCGGCTTGAGCTGAAGCGGCTTCGCAAGGAGGTCGCTGATCTTCGGGTCGAGCGGGAGATCCTGCGGAAGGCAGCCGCCTATTTCGCCAAGGAGACGATCCGGTGAGCCGCTTCCGGTTCGTCTCCGCCCATCGCCACGAGTACGACGTGAAGCGGCTGTGTCAGGTTCTCGGGGTGTCTCGTTCGGGCTACTACGCCTGGCGCGATCGGGGTCCGTCAGCACGTGCTGCGAGGGACGCCGAACTGGCTGCTGTCGTAGTCGAGGTCCATCGGCGCTCTCGACGGACCTACGGCGCACCACGGATTCATGCAGAGCTGAACAGGCTCGGTCAACGGACCGGCCGGAAGCGGGTCGCTCGGTTGATGCGCGAATACGGGCTGGTCGGGGCCCACTCGCGGCGCAAGTGGCGCACCGGCAAACCCGATACGGCATGGGCGCCGGACTTGCTGGAACGCAACTTCAACCCGGCCCGTCGCGACACGGTCTGGGCCGCGGACGTGACTCAGTTCCGCACCGGGGAGGGATGGCTCCACTTCGCCGGGGTCATCGACCTGTATTCACGGCGGGTGGTCGGCTGGGCAATGGGACCGGCACCGGATGCCGACCTGGTCATCGACGCGCTGGTGATGGCGTTCGAACGCCGCCGGCCTGACCAACGCGTCGTGCACCACGCCGACCGCGGCGCGGCCTACACATCCTTGGCATTCGGACAGCGCCTCGAAGCCCTCGGGATCACCGCAAGCTTCGGGTCGACCGGCGACGCCTACGACAACGCCGCAGTCGAGGCCACTTGGGCAGTTCTGAAACGAGAACTGGCCTGGATACACGGCCACCAGACCTGGCCAACTCATGATCTGCTCCGCTCGGCGATCTTCGACTACGTCGAGGGCTTCTACAACACCACGCGGATCAAGCAACGTCTCGGCTACCGTTCACCAGCAGAGTTCGAGAACGAGGCAATCGCCTAAACCCGTGTCCATCGGATCGGGTCAAGTCCACTGGGGTGATTCTTGGGCAGCGTAGTACGCCGCTTCGACCTCGAGCGGGGTGCGCATGTCGAGCTCCCCGTGCAGGCGCTGGTTGTTCCACCACCACACGTACTCCAGGGTCGCGAGCTCGACCTGCTCGACCGTCCGCCACGGCCCTCGCCGTCGGATCAACTCGGTCTTGTACAGCCCGTTGACCGCCTCGGCGAGCGCATTGTCGTAGCTGTCCCCGACGGTCCCGGTCGAGGGCTTCGCCCCGAGCTCGCCGATCCGGTCGGTGTAGACGATCGAGAGGTAGTTCTCGGACTCAACCGGTGGAAGCAACACCGGCTTGTTGGAGCAACTGTAGGTGCTCGTTGAACGCCTCAGCCGGGGTCTTCCAGCCGAGGGTCTTCCTCGGCCGTGTGTTGAGTGCGTGGGCGACGGCTTCGAGGTCTTCGGCCGACCATCGGGACAGGTCGGTGCCCTTGGGGAAGTACTGGCGCAGCAGGCCGTTGGTGTTCTCGTTTGTTCCGCGCTGCCAGGGTGATTGCGGGTCGGCGAAGTAGACCGGGATGCCGGTCTCGACCTTGAACTGGGCGTGGGCAGACATCTCCTTCCCTCGGTCCCAGGTCAACGACCGAGCCAGCTGCGTGGGCAGCGTCGCCATCGTGGTCGTGAGTGCCTTCTTCATCGCCACAGCGCCGTAACCGCCAAGGGCTGGGCCGTTCTTGGTCCGCGGGATCACGCCGTATCCCTCTTCGCGGGGCAGGTGGACGAGCATGGTGAACCGGGTCGTGCGTTCCACGACGGTGCCGATGGCCGATCGCTCCAGCCCGATGAGCAGGTCCCCTTCCCAGTGGCCGGGGACAGCACGGTCCTCGACCTCTGCGGGACGCTCACTGATCAGCGTCTCGGGGGTAACGTGCGCCCAAGCCTTCCGCCTTGAGCGTTCCCGTGGGGCCCGCAAGGCGCGACCGGTCCGCAGGCACAAGATGAGTTCGCGCTTGAGCGCACCGCGGCTTTGGATGTAGAGCGCCTGGTAGATCGCCTCGTGGCTGATGCGCATGGATTCATCATCGGGGAAGTCGATCTTGATCCGTTGAGCGATCTGTTCCGGACTCCAGGCCTGCACCCACTCGCGGTCCTTGCGGTGCGGCTTGTTCCGGCCGGTCCACGGCCCCGTCGCCGGGCCCCTCACAGGTGTCCCGTCGGGCCTGGTGACCTGCCCCGACAGCCGTTCCTGCACGTACTCGCGCAGCCGAGGATTGGTGATGAGCTTCGAGGTCTTCGGCCGACGCGCGACGAGCTCGGCCTTCCACTGGGCGACAGAAGCCCGGTAGTCGAGCTTGCCGCCGCGCGTGGCGGCGTTGCGGCGCAGCTCCCGGCTGATCGTCGACGGCGATCTGCCCAGTGTCCGCGCGATCTCGCGGACGCCCGTGCCCTGCGCCCGCAGGAGCGCGATGTCCTCACGCTCATGGAAGGTCAGGTACCGCCCCGTGAACGCCTTCAAGTCGAACGGTGACATGCCGCCACCGTGACGGAACCACCGACTGCCGACGGCCTGCGACGCGCCGACCGAGTGTGCGGCCTCTTCAGGCAGCAGCCCCTTGGCGATCTCGCGCCAGAACTCCCGCTCCACTTCTCGTCGATGCGACGGCGCGCCCGGCGACTTCATCGGCGCCCGCCCGGTCATCTCCGCCATCCATCCCGCAGGCCTGCCCATGTACACCTCCGATATCGAGGTGTTGCGACGACCAGTTGAATCCGCCCTGACTGCCCCGGTCGGCGTGCAGGATGCAGCCGGCGACGTCCTGTCCCTCCGCTCGACGGCGCGCGACGGCGTTGTTGAGCGCGTCGACAGCCAGCGACGCGGGCATCCGGTCGCTGATCGAGTAACCAACGACTCGGTGCCCGCAAGCGTCCTTGATTGCGCAGCAGTAGAGCTTGCCCTCGGCCGTCCAGTGCTCGGTGATGTCGGTGAACCCAACCTGGTTCGGGGCGCTGGCGGTGAACATCCGTTGCACGTGATCGTCGAACACGGGTGGCCCGGCCTTGGTGCCCTTGCCGCGGCGGCGGCGTTGAGCTGCCGACAGGATGCCCGACTGTGAGCAGAGCGACCACGCCGTGCGCCTGCTCATCGCCCAGCCTGCCTTTTTCGCCTCATGGCCGAGGAAGCGGTAGCAGGACGTCGGATCCTCGACATGGGCATCGTGCAGGGCATTGATGCGATGCGCCTGGACCCACTCGGCGTTCGTGACGGGTTCGTCGAGTCAGCGGTAGTAGGGCTGACGCGCAAGCTTCAGAACCCGGCACGCGACCGTGACGGCGATCCCGTCATCGGCCAGCTCGCTGACGAGCGGGTAGATCATTTTGACGAGCCACCCAGTTTCAGATTCGCCTGGGACAGGTAGGCCGCTGCTCTGCGCAAGACCTCGTTCTCCTGCTCAAGCAGCCTGTTGCGGCGCTTCAGCTCACGCAGTTCGGCCACCTCGCTGGCGCTGACACCCGGACGACTGCCGGCAGTGACATCGGCAGCCTTCAGCCAGTTCGTGAGCGTGGCCTCAGCGATGCCGAAGTCCTCGGCGATCTGCTTCAGCGTGGTCTTCGAATCTCGTCCACGGGCGACCGCGACCACATCATCGCGGAACTCTTGCGGATAGGGAGCAGGCATAGTGACATCCTCTCCTCTGGTGCTACGCACCAGAAGTCAGTTGTCACCTACGGCTGCATCACGCCCCATCGTGGCTTCGAACCGGTGGAGTGCGGCTTTGGGTTTCTTCTTCGGCTCCGGGTGTCACGAGTCCAGCTCGGGTCAGGATTCGGTGGTCGTGGCGCCTGGCAGATGGATCTGGTGGTGGTGTTCGAGGTGCCAGGCGATGGCGCCGGTGCCGGCCGAGCGGTCCGCGCGACGGACCACTCGTCACACCGGCCATGCGCCGACCACCCGAAAGGAAGCATCATGACCGGACGCCTGGAAGGCAAGCTCGCTCTCGTCGCGGGAGGAGCGTGGGGCCAAGGCAGGAACCACGCGATCCGGATGGCCGAGGAAGGCGCCGTCATCGTTCGTGCTTGACCTGTTCGCCGATCTGCCGAACGTCGCCAACGCCGCGGCGACGGAGGTCGATCTGCAGCAGGCCGTGGCCGAGGTCGAGGCACGTGGTCGCCGCGTCTTCGCCGCCGTCGTCGACGTCCGGGACCGTGCGGCGATGGCTGAGGCGATCGAGACCGGTGTCGCCCAGCTCCGTGGGTTGGATGTCGTGGTGGCCAATGCTGCGGTGATGGTCGCCGGGGCCTGGGACGAGATGACCGAGGACGTCTGGGACCAGACGATCGACACGAACCTCAAGGGTGTGTGGAACACTGTCTCCCTGGCGGCCCAGCACCTCATCGAGCGCGGTGGCGGGTCCATGATCCTCGTCAGCTCTGCGGCCGGTCTGAAGGGCCTGCCGTTCCTGACGGCCTATGTGGCCTCGAAGCACGCCGTCGTGGGCCTCATGCGCGGGTTCGCGGTGGAGCTCGCGCAGCACAGCATCCGCGTCAACTCGCTGCACCCCGCGGGTGTCGACACCCCGATGGGGATGGCCGATCGTTCCCAGACCCTCATGCCGCTGATCGAGAAGAACCCTGAACTCGGTCCGCTGCTGAAGAACCCGCTGCCGGTCGAGATCACGCAGCCGGACGACCAGTCGAACGCGGTCCTGTTCCTCGCGTCCGACGAATCGAGCTTCGTGACGGCTTCGACGTTCACGGTCGACGCCGGCAACACGCAGGTCTGAGATACCGGCCGTATCCTAGGATGTCCCCCATGGCCAGAGACGACGGGATCAGGACGCGCCGCGAAGACCTGTTTGCGGCGGCGGCGGAGATCTTCTGGGAGAAGGGCTATCACGCGACCTCGATGGGCGACCTCGCGGCGGCGATGCAGATGGGGCAGTCTTCGCTCTATCACCACATCGACAGCAAGGAGACCTTGCTGTACGAGATGTCGGAATCGAGCATGCGGAACATCACGGAGGCGGCCGTGTCCGCGACCAGCGCGGATCCGGAGGATCGCCTGCGCGAGATCATCGCCCTGCACGTGGGTTCGTTGCTGCAGGATCGTAGCCGGCATGCGACCGCGCTGATCGAGCTGCGTTCATTGCAGGCCGGGCAGCGCGAGTCGATCGTGGAGTTGCGGAGTCGTTACGACCAGCTGATCGACGCTGCCGTGAGCGATGTGCAGAAGGCGACCGGGCGTTGGGCGGGGGTTCCGACCCGGCTGGTTCGTTTTGCGCTGCTCGGCATGCTGAACTGGACGGTCTTCTGGTATGCGTCCGACGGCCCGGAGTCGCCGGAGTCCATCGCGAAGGCCTTCTCGTCGATCCTTCTTCCGCCATTGCCTGACGCGTGAGTAGTTGACGCTGACGTCGTCTCCCGATCCGCTCGCCCATCGGTCGGGCGGGACTGGGTCCTCCATCCCTACCGACCGATCAATCGGTAGGGTATGGTCGTTCGCATACTGCTTGGGCTACAAGGTTTGCGATGGCACCGTCTATCGATGCCGAAATGCTTGGAGCCGACGACCACAGGTGATGGTGGAGAGGACGACTTGACGGTGGAATCACCAACTGCGGACCAGATCGACATCGAGGCGCTGCGCGAGAAGTACCGCGTGGAGAGGGACAAGCGGCTCGGCGGGAGCCGTCGAGAGCTTCCTGAGCTGGTCGGTCCCCTGGCCCACTACGCCGACGACCCCCACACACCCGCGCAACCGCGGGAGGCGATCCGCGATGTGGTGGACGTGGTCGTGGTGGGTGCTGGTCTGGGTGGGCTCTGCATCGGCGCGTCTCTGCGCGATGTCGGAGTCGAGCGGATCCGGATGATCGACGCCGCCGGTGATGTCGGCGGAGTCTGGTACTGGAATCGTTACCCCGGTGCTCGCTGCGATGTCGACTCGCTGATCTATCTGCCGCTGCTCGAGGAGGTGGGCGGTCCGCTGCCGAAGGAGAAGTACGCACGGGCGGCCGACATCTTGGCGCACGCTCAGAGGATCGCCAAACATTACCGGCTCGATGAGGACGCACTGTTCCACACGTCCGTGGTCGGAATGGAATGGGATGAGTCCGCGACGGAGTGGATCACTCGGACGGACCGCGGGGACGAGATTCGTTCCCAGTTCGTGATCCTCGCCAACGGCCCGCTCACGCGCATCAAGCTGCCGGCCGTTCCGGGCATCGAGACATTCGAGGGCGAGTCGTTCCACACGAGCCGGTGGAACTACGGATACACCGGCGGCAGCCCGGTTTCCGAAGACCTGCCGGACCTGCGCGACAAGGTCGTCGGCGTCGTGGGCACCGGCGCGACGGGTCTGCAGTGCGTCCCGCCGCTGGGCCGGTCAGCCCAGCAGCTGTACGTCTTCCAGCGGACGCCATCCACGGTCAGCGTCCGCGACAACCAGACGTTCGACGAAAAGTGGCTGGCGGAGCTCGAACCCGGTTGGCAGATGCGCCGCATCGAAAACTTCACCCAGGTGCTCTACGGTGGGAAAGAGGCGACGGAGGATCTTGTCCACGACGGGTGGACCGAGGTGTGGCGGCGCCTGTTCGTCAACGAGCGGTTCGCGCAGATGTCGCATGACGAGTTGGAGCATGCCAAGGAGGTCGCCGACGCCCAGAAGATGGAGGAGGTGCGGGCGCGCATCGACGCGACGGTCCACGACCGTGCGACGGCCGAGGCGCTCAAGCCGTACTACGCCTACATCTGCAAGCGCCCCGGATTCCATGACGAGTACCTCGAGACGTTCAACCTTCCGAACGTGTCGCTCGTCGACACGCAGGGTCAGGGTCTCGAGGCGATCGACGCCACGGGCGTGTGGGTCGAGGGCCAGCACTATGACCTCGACTGCCTGGTGTTCGCGACAGGCTTCGAGGCCAACGAGGCGGGATCCAGCTTCATCCGACGGCTCGGCTTCGACGTGCTGGGGCGGAGTCAGGTCAGCCTGGATGCCAAGTGGTCGTCCGGTCTGTCGACGCTGCACGGACTGATGTCCGCGAACTTCCCCAACCTGTTCGTCCTGCCGTCGCCGAGCGCTCAGAACGCCGAGCCGGTCAACTACATCCACGGTGCGCTCGTCAACGCCCGGCACATGGCGTACGTCGTCGGCGAGATGCGGTCGAGGGGCGCGCGCCTCTTCGACGTCGAGGAGGCGGCCGAGGACGCATGGGTCGACACGATCCTCGACCGGTCGATCGACGACGCGGCGTTCCTCGAGGCGTGCACACCGGGACGGCGCAACGGCGAAGGCCGGCTCGACGCGCGTCCCAAGGCCAATCGCAATTTCGGTGGGGGACCGCTCGAGTTCTTCGAGATCCTCGCCGACTGGCGCGCGAAGGGTGACCTGGCGGGGCTGTCACTGGAATAGCGGGAGCCGGGGATCCGATAGAGGAGAGGACTCGGTGGATGGTGGGGCGGTTGGACGGCAAGGTGGCGCTCGTCACCGGAGCGGCGCGGGGTCAGGGCAGGAGTCACGCGGTCACGATGGCCGCTGAGGGAGCTGACCTGATGTTGCTCGATCTGTGCGCGGATCTCGGCACGGTCGGTTACCCGCTCAGCAGCGAGTCGGACCTGGCGGAGGTCGCAGCGGACGTGACGGCTCTCGGGTGTCGCGTCTTCATGGCTCGGGTCGACGTCCGCGATCGGGCGGGGCTCACCGAGGCCATCGCCTCGGGGGTGGCCGAGCTCGGTGGGCTCGACGTGGTCGTCGCCAATGCGGCGGTCTCGACCGTCGGGTCCGGGCGGCCGGTGGAGGCATTCGTCGATGCGTTCGACGTCGACTTCGTCGGGGTGGTCAACACCTTCTCGGCGGCGCTCCGGCATGTACCAGATGGGGCCTCGCTCATCTGCATCGGATCGGTCGCGGCGTTGAAGGGTGGCATGGACACCGGCGAGGGTGGCACGTCGAGCGTCGGCTACAGCCTGGCGAAGCGGTTCGGGGCAGAGTACGTGACGGCCCTGGCCCGGCTGCTGGCTCCGCGCCGGATCCGCGTCAACGGCGTGCATCCCACCAACGTCGACACGCAGATGCTGCACAGCGACGGCATCTACCGCCTCTTCCGCCCTGATCTGGAGTCGCCGGGACGCGAGGACGTGATCGACTCATTCCGCTCCTACCACCCCATGGGCGTCCCGTACGTCGATCCCTCGGATGTCTCGGCCGCAGTGTTGTTCCTGGCGTCGGACGAGTTCCGCTAGGTCACAGGTCAGCGTCTCGCGATCGACGCGGGGACCCTCCTGTGATGGAGGCGCCGACTACCGATCGTTCGGTAGTATGACTTGTGACACACGAGGGGCGCCATGCGTCCACAAGAGAAGGAGCTCGAACGATGACCGTGGAACGCACTGAAGACGCACAGGCGGTCCGATCGTTGCGCACCGATCCGCGAGCGGATCCCCGCATGGTCGAGGCCCTGGCCGTCTTCGGCCTCGACGAGTTCGCCGCGGCCCCCGAGGTCACGTCGCGTTCCTCGCGGGAGGACCAGCTGGGGTTGTTGGCCGCATCCGAGACCGGATTCACCCAGGTATACGACGCGTTGTTCGCCGGACTCCCCCCGGTCGAGGGTGTGAGCTCGGAGATCATCACGATCCCCGGGCCCGACGGCAACGACATCCGCCTGTTCGTCCACCGTCCGGACGATGTCACGGGTCCGCTGCCGTGCGTGTACGAGATCCACGGCGGTGGCATGACGATCATGCCCGTGGACGGCGCGTCGTACATGCGGCTGCGCGACGAGCTGGCGGCGACCGGCCTCGTCGTCGTCGGTGTCGACTTCCGCAACGGCGCGGGAGTCGGCGGGGTTCACCCGTACCCGGCGGGGCTCGAGGACTGCAAGGCCGGCTTGCGCTGGGCCGCCGCCCATCTCGACGATCTCGGTGCGTCGCACATCGTGCTGACCGGCGACTCGGGCGGGGCGAACCTGGCCCTCGCGGTCGCGATCGCGGCCAATGGCGAAGGATGGGTCGACGAGATCGCAGGCGTGTACGCCCAATGCCCCTTCATCCACGGTTTCTGGTCGGAGCAGCCGGATAGCCTCCCGTCTCTGACCGACAACAACGGCTACTTTCTCAACGTCGACATGCTGCAGGTCATGTCCGAGGTCTACGATCCGGGCGCCGTCCATCGAGACGAGGCCACGTGCTGGCCGTCCCGTGCAGTTCTGGAGGATCTGCAAGGACTGCCGCCGCATGTCATCTCGGTCAACGAGCTCGATCCCATGCGCGACGAGGGCCTGGACTATTTCCGCAAGCTACTGGCGGCGGGAGTCAAGACGATCGGCCGCATGAACCTCGGGCTGTGCCACACGGGCGAGACGATGTTCCGCGCGGCGATGCCGGATCTGTACGCCGCGAACGTGCAGGTAGTCAGCGACTTCGCCCGCTCCGTCGGCTGACGGGTCGTGTCCTTCGGAGGATGCCACCCGTGCGGCATCAACCGTCCGAACGACCGGTAAGGTGTGCCTATGGACGGACCGAGCCACCCCAGGAGCGGACGGCGTGAGGAAATCTTCGTTGCCGCAGCCGAGATCTTCTGGGAGAAGGGCTATCACGGGACATCCATGCGCGATGTCGCCGACGCCACGAACATACGCAAGGCCTCGCTGTACCACCATGTCCGGAACAAGGAGACCCTGCTCCTCGAGATGTCCGTCTCGAGTCTTGAACAGATCATCGCGGTGGCCGAGTCGGCCGTCAGTGACGATCCCGAACGGCGCCTGCGCGACATCATCAAGGGTCACGTCACTGCCCTGATCGAGGACCGTAGTCGACAGGCGACCATGTTGGTGGAACTGCGCTCGCTGGCTCCCGAGCAGCGGCGCGTGGTGACGGACTTGAGAAGTCGCTATGACCAGATCTTCGACGAAGCCATCGCTGATGTGCAGAAGGCGACGGGACGGTGGCCGGACATGTCGACCCAGATGGTCCGGCTCTCGATCCTCGGCATGCTCAACTGGACGATCTTCTGGTTCTCCCCCGGGGGTCCGGACTCGGCCACCACCGTCGCCGCGACGTTCACCGACATCATCTTCGCGCCCGTCGGCTCCTGAGGCCGGGGCCGGTCATGCGATCGTGAATCCGCCGTCGACGGCGATCGTCTGGCCGACCACGAAGCCAGCGGCCGGCGACGCGAGCCATACGAGCGTCGCCGCGAGTTCGTCGGGGTCGCCCAAGCGGTCCAGAACCATCCGGGATAGCTGGCTGGGCATGTAGTCGGGGTCGTACTGATCGGTCATCTCCGATTCGAAGAACCCGGGTGCGATGGCGTTGACGCGGATTCCGCGACGGGTTCCCCACTGTTGTGCCAAGTCGCGGGTCAGACCGATGACCGCAGCCTTGCTTGCTGAGTACGCGGCCTGCGGGAGCCCGGCGGTGGTGAGTCCAATGATGCTCGAGATGTTGATGATGACGCTGCCGGGAAGCATCGCACGGGCGCAGGCCTGCGCCATCCAGTAGGTGCCGCCGAGATTGATGTCGATCACCGCGTTGAACTCGTCGGGGGTCTCGCGGACGGCGGGCACGGCGGTGCCGATGCCGGCATTGTTGACCAGCACGTCGACCTTGCCGAATCGTGCCATCGTCGCGTCGACCAGCGCCTGGCAGTCTTCAGGCGACGACACGTCGGTGGCGACGGTGAGCACGTCCCGGCCCAACGCGCGGATTGACGCGGCGCAGTCCTCGAGCCTGTCGGTCCGCCTGGCAGCCAGCACGAGCGTCGCCCCCGCCTCGGCGCAGGCATGCGCGAACGACACTCCAAGGCCCGAGGACGAGCCCGTCACGATGACGACCTTGTCGTCGAGGCGGAACGAGTCGAGGATGCTCACCGGCTCCTCCGGGGTTGAAGGGCATGGGTCGGGGTGTAGTCAGGCATGATTCTCCGGTACTGTCGGACAAGGAGCGACCGAACGATCGGTCGGGCCTCTGACTCTTGCCACCTCCGCGCGACTTGGTGCAACTGGCATCTGTAGCCTGACGCGTTGCGGGGTTGACGAGGGTAGTGGGCGGCACGTCTTGACATCGGTGTGACCCGTGCTACAGACTGCCGTGTAATTTGGAGCCGACCGAGCAATCGGTCGGGCCACTTGATCAACGAAGCAAGGAGTACCTCGTGAGTCGAACGAGTAAGTTCATCAGGCTGGGCGCGATCGCCGCGGCCGCGGTCGTGACACTGGGCGCATGCGGCTCGTCGTCGTCCGGGGGTTCCGATGGCGAGATCGCCGTCAAGATCGGCAGGTTGACGCCGCTGACCGGCGACTTCGTATCGGCCGGAAAGAAGCCGAATGAAGCCTTCGACATGGCGCTTGAGGCCGGCAGGGAAAAGTACAAGGGGCGTCTCAAGATCGAGCTCAAGGACTTCGATCAGGGCGCAACGCCACAGACGGCGATTGCCGCGTACCAGAAGGCCAAGGCGTGGGGTGCCGACGTCACCATCAGCATCGGCGGGGCGACGCCACAGGGTCTGGCCATTGCGGAGGCAGCTAAGGGGACGCTGCAACTCGGCAACTTCGGCACCTCGTTGAAGGAGGTCAACCCGACGGGCTTCAACCAGTTCGCCTTGATGGCGGACTATCAGTATCCGATCGGCATCGAGCTCTTCTATGACCAGGTCGGCAAGGACCTCAAGAGCGCGGCGTACGTCAGCGCGGACACCTACCAAGTGGGCGAAGAGGCAGTGAAGTCGTGGCGGGACTACCTGGAGGGCAAGGGTGTCAAGACGACGTTGACCGACCAGGTGTCGGGAACCGAGACCAACCTCACCGCCCTGGCTCGCAAGATCGTCGACTCCGATGCTTCTGTCGTGGTCGCCGACATGCCCGTGCCCAACACGATCGCGCTGACGACCGCCCTGAAGCGAGCCGGCTTCAAGGGCATCGGTTTCGGCGGAGCGACGCAGTCCAGTGGCACTCTGCTCGAGAACGCTCCGCACCTGTTCGACGGCTACTACGCGATGACTGCGTGGAGCCCGCTTCAGAAGAATCTGACGCCCGTCGCCCAGAAGTTCGTCAAGGACTACACCGCGCGTTACCCGAAGTCGGGCGCCCCCGACCAGTACGAGGCTTACTCGTACGACGGTCTGACGCAGTACCTCTATGCGGTTGATGCGGCCGGTACGACTGACACCGACAAGGTCGCGGAGAAGCTGCGTGGCGAAGGCCCGGAAGGTGTCGGTCTCGAGAAGATCACCTTCGGTAAGGATCAGTTCTTCAAGATGCCGGTCAAGCTGCTCCGCATCGAAGACAACGTGGCCCAAGTCGTCGCCTCGGCTGACGACCAGTCATAGTCATCGAGTCGACACTGACGACGAAGCGGGAGTTGAGTAGCCATGGAGACATTCGTCTCGATGACCGTCCTGGGACTGGTGGTAGGTAGCCAGTACGCCCTGTACGCGGCGGGACTCGGTCTCGTCATGGGGACAGTGCGAGTCCTGAACCTGGCCCACGGGCTCGTGTTCGTGGCCGGCACGTACGGGATCTACTACCTGACCCAACAGATCACAGTGGGTCCGGCGCTACTCATACCGGCCGTGTTGATCGTCGGAGGCGTGTGCGGGATCGCAGCGATGCTGGTCATCAACCTCCTGGGGTTGCGACCGGCCGCCCGATCCCGCCACACCGACGACGTCAATCTGGCGCTTGTCACGGTGGCCTTCACGACCTTCGGCGTCTCCGCGATCCAGCTGACCGCCGGGTCCGAGCCGCTGTCGATCCAGGTGGAGTCGAAGAAGCTCTTCACTCTCTTCGGGGCGTCGGTCTCTCTCGCGGAGCTGGCGACGGTCGTCCTGGCCGCCGCCAGCATGGTGGGGCTCTACGTCGTCATGAACCGGTCGGGGGCCGGGCGCAAGCTCCGGGCATTGGCGGACTCCGAGTCCGACGCGAGCCTCGTGGGCATCAATGGTCCACGCTACGTCCTGTACGCCATGATGGCCGCGGGCGCTCTGGCCGGCATCGCCGGGGCCCTGGCCGGCACCGTCAACGGGCTGGCCTCTCCCACGATCGGCAATGACCTGCTGGTCAAGGGCGCGGCGATCATCGTGGTCGGAGGCGTGGGGAGCATCTCGGGCAGCGTCATCGTCGCCTTCGTCCTGGGAATCGCCGAGACCTACGTGGCCTATCAGTTCGGTGGGGTGTACGCGAGCTGCGTCGCGCTCGTCCTGATGATCGTGGTGCTGCGCTGGCGGCCCCACGGAATCTTCGGACGGTCCGAGCTGCAACGCATGTGACCTGCTGCCCGTTCGCCCGCCCAGAGAAAGTTCTCCTCACGTATGTTTGAAACCTATTCGGCCGTGATCAACTACACGGCGCTGCTCCTCATCATCGGAGTGGCGGTACAGCTATGGTTCGCAGCCCGGCTGTTCCTGTTTGCCAGTGGCATGTTCATGCTGATCGGCACGTACGCGTCGATCCACCTCGTGATGGACGGCCAGTCGGTGTGGATCGGCGTCGTCATCGCCTTCGTTGCGGCTGTCGCCGCCGGGTTGGTGGTGGGCTGGCTGCTCGGGCCCTTGGACGGTCTGTACCTGGGACTTGCCAGCCTGGCCGTCAGTGAGGTCGTGCGCATCATCGCGACCCAGAACAAGGACATCAGCGGCGGCCCGGACGGCTTCGTCGTCCCCGCGATCGTCACGCCGCAGACGATGCTGATCGTGGCCGCCGTCGTGGTGTTCCTGTCCTGGTCGTACCAGCGCGCGTACTCCGGGCCCCTGCGGACCATCAACTTCGACCCGCGGGTTGCGGAGTCGCTCGGTATCAGGGCGACGTCGTACCAGCGGCTGACGCTGGCGCTCGGGGCGGGCCTGGCCGGCGCCGCAGCGTTCCTTTATGCCTGCACGAGCTTCGTCGTGACGCCCGCCGAGTACGGGTTCAACATCCTCGTCCTGTCGTTGACGGTCGCGGTCATCGGCGGTCGCAACCACTGGCTGGGCCCTGTGGTCGGCGCCGCGGTCATCGGGATCCTGCCGCAGGTCTACACGAGCCTGGAGAAGTACACCGTCATGATGAGCGGGCTGATCCTGCTCGCGGTGCTGATCTTCAGCGCCGACGGGCTCGTGCCCGGCGCGATCCGGCTGGGCAAACACTTCCTGACCGGGCGCCGGGCGCTGGTCAGTGAGGACGAGGCGGTCGGCGAGCGCGACGACGACGCTTGGAAGACCTGGCTTGATCGCGTCTTCGGCGAGCCGGTGGCACCCGATCGGGCCGACACCGTCCTCGACGTCGATCACGTCGACTTCCGGTACGGTGGCGTCCACGCCTTGCGAGACGTCTCGTTCACGGCGTCGCGCGGCGAGGTCCTCGGCATCGTCGGCCCCAACGGCGCGGGCAAGACGACGCTCATGAACGCCTTGAGCGGTGTCGCCCGCCCGACGAGCGGCCAAGTCCGCTATTTCGGCGACGCTGTCAAGAAGGTCAATCCGACCCTGCTCGTGGAACGGGGTGTGATGAGGACGTTCCAGAAGAGTTACCTCGTGCCAGACCTCTCCGTGGTCGAGAATCTCGCTTTGGGCCGTGCCCGGGTCGGCAGCTCGTTGTTCGGGATCGAAATCGGCCGCGAGGCGATCCGCGATCGTCGCGAGATCGCCGAGCTATCGGTGCGGGCGTTCGGCCTTGACGCGGTCGAGAAGCTCGAGCCCGAGGAGCTTCCCCTCGGCACCCGGCGCCTGGTCGAGGTCCTGCGGGCGGTCAACCAGGGACCGCGACTGCTTCTGCTTGACGAGCCGACGGCCGGCATGGACGCCGACGAGGTGAGGCGATTCGAGGAGCTGCTGATCGAATTGAGCGGCCGAGGCGTCACGATTCTGCTGATCTCGCACGACCTCGACGTGATCCAGAAGACGTGTCACCGCATCCATGTGCTCAGTCTCGGTGAGTCGATCGCGGACGTGCCCGCTAGCGAGATGCTGACCGACCCCCGCATCGCCGATGCCTACCTCGGACGACAGGAGAGCCGGCTGTGAAGCTTCTCGACGTGAGCGCCCTGAGCGCTGGTTACGGACAGCAGACCGTGTTCGAAGGTCTGCAGCTGAGCATCGACTCCGGTGAGGTCGTCGGACTTGTGGGTCCCAATGGCGCGGGCAAGACGACGCTGCTGCAGACCTTGATGGGCCTGCACTCGGCATGGAGCGGCTCGATCAGCCTGGGCGGCATCGAGATCGTCAAGTGGCCTGCCTACAAGCGCGCCGTCAGTGGTCTGGCCATGGTCACCGAGAACAAGGGCCTCGCCCCCACGCTGTCGGCACGCGAGAACCTTCAGCTGGCGAAGGACTACGACCCCGACGGCGCGGTCTTGGCCGCCGTGTTCGAGGCGATGCCGAAGCTCAAATTGCAAGGCGACGTCCGTGCGTCCGACTTGAGTGGCGGCGAGCAGCAGTTCCTGGCCATCGCCCGGGCCGTGATGATGTCGCCGTCGCTGCTGCTGCTCGACGAGCCGACGCTCGGCCTCGCGCCGGCGGTCGTCGACGCGCTCGCGAGCCTGCTGACGTCGGTCGCGTCGACCGGCGTGTCGATCCTGGTGGCTGAGCAGAACATCAACTTCATCACCAGCATCGCCGGGCGGGCTTACCACATGACCCACGGCCGCCTCGCCGAGGCCGATCTCGCGGGCCTGACCACGATGGCCGACTTCCTGGGCAGTCCGGCCGAGAGCGACGCGCCCGTCTCCGCGGCGGAATGACGATGGATTCGACCGACGCCGGTCTGCGTGCCGAGATCCAGCTGCTGGCCGCAGAGCGCGAGATCCGGTCCGTGCTGGCGCGCTACTGCCGCGGGATCGACCGGATGGACGCGGAACTGGTCCGCTCCGTGTACCACCCGGACGCTCACGACGACCACATCGTGTTCTCGGGCGATGTCGACGCCTTCGTCGAGTGGACGATGGGTGAGGCGCTGCCCTCGTACACCTGGTCGATGCACCAGTTGGGGACGTGTGTGATCGAGGTCGTGGGCGACGTCGCCCACGCCGAGACGTACGCGGTGTGTCATCACGGTCTGCCCGAGAGCGCCGGAGCCAACCGGATGTACACGATCGCGGTGCGATACGTCGATCGCTTCGAGACTCGAGACGGCGGCCCGTGGCTCATCGCCGACCGGGTCGTGGTGCCGGAATGGCGCAGCGTCGACTCGATCGAGGCCCCGCGGCCGGCAGCGCCCGGAGCCGTGCGCGGGCGGCGCGATCGCCAAGACGTAGCGTACCGCCGCTGACGGGCGCGATCAGGCTCCCGGGACGACGACCGACTTCGTCGCGCCCGGCTGTCCCATGCTCTCGATCGCGGTGCGTGTCTCGGCCAGCGGGAACCGGTCGCTCACGAATCGCGCCAAGTCGAACTCGGCCTCGTGCCGCCAGATTGCGAGGATGCCCTCGAGCTTGTCGCGTGGCGTCGTGGCGAGGCTCCCGCTGAGCTGCAGGTTGCGGTTGTTCAGCATGACCGGGTCGAACGGGATCGTGCTGCCACCGGAGTAGAGGCCCGCGATGACGTAACGCCCTTGCGCGGCGAGGAGATCGAGGCCCTCGGTGAACGCCGACACGACCCCGGCCGCCTCGATCACGACGTCGGCACCGCGGCCGTCGGTGAGGTCGCGGACCAGATCACGCCGCTGCCGCGGCGTCGTCGTGGTGATGTCGATCGTGACGTCGGCGCCGAGACGCCGGCCCCAGGCCAGCCGGTCGTCGGGAGCGCCGAGCAGGATCACCCGGCGAGCGGCGGTGTGTCGGGCCAGGAGCGTGGCGCCGAGCCCCACAGGTCCGCTTCCCTGGACCAGCACTGTCTCCGTCCCGGCCACGCGTCCCGCGCGGGCCAGCGCCGTCACAGCCGTCGGCATGCCGCAGCCGAAGGCGATGACGGCGTCGTCGGACGTCTCGTCGGGGATGCGGAAGAAGAGCACGTTGCGGTGCAGCGTCGCCATCTCCTGGAAGCCCGCCGCAGACGGGGTACCCGCCCTCTCGGGCCACGTCTTGTTGGTGCACAGCGAGTTGTTCTGGAGCACGACGCAGGCATGGCACCGATAGCAGGAGGCATTGGGAAACCAGGTGATGCGGTCGCCGGCGGTGACGGGCGTGCCGGCCCAGTCGGTCGTCGTGCCCGGACCGAGCTCCTCGATGACGCCCGTCGCCTCGTGGCCGAACGCGACGGCGTGCGGCGGGCTCGGCACGTGACCCGCCAGGCGATGTGCGTCGGTACCGCACACACCGGCCAGGCTGACCCGGGCGATCAGCCCGCCGACGGGCGGCGGGCCGACCGCCACGTCGCTCAGGGTGATCGAACGGTCCGTGCCGGTGAAGACGGCCTGCCGGTGGGATGTCACGTGGTCTCCTGGAGGGTGCCGCGGGTGAGGATCCGTCGAGGATTGAGCCGCAGCATCGTCGTGAGCTGCTCGTCGGTGACGCCCCGGCGCCGCAACTCGGGTATCACCCGGGTGTGCAGGTGGGTGGGATTCCAGTCGGGCAGGTCGAACCGGGTGCCGGGAAACAGCTCCCGCGGGGCCCAGTCCATCCAGCATGTCGCGTCGTGGGACAGGACCATCTGGCCGGCGTATCCCAGTTCGCACATGCGGGCCACGATGTCCGCTCGGGCGGCGAAGTCGAGATAGCGCCCGCCGTCGAGACCGAACCGGTCCATCCCCAGTGTCGCGCCGCGATCGGCCAGCGACCGGAGGTAGTCGATGTCTTGGCTGTCACCGGAGTGGCCGACGACGACCTTGGTCAGGTCCACGCCCTCTTCTTCGAGGAGGTCGAGCTGGTCGCGTCCATTGCGTGACGGCGCGTGTGAGTGGGTCGTGATGGGCGCGCCCGTCTCGCGGTGGGCGCGGGCGACCGCGCGGATGAGCCGATCGATGCCAGGCGTGATTCCCACGGCGTCGGTCACGCACTTCAGCATCGTCGCGCGGATGCCGGTGTCCGCGATGCCGATCGTGAGGTCGCGGACGAACATCTCGACCATGGGGTCCTCGCCGCCGAGGGCGGTGCCGGGGCCAACGTACTCGAGGTACTTCGGCAGTGCGTCGTAGGTGTAGAGGCCCGTTGAGACGAGGACGCGCACCCCGGACTCCTGCGAGACACGCCGGATGCGGGCGACGTCGCGTCCCATGCCGATGACCGTAAGGTCGACGATCGTGTCGACGCCAACCGCGCGCGCCGAGCGGAGCCACTCGACGGCCTGCGCCACCCGGATCTCCTCATCCCATCCCATGAGGGCCGGGTAGTCGGCCTGTAGCTCGGGGGTCAGGGTGAAGACATGCTCGTGCATCAGCACCGTGCCGAGCCCGTCGACGGCGACGTCTCCTGTCACCGTGGGGACGGTGGTGTCCATGTGCCCTCCTTGAGCTGGATGCGACGGCCCTGCGCGGACGACGCCTGGATCGCGGCGAGCGCATCGTGGAGCCGCAGCGCGTGTGCGAAGCCAGGATGCCCTGTGCCGCCGGAGCGCAGGTCGGCGAGCACTTGTGCGTACGAGTGGGCTAGCTGGTGCGAGGCCTGCCCCGTGAGTCCGGGGAAGCGGTCGACGCCGTCCGGAAGGGTGACGGGCGCGAGCTCCGTACCGTCCTGCGATGCCCAGACCGTGGCCGGTGACAGCTGGAGATGTCCGGAGTCGGCCGTGACGCGCAGATCGCCCCGGGTTCCGTTGATCTCCCACAGGAAGCCGGTGCCGGCTGGGCGGCCGCCGCGGTAGTGGATCGACGTGACCGCGCCGCTGCGCAGAGTCCCGACGACGGCGACCTGGTCCTCCGCCGTCATGGTCCGGTTCCCGCCGTCCGGTGTGACAGCGACCTCGGGACGCCGGGTGGCAGTGACGGCCTGGATGTCGGTGACCTCGCCGAGGACGGGTTGAAACGTGTCGAGCAGGTGGCCGAACGGGATCGTGAGCAGCGTGGCACCGTTGGCGCGGTCGAGCAGATACTCGCTGCCGGCGGCGACCGTGGGGCCCCGCTGCGTGCCCGATGCGACGATGCTGGTCGAGAGGATCTCGCCGACGAAGCCGTCGTCGACCATCTTTCGAACGTGGCGCACGGCCGGGCCGAAGCGGCCCTGCAGCCCGATGAAGGTCCGCGTCCCCGCCGTGACGCCGACGAGTTCCTCCGCCTCGTCACGATCGACCGCGAGCGGCCACTCCGAGAGGATCGCCACGTCGTGGTCCGCGGCGGCGCGGATGACATCGTGGTGTTGAGGCACGCGCACCGCGACCACGACGAGGTCGACGTCGGGCCGCGCCGCGAGATCGGCGACAGACCTCGCCGCCGCGATGCCGAACGCCTGGGCCGTCTGTGCGGTCGAGTCGGGACTGCTGCCGAGCACCGCCCTGAGCTCCAGCCCGGGCACGGCCGACAGTGCAGGGACGTGAGCTCGTGCGGCCCACCCGCCCCGGGTACTCAGGCCGACGATGCCGACTCCGATAGGCGTCACGGCGCGTCGGCGACCGGCTGATCGGAGTGCAGTGCGGCCCGCAGCTCGTTCTTGCGGATCTTGCCCGTCGACGTGCGCGGGAGCTCGCCCAGCACGTAACGGCGCGGGATCTTGTATCCGGCGAGCCGCTGGCGGAGGTAGGCGATCAGCTCGTCGGTGTCGAGCTGATGGCCGCGAGCGACGCTCACGAATCCCACGGGAACCTCGCCCCAACGGTCGTCGGGTGCTCCCACGACGGCGCTCTCGAGCACGGCGGGATGGGAGTCGATCTCCCGTTCTACCTCGACAGAGGCGATGTTCTCTCCGCCGGAGATGATGACATCCTTCGACCGGTCCCGGATCTCGACATAGCGGTCGGGGTGCATTACGGCGATGTCGCCGGTGCGGAACCAGCCCTCGAACGTCGCTTCGGCTGTTGCCTCGGGATCGTTGTAGTAGCCGAGCATCAGGTCGTTGCCACTGAGCAGGAGCTCACCCGGAGTCGCACCGTCGGCCGGTACGTCGCGGCCGTCATCACCCACGACCCGGACGGGGGTCGCGATGATGTTCGCGACTCCTTGCCGGGCCTGGCGCTCGGCCGTGGTCGCCGGATCGAGATCGTCCCAGGCCGGCTGCCACTGGTTGATGATGACGGGGCCGAAGGTTTCGGTGAGCCCGTAGAGGTGCGTGACCTCGATGTTCAGCTCGGCCATGCGGGCCAGCAATGCCGGGGACGGCGGGGCGCCTCCGGTCTCGACATGCACGGGGTGGTCGAGCGGCGCGGCCGACTCGCTGCCGGCGATCATCGTCAGCACCGTGGGCGCGGCGCTGAAGTGGGTCACGCCTGACCTGATCTTCGCCCAGATCAGCTCGGGGTCGATCTCGCGCAGGCAGACGTGGGTGCCACCTGCCGCCGTGACCGCCCAGGTGAAGCACCAGCCGTTGCAGTGGAACATCGGCAGCGTCCACAGGTAGGACGACCGCGGCCCCAGCGAAGCGTGATACGCCATTGCGAGAGACTGCAGGTAGGCGCCGCGGTGGTGGTACATGACGCCCTTCGGCCGGCCGGTCGTGCCGCTGGTGTAGTTGATGGCCAGGAGCGAGCGTTCGTCCGAGACCTCCCACGAGTGCTCGTCGGACGCTGCCAGTCCTTGCTCGTAGCTGGACTCCGCGGAGCCGGCGACCAGCACCGGGATCGCCGCCGCCGTGCCCAGGCGACGTGCCGTCTCCTCGAATTCGTGGGTGGCCACGAGCACCGAGGCACCCGAGTGCTCCAGGAGGGTGAGCAGTTCGGCCTCGCTCTGCCGGATGTTGAGAGCCACCAGGGCCGCCCCGCATCCGGGCACGCCGTGGTGCAGCTCGAGCAGCACATGGCTGTTGGTGCACAGGGCGGCGACGCGGTCGCCTGGTCGGACACCGTGGCCGACCAGCAGCCCGGACAAGCGGTGGGAGCGTTCGGAGAACTCGCGATAGGTGAACCGGGTGTCACCGTCGACGATCGCGGTGTGCTGGGCGAAGACGAGCGCCGAGCGCTCCAGGAAACTGATCGGAGTCAATGGACGGCTGGAGATCAAGGTCACGGTTGTGGCTTCCTTGCGGTGGTGTCGTGCGGTAGTGTCTCGAGGGACCGATCGATCGTTCGGGAGGCATCTCGACACTAGCAGAAGCGCGTCCTCGCGTCGCGTGATTCAGGAGGCGAACAGTCCATGACGACCCCGTTCATCGGGACCTGGCGGATCGACGTCGAGGGTTCGAAGGTCTGGGACTATGCCAATCAGGTGTGGCTCCCCGAGGCGGCCGGTGAGGAGATCATCCGGATCGGCGGTGACGACCAGGTCCAGGACTATGAGGTCCTCTACGGTGATCGCCCGGTCGTCCGCATGGGCTACACGAGTCGCTTCGACGACCCGACCTGGGTGCCGTACAGCATCCGCGGCGTCGAGGGCGTGCCCGAGGAGGAGATCAACGATGCTCTCTTGGAGTTCCAGGAGCGGGTCCGGTCGATGGTCGCGTTCAAGGTCGGCGGCATCTACGGGCTCGTCCGCTCGGTGTTCGTGGACGAACGGACGCACTACCGGATCAGCCGCAGTGCCGAGACGGGGGAGGCCGAGTACTCCATGCTGCGCCGGATGGAGCCCGACGGGCAGGCGTACCTCGCAAGCGTGCACCGTGTGGACGGCGTGGTGTCCCGCGTGCGGCGTTTCGTCCGTGTCGAGTCCTGAGGTGATTGCGGACACTCCCACTCCCACTCCGGACGGGTCGGACGGCGGCAGTCATGTGACCGGTGGCGGGCACCTTCGTCTCGCGTGGCGTGAGTACGATCCCTCACCGCTGTCGCCGGTGCTCGACGCCGCACTCATGTGCTTCATGGAGCAGGGGTACCACGGCACGTCCATACGCATGATCGCCCGCCGTGCCGGCCTGTCGGTGCCGGGGATCTACCATCACTTCGAATCGAAACACGACCTGCTGGTCGAGCTGATGTCCCATGCGATGGCCGAGTTGTGGGAGCGCAGCCGGGCTTCCGTCGCCGAGGCGGGAGAGACCGTCTCCCAGCAGTTCGACCGATTGGTCGAGTGCCTCGTGCTGTTCCATGCACACCGGCGAGAGCTCGCGGTGATCGCCATGAGTGAGATCCGCAGTCTGGAAGGCGATGCGCGGGTGCGGCACATCGCTGCCAGGGACCGGCAGCAGCGGCTGATGGACACGATCGTGGACGCCGGTGTCGCCTCGCACGAGTTCACGGCTCCGTATCCGCGTGAAGCCAGCCGTGCGATCATCACGATGTGCACCAGCATGGCGAACTGGTACCACCCCGACGGCCCGATGACTCCGGCCGATCTGGCCGTGAAATACGGCGCTGTCGCCCGGATGGCCGTAGGTATGTCAGGGGGTCGTGCGACCTTCGCTCTTGACATCGTGTGACATGGACGACATCTTGCTAGTAGTCCCGACCGAACAATCGGTCGGGCGTAGTCGTAAGGATGAACAACATCGTGAACGCGCGAAGAATGACAACGGCAGTCCTACTCTCGCTGATGGCGCTTGTCCTCGGCGCTTGTGGGTCATCGAGCTCGTCCGGCGACGGAGCGTTGACCGCACGGATCGCGAAACTGGTTCCGCTGACAGGCGTCTACACGACCTTCGGCGCAGACCAGGACAAGGCCTTCGAGGTCGCGCTCGATCAACTGCGGGAGAAGTACGGCGATGACGTCAAGCTCGAGATCAAGGAGTTCGACATCGGCGACAAGCCGCAGACGGCCATCGCCGGCTACCAGCGAGCGAAGGCCTGGAAGGCCGACGTCACGATCCAGCTCAGCGGCGACACCCCGCAGGCACTCGCCATCGCGGAAGCTGCGAAGGGCACACTTCAGATCGCAAGTGTTGGGACGCCGCTCGCCCCGGTGAACCCCTACGGATTCGGCCAGTTCGACCTTCTCCTGGCTCATCAGTATCCGGCCGCGATCGAGCTCCTGTACGACCACCTCGGCGACAAGCTCAGGTCGGCGGCCTACGTCAGTGTTGACACCTACCAAGTCGGCCAGGACTCGACCAAGCTGTGGCGCGAATACCTTGAGTCCAAGGGCGTCAAGACCGTGCTCGTCGATCAGGTCTCCAGTACGGACTCCAACCTCAGCGCTCTGGCCAGAAAGATCACCTCGCTCAATCCGTCGATCGTGGTGCAGGACATGACCGCGCCCAGCGCGATCGCGCTGGCGACCGCTCTCAAGAGAACCGGATACGACGGCGCCGGGCTCGGCGGCGTGACGCTTGCCACGCGCACCATCCTCGACAATGCTCCGGGTCAGTTCGACGGCTACTTCACGATGACGCCGTGGAGCCCCGACAGTGGCAAGCTGTCCCCGTCGGACAGTGCCTTCATTAAGGCGTTCAAGGCCAAGTATCCCGATGTCACACCGGACACATTCAGCGCATATGTCTATAACGGGCTCACGCAGTATGTGACATCGGTCGTGGAGTCGGGATCGGTTGACGCCGATGTCGTGGCGAAGAGGATGCAGCAGCCCGGACCGCCCGGGGTGGGCATGGATCCGATCGTGTTCGACAAGCAGCACAGCCTGCGTATGCCGATCAGCCTGCTTGAGATAGCGGACAACCAGGCGAAGGTCGTCGCCACCTCCGACGATGAGTAACTCGACCGGAGGCCTTCGCTTGGAAGGTGACGACGCGGGCTCTGCCGGCCGCGTCGCTGGAAAGATCGCCTTGATCAGCGGCGCGGGACGCGGCATGGGGCGCAGCCATGCCGTGCGTCTCGCCGAGGAAGGCGCCGACGTCATCCTCGTGGACATCTGCGCATCGGTCGAGGGCGTCAGGTACGCGATGAGCTTGCCCGAGGATCTGGACGTCACGGCTCAAATGGTCCGCGACAAGGGGCGGCAAGCAGTCACGGCGATCGCCGACGTCCGTGATCGCACGTCGCTGCGCGATGCTGTCGACCGCGGCGTGGCCGAATTGGGTGGCCGGATGTCGTCGTTGCGAACGCCGGCGTACTGATCGACGGCCCCTGGCACACATTCACCGAACGCGAGGTGGCCACGACGATCGACGTCAACTTGATAGGCGTCTGGAACACGTGTGCTGTCGCGATACCTCACCTACAAGCCAGGGGAGGCGGGTCGATCATCTGCGTCAGCTCCGCGAACGGCCTGAAAGGACAACCCCTCACGCTCCCGTACACCGCGTCGAAGTTCGGGGTCACGGGGTTGGCCCAGGGATTCGCGAATGAGCTCGCGGCTGACTCGATTCGGGTGAACAGCGTCCATCCGACCGGCGTCCACACCGACATGCCCGCGCCGGTGCTGCATGAGTTGCTTGCGGGGGAGCGTGCCGACTTGGCGCCCGTCTTCGCCAATGCCTTGCCTGTCGATCGGGTCGATCCGCTCGACATCAGCAACGCCGTGCTGTTCCTCGCGTCTGACGAGTCGCGGTATGTCACCGGCATGCCGCTGAAGGTCGACGCCGGTGTCACGATCCGCTAGCGCGATCGAGTGAGGATGCAGAGATGGATCTAGGGATCAAAGGCAGGACCGCGATCGTCTTCGGCGGGAGTCGGGGATTGGGCAGATCGGTGGCGGAGCGACTTGGGCTGGAAGGCTGTCGTGTCGTCGTCACGGCTCGTTCGCGGCAAGCGCTGGAAGGAACCGCCGACGCGGTACGAGAAGTTGGCAGCGAGGTGCTCGCGGTGGACTGCGACGTGACGGACAAGGGGTCGATCGCGGCGCTGTTCGCGGAGGTCCGAGACCGCTTCGGGGACCCCGAGATCATCGTGTACAACAACGGCGGCCCGTCCGACTCGCGTTTCGCGGATGCGACGGACGAGGAGTTCACCGACGGCTACCTCAGCCAGGTCATGGGCTTCTTGTGGGTCGTCCGCGAAGCCGCCCCCGCGATGGAGCGCCGCGGTTGGGGACGGCTCGTCGCACTGGGATCCATGGCGGCGAAAGAGCCACATCGCGAGATGCCCTTGATCATCCACAACGTGCTCCGACCGGCGGCCCTCGGCCTGAGCAAGTCGCTGTCGGTCGAGCTGGCGCCGTCCGGGATCACGGTCAACACGATCGGGACGGGGCTGATCGACGGCGGGGAGGAGAACTCATTTCGTAAGACCGTTCGTGGGCAGGCGGCGACGCTCGGGGTGACATTCGAAGAGTTGCTTGCGTCGCGTCTGGCGACGGTGCCGATCGGGCGGGGTGGTCGACCAGATGAGGTGGGCGCGCTGTGCGCGTTCTTGTGCTCCGAACACGCGGCGTTCATGACCGGCCAGTTGCTCATCGTCGACGGGGGCAAGGTGCATGCGTTGTACTGAACGCTTAAGCCGGTCGTGAACGTCGCCGGCCCGGTCGCTCGCGGCATCGGCGACCGGCCTTGACAAAGCGATCGGACGGCGACTCTAATGCTGAATACCGACCGATCAATCGGTCGGTACCTGACAGAGCGTGATCGACGACGGACCCGATTCGCGTTGCCGTGAACGTTTCCGAGCTGATGAACCACCAGAGAGACACCACATGACTGAGCTTCCGAAGTACGACGAACTCCCAGCGGCCCCCGGCGGCGGCCGATCTGCCTGGGGGCTGTTCGGTCCCGACGACTCGGTGGGCCTGTTCAATGTCGTGACCCCCGAGGTGACACGGGCCGCGGCGCAGCTCGTCCAGACCGGCGAGCTCTTCCCACTGGATGTGCCCCTGGACTTCTTCGATCCGCCGCTGTTCGAGCGTTCGCCGCTGGAGATCGCGGTCAAGGTGGCGTCCGAGGGTCGGGCACTCGACGAGGTCTACAACGGCTTCAACCCGCAGGCGGCCTCGCAGTGGGACGCGCTGTCACACGTCGCCTATGACACCGATGCCTACTACAACGGCGCCTCGCTCGACCAGGTGCTCAACGAGGGGCGCAACTCGATCGCGAGCTGGGCGGCGCACGGCATCGCAACCCGTGGAGTGCTGCTCGATCTCCAGCGCACGGCCGCATCGCAGGGACGCACGTACGATCCCGGCAGCTCGCACGCCTTCAGCGTCGAGGACCTGGAGCGGGCTCGCACGGCGGCCGGAGTCGAGTTCCGTCCCGGCGACGTCATCGTGCTGCGTACTGGATTCATCGGCTGGTACGACGGTCTCGGTCCCGAGGAGCGGGCGCGTGTGGCGGACCGCACGGTGCTGGAGGCCTGCGGCGTCGAGCACACCGAGGACATGGCCCGCTACCTGTGGGACTCCGGTGCGGTGGCCGTGGCCAGCGACTGTCCGTCCGTCGAGGTCTGGCCCATGGACCGCTCTGACGAAGCCTTCCCGTTCGGGATGCTTCATCGGCTCCTGCTCGCGCAGTTCGGGATGGCGATCGGCGAACTGTGGGCGCTCGACGCTCTCGCCGACTGGTGCGTGCGTCATGGACGTCACGAGTTCTTCCTCACCAGCGCGCCTCTGAACTCCCCCGGAGGGATCGGGTCGCCCGCCAACGCGCTGGCCATCGTCTGACTCGGGCTTCCCGGATCGTCACCTGACTGAAAGGCAACATCATGACGGACGACATCTCGTTCGACGGCCGGACCGTGATCGTGACGGGAGCCGGGCGAGGGCTCGGGGCCGCGTACGCACGGCTGCTCGCCTCGCGTGGCGCGGCAGTGGTCGTGAACGACCTCGGCACGAGCGTGAGCGGCGAGGGGGCCGATCCGTCCGCCGCCGACGCGCTGGTGGCCGGCATCGTCGCGGCCGGCGGGCGCGCCGTCGCGCATCACGGCGACGTGACGGATCCGTCCGACGCCGCCGGGATGGTCGCGCTGGCCGTCGACACCTATGGACGTCTCGACGGTGTCATCAACAATGCCGGCATCATCTCGACCGACACCTTCGATGAGCTCGACGAGCGGCATGTGCAGCGGAACCTCGACGTCCACCTCTTCGGTGCCCTCCGCGTCACCCGGGCCGCGTGGCCGTATCTGGTCGAGAGCGGCGGCTCGGTGGTCATGACGGCGTCGTCGGCGCTGTTCGGATCGGAGCGGTTCTTCGGTTACGCCATCTCCAAGGGGGCCGTGTTCGGGCTGATGCGGAGTCTGGCGTGTGAGGGCGCAGCAGTCGGTGTGCGGGTCAACGCCGTGATGCCGGCGGCCGAGACGCGCATGCAGGGAACGGCGAGTGATGCGGAGACCGGCGCCGTCGAGCGTGCGGCGGTGTCGATCCATTCGGCGGCCAATGCGTCGCCCTTCGTGTGCTATCTGCTGCACGAGTCATGTGAAGCCAACGGAGAGATGTTCATGAGCGGCCGCGGCCGGGCCGCCCGGATCGTCCTCGCCTCGACGAGCGGCGACAGGTACGACGATCCGTGGACGCTCGAACGGGCCGCCGAGAAGTTCGCGGACGTCTGCGAGCCCGGCCAACTGCAGATCGAGACATCGCTCGAGGCCTATCGCCAGCGAGTCATCTGACCCGGGCGGCGCTCGGTCGTCGAGGCTCACGCGGTGTGGTCGTGAGCAGTCGGGGTTGACTCCGGCGAGCGCCTCTGAGACAGTCAGAACTCGACCGACCGATTGATCGGTCGGTAGCCGATCGAAGGAGCGACATGCCTGCAGACGTCACCGATCTCGTGGAGAGGACGCGGGCGTTCGTTCGTGCCCACGTCATCCCGGTCGACGACGAGTTCGACGGCGACATCGCGGCTGCCGGCGGCGACGACCTCCGCACACGCCTTCAGGGCCTGGCCCGCGAGCAGGGCTTGCTGGCTCCTCATGCCTCGGTCGAGTTCGGAGGGCACGGGTTGGGCATGGCCGGTCGCGCTCCGGTCTTCGAGGAGGCGGGTTACTCCCTGTTCGGTCCTGCTGCTCTCAACGTCGCGGCCCCGGACGAGGGGAACATCCACCTGCTGGAGCACGTCGCCTCGGCCGACCAGCGCGAGCGCTACCTCCGTCCTGTGGCGCTCGGCGCGAAGCGCTCCGCCTTCGCCATGACAGAGCCCGCGCCCGGCGCCGGCTCTGACCCCTCCGCGCTGAGCACCCGGGCCACGAAGGTTGACGGCGGCTGGTTGATCAACGGCCGGAAGTGGTTCATCACGGGCGCGGACGGCGCTGCCTTCCTGATCGTGATGGCGCGGACCAGCGGTGAGCCGGGCGACGCGAAGGGCGCCACGATGCTGATCATTGACGCCGGCACCGACGGACTGGTCGTCGAGCGGCACGTCCGGACGATGGACCGCGCGATGCTGGGCGGGCACTGCGAGCTGACGCTCACCGACGCATTCGTGCCCGACGACAACGTCCTGGGTGGAGTGGATGAGGGGTTCCGGTACGCGCAGGTCAGGCTGGGGCCGGCCCGGATGACGCATGTCATGCGCTGGCTGGGCGCGGCTCGCCGTGCGCACGAGGTGGCCGTCGGATACGTGGCGGATCGCCGCGCGTTCGGCTCACCGTTGAGCGATCTCGGGATGATCCAGCAGATGATCGCCGACAACGAGATCGACCTGGCCGCGACGCGTGCGCTGCTCCGCGTCGCGTGTGAGGCGCTCGACGCCGGCGAACGGGCGTCGAAGGAGACATCCATCGCCAAGACGTTCGCGGCCGAAGCGCTCGACCGGGTCGCCGACCGCGCGACACAGATGTGCGGGGGGCTCGGCGTGGCCGCGGACCTGCCCGTCGCGAAGATCGCTCGTGAGCTCCGCCCGTTCCGGATCTACGACGGCGCCTCCGAGGTGCACCGCTGGTCCATCGCGAATCGCGCCGTCCGCACCATCGCCGGGAACCGGCGGTGAGCACGCTGAGTCCCGGGGATCTCGAGGCCGTCCGCCGGCATCTGTCCGGCGCCGGCGTCGACGTGGGACCGACGCTCACGGCACGGCAGATCGCCGGCGGTCGGTCCAACCTGACCTACGCGATCGGGGACGGCAGGAGTCAGTGGGTTCTCCGTCGGCCGCCGATCGAAGGTGCCACGCCGTCCGCCCACGACATGGCTCGCGAGTTCCGGGTCACCTCAGCCCTGGCGGCGACGGACGTGCCGGTCGCGCAGGCGTACGTGTTGTGCGAGGACGTCTCCGTGCTCGGCGCGCCGTTCACGGTCGTCGAGTTCGTGACCGGAAGCACCCTCCGCACGTCAGCGGACATCGAGTCCATCGGGGAGGATCTGCTGAGCGAGGCCGTCGACCACCTTGTGGACGCCCTCGCATCGTTGCACGCCGTCGACTACGAGTCGGTCGGGCTAGGAGGCTTCGGGCGGCCGGACGCATACGCCGAGCGTCAGGTCCGGCGGTGGTCGGGTCAGTGGGAGATCGTGGGCGACGACGCGTCCGGGCGTGCCGAAGCGCTGGCCGGGCGCCTGCGTCGCACCTGCCCGCCGCAGGTCGAGGCGACCATCGTCCACGGTGACTTCCGTTGCGACAACACGCTCGTCGACCTCGACGACGGGGGCCGGGTCCGCGCCATCGTCGACTGGGAGCTGTCGACCATCGGTGATCCCGTCGCCGACGTCGCGCTGATGTGCGCGTACCGTCACCCCGCACTCGACCTGGCTCTCGGCTTCGAGTCGGCGTGGACCAGTTCGCTGCTGCCGGGGCGGGACGAGCTCGCCGCCGCCTACGAGCGTCGCAGCGGCCGGGTCCTGCACCACTGGGAGTTCCACCTCGCCCTGGCGTACTTCAAGCTCGCCGTGATCGCCGCGGGCATCGAGCACCGACACCGGCTGGCGAGTTCGTCGAGCCGGCCCGGCACCGCGGCGACGGCGGTGGGTCGGTATCTCGACGCCGGACTGGCGGTCGGCGACCAGCCCTGAGCTGGGAACAGAACGAAGGAGACAGCAGATGACCAGCTTGGCAGCACTTCTGGACGCGTCCAGCAGAAACCATCCCGATCGCACCGCGATCGTCGCGGGCGATGCCCGGCTGACGTACGCGCAGGTGGATGCGGCGGCGAACCAGGTCGCGAACCTGCTCGTCGACCGGGGCGTCCGCCCCGGGGACAAGGTCGCGGTCTCGGCCCCGAACATCCCTGCGTTCACGGTCGTCTACTACGGCATCCTCAAGGCCGGCGCGACCGTCGTCCCGCTGAACATCCTGCTCAAGGCACGCGAGATCGCCTACCACCTGGCCGACTCCGACGCGACCGCGTACTTCGCGTATGACGGCACGGCCGACCTGCCGATCGGGGTAGCGGCGCGCGAAGGATTCGAGCTGACGGACTCGTGCTCGACGTTCGTGCCGATCGTGGCCGACGACGGTGCGGGTCTGAGCTGGCTCGCCGGGCAGTCCGCGACGTTCGAGACCGTGGAGCGCGATGACGACGACACCGCGGTGATCCTGTACACGTCGGGCACGACGGGGCAGCCCAAGGGCGCCGAGCTGAGGCACCGCAATCTGCGCGACAACGCGCTCGCCGCCTGTGAGGTTGCCGGCTCTGATGCGACGGCGCCGGACGTCTACCTGGCGGTGCTTCCGCTGTTTCACACGTTCGGGCAGACCAACATCCAGAACGGCGCGATGGTCATGGGCGGCACCGTCGTGATGATCGAGCGCTTCGCGGCTGACGTCGCCCTGGCGACGATCCTGCGAGAGCGCGTGACGTTCTTCGCCGGGGTGCCCACGATGTACTGGGGGCTGCTGCAGGCTGCGGGGCCGGCCGAAGATGCCGACGGGGTGCGTCTCGACGGGCTGCTGCGTATCGCGATCTCCGGTGGTGCGGCGTTGCCGGGTGAGATCCACAAGCAGTTCAAGGAGCGCTTCGGCGTGACGATCCTGGAGGGCTACGGCCTGTCGGAGACGTCGCCGCTCGTGAGCCTGGCCCGCTACGGCGAGGAGCCGCGGGTGGGGTCGATCGGGGTGCCGATCCCGGGGGTGGAAATGAAGCTGATCAACGATGATTGGAGCGAGGTGCCCGAGAGTCCTGACGCGGTCGGTGAGATCGCGATCAAGGGCCACAACATCATGAAGGGGTATTACAACCGCCCGGAGGCGACGGCCGAGGCGATCCACGACGGCTGGTTCCGCACCGGTGACCTGGCCAGGAAGGACGAGGACGGCTTCTACTACATCGTGGACCGGTCCAAGGACATGATCATCCGGGGCGGGTTCAACGTGTATCCGCGCGAGCTCGAGGAGGTGCTGATGTCGCACCCGGCGGTCTCGCTGGTCGCGGTCATCGGCGTCCCGCACGAGTCGCACGGTGAGGAGATCAAGGCCGTCGTGGTCAAGAACTCCGGCCACGACGACGTCACCGAGGAGACCCTGGTGGCCTGGGGCAAGGAACAGTTCGCCGCGTACAAGTACCCTCGCGTCGTCGAGTTCCGAGACGAGCTCCCCATGACGTCGACTGGCAAGATCCTCAAGAGAGAGCTCATCTGAGCCCGCGACGCACGCGTGAGCGCGTGATCGGGCGGCCGGGAGGCAGCCCCTCGGCGAGCACGGCGCGGGTGACGACGTCGGCCGCGTAGGCCTGGGACGTCGCTGCGCTCGGCCGGCTCCAGGGCGCGGCGAGGACGCGCGTCAGGACGGCTCCGCTCACCATCTCGAGCAGGGGGGTGTGGTCGTCGTCGGATGACAGCTCGCCCCGTTCGACGGCGCGGTGGAGGATGCCGTTGACGCTGTCGAGACGCGATCCCATGACGGCGGGATAACCGGACGTGAGGGCCGGCACGAAGCGGAGGTCGGTCTGCCACCGAAGGAAGGCGGCGCCGGCGGGTGTGCTCCACCACCGCATCATCGCGGCGGACCAGTGCTCCAGGTCGTCGCGGAGCGAGCCGTGGTCGTCGGCAGCGGGCCAGCTCAGCTCGGTGAGAGCCGCTGTCAAGAGCTCCTCGCGCGACGCGAACCGTCGGTAGACCCCTGGCTTGCCGACCGCAGCGCACCGTGCGACCGACTCGAAGGTGAACGCGGCCCAGCCCTCGGCGGCGTAGATGTCGATGGCTGCCGCCAGGATGCGTGCATCGATGGATGGGTCGCGCGTGCGTGCCACGTCGGGTCACCGCCCTCGTCGATCGGCCCGCTTCCGGGAGCGGACGGCCGCCGCCCGTCCTCTGGTGAGCCTGGGAGCGATGCTACACAGCCCACGTCCTCATGATCACGGGCGCAGGAGGGCCACGGCGTCCGGCACGATGATCTTGCCGTTGGCGCCGCGGGGCACGGGGGCCAGCTGGATCGTCCGCGGGATCTTGTAGCCGGCCAGTCGCTGCCGCAGGCGGTCCTGGATCTCAACTGTGTCGATCGAGGCACCGGGGACGAGCTCGACGACGGCAGCGACCTGTTGACCCCACGTGGGGTCGGGCAGACCGACCACGACGCAGTCGTGTACCTCGTGCATCGAGCGCATCGCGGACTCGACCTCCTCGGGGAACACCTTCTCGCCGCCGGTGTTGACGACGGCGCTGCCGCGTCCGATCAGCTGCACGGTCCCGTCCTCGTTCCAATGGCCGAGGTCGCCGGCCATCACGTGACGGGTCCCCGCGACCTGGCGGAAGACCGCGGCGGTGGCTTCGGGGTCGTGCCAGTAGCCGGACGCCGGCGTGGGGCCGAAGAAGCTGCCGACCTCGGTGCTGTCGCGGGGGATCTCGCTCTCGTCGGGACGGATGAGCGTGAGCCCCTCGGTGGGGATGAACGTGCGCTCGGGGGCCACCCCGACCTCCGACGACGACGTCTGCACGCCGATCGTGACACCTTCGGTCGACCCGACGACGTCGAGCAGGTCGACGTGGGGGAGGGCCTCGAGGAGTCGATGCTTCACGTCGGGGCTCCAGGCAACACCGGCGGAGGCGATCGTGCGGAGCGCCGGTAACCTCCACTGGACGTCGTCCTCGAGCTCGTCGAGCAGGGGGCGGGCCATCGCGTCGCCGACGAGCGAGATGCTCGTGACCGCGCGTTCCTGCGCGGTCCTCACCAGCTCGCCTGCGTCGAGGCTCCGCGACACCAGGGTCACGACGGTTCCCCCGGCCACGAGGGCGGGCAGGGCGGCCATCTGGAGACCGGTGCCGTGCATCAGGGGTGAGACCGGCATGCACACCGGGCTCGAGCCGCGCGCGCCGAGCTCGAGCGCCCACTCCAGCAGCGGGCGACTTCCGCGTGCGGCTGGCAGTCCGAAGAGTCGGCTCGCGAGCATCCCCGACTTCTCGGTCGTGGGTCGGGAGTGTCCGGAAAACGGTGGATCTGGTCGGCCTGATGGAAAGGTAGTCAGGCTGTGACAGAAGTATCGGACGGGGTCGAGATGATCGATCCTGTGACTGGAGAG
>Ga0164243_10000445_pt1 | contig 78326 bp, 84 predicted proteins | sample OricompcompostOP_FD_108781 | JGI IMG/M metagenome (GOLD analysis project Ga0164243, IMG submission 108781) | Organic Plus compost microbial communities from Emeryville, California, USA - Original compost - Organic plus compost (OP) | ecosystem: Engineered > Solid waste > Mixed feedstock >... | reverse complement strand
GTCGGGTTCGGCCTACGCGAGTGCGGTCAGGAGGCGATCAGCTTGCTCCGTTTTGCCCGGTCGAGCAGATTCTTGACCGACGAGGGCGACCATTTCGCGCTCCCGCGCGGCGTCCGTTCATGGAGACGTTCGAGCTGGACCGCGATTTCGCGCACCGAATGCGCCGGATTAGACGCTGCGATGCCAGCGACCAAGGTCATCAGCCGATCCTCCGGCAGGCGGGGAGGGGATTTCTTGAGCAAGGCCGCGTCCGCGAGGTGCTCCTTCACGAGCCATTTGACCGCGCGGCGCAGTCGCGCCTCGCTCCAACGGCCACCCTTCTGGTTTAGCACGCGGACGATATCGTCCCATGTATGGTCGGGGCGCATGCGCCGAACCGTCGGGAGCCATTCGTTCATCGTGGCGTGAATTTTCGCTCCGAACGAGGCTTGGCGGGCAGCCGACGTTTTCGCCAACGCGTCCGGCCGACGATCGCGCATTCCGGGATTGCCGGGCAGCTTCCCCTTTTTCCGGGCGGCCGCAATCCCGGCCTTAGTCCTTTCCGAGATCAGCGCCCGCTCGAGCTGGGCGACGGCGCCGAGGACTTGGAGCGAAAACATCCCCTGCGGCGTCGACGTATCGATCGGATCGCGCAGCGAGCGGAAATGCGCTCCCTTGGCGCTGAGGTCCTCGATCACCGCAAGCAGATGGCTGACCGAACGGGCAAGGCGATCGAGCCGAACGACGACCAGCACCTCGCCGGCGGCGATTGTGTTGACCAGGCGTGCGAGCGCCGGCCGGGATCTCGATGCGCCGGATCCATGTTCCACAACGATCGTTTCGCAGCCGGCGGCCCGCAGCTCGATCTCCTGGGCTTCGGTGGCCTGCTCGTCCGTTGAAACGCGGGCGTAGCCGATAAGGCGCTGCTTGGGCTGTTTCATCGGCCGGGCGACAAGCGCTTAAGCGCGTACGGGGGAAGCGGAAGCCGCCCAAATCGTCGATTCGCAACGATGAATTCGCTGCATTTCGGCATTTTTCGCCTCCCGGAGCCGTTGTGTTCAAATGCAGAAGTTATCAGCAAACGATCGTTTGTAAACGTCTCTAGGTGCTTTTCTGGGCTGGCGGGCGGTCGAAAAGCGGTGCGAAATCAGCGGTTTTAGGTGTTGGGGGATCGCTCGCTTGTGTCGGTGTTCAATCCCGGTGGCCAGCCATCGCTCTATAGTACACGCGCGAGAGAAAGATATCTATGTGACGGAATGGAAAGCCGTGATAGCTTCCGTATGACAGATAAAGCGGCGTATTCACAATGGCTTACGAATTCGACGATTTGCCACTTCAGAGCTTACTTCCGGCCCTCGCAAAGGCCGAGGATCAGCTCGCCCGCCTCGACGAAATCGTGCGGCGCAGTCCGGTAGGGGAGGGGTTCATCCAACGCGGTCATTTCTTTGATGCGGCCGCCAGCATGTGGGTTTCGGGCGAGCTTGTGCATGTGGAGGACATTGTTCTCCACGACGCTCACATGAATGTTCGCGCTCCGACCCACGAGCTGACGCTTGCGCATTCTATCCTGCGTATACGGCGGCGAATTGCCGGCGCTGAACCCGATTGGGCGATCAGTGAGGCTGGCATCAGTGTGCTCGCCGGCTCTGCCCCGGACGAAACCGGCCGCGACCGGACCAGTAGGCGCTTGGTGAAAATCGGGCAGGAGTCGGCGGACGATGACGATGACCCGTTCTCCCAGGAATTCGCCGCCATCGATGCCATACTCGATCGTTCGCAGCGTCTCATCGAGGGGCTGGCCGAAGGGAGGGCTGCTGAGCCGGCGCCGCGGTCGGCACTCGTCGTCGGCGATCTTGTAATCAGAGATCCAGATTGGGATGAAAAGGAGCGGCTGTCGCAATGGAGGAACGTTATGCGGCGGGTCGAGACCTTACCTCCTGCGCTCGCAGCCGCTATTTTGTTCGATGCATGGGAAACGCTTGAGCCGACGCAAAGGCAACACAGCCTCGGCGGCCAGCTTGTGAGCGCGTATCTCCGGTCACGGCGCAAGGTCACGTCCCACGTCTTGAACTTTCACGTTGGGCTGAAGGCCGTTCCCGGTGAGCGACGGCGTGCCCCCAGCCGGCTCAGTCGACTGTTGGCTTTTCTGGAGGCCATGTCGGCTGCCGCGGATCTCGGAATAAAGGAGATCTACCGGCTTTCGCAGGCGCGCGAGCAAATGGAGCGACATCTGCGCGGGCGCCGCTCATCGAGCAATCTTCCCGCTGTGATCGAACTCCTTTTATCGCGCCCGATGGTGTCGGCTCCTATGATCGCCAAATCGGCAAAGGTGACGCCGCGCGCCGCCCTTAACCTCGTCGCCGAGATCGGCGTACGCGAGATCACGGGAAGGGGGCGCTATCGAGCATGGGGCTTAATCTGAAACAGCACTGAAAGCTCCCGCCAGTCGTGTCGCGCGCATCACTGAAGCGCGAAGGGACCATCCGCTCTAATTCGCGAACCAGGTCAGACGCCCGAGCGAGGCAAGTAAGGATGCCGAGCGGCGGTAAGGACGCGGTCCAGCATCCGGGTGAGGCATGATGCGCGCTATGAAGGTGATAGTTCTGCGGCGCGGGCCGACGGCATAACGCGAGCGCGGCTTACGCGCCGTCACGGCCTTGGCGATCACCTCTGTTGTCAATATGCGTCTGGATCACTCCGGCATATGGCGGTCGGATGCGTGTTCGCCGTTTTGACAAAAGTGGCGAAAACGAGCTTTACGAACTTATCAGACTTGACGAATTGACACATCGCGCCTAGCTTACGTTGCAGGAGGTCGATACCATGACCGTAACGAAGACTGTAGCCAGTGAGCCCCGCAGCGGTTCGCCCGACATTACGCTTTCGATGAAGCTGCCTCGGAAGGCTGACTTCGAGAAAGCGCTCATCCGGCAATACGCCAAGGCGGTTGAACTCAGCCGGAAGGCAGGCCATCAGGTCAGTTTCCGCGTTGTCGTCGACCCGCAAGCTGGCGCCCAGACCATTTCGCGTGTCGAAGAGGAACCATCGACGTCCGGAGAGGCGTTTCCGCTTGAAGATTCGCACCAGCCGGATGAAGAGCTTCGGGCTGCTCTCGCTGCGGCGCGCGAGCGGGGCCGCAGCCGGGTGGCGGAGATTGTAGCCGAGGAGGGCATGTTGACTGCGGAAGCCTTCGCGGCGCTGCTCGGCGTTTCGCGTGTCACCGTCAATACGAAGCGGCAGAACGGACAGGTTCTCGGTCTCGACGGCGCAAAGCGGGGATTCCGGTTTCCTTCATGGCAACTTGATCCGGATGGCCGGCCCTATGTGACGCTTCCCGTCCTCCATGAGCTCCTGGGTAGCGCGTGGGCCGTTTACCGCTTTCTGATGACGCCGCACGGCGCTCTAAATGGCCGCACCGGTCTCGACGCCCTGAAGCACGGTCTAAACGATGAGGCAATCGCAGCGGCCCAAGGCATTGCTCGCGGTGAATTTCGCTGAATGGTGGGAATTAAACCTCCTGCGGCCTTCGCGAGTTCCTTGCTCGAAGTCGAAGTCGTTCCCGCTGGCCGCGGGTTCGGGCGAATCTACTTAAGCGCCTATCCCGATCCGCTCGGATATGGAAAGTCGCCCAGCCGGTTCAGCGATCCCAGAAGGCGAGACCCGGCAAATCGGTTCGGCGTCCTCTATTTGGGCGACACACTCAAGATCTGCTTTCTCGAGGCGATCCTGCGCGATCGGCGCGATGGTCTCATTGGCGACCTACCCATCGAAGAGAAGGAAATCTACGCGCGACGATATGCCGTGATTGAAACGATCGCCGATTTGCGCCTGGTCGATTTGCGCGAGGACAATGCCATCAGAATGGGCGTGCCGACAGATGTTGCGAAATCGTCCCGCCAGGGGATCGCTCGGGCTTGGTCGCTTGCTTTCCACGAGCATCCGTCCGCACCCGACGGCATCATCTATCCATCGCGGCTGAACGGGCACACAAATCTTGCAGTCTTTGACCGCGCCATATCGAAACTGTCAGCGGCGCGAGCGATGTCCCTCCTAGCGGCTCCAGGCTTGGCCGCCGTCATCAATGATCTTCGTGTGAGTCTGGTCGACGATACCTGAAACAGAAGGATGCTTCCTCTCCACTTTTCAGAGGGATCGGCCTTTTCAGCGTTTGCTGAGAACAGGTATTCCATTGAAACGAAGAACGCGCTGCCTTTCATGTCGATCGTGTTCTGTGCGTCGCGCTGCCTCGCCCAGGTTCTATGACTCCACGGACTCTTTGAAGGAAAAAGCCAATGTCATCGAAACGACTGGAAAATAAGGTTGCAATTGTCACAGGAGCCGCGCGCGGTATCGGACGGGCGACTGCTATCGCGTTCGCGCGCGAGGGTGCATCCGTGGTCGGGATCGATATTGCCGGCCCGGTCAGCAAGACGCTCGAGGTTGAGCCGGCGACGCCCGCCGAACTGGATGAAACCGGACGACTTGTAGAAGCCGGAGGTGGGAAATGGGCGTCTCGCAAGCTCGATCAACGCGATATCGCAGCCCTGCGCGAAGCCGCCGCATGGACCGCCGAAACCTTCGGCAAGATCGACATCCTCTTTGCCAATGCGGGCATCCAGGCGTTCAAGCCCATCCTGGAACTGGACGATGCCGAATGGCGCGACCAGATCGACGTCAATCTCAATGGCACATGCAACGCAATCCGGGCGGTCGCGCCCTACCTCGTCAAGAACGGCGGCGGCCGCATCATCGTCACGTCGTCAACGCAGGGACAACACGGCACCAAGTACGGTGCGGCTTATTCGGCCTCGAAATGGGGCATCATCGGCCTGATGAAATCCGCTGCGCTGGAACTCGGGCAATACGGCATCACGGTCAATGCGATCATTCCCGGCCTGATCGATACGCCGCTCACGCGTCATCGGCAGCGCTACGCACAGGCGGTCGACGATCTGAGCAATTCCGAACCATTGGAAAAGCTGGAAGCCGAAGCAAAACGAAAGCTCGCCGCCAAGTCGCCGCTCGGCGTGGCCTGGCTCCCGCCGGAATCCATCGCCCCTGCAGTCGTCTTTCTGGCCAGTGACGATGCTTACATGGTTTCGGGCGCCACATACGACATCACCGGCGGCGACAGCGCCAACAATACCGCCTAAGCCGGCTCGACCTCGCGGACGTGCTCTCCAATGCATCGGCGGAACATGTTCCTATTCCTGCGCATTCTATACTTTAGGGATAGTGTGTTTCTCCGCGCCAAGGAGGCCGGCCGATGGCGAGCGACAAGCTCTCAAGCTACAAAGCAAAGCGCGATTTCAAGCAGACGCAGGAGCCGAAGGGCGAGGCGGGGGTGAAGGCGTCGAACCGCCGACGTTTCGTCATCCAGAAGCATGACGCCACACGGCTGCACTACGATTTGCGTCTTGAGCTCGACGGCGTTTTCAAATCCTGGGCCGTTACCCGAGGTCCCTCGCTCGACCCGCATGACAAGCGCCTCGCCGTCGAAGTAGAAGACCATCCTCTCGATTATGGCGATTTCGAAGGAACGATCCCGAAGGGTCAATATGGCGGCGGCACGGTCATGCTGTGGGACCGCGGCTATTGGGAGCCCGAGGGCAAAAAGAGCCCGGAGCAGGCTTTGGCGAAGGGGGATTTCAAGTTCACTCTGGACGGCGAGCGCCTGCACGGCAGCTTCGTGTTGGTCCGCATGGCCAACGACCGGGAACGCAGCAAGCGCACCAATTGGCTGCTCATCAAACATCGCGACGAATTCGCCGTCGAGACGAACGGCGCAGCGGTCCTCGAAGAGAACGATACCTCCGTTGCGTCCGGGCGCACCATGGAGGCGATCGCAGCCGGCACGGGCCGCAAGCCCAAACCCTTCATGTTGCAAGACGGCAAGGTACAGGCCGACGCCGTCTGGGATAGCCGCAAGGGCCTCGCCGCCGAAGAGCGGAAGGCGAGCGCTCGCGGCACGAAGAAGCCGAAGGCGGCCGCCCCTGGCGTCGAGCTTCCCGATTTCATCGCCCCACAGCTCTGCGAATCCCTGGAGCGTCCGCCGTCAGCGAAGGGGTGGATCCATGAAATCAAATTCGATGGCTATCGCATCCAGATGCGCGTGCTCGACGGCGAGGTCACGCTGAAAACCCGCAAGGGCCTCGACTGGACGGCCAAATATCCGGCCATCGCGCGCGCCGCCGCCAAGCTGCCCGACGCCATCGTCGATGGCGAGATATGTGCCCTCGACGAAAACGGCGCGCCGGACTTCGCCGCGCTTCAGGCGGCGCTTTCGGAAGGCAAGACCGATGCGCTCGTCTATTTCGCCTTCGACCTTCTCTTCGAGGGTAGCGAGGATCTGCGCGCTCTTCCGCTGACCAAGCGCAAGGGGCGATTGCAGCAGCTCCTCTCGGATGCCGGCGACGATGCCCGTCTGCGCTTCGTCGAGCATTTCGAGACTGGAGGCGAGGCGGTTCTGCGCTCGGCTTGCCGGCTGTCGCTGGAGGGCATCGTATCGAAGCGCGCCGATGCGCCCTATGTCTCCGGCCGGACCGACACCTGGGCAAAGGCCAAGTGCCGTGCCGGCCACGAGGTCGTCATTGGCGGCTATGCGACGACAGAGGGCAAATTCCGATCGCTCCTGGTCGGCGTCCATCGCGGCGATCATTTCGTCTATGTCGGGCGCGTCGGGACCGGCTATGGCGCCGCCACCGTGAAAACCCTGCTGCCGAAACTGAAGGCTGTCGAGACGGCGAAATCGCCGTTCACCGGAATCGGCGCGCCGAAGAAGGAAGCGGGCGTCGTGTGGCTCAAGCCCGAGCTTGTCGCCGAAATCCAGTTCGCCGGCTGGACATCAGACGGTCTTGTGCGGCAGGCGGCCTTCAAGGGCCTCCGGGAAGACAAGCCGGCGGCCGAGGTGGAAGCAGAGAAGCCGGTGTCGCCCGACAAAGCAGAAGTGCCGCAGCCGGCAGCGCCGACTTCCTCGAAACCGCCGCGCCGGGGCGGCAAGGTCGAGGTGATGGGTGTGCTGATCTCGAATCCCGACAAGCCGCTCTGGCCTGACGCCAACGATGGCAAGGCGGTGACGAAGGAAGATCTGGCCCGCTATTACGAAGCGGTCGGTCCGTGGATGATCGATCATATTCGCGGACGGCCCTGCTCGATCATCCGGGCTCCGGACGGGATTGGCGGCGAGCAGTTCTTTCAGCGCCACGCCATGCTCGGAACGTCCAACCTGCTGGAGCTGGTGACGGTGTTCGGCGACAAGAAGCCCTATCTGCAGATCGATCGCGTCGACGGTCTCGCTGCTGTCGCCCAGGTTGGCGCTCTCGAACTGCATCCATGGAATTGCGAGCCGCAGCAACCCGAGGTGCCGGGGCGCCTCGTCTTCGATCTCGATCCCGGTCCGGACGTTGCGTTCTCGACGGTCGTCGAAGCGGCACGGGAAATGCGCGACCGTCTCGATGACCTTGGACTCGTCAGCTTCTGCAAGACGACCGGAGGGAAGGGCTTGCACGTCGTTACGCCGCTGGCCGTCGCCAAACGCAGCAAACTCACCTGGGCGGAGGCCAAGGGTTTCGCGCATGACGTCTGTCTGCAAATGGCGCGCGACAATCCGGCACTCTACCTGATCAAGATGACGAAGAGCCTTCGGGGCGGCCGCATCTTCCTCGACTATTTGCGCAACGATCGCATGGCAACGGCCGTGGCGCCGCTCTCGCCCCGCGCGCGGCCAGGCGCGACCGTGTCGATGCCGCTGACCTGGACGCAGGTCAAAGCCGATCTCGATCCCAAGCGCTTCACGATCCGCACCGTGCCGGGACTCCTGGCGAAGAGCACGGCCTGGCAGGATTATAGCGACGGTCAGCGCCCGCTCGAGCAGGCGATCAAGCGGCTGGCAAAGTCGATGAAGCGGGCAGCCTGATCAACTCTCACGCTCGGCCAGGTTGAAGACCGCCGCGTTGTCCTGAAGCTCGCGCAGCCCCTTGTAGGAAGCGTGGCGCAGCCGGTCGTCTTCCGTCCAGCCGCGAAACTCGATCTCGGCGATGAGCGTCGGCTGAGCGAAGACAAGGTTCTTTCCCTTCAGGGGCACGACCGGCTTCCTGGTGCTGAGCCTGTCCAAGGTCGTGCGAAGGTATGTGGCATCCTTGCCGCTGAAGCCGGTCCCGACCGATCCGACGTAGATCCAGTCGTGACCTTTTCTGCCGGCGAGCAGCAGGCTTCCGATGCCACCGCGCGCGGCTGTGGAGGTTTCATATCCGACGATCATGAAGCTCTCGCTCTGGATGCATTTGATCTTCAGCCAGTCGCCGGTGCGGCCGGATCGATAGGGCTGGTCCTTTCGCTTGGCGATGATCCCTTCGAGCCCGATCCGGCAGGCGTGCTCCAAGAGCAGCGCCCCATCTGCTTCAACTTCCTCGGACAGCCGGACTGCGCCGGTGCTGCTGGGATGGACCAGATCCTCGAGCAGGTGCCGGCGCATCGACAATTCCGATCCCGTCAGATCATGTCCGTCCAGATAGAGCAGATCGAACGCCATCAGCACGGATTCGGTCGACGCTCGTTTGCCGCCGCGTCCGCCGAGCGATCTCTGCAAGGCGCCGAAATCCGATCGTCCATTGTCTTCCAGCACGACAGCTTCGCCGTCGAGAATTGCGGTGTGCACCTCGAGGCTTTTCGCGGCCGCCGCAATCGCGGGAAAGCGATCGGTCCAGTCGTGACCGCCGCGCGTGATGATGCGAACACCCTTCGGTTCGATATGCACGGCGAGGCGGTAGCCGTCCCATTTGATCTCGTAGAGCCAATCGCCGCCCGATGGCGTTTTTGGCCTCAGAAGGGCGAGGCATGGTTCGATCCGCTGCGGCATCGGATCGAAAGGCAGGTCGGGTTGCCTCGGATCGCGTTCGCGCAGCGGGCGGGACTGGACTGCCGGCTCAGATGTCGCGAGCAGCGGAACTGCCGATTTACCCGATCGCCTCATATCAGCTCCTAGCGCTTGCCCCGACGATTTTCGCTTTCGACGGACTTGCGCAGAGCATCCATGATGTTGATGACGTTATTCGGCGTCGCTTTGATTTCGGAAGCCTCGGCCTTCGCCGGACGTTTCGTCTTCTTCCGCTTGGCCTCGATGATTTCGAGGAGCTTGTCCTGCACCGGATCGGAGACCAGCTTGCTGTCCCAATGCCGGGTTTGCTTCTTGATCAGTTGCTGGATGAGCGGCATGACCTCCGAATCCGAGGCCTTGTCGTCGATCCCGCCAAAATAGGCGTTTTCGTCGCGAACTTCGTCGCCGTAGCGCAGGGTCCACAGCACGATGCCCTTGCCGCGCGGTTCGAGCATCACCGCGCGCTCGCGCCGTGAAATCACCAGGCGAGAGATTCCCACCATATCTTCCGCGGCCATCGCATCCCGGATCACCGAGAACGCCTCCTGGCCGACCGGATCGTCAGGCGACAGATAATAGGGCGTGTCGAGCCAGATCCATTCGATGGAATCGCGCGGCGAGAACACGTCGATGTCGATAGTCTTGGTGCTGTCGAGGGCGACGTTTTCCAGCTCCTCGTCTTCAAGGATCACATAGTCGTTTTCGCCGCGCTGATAGCCCTTCACCTCGTCGTCTTCCTGGACTTCCTTGCCGGTGACGGCATCGACGTAATGACTGACGACGCGATTGTGCGTTTCGCGGTTCAGCGTGTGGAACTTGACCTTCTCGCTCTCGGAGGTGGCCGGCATCATCTGCACGGGACAGGTGACGAGCGAAAGCTTCAGATAGCCTTTCCAGTAAGGGCGAAGCGCCATGATGTCCTCCGCTCAGGCCGCTCGTTTGGAGCGGGAGGTTCGCTTCGTTTTCGGCGTCTTGGCAGCAGTATCGGCCTTTGTGGCGCGTTTCGGTTTTGCTGTCGACTTCATCCCGGCGCTCTCGCGCAACGCCTGTAGGAGGTCACTCGGCTTCGACGGCGTCGGAGCCTTCTTCTTCGGCAAGGCGCGACCTTCGATCTTGGCCTTGACGAGCTCGGCAACCGCGGCGTCGTAACGGTCGTCGAAGGTCTTCGCGTCAAACGAGCCCTTCTTGGTGTTGATGATGTGCTTGGCAAGGTCGAGCATCTCGCCTTCGATCTTCAGGTCCGGCAGATCGTCGAAAGCCTCCTGCGACGAGCGCACTTCATAGTCGAAATTCAATGTCGTGCCGATCAGACCGTTGCCATGAGGCCGGATCAGAACTGTGCGCATCCGACGGAAGAGGACTGTGCGGGCCAGCGCCGCTACCTTGGCCTGCCGCATGCCGTCGCGCAGGAGTTTGAAGAGGTCGGCGCCCATCTTGTCCGGCGTCAGGTAATAGGGCTTGTCGAAATAGACGTCGTCGATCTCGGTACAGGGGACGAAGGCCTCGATCTTGAGGGTCTTGTCGCTATCCGGCACGGCCGACGCCACCTCGTCGGGTTCGAGCACGACATAGTCGCCGTTCTCGATCTCGTACCCTTTGACCTGGTCGTCTCGTTCGACCAGATCGCCGGTCTCGCTGTCGACGAATTCGCGACGGACGCGATTTCCGGTGGCGCGGTTGAGTGTGTTGAAGGCAATGCGTTCGGATGACGAGGCGGCTGTATAGAGCCCCACGGCGAATGCGACTTCCCCGAACTTAATAAAGCCCTTCCAATTCGCCCTCGCGGCCACCATCGCGCGCACTCCGACACAACTCACTGCGAGTCCCTAAATGGGCCATAGGACGATTTTGTTCCGCGCAAAATGAATCTATATTCAAAAGGTTAGCGCACATCGGTATTGTGGAAGTGACGTTCGCGGCGAAATCATCAGAGGCGAGAGCTCTTCGCAGAAGAAGAAAACAAGTGAAAAGGAATTGAGCGGGTTGAACGAAAAGGAAGCGGAAACATGTGCTGCGGTGTTATCCGCAATGGCCAACCCCGTGAGAATGAAGATCCTCATGTGTCTCGTGGAGGGAGAAATTCCCGTCACCGTCCTTGCCTCTCGCATCGGGGCAAGCCAATCCGCGGTCTCACAGCATCTGGCGAAGTTGCGAAGGCAGCAGCTGGTCACATCCCGAAGACATGCCCAGACGATCTACTATTCCAGTCAATCCCCGGCCGTGCTTGCTCTCCTTCAGACATTGGACGAGGTAAAGTTCGAGCGTGTGAATTGAATCGGTTCGCTCTCGATGGAGTCTCATCCATCGCAGAAAGCCAGCCTCGCTCAGGTCGAGCGTGGCGTACCGGCTGGCCATCACTCGCTGCCCAAATCTGTAGGCGGAGCTGATCTGGCTCGCCAGGTGCGTCGTCTTCGAACGAGGACAGTGTCACGCCGAGCAGGCGAATGCCTTTTCGTGAGGAATGGTGGATCTATCCACGTCCGCGTTATGCGGGAACGGAAAAGATGAACAGATTCTGAGATTGACATGTAACGGCGGTAACATTTAAATGATGCCATGCCGAACACATGGATTCTTCTCACCTACAAGGTGCCCTCCGAACCTGCCGCCAAGCGCATCGCGCTCTGGCGCAAGCTGAAAGGCATGGGAGCGGTCTATCTCCAGAACGGCGTCTGCCTGCTGCCGAAGACAGACGATCATCTGCGGCGGCTCAAGATGCTGGAGAACGACGCCCTCGAAATGGGCGGCGAGGCGGTGTTGCTCGAAACCGGTCCGCTCGATCGGGCGCAGGAGGACAAGGTCGTTTCGCGCTTCAAGGCCGATCGCGACGAGCAATATCGTGAATTTCTGGACAAGTGCGCCGACTTCGAGGCCGAGATCGCCAAGGAGACGGCCGTCGAACATTTCACCTATGCCGAGCTGGAAGAAAACGACGTGGATCTGAAGAAGCTCAAGGGCTGGCTCGACAAGATCAGGAAGCTCGATTTCTACGGCGCGGCGCTCGCCGCTGACGCCGCCGAACGCCTGAAAGGGTGCGAGACCCTGCTCGACGCCTACGCCAAGCGCGTATTCGACGCCCATGAAGAAAACAAATGAGAAGGGCACGCCCATGACACTGACCATCCTGACCTACAATACGCTGTTCGCCGGCCGCAGCGGCACGGACGACCGGCGTGCGCAAGCGCAGATAAAGGTCATTTCGGACATCACGCCCGATGTGTTTTTAATGCAGGAGGCCAAGGGCTTCGACGCCGCCGGCGGCGCGCTCTTGCACGCCCTGGAAGCGCGGATCGGCATGCGCGGTTTTCTGGCCGTTGCGCCACGCACCGGCCAGAACGTCGCGATCTTCATCCGCGAGCCGCTGAGACCGCTCGCCTTCGAGACGGACGGCGCGAACTTTCATCATGCCTTGGCGACGCTCAAGGTCGAGCTGCCGGGCACGCGCCGGCCGCTGACCCTGATCAGCGCGCATCTGTGCCCGAACGGCCCAGCTGTTCGTCGGCGCGAGGCGGCCTATCTCGCCGTCCAGGCCGCTCCAGATTCCTATGCCCTGCTGACGGGTGACTTCAATTCCGCCTCGCCGCATGACCCCGACCCGGAAGGCTTTGACACGCTGCCGGCGCATCATCGTGCCCGCTACCTGGCCGATGATCTCAAGGGAGCCGATCGCAGCGTGCTCGCTCATCTGGAAGCGGCGGGGTGGGTCGATGTCGGCCATGCGCTCGACAAGGCGGTCACGCCCACGGTGCCAACGGCCGCCTTCACCGGCACGGAGTTCGCGACCATGCGCTGTGACTATGTGCTCGCCACTGCCGCGCTGGCCGCTGGCGCGAAAAGCTATGAGGTGATCCGCAACCCCGACACGGACGCCGCCTCCGATCACTATCCGGTCGTCGCGACATTCGAGGTCCCGGCATGAACAGGGAGCCTCGTCATGTGGTCGCCGCCCCTGGTCGATCGCGTCGGCCGAAAGCGAGTCCGAGAATATTACAGGTGGCAGATGCCTGACATGGACGATGCCGTCACGGCAAAAGCAGCCGCGACCAAAAGCAGCGCGAAAGGCTGGCTCAACCGCACGGTGCTGGGAGCCGGCGTCACCAGCGCGCTCGGTGACTTCTGCTATGAGACCACAACGGTGCTCCTTCCGGGCTTTCTCGCCGTGCTCGGCGTGCCCGCTGCTGCGCTCGGCATCATCGAAGGCATTGCCGACGCGGTAGCGAGCTTCACCAAGATGATCGCCGGCCACATCGCCGACAAGTTCGGCCACCGCAAGCTCTTGGTCCTCATCGGCTATGGCCTGACTCCACTCGGCCAGGCGCTGATCGCACTGGCGCTCGGTTGGCCGCTGATCCTGCTCGGCCGCATAGTGTCCTGGTTCGGCAAAGGCCTGAGAGGCCCGCTGCGCGACGCGATCATGGTGCAGGCCATCACGCCTGAGACGCGCGGCCGCGCCTTCGGCTTCCACCGGGCAACCGACACGATCGGGGCCGTGGTCGGGCCGCTGCTTGGCGTCGCAGTGCTAGGTTGGGCGCAACAGGCCCACGGCTCGGCGTGGGCCGATGCTGCTGGCCCCTTTCGCCTGGTGTTCTGGCTGACGTTGATCCCAGGCTTGCTCGCCGTTCTCGCCTTCCTGACCCTGGTCCGCGACCCGGAACAATCGCCGAATCCAGCACTCAAGTTCTTCTCGACGCTTCGCGGGCTGCCGGCCCGATTCAAGCGCTATCTCGCCGCCGTCGGCATTTTCGGCATCGGTGATTTCTCGCACAGTCTCCTCATCCTGGCGGCGACGCAATTGCTGACGCCCTCAATGGGCGTTGTCCGGGCGGCCCAGGTCGCCGGCGTGCTTTACGTCTGGCGCAACATCGTGCAGGTCCTCGTCTCCTATCCGATCGGTGTGGCGGCTGACCGTTACGGGCATCGCTCGGTCCTGATTCTCGGCTATGTGCTTGGCGTGATCACCGCCGTGCTGACAGCACTGGCCTTCGCGTTCAGCGCCGATCATATCGTGATCCTGGTGATAATCTTCCTCGTGGCCGGCTTGTATGTCGCTGTTCAGGAAGCGTTGGAACCGACGGTCACGGCCGAGATGGTGAGCCAAGACACATTGGCATCCAGCTACGGCGCGCTCGGCACCGTTAACGGAGCAGCAAAGTTCGTCTCCAGCGCCGGCCTCGGCATTTTGTGGACCGCCGTATCACCAACCTTCGGCTTTGGGCTCGCGGCCATCCTGATGGCCGCTGGCACGCTCACCCTAGTGCGCTCGCGCTGAGGCTTGCCTTAGCGCGAACCTGCCGGCGCTAAAACACTGATCGTGCAGTTCTGATCCTTCTTCGCCTCTTCGAAAAGCCGAGATGATGGCGCACGAGGTTCATCAGGTCGGCCGAGTCCTCGCGATCGTGGACAGTGAATTGCGGATCGAGCCCGAGCTCGATCGCATATTCCCGCAACAGCCGCGCGCCGATCCCGTGTCAGCAGAATACGGCGCGGATCGGCGCCCGACAGGATGAGATGCGCAACGCGATGCGCCAGCGGTTTGGTCTTTCCCGAGCCTGCGCCGGCGATGATCAGCAGCGGGCCGCCGAGCTTGCCATCGGCCAGCCCGACCCCTTGCTCGACTGCGGCACGTTGTCGATCGTTCAATTTTTCCAGATGCGCCGCATTCATCCTCGTCTGCCCGTATCCACTTGAGAATCCACAACCATCCGCGAATACACGGGCGTTTTGCAAACTAATCTATGACTGCTTTCCCGAAGACTCTTTTACGAGTCCGATTGACTCATTCAGCAATAGAGAACAAATAAAGAACATACCAGCGGAGAGACCCTTTGCAAAGCCCCAAGGAGCTGCCCTTTTCGAAATGCCGGATGCCGTCGCCAGTCCCGTCATCGCCGAACTTCGCGAGCGCATCGCGCGCCTCGAAGGCGGGACGGGCCGTGCCCGCAAGGTGCTGCCCTTCGGCGTAGCGGACATCGACCGAAGGCTTCCGGGAGAAGGCCTGGCGCTCGGCAGCCTGCATGAGATTGCGGGTGGCGGAAACGGTGCGGTGGATGGCGCGGCGGCAGCACTTTTTGCGGCAGGGATCGCCGCGCGAACCAGGGGCAAGGTGCTCTGGGTGGTGACTCGGCGTGATCTCTTCATGCCGGCGATCGCGCAGACCGGCCTGCACCCGGACCGGCTGATCCATGTCGAGGCTGGCGACGAGAAGGCGTTGCTCGCCTGCATGGAAGAGGGGTTGCGTCATGGCGGGCTCGGAGCCGTCGTCGCGGAAACCGCGCGTCTCTCGATGACCGCCTCGCGCCGTCTCCAGCTCGCCGCCGAAGGGTCCGGCACGATCGGCATCGCCGTGCGCCGCTGGCGCCGGCAGACGGAAGCCGGCGACTTTGGCCAACCGACGGCGAGCATGACGCGCTGGCGCGTGTCGGTCCTGCCCTCCGCCCCGCTTCCCGTGCCCGGGATGGGCCGCGCGCGCTGGCTCCTTGAACTCATTCGCTGTCGCGCCGGCGACAGTGCAGACTTTGAAGTGGAAGCTTGCGATGACAAGGGTCGTATCGCTCTTCCTTCCTCGATGGCCGGTGGACCGTCTACGAAGGAAATCGGGCGACGCATCGCCTCCGCGTGATGCGCCGCTTGTTCTCATAGGCCGTGATGGCCGCCGGCGCGTCGTCACGGCGCTCGACACAAACGCCGAAGGTCTTGGACTTCGCACCGGCATGCCGGTCGCCAAGGCGCAGGCGCTCGCCCCGGGCCTTATCGTCATGGAGGCGGATCCACGCGCCGACGCCGAAGGTCTCGATAAGCTGGCGCTATGGGCGCTGCAGCGTATCTCACCCGTCGTCATGGCCGATCCGCCGGACGGGCTGGTGATCGACACCACGGGCGTGGATCATTTGCACGGCGGAGAGGACGTCATGCTGGCGAGGATCGTCGAGCGTTTTGCAGCGTCCGGCGTCGAGGCGCGCGCGGCGATCGCCGACACCTGGGGCGCGGCCCGTGCCGGCGCACGTTTCGCCACGCGCTCCACCCTTGTCACTCCTCCGGGAGAAGCCGCGCCGCTTCTGCGGCGTCTGCCCATCGCCGCGCTGCGGCTCCAGCCCGATATTGTCGCAAGCCTGCGCACGCTCGGCTTCGATCGCATTGGCGACCTCATGGACCAACCGCGCGCGCCGTTGGCGCTGCGCTTCGGGCCTGAGATCGGCCGCCGTCTCGACCAGGCGCTCGGCAATGCCGCAGAGCCGATCGAACCGTTTCGCGCGCCTGAGATCGTCGAGGTCCGCCGCGCCTTCGGCGAGCCGATCGGCGCAGCGGAGACCATCGCCCGATACACGGGGAAGCTCGTTGCGGCCTTGTGCGCTGAGCTGGAGGGCAGGGGGCTCGGCGCGCGCCGTCTCGATCTGCTGTTTCACCGTGTCGACAACACGCGGCAGGCGATCCGGGTCGGCACGGCGCAGCCCGTCCGCGACGTGAAGCGCCTGACACGGCTGCTATGCGAGAAAATCGAAACCATCGATCCGGGCTTCGGCATCGAGATCATGGAACTCGCGGCCGTCCTGGCGGAGCCGCTGCGCGATCGGCAGGCGATCTCCTCGCTCGTCGAAGAGCCGGAGGCGGATATTTCGGACCTGATCGACGTACTGGCCAACCGTGTCGGAGAGAACCGTCTCTGCCGCTTCACGCCGGTCCAGAGCGACGTGCCCGAGCGCTCCGTCATTTCCGTCCCGCCGCTCGCTCCAGAAACCGGCGCGACATGGGACGGCGATTGGCCGCGCCCGCCGCGCCTTCTCGCCCGGCCCGAGCCGATCGAGACCATGGCGCTCCTCCCCGACAATCCGCCGGTCTGGTTCACCTGGCGCGGCGTGCGTCGGCGTGTCCGTCGCGCCGATGGTCCGGAACGTATCCGCGGCGAGTGGTGGCGTCGCGATGCTGAGACGGTGGCGGTCCGAGATTATTTTCGCGTCGAGGATGACACCGGCGAGCGCTACTGGCTTTTCCGCGCCGGCGATGGCGAGCATCTTGAAAGCGGCAGCCAGCGTTGGTTCCTGCATGGAATCTTCGGATGAGCGGGCCGCGCTATGCCGAGCTGCAGGTGACGAGCCACTTCAGCTTTCTGAGAGGTGCGTCCTCGTGCGAGGAGTTGTTCGCAACGGCCGCGGCGATGGGCATCGAAGCCCTCGGCATCGTCGACCGCAATTCCCTCGCCGGCATTGTCCGCGCCCACGAAGCGGCGAAAACGACAGGCATCCGCCTGGTCGTCGCGTGCCGGCTCGATCTTACCGACGGCATGTCGGTGCTTGCCTATCCGACCGATCGTCCTGCCTACGCCCGCCTATGCCGGTTGCTGTCATTGGGAAAGAAGCGCGGCGGCAAGGCGAAATGCCATCTCGAATGGGCCGATCTTGCCGCTTATGGCGAAGGACTGATTGCCGTCCTCATTCCCGACGGCGCCGACGAGACTTGCGCCATGCGGCTGCGACGGCTGCGGGAAGTCTTCGGCAATCGCGCCTATATGGCGCTGACGCTGCGCCGGCGTCCCAACGACCAGCTTCGGCTCTGGGAGCTGTCGAACATGGCGACGGCGGCCCGCGTGCCAACCGTCGTGACCAATGACGTGCTGTTCCATGAGCCGGGCCGTCAGATACTGCAGGACGTGGTGACGGCGATCCGGCACAATGTCACCATCGACGAGCTCGGCCATCGCCGCGAACGCTTTGCCGATCGCTATCTCAAGCCGCCGGAGGAAATGCACCGGCTGTTCGGCCGCTATCCGGAGGCGCTCGCCCGCACGATCGAGATCATGGAGCGCAGCACATTCCGGCTTGAAGAGCTCGCCTATCAGTATCCCGAAGAGAAACTCTATCCTGAGCTTACACCACAGCAGGCGCTGGAAAAGCTGACCTGGGAAGGCGGGGTCGAGCGTTATCCCGAAGGATTGCCGGACAAGGTCCGGGGCAATCTCGAGCACGAACTGCGCCTGATCGAAAAGCTCGAATACGCGCCGTATTTCCTCACGGTGAACAGCATCGTCCGCTTCGCGCGGTCAAAAGGGATTCTCTGCCAGGGGCGTGGCTCGGCGGCGAACAGCGCGGTCTGCTACGTGCTCGGCGTCACCAGCATCGATCCCGACCGCAACGACCTGCTGTTCGAGCGCTTCGTTTCCGAAGAACGACGCGAGCCACCGGACATCGACGTCGATTTCGAGCATGAACGGCGCGAGGAAGTCATCCAGTGGGTCTACGAGACCTATGGCCGCGACCGCTCGGCGCTTTGCTCGACCGTCATTCGTTATCGCGCGAAAGGCGCGTTGCGCGACGTCGGCAAGGCGCTCGGTCTTCCCGAGGACCTGACCAAGACGCTGTCGTCGCAGGTCTGGGGGTTTTCCGAAGGCATCGAGCAGAAGCACGCCGAGGGCATCAACCTCAATTTGAACGACCGCCGCTTGCGGTTGACGCTGGAGCTCGCCCACCAGCTTGCCGGCACGCCCCGGCATCTGTCCCAGCATCCGGGCGGCTTCGTGCTGACGCGCGATCGCCTCGACGAGCTCGTGCCGATCGAACCGGCCGCCATGGAAGACCGGCAGGTGATCGAGTGGGATAAGGACGATATCGACATCCTGAAATTCATGAAGGTCGATGTGCTGGCGCTCGGCATGCTGTCGTGCATGCGCCGCGCCTTCGATCTCCTGGCGGAACACAAGGACGTCCGCCTCGACCTTGCGACGATTCCCGCCGAGGATCCACGCACCTATGCCATGATCCGCAAGGCCGACACCTTGGGGACGTTTCAGATCGAGAGCCGGGCGCAGATGGCGATGTTGCCGCGCATCAAGCCGCGCACCTTCTACGATCTGGTGATCGAGGTGGCGATCGTCCGCCCGGGTCCGATCCAGGGCGATATGGTGCATCCCTATCTGCGCCGGCGCGAGGGCAAGGAGGACGTCGTCTATCCCAAGCCCGAGCTCGAGGCCGTGCTTGGCAAGACGCTTGGCGTGCCGCTGTTTCAGGAGCAGGCGATGAGGGTGTCAATCGAATGCGCCGGCTTCACCGCCGGCGAGGCCGATCAGTTGCGTCGCGCCATGGCCACTTTCAAGCATACGGGAGGTGTCTCGAAGTTCGGCGAAAAGCTGATCGCCGGCATGGTGGCCAATGGCTACACGCAGGAATTTGCCGAAAAGACATTCTCGCAGCTTGAAGGCTTCGGCTCCTATGGCTTTCCCGAAAGCCACGCCGCGAGTTTCGCGCTGATCGCCTATGCCTCGAGCTGGATCAAATGCTGGCATCCGGACGTGTTCTGCGCCGCGCTCCTGAACGCGCAGCCGATGGGGTTCTACGCGCCGGCCCAGATCGTGCGCGACGCGCAGCAACATGGTGTCGAAATCCGCCCGGTTTGCATCAACGCGTCGCGATGGGATTGCACGCTCGAACCGCGCGACGCCGATGATGGACGATTTGCGGTTCGTCTCGGCCTGCGCATGGTCAAGGGCCTCGGCAATGCCGAAGCCGCGCGTCTCGTCACCTGCCGCGCCGGACAGCCATTCCTCTCGGTCGACGATCTCTGGCGTCGCGCCTCTATTCCCGCCGCAGCACTTGCCGAACTCGCGGAAGCCGATGCGTTTCGCCCGTCGCTTGGCCTTGCCCGGCGCGAGGCGCTCTGGGCGATCAAGGCGCTCCGTGACGAGCCGCTCCCGCTCTTCGCCGCCGCGACGGCTCGGGAAGCTACGCCCATCGCCGAGCAGGACGAGCCGGAAGTCTCGTTGCGGCCGATGACGGCGGGGAGCGAAGTCGTCGAAGATTACTGGCATATCGGCCTGACGCTGCGCCAGCACCCGGTCGCCTTCCTCCGGGCGGACCTGGCGCGCCGGCGCATCCTGACCTGCGCTGAAGCAGTGGCTTCGCGCGACCGGCGCTGGGTCGATGTCGCGGGCCTGGTTCTCGTGCGCCAGCGCCCGGGCAGCGCCAAGGGCGTCATGTTCATGACGATCGAGGACGAGACCGCCGTCGCCAATATCGTCATCTGGGAGAAAGTGTTCGAGAAGTTTCGCCGAACCGTGCTGGGCACCGGCATGATCGGGATCAAGGGCAGGGTGCAGCGTGAGGGCGAGGTGGTGCATGTCGTCGCCCATCAACTGACCGATCTCTCGGCCGAGCTCGCCAGCGTCGGGTCGCGCGACGCGGGTTTCCTGCTTCCGCGCGGGCGCGGTGATGAATTCCATCGCGGCTCGCCGGCGCCGGATCCGCGCAGCTTGCCAAAGGGAAAGAATCTCGCGGACGGTTACGGTCATATCGATGAAATTCGGATTCGCCCGCGTGATTTCCGATAGGACAATCCACGGTCACGGCAACAATTCCGATAGGATAAGGCTTCACGTTGCAGTGAGCGAACACGTCATGCCCGAGCGCGGATCACTACGGCGGATCGGCCGGCATCAGCATCATTGCCGAAGATCAAATCGGCATGCGATAGCCATAAAATTCATGGTCCTCGTTGTAGCCGCCCTGGCCGGCGCCGAGATCGGCGAAGTCCACGACGAATTCGATCGCCGCAATCCACTTGACCATCTTGAAGCCGAGTTCGTTCTCGCAGCGCAGCCGCAGCGGCGCGCCATGCAGGACGCTGACCGGCATGCCGTTCATCTCGTAGGCAAGAATGGTCAGTTCGTGACGCATGTTTTCGATCTTGTGCACGTCGTAGTAGCGACCGCCGTCGGCGCCGTCGGCCAGGGAATAGAACACGGCATAGCGGGCTTCAGGCAACGGCTTCACCAGGGCTAGAATCTCCCGCATCGGAACGCCGCCCCACTCTGCGACTCCTGACCAGCCCTGGATGCAGAAATGCGTCGTAATCTGCTCCTGCTTGGCCATGGCCTTGAGATCGGCCAGCGTAAATTCGCGGGGGTTCTCGACAAGGCCATCGACCCGCAGTCTGTAACTGGCGAAGTTCTCCGCCACGAGATCATCGAATTCCTTCGAGCTCGGCATCGTCCCGTTCGGCCAGAAATAGGGGGATATATCCTTCCTCGTGAGTTGCGAGCGCGGGTCCCAGCCTTCGCCGAGGCCCATCAGCCAGCCGATCATGAATGCGCCCGTGCGCTGCACGAGGCGCGCGTAGCGGATGGTGAGGGGCGAGACGACGAGCCAGGCCGTAATCATGGTGGCCATTGCTAGGAGAAACAGCGGGAATCCGGTCCAGGAGGCATCGTTGACGCCGCCGAACATGTGGTTGGTGTTCTGCCGGATGCCGGTGACGAACACCATCGCGCCATGTGCCAGGATGAAGCCGACGAACCAGGTGAACGAAATGAAATGTGCCGACCGCATCATCTGACGGTTAAAGATCCGGCCGAACCGACCAAGCGCGTTAGAGATCGCCGGACTTTGCATCAAGCCGGTGACGATCGAAACGGGCGCGGCGACAAAGACGGTGATGAAGTAGCTGAGTTGCTGGAGGCCGTTGTAGCGGGTCCAGCCTTCATCGACCGGAAAGTTCAGCGAGGCATACTGGATGGCCGTGGAGAGAGTCGCCGGGAAGACCTCCCAGGTCAATGGCACGAGCCGGCGCCATTGGTCAGTCGAAAACAGCAGCGCGTAAAACGCGATACCGTTGATCAGCCACAACAGGTTGACCGAGAAGTGCCACCAGCGCGACAGGCCGAGTGTGTGACGAAGGCCGGGAATGCCGAGCCATGTCGGCAGCGTGACGGAATCGTCCTTGGCGGTCCAGATGCGGCCCTTTGGCACCGGCACCTGAAATCGAAACCAATCGCTTCCCGGCGTGCAGTCGCGACCCCAATAAAGGCGCGGATGGTCGGCCAGGATCTGCAGGCCGGCCCGCATGATGAACAGCATGAAGAACATGTTCAGGAAGTGCTGGAGCTGCAGCCACCAGGGAAAGCCGGAATCGACCGACGGCGCCGATTGCGCGATGCCTGGATGGTTCTGAATGAAGGCCGTCACACTCGGCAGTTCGCGCAGGCTTTGCGCCAGCGCGATCAGGCAGAGCAGCGTCGCCGCACCGATCGGCAGCGCCCAGAGCGTATTGAACCAGCGGCTCCCGATCCGGATACGTGGCGCGATCCCCTGTTGCGGCGGCATCCAGTGATTGAGACGGATGCGATCATCCGCGTCGCTGAGGCTTGCGCGCAGCGGTTCGGGCGAGGGAGTTTGAGGTTTCTCGGGCATCGGGCGATCGCTTTCGTTTCGATCGCGCCTGGCGGAAGTGTCAGTCGCGTACTTTGGTGAGCGCCGAGCCTTTGTGAAAGGCGATGTGCTCGGTCTTGCTGCTCTTGATCTCGTATTGCGGCGCTTCGGCGCTTGCATGGTGCGTATAGCCGTTGACATCGAAATCGCGTGTATGAACGCGAACGATCGTACCGCTGACGCGCCCGGCCTCTGAATTCCAGCTCACATGCTCGCCGACTTCGAAAGGATACTTCAATCTAGCCTCCTTCGACACCGGAACGCGCGGACAAGCTGTGGTCCGGATCGTTAGCGGGATTTTCCAGGCGGTGGGCGGGCGACGTTCGCATCGGAAACTGCAGCGCGTTCGGCCCGATGTTCAGGCCGATCTGCAAACTGTCGGCGATGCGATACGCCCGGTCGATGAAGAGCGCGGCTGCGGGTCCGTCACAGATCTCATGGACTGTTGCCTCGAACAGGCTCAGCCAGCGCTGAAAATGCGCCGGCTCGAGCCCGAGGTGCTGATGGACGGCATGTGGCCTGCCGGCGTAGCGACCGCTCTTGAGCGCGATCGACGACCAGAAGTCGACCATCTTGCCGAGATGCGCATCCCAGCGGCCGGCCAGCCGGGCCTCGAAGATCGGCCCCAGCACGGCGTCTTGGCGAATGCGGCCGTAAAAGTCCCGAACCAGGCGCTCGACCAAAGGCTCCGAAAGATCGGCCGGACGTTCGTCGACAAGCATGATCGCAATGCTTTCCGTTGCTGCCTCTTTTCCTATTCCTGAAAAGAGGTATCATATATGCATCTTTTTGGAAAGGCAGGCGATGCGGCTCACCACGCATACCGATTACGCCCTCAGGGTGCTGATGACGCTGGCGGTCATGGAGGACGGCCGGCTGGTGACGATCGAGGAGCTGTCCGATCGCCACAGGATCTCGCGCAACCACCTCATGAAGGTGGCGCAGACGCTCGTCGGCCTCGGGCTGGTCAAGGGCGTACGTGGCCGACATGGCGGGCTCGCCCTCGCCCTTTCCCCGGAGGAAATCCGCATGGGCAGGGTCGTCAGGATGCTGGAGACCGACATGGAGCTGGTCGCCTGCCTCGGGAGCGGGTCGGCTACGTGTGCGCTCACCGGCCTTTGCCGGTTGACGGGAGCGTTTCGCGGCGCCGTGGAGGCCTTCTTCGCCGAGCTCGACCGGCTGACGCTGGCCGATCTCGTGGTCAATCGCGCGGGTGTGCGCGCCCGACTGGCCATCGCATCATGACCCTTCAGGTGGCGCCAACAACACCGGCAGACGTCGGCGATCTGCCATTCCTGCTGGACGGCGCGCTTGTCGCGCAACGCTTCGGTATTACGGCCCCGCGCATGCGCGAACTGATGAACCGCCGCATGGTGCAAAGCCGCGTCGAAAAAGGCGAGGGCGATGACGCCGGGCGCTGGCGGTTGACCTTGCGTCTCGGAAACCGGGTGTGGCGCGGTGTCTTCACGGCCGATGGGCGGCTGTGCGACGAGTCGATCGGAGTCGCCGGTCGACCGGCGACGCCGCTTCGCTGACCGGTTCGCCGCCTGGCTGACGGCCGCTGTCGAGACTTATCTGGCGAATTACGAACTGCATGATGTGGTGTTTCACGAATTCCGGCCCGGCAATCGAAATCCCAACGACAAAGAAGTCGTCATCGCGCAGCTCTCGGCCTTGCTGGCCGAGGGCGTCGAGGCGCGAGCGTGGACACTCCCCGACGTGCGCGCGGCTGCTCTACTGATCTTCGACGGAATGCACGGTGTCGTCGACGATGCGATTTATGCCGACGAGCATGATGTGGATGCGATCTGCCGCCGGCTTTCGGTGCTGTTTGGACGGGTGTTGTCGAGCTGACTGGATGCTTGGGTACACGGGCGCTATCTCAGAATCGCCGCCCTTGATCCTGCCGGCAGGCGCCGCACTTGGCCTTATGAACGTGGGACTCCGAACAGTTTTTCGACCTCTGCCATCGGCTTGAAGAGACGGTTGGACTGATCGGGTAGCCGAAGAAACTCATGCCGTTCGTAGAACGATACCGCTGCATGGTCCTTGGCATCCACCACGACAGCCAGAGATGCCGTCTCGCTTCGGAGGCAGCGCCGTAGGGCATCGAAAAGAAGAACCGTCCCAAGCCCGCCGCCCCGCCGGTTCGCATCGACCGCCAGCCGGCCGAGCAAGGTGGCCGGTAGGACTGGATAGCGCGGCAGCTTCTTGATGAACGCCGCAGGCAGTTCTGCCGCTTGGATGGACGTGTTTGAGAGCGTGTAGAAGCCGACGACATTGGGGGAGGGGGGCACCACCAGCACATAGGGCGCCGCTACACGTCGGCGTGCATCCTGGCTGGCCTGCGATTGTAGATACCGATCGAGCGCCTCGGCGCCGCAGGAGAAGGTCGAACGATCATGCCGCGTCGTGTCGAGAAGCTCAATGATGGGTCTTGCGGTGGCGCTCACGTCTATTGGTCGCCGATCAGCGCCTTATAAGCCGCAACACGCTCCTGCATCCGCTTGGTGGGTTCTCGCGGGTGGAGGAGCGCTTCCACGAACGCTTGAGAGTCCCTGACGCTGAGCTGGATCACTTCATGCTCGGCAATGGCGCGCTTTGCGGCGTCCTGAACGCTGGACAGCACGAAATCGGTGATGCTGCGGCCTTCGAGGGCTGCGGCATGTTCGATCAAAGCCTTCTGTTCCGCCGTCACGCGGGCTTCCAGCCGCTCGCCTCGCTTGCGAGCTGCCGGGACGCTTTCCTGTCTTTGCGCCTGAGCCATAGCCATTCTCCTGTTCGCGCATAATGTACGGCCAACTGCCGGCATTATCAAGAGGCAACTCTCATCAACGCCATCGTCCTCGACCGAACGGGGGACGGGATCGAACCTCCGCCAGGATGGGCCAGCCGCCACGCGCCGCCAACCCGAAAGTTACGCCAAACGCGGTCTCGGACACGATGAGCTGCGCGGCGATCGCCGACGCCATGCGCCAGACGGCCTCCATTGCCGCCCATCGCCGCAGGAATGCGGCTCGCCTTCCTTCTGGCTTGCTTATGGTCGTCGCGATCTGCATCGTTTTCGCAAAGCGGTTCCAAAGAGCATTGCCATAGGCGATGCGGGTCCGATTGTCGCAAAATTCCTGACTCTCGGACCTGGGAGCGCAGCGGCCCAGATTGCGGGCCGGGAAGTGTCGCAAAAGTCTGTCGCGCAAGTTTTCGTCGATTTTGATGCGGAATTTAGGATTTCGCGACAGTATGTGCGCGGCATCCTCGGTTCTCAACGAGGAAAAGGGAGACTGTTCATGGTGAGACTGGCGACCTGTGTTTGTGGTGGCCTGCGCGCGACCTGCGTCGGCGAGCCGAGAAAAGTATCATTGTGTCACTGCCTCGCCTGTCAGAAGCGCACCGGCACCAGCTACGGTGTCGCCGCGTTTTTCGCCCGTCAGGATGTCCAGGTAGAGGGCCCGAGCAAGTGCTATTCACGCCAGTCCGATAAGGGCTTTACGGTAGAGTTCCACTTTTGCCCTGAATGCGGATCGACCGTTTATTGGGAACCTCAACGAATGCCCGACCTCATTGCCGTCGGCATTGGGTCTTTTGGTGACCCGAGCTTTCCCGCGCCCACGCAGGCTGTCTATGATGAGTATCGGCATCCATGGGTCAATAACAACATCTGAAGACCCCGCCGGAAACAAGCGAGGCTACCACCATGGAGATAAACATACGCTGGTGAACGTTCTTGGTCTGCTTGGCTCGATGCTTGTCCTTGCGATGCTGCCGGGCGTCAGTGTCCTATGCCCTTCACGCCCACAAAGCCGGAACGATGTTCGGTCCCAAGGCAAGCTCGCTGATGACTAGATCAGCGAGCGGCGAGATGGTCGGTGTCGGTCTCTATCTTTTCGCCAAACAGTAAAATAAGCGAGGTAACCGCCCTCTCAGTCGCAAAAAGTGCCGCAGGTTCGGGGTGATTGCGGCAGATACACTCCCGAAAGATCACGTAGATGGCGATGCTGTTTGATGTTCTCGCCGTGAGCGATTTTTCAGAAGCGTTGGCGTTTCTGATCGTCGCCGCATTGGCTGCTGGGTTGGCGCGAGGCTTCTCCGGCTTCGGTGCTGCATTGATCTTCGTGCCGCTGGCGAGCGCGGTCATCGGCCCTCAAGTAGCAGTGCCATAGCTGTTGGTCGGGCGAACTGTCGCCAGCTTCACGCCCGCGCTCCGACCGCGCGTGGATATGCTCAGGATTGCGGGGCGCTGCAAGACGATCGTGTAAACATCATTGGATGCCGGGAAACGAGCGTGCCGCGAGAGGGCGCCGACCACTCTGCGAGCAAATCCTGCCCCGCTCTTCATGGATGGCTTTCCTGGTCCTCCGCCCGGCCTTCCACGATCAACCCACGAGGGGTCGGCTATGCCGAGCATGCCGCCGCTACGGCTTCGCCTGCGCGGTGATCGCGGCCGGTTGAGGACACTGACGGAGCCATCGAGCGGGGATCGGCCTCGCTCCAAGATGGAGCCCTCAAATGTCGCACGATATTTCCCTCGCCCAAGCGCACGCATACCACCTCGCCCGCACCCTCATGGTTCCCGTCACGCTCTTTCGGTCCGGCGGCGAGTTCGGCGTCATGCCGAGCGCTGAACTTGACGACGCCGAGGTCGAAACCCTCGCCGAATACGATCCCTTCGAAAACGGGCCGGCTCATTGAGCCGGCCTTCTCCTTCCGGAGATGCCGCTTGCGAGCGGCAGGGGGCAAGGGAAGCTCCGCCACGGCTGGCCGGGTGGCTTCGGTGCACTGCTTTATTTGTCAGTTGCCAGCCGCGCCCTTGCCTCCTTTGCTCTTCGCGGCGTCCGGAAAGGGCTCCGCGAGGCGCGGGGAAAGGAAAAGGCAAGGAAAGGAAAGGCGGACGCAAGCGCGCGCCGACAACAAAAATGGAAAAGAACGAATTGAAAGAACTGCGGGACCGTGTGCAATGCGCCGCTGTGCTGGAGCAGGCCGGATTTGCCATCGATCTGAAGGAGAGTACCCGCAAGGCCGTCAAATACCGTCGAGGCGATGACATCATCATCGTCATACATGAGGGCAGGGGATGGTTCGATCCTCTCTCGGACGCCAAGGGCGACGTGTTCAGCCTGGTCGAGCATTTGGATCGCGTGCCCTTCGCCGAGGTCATCGAGCGCGTCGCGTCAATGGTCGGTATCGCGCCGAAGGAGCCAGTCTGGGCGCGGCCCGCGCGCGAGCCGCAGTGGGCCACCTCAATCTCGGAACGGTGGTCAAAGCGCCGCAAGCCTTGGCCGGGATCGATGACCTGGCGCTATCTTCATCTTGAGCGGCGCCTCCCGGATGCTGTCATCAGGAGTGTGATCGGGCAGGACCTCCTGCGGGAAGGTCCGCGCGGCAGCATGTGGGCCGCGCATAGGAACGGCGCGGGCGCTGTCACCGGCTGGGAGGAGCGAGGGCCGGAATGGCGTGGCTTCTCCACCGGCGGCGCGAAGGTGCTTTTTCGGTTTGGCTCGGTTCATGCCCTGCGACTTTGCGTGACCGAAGCGGCGATCGACGCCATGAGCCTCGGTGCGCTTGAGCGCATGCCGGCTGACAGCGTCTATCTCAGCACAGGCGGAGGATGGTCGCCGGCGACCGATGGGGCAATCCGGGCGCTCATCACGCGAAAGGGCGCTGTTCTGATCGCCGCGACCGACAACAACGCTCAGGGCGACAGATACGCCGATCGCCTGAAAGCGGCCGCTAGCGAAGCGGGTTGCGGCTTCGAGCGCCTTCGACCGGCGAAAGTCGACTGGAACGACGAGTTGGGCGCGCAAAGCCGGGTCTAACGTGCATCATTCCCCATATCCGAGAGCGAAACACAAAGGCCGGCGATTTCGCTTGGCGCGCGCTCGGCGAGCATGCGCAGCAAGCGCGCGTCTGCGGTGACAAATCTTGATCCCGCCCGGCGCGCCGCCGACAGATAGGCGCAATCATAAGCCGGGTGCGAAAGCGCGACGGCAAGGTTAGTCGTCTCCTCAAGCAGCCCTGTCATCGAAAGAAAATCGATGCCGGATCGTTCGAGCAGCCTTGACGCCAGCATGGCCTCGTCGTGCGCGAGCTCGCCGCGCAGAACCTTCTTCCAGAGAATATTCGCGCATTCAGGAATGAGAAGCTCGGGCGCCGCGAATCGGAAACGTGACCGCAGGGCGAGGGCGTCGTCGGTTCCATCTTCCTCGACAACCCATTTGACCGCGATGCTGGCGTCGACGACGAGCGTCTCCATCAGCGCTCGTCTCGGCTTTCGCGCAGCAGGACCTCAGAGGGCGTCTGTTTCCGGGATGCTGTCAGCTTCCGCAGATCGGCTGCGAGATCCTCGAAATCAGGCCTGCCCTCGCTTGCCAGGGCCTGGCGCAGAATCTCGCGATGCTCCGCCTCTGCCGAGCGGCCGTGCCGGGCCGCGCGGATTTTCAGCTTCATGATCAGGTCGTCGTCCAGATTGCGAACGTGCAGGTTTCCGGGCATCCGTTGCCTCCATTGGTCTCATTGAGAGCAAAGATATCAATCCGGGCAGGACAGGGCAAGGATGGAGGGGAGGGGAGGAAAGAAAGGAGAGCGAAGGAAAACCCGGCTGCCGCATGCCCGCCGGCCGCGTCAAGGGTGAAGCTTCGCCCGCTGCGCGGCCCTTGACCCGCCCGGACGGAGAGGCGGCCGCGGAGAGGGGTCATGAAGGGCTGAAGAGAAGATGGACATCCCAGGAAGGGGAGCCGCGCTCCGGCCCATGACGGGCGTGACAAGGAGCCCCAGCATGAACCTCTCACCCATCCGCAAAGTCTTCGAGGGCGTCGCCGCTCGCCGGCAGATGTTCCGCATGTTCGACCGCCACGCGCAGCGCCCCAACCGCTGGGAGGGCGACGACAGCGCGCTCTATTGCGGCGAATGGTTCGAAACCGGCCAGATCGAACACGACTACATGTTCGAGGTTCTGCCGCCGCTCTGGATGCGCGGTGACATGTTCGCCATGCGCGAATTTCTCACCGGCTCGATCACCAGCATCTTCTTCACCCTCCCGATCGACGGGCGAATGCGATATTTCCACGGCTATTGCGATCTGTCCGACCCGACATCGCCCGCGCGGATGCGCGACGCGATCGTCGAACGCGAGTCGCGGCCGGTCAGGGCTATGACGCGGGAAGAGCGCGTCGAGCACATCTGGTCGAGCACCCATGACGACTATCGCGGCTATGCCGACTGGCGCTTCCCGCACGGGCAGCGAGGCCAGCGCATCGTCATGATGTGCGCCGCCCGGCAGGCCCGCGACTTCAAGCTGCTCGACCAGCTCACGGATGCGGAGATCTCGGCCAAGCTGCCGGTGCATCTGCGCTACCTGCCCGACGCGGTCGCGGCGTGAGGGGGACGACACGATGTTGACATTCTCCATCGCCGCCCTCCGCGAGGTCATCGCTCGCGGCATTTCGGACGCGGACGCCAATGGCGGCTTCCGCGATCCGCACTTCGGGCTTTCCAGGGCCGACAATCGAAAACCCGGTGTCTGGCTCGTCGGAGATCACGGCGTCTATCTGTGCTCGAACGGCGAGCTCGCGACGGGCGCAAAGCCGCTCGTCGCCTATGCCGAGGAATGCGATCCCCATCGCAACGACGACTGGTTCGAGGTCAAGCGCCGCACATTCGGCGGTGACGATGGCGTCGATTTCCTCGACGCCGAAGGCCTTGAAGCATTGTTCGCGGCCAGTCCCGGCTGCACGCATCTGCGCATCGCGTTCCTGGCGGATTCGATGCAGCTCTTCGTGATCGAGAAAAGCTGACGCTTCGCGCACCGCCGGCCGCCGGCGAGACGATCACTCACTTCATTCCAACCCACGCATGTCCAACCGGCTGGAGCACGCCAGCGGGACGCCGACGTGCGCCTTCATCCAGGAGAAAAAGCCATGTCGCATGACGATCCCTTCACTCTCGATATGTTCGGTACGACCTCCCTCTCTTCCGGCCTTGGCCTTGGCGTCACGGCCTTTGGCGGCAACTTCGAGCCGGACGATGACGATCCCGATCCATCATCGCCCGCTCCCGCAATGCCGATCGCGGCAAGCACACAGCCTCCCTCGAAAGCCTGCCGTGCGCCGGGTTCGAACTTCTACCTCGCTGATGATCGTGGTCTGGCGCGGGGCTGGAAGGAGCGGGCGCGGGACAACGTTGCGGCGATCCGGCTGGCGGCCAAGATCGCGGCGGACGAGCGCCCGGCCACGCGCGCGGAGCAGGAAAAGCTGATCCGCTTCATCGGCTTCGGCGCGTCGGACCTTGCCAATGGCGTCTTCCGTCGTCCCGGCGAGGTCGAATTCCGCAACGGCTGGGACGAGCTCGGCACGGCGCTGGAGGATGCCATCGGCGAAACCGACTATGCCTCGCTCGCCCGCTGCACCCAATACGCCCATTTCACGCCGGAGTTTATCGTTCGGGCGATCTGGTCAGGCCTCCAGCGCCTCGGATGGCGCGGCGGCCGCGTGCTCGAGCCCGGCATCGGCACGGGCCTGTTTCCGGCGCTGATGCCGGAGGCCTTACGTGACGTGTCTCATGTCACCGGCATCGAGCTCGATCCGGTAACGGCGCGCATCGCGCGGCTGTTGCAGCCGCGGGCGCGGATCGTCACCGGTGACTTCGCCCGCACCGATCTGCCGGCGGCGTTTGACCTTGCCATTGGCAATCCGCCGTTTTCCGACCGCACCGTGCGCTCCGATCGCGCCTATCGTTCGCTGGGTCTTCGACTGCACGACTACTTTATCGCACGGTCGATCGATCTTCTGAAGCCCGGCGCTTTTGCCGCCTTCGTCAGCAGCTCCGGCACGATGGACAAGGCCGACAGCACGGCGCGCGAGCATATCGCGAAGTCGGCGGACCTGATCGCAGCGGTCCGGCTGCCCGAGGGCAGCTTCCGCGCCGATGCGGGCACCGACGTCGTGGTCGATATCCTGTTCTTCCGCAAGCGCAAGGCCGGCGAGCCGGAGGGCGACTTGTCCTGGCTCGATATCGAAGAGGTCCGGCCGGCGATCGACGATGAAGGCGCGATCCGCATTAATCGTTGGTTCGCGCGGCACCCGGACTTTGTGCTCGGCACGCATGCGCTGGCTTCCGGTCCGTATGGTGAGACCTACACATGCCTGGCTCGTGAAGGCGCACCTCTCGGCGACGCACTGTCGGCCGCGGTCAATCTCCTTCCGGAAGACCGCTATGACGGCGAGCCGACCGAGATCGATTTCGACCTGGAACACGCCACCGATTGCGACGCCGTCGATGCGCCCTCGCACCACCATGTTCGCGAAGGAAGCTTCTTCTTCGACAACGCCCGTGGGCTGATGCAGGTCATCGACGGGGAGCCGCTCGCCGTGAAGGTTCGCAAAGGTCGCAGCGCCGATGGCGTGCCCGAGAAGCATGTCCGCATCGTCAGGAAGCTGATTCCGATCCGCGACGCCGTGCGGGAGGTGCTGAAGGCGCAGGAGCTCGACCGACCCTGGAAGGATCTTCAAGTCAAGCTGCGCATCGCCTGGTCGAGCTTCGTCCGCGATTTCGGCCCGATCAACCACACCACCATCTCGATCGCGGAAGACCCGGAAACCGGCGAGACGCGCGAGAGCCACCGCCGCCCCAACCTTCAGCCTTTCCTCGACGATCCCGATTGCTGGCTGGTCGCCTCGATCGAGGATTACGATCTCGAAAACGACACGTCGAAGCCCGGGCCGATCTTCACCGAGCGCGTGATCTCGCCGCCCGATTCGCCAGTGATCACGAATGCGGCCGATGCGCTGGCGGTGGTGCTCAATGAGCGCGGTCGCGTCGATCTGGATCACATCGCCGAGCTGCTGCATCGCGATCCGGGCGATGCCATCGCCGAACTTGGCAGCGCCATCTTCCGCGATCCGGCAGACGGCTCCTGGCAGACCGCCGACGCCTACCTCTCCGGTCCTGTCCGCGACAAGCTGAAGGTCGCCGAAGCGGCCGCGGCACTCGATCCTGCCTATGAGCGCAATGTCACTGCGCTAGCCGCAGTGCAACCGGCGGATCTGCGTCCCTCCGATATCACCGCGCGCCTCGGTGCACCGTGGATTCCCGCCGCCGATGTCGTCGCCTTCGTGCGCGAGACGATGGACGCCGAGATCAGAATTCACCATATGCCCGAATTGGCATCCTGGACCGTCGAGGCCCGTCAACTTGGCTATCTCGCCGTCGGGACCTCTGAATGGGGTACCGAACGACGCCATGCCGGCGAACTCCTCGCCGACGCCTTGAACAGCCGCGTGCCGCAGATCTTCGACACTGTGAAGGATGGCGACAGCGAGCGCCGCGTCCTCAACGTCATCGACACCGAGGCGGCGAAGCAGAAGCTTCACAAGATCAAGGAGGCATTCCAGCGCTGGATCTGGTCGGAGCCCGACCGCACTGACCGGCTGGCCCGCGTCTATAACGACCGCTTCAACAACATCGCCCCACGAGCCTTCGACGGCGATCATCTCCAACTGCCAGGCGCCTCCGGCGCCTTTGTTCTGTATGGCCACCAGAAGCGCGGCATCTGGCGGATCATCTCCTCCGGCGCGACATATCTTGCCCACGCCGTCGGGGCCGGCAAGACGATGACGATGGCGGCCGCCATCATGGAGCAGCGTCGTCTCGGGCTTATCGCCAAGGCCATGCTCACCGTTCCGGGCCATTGCCTGGCGCAGGCGGCACGCGAGTTTCTGGCGCTCTATCCCACCGCCCGCATCCTCGTCGCCGACGAGACGAACTTCACGAAGGAAAAGCGTGCCCGGTTCCTGTCGCGGGCCGCGACCGCGACCTGGGACGCGATCATCATCACGCATAGCGCGTTCCGCTTCATCGGCGTGCCTTCCGCTTTCGAGCAGCAAATGATCCACGATGAACTCGAACTCTATGAAACCCTGCTGACCAAGGTCGAAAGCGACGATCGCGTCTCGCGCAAGCGTCTCGAGCGCTTGAAGGAAGGCTTGCAGGAGCGGCTGGAGTCGCTGTCGACCCGCAAGGACGATCTCCTCACCATCGCGGAAATCGGCGTCGACCAGATCATCGTCGACGAGGCGCAGGAGTTCAGAAAGCTCTCCTTCGCCACCAATATGTCGACCCTGAAAGGCGTCGATCCGAACGGCTCGCAGCGCGCCTGGGACCTTTATGTGAAGTCCCGCTTCATCGAGACGAAGAACCCCGGCCGTGCGCTCGTGCTCGCCTCCGGCACGCCGATCACCAACACGCTCGGCGAGATGTTCAGCGTGCAGCGATTGATGGGCCACGAGGCGCTGATGCAGCGCGGACTGCATGAATTCGACGCCTGGGCGTCGACCTTCGGCGACACGACGACCGAGCTGGAGCTTCAGCCCTCCGGCAAATACAAGCCGGTCTCGCGCTTCGCCAGCTTCGTCAACGTGCCGGAGCTGATCGCCATGTTCCGCTCCTTCGCCGACGTGGTGATGCCCGAGGACCTGCGCCGGTACGTCAAGGTGCCGGAGATTTCGACAGGCCGGCGGCAGATCATCACGTCGAAGCCGACGCAGGCGTTCAAGCACTACCAGATGGTGATGGAGGCCCGCATCAAGGCCATCGAGGAACGCGATCGTCCGCCGGAGCCGGGCGACGACATTCTCCTTTCCGTCATCACCGACGGCCGCCACGCGGCCATCGATCTTCGCCTGGTTGACGCCGATAATGACAACGAGCCGGACAACAAGCTCAACAATCTCATCTCGAACGCTTTCCGCATCTGGAGCGAGACGAGCGCAAATACCTATGTCCGTCACGACGGGAAACCGTTCGAGCTTCCCGGCGCGGCGCAGATGATCTTCTCGGACCTCGGCACGATCAGCGTCGAGAAGAGCAGGGGCTTCTCGGCCTATCGCTGGATCCGCGACGAACTGATCCGCCTGGGCGTGCCGCCGTCCGAAATCGCCTTCATGCAGGACTTCAAAAAGTCCGAGGCGAAGCAGCGATTGTTTGGCGACGTGCGCGCCGGCAAGGTCCGCTTCCTGATCGGCAGTTCGGAAACGATGGGCACCGGCGTCAACGCGCAGCTTCGCCTGAAGGCGCTCCATCATCTCGACGTGCCGTGGCTGCCATCGCAGATCGAACAGCGTGAAGGCCGGATCGTGCGTCAAGGCAACCAGCACGACGAGGTCGACGTCTTTGCCTACGCCACGGAAGGATCGCTCGACGCCACCATGTGGCAGAACAACGAGCGCAAGGCCCGGTTCATTGCCGCTGCGCTCTCCGGCGATACCTCGATCCGGCGGCTGGAGGATATGGGCGAAGGGGCCGCAAGCCAATTCGCCATGGCGAAGGCCATCGCCAGCGGCGACGAGCGGCTGATGCAAAAGGCCGGGCTCGAAGCCGATATCGCCCGGTTGGAGCGTCTGCGCGCGGCGCATATCGACGACCAGCATGCCGTTCGTCGGCAAATTCGCGACGCCGAGCGTGACATCGAGTTCTCGACCCGGCGCATTGCCGAGATCGGGCAGGATATCGAGCGCTATGTTCCGACCAGTGGCGAAGCGTTCGCGATGAGCATTACCGGCAATGTCCATGCCGAGCGCAAGGAGGCCGGCCGGGCGCTGATGAAGGAGATCCTGACCCTGGTGCAGCTTCAGCAGGAAGGCGACACCGTCATCGCCTCGATCGGCGGATTCGATCTCGAATTTGACGGCCAGCGCTTCGGTAAGGATGGCTATCGCTACACCACCATGCTGATGCGCACCGGCGCTGATTTCGAGATCGAGCTTCCGATGACGGTGACGCCGCTCGGGGCCGTCTCCCGCCTCGAGCATGCGCTCGACGATCTCGAAGGCGAGCGGGAGCGCTATCGCCAGCGTCTTGGCGATGCCCGCCGCAGGCTTGCGTCATACCAGTCGCGGAGCGAAGGCGAGTTCTCCTTTGCGGGCGAACTGGCCGAGAAGCGCCGGCAGCTCGCTGAGATCGAGCAGGCGTTAGCCTCTGACATCGAAAGCCCAGGCGAGGTCGCGGCGATCGCGGCCTAGGCGGCGTTCCCTCGCAACTCCTCCACCAGCTCGGGATGATGGTCGAGAAGGCGGAGCAACTGACTGGTCGGGCCACTCGGCTCGACCAGGCCCCGCTCATATTTGTCGAAGGCATTCTCGCCGACCTTCAGGAGGCCTCCCGCTTCGCGCTGCGACAGCTTCAGCTTTTCGCGGACTCTCCGGATCGTGTGCGGCGAGGGAATGCCTTCGATTTCCTCCTTGAGCACCCGCAACGCGGCATCGGTCACCGCCATGTCGTCGCCGACATGAATGCCTTCGTCGCCATTCGCGGGATAATAGCCCGGAAGCTCGACGGTGATGCTCTTGCCCTTATAGGTGACGATGAACGGACGCACGCCGCGATGCAGCACCTCTCCGGTCTCCGGAGACGTCATCGTGTCGGCCATGTCTTTCTTTGCGACTGCCATGCTCATTTCTCCTTGAACGACATGACCGTGAATTCGGTGACGACGTCGGCCTGGAACTTCACGTAGAGCGTCAATCCGCGCGCCGGAACGTGATAGACATCCTGCCAGACGCGGTGATCGGCGAACGTCGTCATCGACTTGTAGAACATGCCTCGCTCGATCACCGCGATCGTCTCGGCCACACCTATACGGTCGAAGCCCAGGCCGATGGCGTCGCGCAGCGCGGACGAAGTCATTGCCAGCGTGTCCGCCGAGCCGAGTGCGGTCTTGATCGCCTCCAGATCGTAAGTCGGACGTCTCTTCTCCATGTCCTTATATGCCACCTTAATGGTGGCAAATCAAGATCGGCAAAAGAAGGGGGAGAGAAGGAAAGAGAAAAAACCGCTCGCAGATCGGGCGGGCCGCTGACGCTGGCGCTCAACCGCGCCGCTCGCGATCCCGGCCCGTCGTCCCGCGCAGGGCTGCAAGCCCCGCTTGGCCGGCCGGGCAGGGATGCTCGGCCGCAGTTGCACCGGCCCGCCCGCTCCGCGGGTCGGAGGGGGTCTTCGGGAAGAAGACGGAAAAGGACCGGCGAGAGGCCGCGTCCGTAACCCCTGAACAGGAGCATCCCATGCATCTCATGAAGGTCGATCCGCGCGCGCTGAAGGAAAATCCCGACCGCATGCGCCTCACGAAGTCCACGCCGCAGGCCGATGCGCTGCTGCTGGCGACGATCAAGGCTGTCGGCATCGTACAGCCGCCCGTCATCACGCCGGAAACCGGCGGCGGCAATGGCTACATCATCAATGCCGGGCATCGCCGCGTGAAGCAGGCGATCGCGGCCGGCCTTGAGGAAATCGACGTGCTCGTCGACGAAGCCGCGAACGACAATGGCGCGATGCGCTCGATGGTCGAAAACATCGCCAGGGAAGTGCTCGCCCCCGTCGATCAGTGGCGCGCGATCGAGCGGCTCGTCGCCCTCGGTTGGACCGAGGAGGCGATCGCCGTCGCGCTCGCGCTTCCGGTGCGCCAGATCAGGAAGCTCCGGCTTCTCGCCAACGTTCTGCCGACCATGCTCGATCACATGGCCAAGGGCGACATGCCGAACGAGCAGCAGTTGCGCACGATCGCGGCGGCTTCGCTCGACGAGCAGAAGGAGGTCTGGAAGAAGCACAAACCGTCGAAGGCCGATCCGCAGGTTTCCTGGTGGAGCATCGCGCAGGGGCTGCAGAAGACGCGCATGTTTGCGCGGCACGCCAGCTTCGGCGACGATCTCGCCCAGGCCTACGGAATCCAGTGGGTCGAGGATCTGTTTGCTCCCGCCGACGAGGACAGCCGCTACACGACCGACGTCGAGGCCTTCCTCGGCGCGCAGCAGGAGTGGATGACGAGCAACCTGCCGAAGAAGGGGATCATCGCCGAGGCGACGAACTGGGGGGAGGTGAAGCTGCCGCCGAAGGCCGAGCGAATCTACGGCAAGCCGACGAAGTCGGATTGCACGGCGATGTATCTCGACCGCGAGGGCCGCGTGCAGACGGTGCATTACCGCATGCCTGAGGCCAAGAAGCCGAAGGGCAAGACGCCGGACGGTTCGGATGCTCCGGCCGATGACGTCGGCGTGGTCTCGAAGCCCCGGCCCGACGTGACGCGCAAGGGCATGGAGATGATCGGCGATTTCCGGACCGACGCCCTTCACGAGGCGCTCGGCCGAGCTCCGATCGAGGACGACACGCTGATGGCGATGCTCATCCTCGCATTCGCCGGTCAGAACGTGTCGATCACCACCGGCGGCGGAAGCACCTACTACGGTCATAACCGGATCGCCCGGCACGCCGCGACGCTGTTCGACGCCGAGGGAAGGCTCGACTTCCAGATGGAGACGCTGCGGGTCGCGGCTCGCCTGACGTTGATGGACGTGTTCTCGTGCCGGGAAAACGCCACCAACAGCGGCATCGTCGCGCGTGTGGCCGGCGACACGATCGGCGCGAACAGCTTCCTGCCGAACATGGGTAGCGAGGACTTCCTGTCGTGCCTGTCGCGCCCGGCGCTGGAAGCGTCGTGCAAGGACACGTCGGTCCTACCGCGTCAGCGGGTGAAGGACACGCGTGCCGCGCTTGTCGAGCATTTCAAGGAAGAGCGCTTCGTGCACCCCGCCGCACTTTTTGCGCCGGACGACGCGAAACTCGCCGAATGGTTGTCCTCCAACGCCGCCAGCGACGATGACAGCGACGAGACGAGCGAGCACCGCTCGGACATCGCCAACGACCTCGACGACGATGACATGGAGGGGTTCCGCGACGCGGCTGAATAACAGCCGCCGATTTCTTCTCCCGAACGATCTTCCGCCGCCGGCCATGCCGGCGGCGGTTTTGTTTCCACCATCACGAATTGGAGGACACCATGTCCGCGCATACGATCTACGACAACGCACCTATCGGTTCGCTCGTTTCCTGGGCCGACCAAACGCCACAGCCACCGAAGCGCTTCACCCGCAAATTCTCGACCTGGCAGACCAACAACAGCCGGGGCCGCCTGATCCGCAAGCAGGGCGCACGAGGCGCAGGCAACGTCACGCTCTCCGCCTGCTTCACCCTGCACGAGGCAGATCACGGGGCGGGTGGCGTCATCGCCATCCGCGTCCATCGGACATTCTCGCTGGAATCGAGGCTGCGCTTCGCGATCGTCGAACGTCCGGCCATCGGCTCCGTTCGCGTGTTCGATCGCCCGGGCGAGGCAGCCGAACTCGTCTACCTCGCCACCAATGAGGCCGACGCCAGGGAGTGGCTGACGCGCCACGGCTATCCCCACGCCGTGCTCGAGGAGGTAACGGCCGACGAAGTCGGAGCCGATATCGTCGAGGGGAGGGCGGCATGAGCGCACCCGCTTCCGCAATCAAATGCGACGCCGCCCCCGGATTTCCGGGGGTTTCTTTTGGTCGCAGCGCAGACGGTCTCAACGTCGCCCTCGTTGGCGAAACCGCCTTCGCGATGGCTCCCGGCCGCGACGACAGGCACTATCTTGTCAGCGGCTGGCGCCTCCGCCGCCCGATGAGCGAATGGACCCGGGACGATTTCTACGGCCATTCCGGCGAGCTCGCCGATGAGGCGGCGTTCCAGGCGGCGGTGCTCGAAAACGCCGAGCATCAGCGCGAGAAACGCGCTCTTGGTCGGCGTGAGGTGGGATCGTCGGCCAGCACGCCATGGGGACCCTCGCAGGGCGCGACGCTCTATGCCGAAGACGCCGTGTTTCACAGCACGGCGGGTCATGGCGGCTTCCATATCTCCGCGGCGCGCAACGCAAAAGTCCATCCGATGCTGCGTGCTTCTGGCGGCTGGTACGAAGAGGATGAGGCGTGGGCGATCGTCGCGATCACCTTTCCGCATCTCTTCACTGCGTTCGAGCGTCGTTGCGCCGAACAGACGATCAAGGATAGCTGGCCGGATGCTTGGGAGACGATCTTCGGCACCATCCTCGCGCCGGGACAGTCCCGAGAAAAGGATCGCCGAACCTTTGAGAAGGACCATGCGAACGACTGGATCGTCGTTTCCGCGATTACGTCGGATCATGAGAAGGGATTCGTTGAAGTCGTCGCGACGCCCGGCGGCAAACGCGGTGTTGGGGCCGAGGAGCGTCGCTTCCTCGTTCCATCGGATGAATATCGGGTCCGCCGCTTCGGGTTCGTCATCGATGAATCCCGCCACCAGGTTTATGGCGGCCCATCGAGTTTCGTCGGGTGGCAGGGAAGGGCGAGACCATGATCGCCACCCCCGATCGCATCGTGCAATTGTCGCGTATGCAAGAGGCGCGGCGGCAGATCCAGCGCCAGCTCGACATGATCGACCGACATATCACGCGCCGCATGACGGCGCTGATCCCCCAGTTGAAGCCGCGGCACACCGGTTATAAGCGCGGCAAGTCGCCGGATCCGCGCGCCTTCCTCGAACGCTATCGTTCGAACCTCGCGGCAATCACGGCGGAACGGCAGCCGGAGATCGACGCGCTCGCGAGAAAACTCGCCCGGCAGGATGCGGCCATCGAGGCATTCCGTCTGCGGCACGGGTTGCCGCGCAAAGACGCCATCTACCCGTGCAATCACGCAGGAATCGCAGTAGCATCCTGTCGTTACAAGGAGTCCGACCATGGATGACACCACACGCATAGCATTTGAGCGGCTTCTCAATGTCGCGAAAAGCGATACCGGACAGGCGCGGCGCGTGGCGAACTTCGTGCTCGCCTGGTGGAATGCCGACAGCCTCGGCGGATTCGACATCGCCGATCTGTTCGCTGTCGATATGGCGATCTCCAAGGACATGGCCACCGTCTTCACCTGGGTCGCCACGCGGTCAGAAGCAGAGTATCCAACCGTGTATCGTGCCGAGATCGATGCCATTATCCAGCTCTGGCGGCCGGAGGTCTGGGCGCGTTCGCTCGAAACCGTCTGACCGTTCTGCTGCTCACTTCTCGGCGACGGGCATAGCCGGGTGACGCGCGGCGGATGGCCATGGTGTCCCTGCCGATCGGTTTCCCCGGTCATGAATCCGGTCCGCCGGACCTCCCCTCGGGTTTGTTGCGCTCTTAAACCGGCGTGCGGTCGCTTCAAGGCCGCTGGCGCGCCGCGTTGCGGCCGGAGCCGCCGATCTCGCAAAGCGGGCCCGCGTCCCGCGCGAGGGCTGAACGCCCTGCTTGGCCGCAAACCCGCTCCGCTCGATCCGGCAGCCCCGGACCCTGAAGCGCCCGTCTTACCGCCGGTTTCTTTCGATCGCACCCGAAGGGAGGACCGGCTTGAGCCGGTCCGGGCCTTCAGGGAGAAACCGAAGGAAAGGATATTCCCATGACAAAGACCGCTCGCGCTCCCCGCCAGCCCGCCAAGGTCGTCCCGCTCCGCAAGGGCACCACCCTCGAAATGGTCAGGCTCGCCTGCCCCGACGCCGCCCAGGCGCTCCTCATCGCGGAGAGCTTCGGCCTTCCCGTTCTCGACAGCGACGGTATCCGTGATCTCCACCAGCGTCTGATCGTCGAGACCGCCGACAGCCTCGGCGAAGGCCTTGGCGAGCGGGCCATGCAGATCCATCTCCAGCGGATCGTCGGGGCCTATGTCGGCTCCGCCCACGGGGCCGGCCAGTTCTACAGCCGCGCGGTGACGGAAGCTCGCGACGCCACGGCCAAGGCCGCCAACGATGCGCGCGACGAGGACCGCGACGGTCCGGTCGGCTTCGATGGCGCCGCGCAGCGCAAGCGCGAGTTCGCCGCCGACATGGCTCTCCAGTCGCACGCGCTCCGCATGGCCGCCGAAGGAGCCATCGCCGCCTACGAACACGTCGTCGGTGAGCGCTGGAAGCCGTTCGAGCGTCCGGTGGAAAATCCGGGTCATACGCTCGACCGCAAGGCCGCCGAACTCCAGATGGCGGCCCTCGGGTGAACCGAATGGCGGGGCCTCGGCCTCGCCCTTTTTCTGTCGATACTGCCGGCCGGTTCCCTTCGGGACCGGCCTTTATCGTGCCCGCGCAACGCGCGGACTCAACGGGGACATCTGCACGTCGTCGTTCCACGGATCGAACACCATCGCGCCCGATGGCTTTGTGTCCTTCACATTGCGCATAGCCAGGTAGAGTTCATGCTCGATGGCCGTTGCGGCGAGCATGGTGTCGATCACCGGCGGCGGATGGCCGCTCACCCGTTTTACTTCCCCGGAAATCCGGCCCCAACGACGAACGATATCGTCGTCGAGCGACAGCAAGCGTGTGCTGAAGCGCTCGGCGAGTGCGTCGCGCGCCGCGATATAGCGCGGCCGATCGGCATGGTTGGTCGTCGGGAAGGTTGTGAATCCCCTTGTCGTATTCGGCGAGCGTCAGAACGCTGATGTGGAACGTCTCTTCGTCCTGGCCGGCGGCCCAGGCTTTGACCGAAGACGCACCTCGGGGATTGATCAGGGCAGCTATGACATTGGTGTCGAGCAACCAGCCTTTCAAAGCTCGACGTCCCGGCCGTAATCGGCCTCGCGCGCCAGGTCGAGCCCATCAAGGTACAGGCTTTCCATGAACTCCAGGAACGGCGCACGCGGCTTTGCCGGCACGAGGCGATCGAACTCTTCGACGCTCATCACGACGACGGCGTCGTGACCGCGGACTGTCACGCGCTGCGGCCGCCGGACCTTTTTGTCTTCCTCAGTTCCGCGCGTTTGCCCATCGATCTCACCTAGTCAGATATGTAGCGCGCGCCACGCCCGACTTCCAGCTTTCGAAGCGCGGAAGAGGGCGGAAAGGGGAACGGCAGGGGAGGAAAGGGGAGGGGCGACCATCGCGTCCCGTCCCGGTTGCCGGTCCTGCCGGGGCCGGCGGCCGGCTCAGCGGCTTCGCCGCGCTCCACTTCGTTGCGCCCCGTCGGGTGCGCCGTCCCCCTGAAATCCCCGGCTTTAGGACCCCGTGACGGGGCCGCGATGGGCGCGGCCTCCCAACGGAGGTTCAGAAAATGAGCAGGAAAAAAGAAGAAGGCCGCACCGACATCTATGCGCGGATCACGGAGAAGATCGTCGCCGATCTGGAGAAGGGTGTCCGGCCCTGGGTTCAGCCATGGAGCGCCGGCAACGCGGTCGGGCGCATCACCCGTCCGCTGCGCCATAACGGCGAACCGTACACAGGCATGAACGTGCTGTTGCTTTGGTCCGAAGGCATGGCGCGCGGTTTCGCCTCTTCGATCTGGATGACGTTCAAACAGTCGATCGAACTTGGCGGCCATGTCCGCAAGGGCGAGTCCGGTTCGACCGTCATCTACGCAAGCCGCTTCACGAAGACGGAAATCGATGGACATGGCGGCGAGGTCGAGCGGGATATCCCGTTCCTCAAGACTTACAGCGTCTTCAACGTCGACCAGATAGAGGGCCTGCCCGAGCACTTTTATCGCAGGCCAGCTCCCGCCGACGACCCGATGGAGCGGATCGAACATGCCGACCGGTTCTTCGCCAATACCGGCTCCGTGATCCGGCATGGCGGCTCGAAGGCATTTTACTCACCCTCGACCGATCACATCCAGATGCCGCCATTCGCGAGCTTTCGGGATGCGGCATCTTACGTGGCTGTGTTGAGCCATGAGCATATTCACTGGACGGCGGAGTCCCGTCGCGTCGGCCGCGATCTCAGCCGCTACGCGAAGGATCGCAGCGAGGCGGCGAGGGAAGAACTTTGTGCCGAAATCGGGTCAGCGCTCGTTTGCGCGGATCTCGGCATCGTCCCCGAGCTCGAACCGAGGCCCGATCATGCCGCTTACCTGGCGAGTTGGCTCAAGGTTCTTTCGAATGACCGGCGGGCGATCTTCCAGGCCGCGGCACATGCCCAGCGTGCCGTCGCCTATCTCCATAGTCTCCAGCCGCAGGCTGAAATCGAGCGGGAGGCCGCCTGATGCTTCACGCTCCCGCTCTTGCCGGGAAGGGCGTGAAGCCCTCCCGGATCCGGCTGCGCGCGCTATCGCTCGGCGCAGGTGTTCAATCGACGACGATGGCTTTGCTCGCCGCCCATGGCGAGATCGGGCCGATGCCGGCCTGTGCGATATTCGCGGATACCGGCTGGGAGCCACGCGCCGTATACGATCATCTCGAATGGCTCATGTCCGGCAACGTGCTGCCATTCCCGGTCCATATCGTCTCGGCCGGCAATATCCGCGACGAGTTGCTCGCCGCGGGCGATGGAAATCGCTGGGCCTCGATACCGGCCTTCGCCAAGACCGTGACGCCGGCCGGTGCGCAGGTCCCGGTCTTCGACGAGAACGACGAGGGCGAACTGATAGAGATCGGCTCACGCACCACGTCGGCGGAGACCGTCTCCATCGGCATGATCCGAAGGCAATGCACCACGGATTTCAAGGTCGCGCCGATCCGCCGGAAGGTGCGGGAGCTCGCCGGCCTAACGCGCAAGCGGTCCCCATCCTTTCCGGTCGTCGAGTCCTGGATCGGGATTTCGACAGACGAGGTGATCCGCGCAAAGCCGAGCTTCGAGGCGTGGCAGATCAAGCGGTTCCCGCTGATCGAAAAGCGGATGAGCAGGCAGGATTGCCTCGCCTGGCTGCGCCGCCACGGCTATCCCGAACCGCCGAAATCGAGCTGCGTGGGATGCCCCTTCCATGACAATGCGCGCTGGCGGCGCATGCGCGACCACGATCCGGAGGCATGGGCCGATGCGGTCGAGGTCGACCGGGCGCTGCGCACCGGCCTGCGCGGCATTCGCGGCGAGGTCTTCCTGCACCGCTCCTGCGTTCCGCTCGACCAGGCCGATCTGTCGACGGCCGCCGATCGCGGCCAACTCGATCTCTGGCCGAACGAATGCGAGGGGATGTGCGGCGTATGAGAGGGCTGGCGCGTGTCATTCAGATGAATTACATTGAGGCAACAAAGGAGGCGATCATGCCTGCAAACGCACTTGTCCAGACACGGATCGACGCTGACGTCCGGGACCGGGCCTCGGCCGTGCTGGAAAGCATGGGCCTGACGGTTTCGGACGCGGTCCGGATCCTGCTGACCCGCACCGCCAACGAAGGTACGCTCCCTCTCGAACTGGTGACGAACAGCGAGGCGCACGACACCTGGTTCCGGGCGAAGGTGCGCGAGGCCATGGAGGACACCCGTCCCGATATTCCCGATGACCAGGTTGAGGCGCATTTCGCCGAGCGCCGCGCCGCGGCCCGACGCAAGGCCGGCGGCTCGAAATCGTGAGGATTGTCTGGTCGGCTTTCGCGCTCTCCGATCGCGACGGCATATTCACGCATATCGAGGCCGATAGCCCCGCGGCCGCAATCGCTATCGACGAGCGGATCGTGGCTGCGGCCCGCCGCCTTCGCGACTTTCCTGAAAGCGGACGGCCGGGTCGTGTGACCGGAACCCGCGAGGTCGTCATCACCGGGACGCCTTATGTCGCGGCCTACAAGACAACCGGGGAGACGATCCGGATCCTGCGTGTCCTGCATGGCGCGCAGCGGTGGCCAGACGATCTCCCGGAGGGTTGATTCCCGCCGCCCATCGGATGCGCCCGGTGTGGCGCGAGAGAAGCCCCGCCTCGCGGCGGGGCTCGTGGGCGGATGACTGCTTCCCGATTCTTCAACGGCTCTGGATGAGGGCGTCGCCACCGCCTGCGCAAGGCCAGCGCCGGATGATGCGGCGTGAACACGGTTCGGCGGCATGGGCGAGGAGGTAGTTCCACCATCGCTGGAGGTCCTCCGCAGGATGGCGACCGCGGCCGGTGCGGACCGGGGATGCGGTCGGGGCGTCAAGTGGAGGCGTCGTCGGACCCGGCCGGGCGAGGCCGCCATGGTTGGCAGCGGCATTCCGGCGATCGGGTTGCCGCTGGCGTTTTACTGAATGCCACCGATGAGCATGGAGCCAGGGTCAGGCTCCCGTCCGCTTTGTGGTGCGGGACGCCCACGCAGACCTCGATGAGTCCGGTGTGACCGAAGGACGACTGCGTCTCGATCGCCTGACCGCAACGGCCGGCCCCGACTATTTTCCGCCGGCGGCTGCGCCGCCTTTGCATCGCGAGACAAAGTAATCGTGTCCGCCCGCCCTCCACTGCGTTGCGGCCCTTCGGGTGCGGGGGCGATCGCCTCCGATCCTTTCACCGTCATCGAGGCCGCGATGGGCGCGGCCCGAGCAAACCGGAAAGGACCCTAACATGGCTGTCATCGGCGAATTCAAGAGCAACGGCAACGGCATCGTCGGCAACGTCCGCACCCTCACCGTCGGCTTCAAGGCCCGCCTCAACCCGATCGAGCGCGTCTCCCGCGACGCCCCGGACTTCCGCATCACGGCCGGCAACAACGTCGAGGTCGGCGCGGGCTGGAACGCGGTCTCCAACGACGGCGAACCCTACATCTCCGTCAAGCTCGATGACCCGAGCTTCAACGCCCCGATCACCGCGGCGCTGTGGCCGAGCGAGACGGATGGAGACTACGCCCTCATCTGGAACCGCCCGAAGCGCGAGGCCTGATCCCCGCCACGCAGGAGCCCCGCCGCGAGGCGGGGCTCCTCTAGCGCTGGAGGAAGCCGAAACCGGGCATCGAGCCCGGTTCCGGCTTGCCGGGCGCACAACCGGGAACGGGGGTCTGCTCAGTTCGTCCGAGGGTGCCATGGCGGCCCGAATGCCTCAAGGACGAGCGGTGCCCCCAATTTTCAGCCGCCGCCCTCCGGGACGACGCCAGAAAATCGGCTCCCCCCCTCGCCGCCTCCGGCGGTCGCTTCGCGCTCCTTGACCCCTCCGGCCCGCCATGACCGCGGGCGTCGTCTTTCACAAACATCAAGGAGACGACACCATGTCGATCGATCAGCACATCGAGGAACTGCGCGCTTTATCTTGACAGTCTGCACCGACTCTCTGCCTTTTGCTGAGGTTGATGCACACGCTGACGGAGGCGCTTTCCAGGCCGGACGCAGCGCTCCCAAATAGCTGGCGGAGGCCGGCCTGGAGAGTGCCGGGCAAGTTGAACTCCTTCGTTGATGCTGGGCGCCCCGGATGGGGGTCCGGGGGAAGGTTGAACAACTTGTGGACAATATAATCGCAGCTTCAAACATCACTATTCAGGAGGGCAGGTCAGCCGATGGGCTCGACGCCAATATCCCAAGGATTCTGAGAGGCGGTGCGCTTTATGACGCCGATGTCGATCGCTTCTTCCTCGATCTGCCCCTTAATGGAGTTCGCTCGCGGCATTCCTTGCGCGCCTACGGCTACGACGTCACTGTTTGGCTGCGGTTCCTTGCTGATGCCCGCGACAAAACAGTCTGGGAAGCCGATCGCGGCGACGTGGAGGACTTCCACCGCGTCCGCAGAAGAAGCGAGCCCGGAAGCCGGATATCGGCGGCATCATGGAATCGATCCGTTGCGGCAATAGACAAGCTCTACGAGTGGGGTGTTCGCGAGGGGCTTCTATCTCGCAGTCCATTTTCGCATCGGGAAGTCTGGCGCCGCAATCGCGCACGGGGCCAAAATCAGATCGTTGCGCGCAACGATGCGTTCGAAGCGCGTGTAAAGCGAGCGGACATCCGTTTCGTCACGCTTGAGGATTTCCGACGATTCCGGGATGTAGGGCTGCGGGGACTTGCTCCCGATGGAGCCGAGCGGCCCGGCGCGCGCGACAGGAATGGACTTCGCAACGCGCTGTTCGCGGAGATGCTGGTGGTGACCGGTCTGCGGCTCGAAGAGGCTTCGTCTCTCCTGGCGTTCGAAGTCGAGACCCTGCCGGCATCCGGTTCTTCGATCCGGCAGACATGGTTCAATCTGCCTGCAGGTCTAACCAAAGGCGAGCGCGGCCGCGCAATTCTTTTTCCGGATGGACTACTTCAGCGGCTCCGGACTTATATTCGTGTGGAGCGCGCGCACGCCACCGCGAAGTTCAAAACACGTCAAGGCTGGACGGCGATAGCACGACCGATCTTGATCCGACGGCCGGTCTCTGTGCAGGCCAGCCTTACGCTTATCGACGGACGACCTGTCCCTCTGGAGGTTCTCACGCCAGATGAACGGGCGCGTCTTGTCATCTGTGATCAGGACAATGAACCGGCCGAGCCGGCAGTGCTGTGGCTGACCGAGGTGGGGCAGCCGGTGCGCCCCAACTCTTGGGAAGTAGCGTTCGCCCGTGCTTGCGATCGCTGCCAGGCGAATGGATTCCCGATCGACATCAGCCCCCATCAGCTTCGCCACACCTTTGCGGTCCATATGCTCGCGATGCTCATACAGCGCCAACTCGAAGGCGCAGCGTCGGTAATTTCCGCCGGACCCGGAGAAGGTTATCGCAGGCTGCTCGGTGATCCTCTTCAGCAAGTGCAGCGGCTTCTTGGGCATGCAAGCCTGGAGACCACTTCCCTCTACCTCGACCATATCGCCACGCGCGCCGATACCGTCGATACGGCTGTCGCCGAACTGCTCGCCCTGCTGCCAAGCGGGAGCCGGCTATGAGTTTCCGCCCACGCAAAGGCCAACCTGTCGCGTTCGGTCGCGAGCTTGCTGTTTCACCACAGGGACCGACAAAGGCGATATCGGGTCTGCGATTCAACATTCAGACGCAAGACGGCGGCGAGGTCCTGGTCGACTATACTCGCCTGATGCCGCGTTGGCTCGCGCTTGCGTTCGCCCGTGCCCTGCGTCGGCTGGCCGGTCTTGGCGGGCGCCTGTCCGTCAGATCGACCGTGGCGGCCTATACCCGGACCCTGCCGCTGTTTCTCACCTACATGGCAGAGGCCGGCGACACGCCTGATGCCCCTGGACTCCTTCAGGCGCGTCATATTGATGGTTTCGAAGCCTGGCTGGCGGCAAACGGGAAGTCGCCAATCCACGCCCTGACTATCCTGACGAAGGTCATCGTAGCTTTGCGGGAGATTGACGCTGAAGGAGCGATCATCTTTTCCGTTACGCTGCGCGACCGCCTGGCCTATACAACGTTAAGGCCGATGCCGCCGTCGGATCCTCGGGATGCATATAGTCCCTACATTGCGCGTCAGCTTCGCGATGCCGCCCGTGCGGATGTCGGGCGTATCTTCCGGCGCCTTCGCGAGCCCAGGCCGGTTGCTACGGACCCCGAACTGAAGATCCTGGAAGAGAGGGTGCATGCGTACATCGATGCGAGCGGCATTCTCCTCCATGCCGATCACAAATACAAAGCCCTTCTGCACGCCCGCAGGGTACGGGGTCTCTCGTCGCAGAACCTTTCTCGCCAGCTTCACGAATGGCACTATCTGACATCGCAGGAGGTCATTCCGCCGCTGGTGTTTCTGGCGCTCGAGACCGGTCTGGAGATCGAGTGCTGCAAGACGCTGACCGTCGAGTGTCTCCAAAATCCGGCAAACGGGACGGTCGAGATCGCCTACGTCAAGCGCCGGGCGCGCGGCGCGGAACACAAGACGCTTCGCGTGCGCGACAGTGGGCCGCGCTCGCCAGGTGGCCTCATAAGGCAGATTATTGCCGTGACGGCCGCCGCCCGCATGCACCTACCGAGCGATTGCCTTTGGCTGCATTACGGGCTCGGAGGGCTGAGGTCCGGGCTAAAAGATACGCAGTATCTCACCGCCGCATGGACAGGAGAGCGCAGTATTCTCGACGATGATGGCCGGCCGCTCCATCTGGAGCTCTCGCGCCTTCGCAAAACGCACAAGGCACTCTGGTATCTGAAGACCGAAGGGCACATGACGCGCTTTGCCATCGGCCACACGCGGGAAGTGGCTGCTCGGCACTATGCCGACATCCCCGCACTCAAACCGCTTCACGAGACAACGATTGCCGACGCCTTCAATGAGGCGGTCACATCGGCCATGTCGCCGATCATCCTGACACCGGAGAAGGAGGATGCCTGGCGCGATGATCCGGTCGCTGCTTCAGTCGCCGCTCCGGCGGGAAGCGATCCGATTTCACTTCTCGATGGAGAACAAGACATCTGGTTGGCTAGCTGTGGCGGCTTCTTTTCCAGCCCTTATGGCGAACCCGGATCGCCTTGCTCGTTGCCATTCTGGGGCTGCCTCGAATGCCCTAACGCGGTCATCACCGCCCGCAAGCTGCCGGCGATCCTGTCCTTTCTCAGGTTTCTAGAAGATCAGCGTCTTTCGCTCTCCTCCAGCCATTGGGCGATGAAGTTCGCAACCGCGCATGCCCGCATCACTGGGCAAATTCTTCCAGCATTCAGCGCGGCGACCATCGAGGAGGCGCGTCGTGAACTCGCGAGAGATCCGATTTCAGTCTATCTGCCGCCGGAGGTGTTGCTATGAAGACCGCAACTTCTCCTCACGCTGTCATTGCAGTCCCGGACGATCGCCCGGTTCTGGCAACCGCGCCGCTACGTGCTGGTTTCGACAGGTCCTCTCTGTCGCGGTATGGGAGTGCTCAGTGGGATTTAGGTCCGGCCGTGTTTCGGGAGAATGCCCGTCGATCCGATACCAGGGTAGACTTTGATGCCGTGGGCGACCCCGCTATTGCGGCCGCCATTCGCGACTATCTTTATGTGCGCCTGAACACGGACTTACCGGGCTACAAAATGCGGGCTCCTCCGGTGAGCGTCCGTCGCCTCTTCCGCTTCGCGCTGAACTTTTTCAGTTTCGTCAAAGCCGAGTGCGGGGCCTACGATCCTCGCCATGTCGATCAGGCGTTGCTCGACCGCTTCGAGAAGTCTCTTCGCGATGGTAGGCGGCCGATTATTGTCATCCAGCGACTGGCGATTGTTTTCGACCTTTATGCCTTCCGCAACCATCTATCCGTGGCGAAGCTGTTCTTCGAACCGTGGCACGGCCGCCGGCCCGCCGAGGTTGCAGGGTATCGCTTCTCCGTCGAAGAGAACCGGACGCCACGTATTCCAGAGGAGATCATTCGGCCGTTGCTGGCTTGGTCACTCAAATATGTCACGGTGTTTGCGACCGATATTCTCGCGGCGCGCAGCGAGCTGCGGGCGCTCGAGGACGGTCACAGAATGTTGGCTGCCGGGGACGCGCTGGCGCTTCGCAGTGCAAGGAGGGCGCTCCGTCAGGCCCGCCTGCATGTCTATCTCGATGAACGCCGACGGCAAGGCCGCGGCATTCCGGTCTGGCCGGTGAGGGTCGGTGGACCGTCATCATCTGTCGGATCGGAGCCACCTTGGAACTGGCAGCTGATCTATCTGCAGATCGGCGCCGACGCCAATCTCCAACGATCTGCCGTTGGCCGACCAAATAAAGAGGTACGACGGATCGTTCAGGATGCGGCCCGGGAACTGGGAACGGAGGTCGGCGGAATGGATACGAAGATTTCAGCAGACCCGGATACCGGCCGGCCCTGGCGTTCCCGCTTTGATGTGAGAGCGCTCGCGCTCGAGGAACGGATGCTGCAAGCTGCTTGCTATATCGTCTGCGCTTATCTCACCGGCATGCGCGACAGCGAGGTCCAGGCCATGCGGCCCGGCTGTTTGTCCGTCAGCAGGAGCGAGGACGGTCTGGTCGACAGGCATAGGGTGAAGTCGGTCGCCTACAAGGGGAAGCAGGCGAATGGCGAGCAGGCCGAGTGGATCACCATCGCGCGTGTCGCGACCGCCATCTCGGTGCTCGAACGGCTTGTCGTCCGTTCCGCCGAGCGCCGTGGCACGCAGACGCTCTGGCCGGTTCTCTACGTCGCGCGGGCCCGTAAGCAGACTCTCGCGACGGACATCGTCAATCGGCTGAACCAGTTTCGAGACCATCTGAACGAGCATTTCGGGGCTTCGGATGCTCCCGTCATTCCGACCGGTCCCAATGGGCATCCGTGGCAGCTGACGACACGTCAGTTTCGTAGGACGATTGCCTGGCATATCGCCAATCGGCCCTTCGGCACAATCGCCGGCATGATCCAGTACAAGCACGTTTCCGTCGCGGCCTTCGAAGGCTATGCAGGCTCGAGTCGCTCGGGATTCAGCGCCGAGGTCGAGACGGAGCGGCGCCTCGGGCAGATGGATGACATACTGAGCTATTTCGATGAGCGTCAGCGCGGAGCGGGCCTTTCTGGTCCGGCTGCGACACGGATCGGCAGATCGCTCGATAATGCCGCCGCTGAGTTCAAGCCTTTCCCGGGCATGATCGCTGATCGCGCTCGCCTTCGGGTGCTGTTGGCGGATACGGCCCGCACGCTTCACGTCGGCGTGCTGGCCGACTGCTTCTTCGATCCGGCAAGCGCCGTCTGCCTTCGCAAGGCAGTGCCTGGCGATCAGGACGGGCCCATGATCTCGTTGTGCGAACCAACACGATGCCCGAACGCGTGCATTACCTCGCGGCATCGCCCGGCATGGGCAGGCGCCGCTGAGAACGCCAGGGCGATCCTCAGGGAGAAGAGGTTGACGGAACTGCAGCGGCTTGCTGTCGCCGAAGACCTGCGCAGGATCGAGACGGTCTTATCCGGCAGCCAGGGCGCAAGCGGATGACCTCATAAGAATACGGTCGCGACCCCTGGTCGGGGTCGCGGGTTCTCCTCTTTCTGCCGACCTATTCTACGGCTGCTCAGCCCGCGTCAAGGACGAGTGTGGGCCCCCGGTTTTCTCTCCGCTCCGGTTCCCTGCGCTCCTACAAAACCGGCACCCCACTCGCCGGCGCTGCCGGTCGCGTTCCGCGATCCCTGACACACGCTTCGTGCGCACGTGACCTCGTTGACGTCATCAAAAAGGAGACGATCAACATGACCACTATGGATCAGATCATCGAATTGCGCGCCGAGCTTCGCCACTGCTATTTCACGAAGAAAGAACGTGCCGCTGCCAAAGCCGAGCTGGCTGCTCTGATTGCAAAGGCTCAGGTCGAGGATGAGCATTTCGCGCGCTATATCGACATCTTTCTCGCCGATCTCGAATGAGAAAGAAGAGGAAGGGCGCCAAGCGCCCTTCCTCACGATGCTTCGACAAATTGGCTTGACTGTCAGGATAACGCGCTGAACTGCGGAATGCCGTCGACCGCGACGAGCGGCGCTGGATCGAGGAGGAGCTGGCGCGGGCGCTGGAGGAGCGCGAGGCGATCTGGGCCGAGCAGGAAGGCCTCCTTAACAGCGAGCCGCCCTTCTAGGGCGGGTTCACGCCTCGCACGCTCGGCGGCATCAGACGCCGAGCGTGTCCTTTCATTGCCTTTGCACAAATGCTGCCAATGCTGTATATTGCAACAAATCCAACAATAACAGGAGATCGCCATGCCCCGTTCTAGCGGTTCCTATTCCACAAGCGAGCTTTCCCGGAAGTCCGGCGACATCATCGCCGAGGCGCTGCGCCGGCCCGTCACGATCACGCAGCGCAACAAACCGCGCCTCGTGCTTCTCAATATCGAGGATTACGAGCGGCTGATGCGCCAGTCGGACGCCCGTTCGGCCGGTACGCTCGAAACCATGCCCGACAGCCTGTTTGCGGAATTCGAGGACGCCGTCGAAACCTATGCGCAGGAGGATGAAACGGGACGGTCATGAGCTACGACGACATCCGCACAGCGACCGTCATCCGGTATCCCTATCTCTGGGCGCGGCAGGCCAGCGCCGGTGAGACCGAAGGCCGCAAGGAGCGGCCCGTAGCCGTCGGAGTCCGGATTTCCCGCGCCAATGGCGACCTTGTCCTTTTCTTCCCGATCACCAGCAAGGAGCCGGAGAAAGCCCGGTTCGCGGCGGAGATTCCGGCAATCGAAAAACGACGCGCCGGGCTCGACGCCGACCGGCGTCTGTGGATCATCCTCGACGAGTTCAATTCCGATCTTGTCGGCAAGTCCTTCTATCTCGAACCCGAGCCGCCGATCGGACGCTTCAGCAAGGCCTTCTTCCTGCCGCTGCTGCGCGCGTTCATCGCCCGGCGGAAAGACTTCACCGAAGTCAGCCGCTTCCGGTAGTGTCGGCTTCGATATAGCCTCGTCGGCGCTTGGCGCGTTCGAGCCGGATCGAGGCGATGGCGGCGTCATCCTCGCAGTCGAAGGTCTCCATCATCGACTGGCCGTTCGTTCCTAGCCGGCCCCAGTTGCGGACGACCGACGCGCCGCCGAACAAGGTCGGCTGGATCGCAAGCGTATAGAAGCGCCGCATGTTCTTCGACGGATCGATGCGGTGAAGATGAACCGGGCCTGTTTCCTCGTTCTCCATGGACCGAGTCTCGCTTCCTCCGGAAGCGGTGTCCAACGAGTTCTCTGAATCGATCCCGCTCGACCGATTCATTGCGGTGATCGGTTATCCGCATTTGATCCGGCACGGCCTGGCGCTGGCGTCCGGAAGGAAAGGTTGGGCGAGGCCCCTTCGGGGCGCGGCTCTACTCGCGCCCATCGGGCGCTCCCGGAGCCCGCAAGCGGTCTCCGCGCATGCGCGTGACGATCCTCTCGCGGCGCTCGACCGCCGGCGCGGACTTACCAGTATCGCGGCGCGGGGAGACGCAGGGCCGGCTGGTCGCCGGATAGGGACACGGCCCCCGGCGGGGCCGTGGTGCTCCTCTCTCTGACGTCCCATTTTAGCATCGCCTCTCCGGCGTCAAGGACTGCGCGGTCCCCCCAATTTTCCGCCGCCGCCTGACGGGCGTCGGCAGAGAATCGGTTCCCCCGCTTGCCGCCTCCGGCGGTCGCTGCGCGTTCCCTGACCCCTCGACGCGCCGATGCGGGCTCCTTTCGTCAGAAAGGAGACACACCATGACATCTGAAGAAGCATTGAACCTTATCGTGAAGATTGCGGCTTCCGGCTTCTCGTGCGCGCCAACCGCTTCGGCTGCGACGGCGATCTTGCGCGGCAAGCACACGACCATGTGCTCGACTCGCTCGACGCGGTGCGCCGGCGACTTTCCACCCATATCGACCAGATTTGCGAGGCCTGGTGTGAAACCGACCCGCACGAGCAGGACGACCTCCTTTATCATCTGGTGCAGTGCGACCGCGCGCTGGAACGCGACTGGTACGAATGGCAACCCGATCCGGTCGGCGGCTGGAACCGGGCCGACGAGGATGGCACATTCGTCAATCCCGTGACGGGGCGTACGGATACCGCCGACGACTTCCCGGCGATATTGCCGATCCCGCCCGAACGCCTTTGCGGGCTGCCAGAGATCCTCGATGAGATCGCCGTCGAGTGCCGCATCCATTTCTCCCCGGAAATCGTCTTCTACGGCCCGCAGCGGACACAGCCGGCTTCGCAGGGCGAGAAGATCTCGCCCTTCGATCCGGACGATACCGAGGTTCCGTTCTGACGGCGTTGCGGGAGGGCGATCGCAGCCGCCCTCCCGCTATCCGATCCGGGCGGAGAGAGCGAACGGACGCCTGAGCGCCGCCCGGCCTTGGAGCATCCGGCCCAGCGGCGAGGCGCGGTCGGCTGGAGGCTCCGCGTCGCCCTGGTTTCGATGCTGCTCGGCCACCTGCATCACGTCACAGCTATGCGACAGTGGGCAAGGTCGAGCGGATCGACCGTCCGACCTTGCTGATGAAAGGGGGATAAGCCGCCCTCTCAACCTCTCCCCATGAAGGGGCAGGGCGAAGCCCCGCCCCCTCAAACACCCCCACCCATGGAAGGGGGTGTATCACCCCCTCCAAACCATCCCGGTCCATACGGACGCGGCCCCTCATCGGGCCCGCGGGCTATCTCTCTCTGACTTCCGATTGTCGCACCGCCTCTCCGGCGTCAAGGACGAGCGGTCCCCCCAATTTTGTCGCCGGCCGCCGAGGTGTCCAACAACAAAATCGGCTCCCCCGCTCGCCGCCTCCGGCGGTCGCTGACGCGATCCCTGACCCCTCGATGCGCGGGCGCGGGCTCCTTCCGTCAGAAAGACGAAAGGAAACTTCCATGATACATCGCAACAACATCACCATCGACGGCGGCAGCGCGGAATATTGGAGAAACCGCAAGCAAGGCTTCCGCCTCATCCGCGAAGCCGAGCTCGCGGCAGAGCGCCTTGAGACGGCCCCGATGTATATCGCCGGCAGATGGGACGACGATTACGGCGATTACGAGCCCATCGAGAACCTCGGACCGTGGGAACGCATGGACGACGCAATCCGAGCGATCGCGGCGGACGAAACGGCCCTCAGCATCCTCGTCGCGCAGCGCCGCCCGAAGATCGGCGACTGGGAAATCGGGGCCGTAATCCGCGCGCTGGAGCAGCAGACCGAGGCTGCCGGCTGAAGTGCAGAGGAGAGGCGGCGGCGTCCTCCGCCTCTCCTCTTTGCCTTGGCGATGGAAGCCATGCCGGCCGGATCGACGGGCCGACATGGCTTCGAAAGGGGGCAAGCCGCCCCTCTCGGGCTCACCCCATGAGGGGGCAGGGCAAGCCCCGCCCCCTCAAACACCCCCACCCATGGAAAGTGGTGCCCCCCTTCCCAAACCCACTCCCCTCTCCTGGAGGCGGCGTGCGGCCGGCACTCAGGATGGCAGATCAGGCATCGGACCTGCCGCGATATCCCACACCCATGCCGGCATGTCGCTTTCGCCGATCAGCTCTTCGAGCATCGCGCGCCAAGCGGTATCGGCGTCGTCCGGGACGAGATACATCGCCGTCGACTGCCCACCCTCACGCGCCAGCACGAGGCTCGCCATCGGCCGGGTGGCCGGCAGGTTGTAGCGCAGGGACTTGACGAAACTCGCCCCGCTTTTCGTCAACCTCTCGATCAGCATGGCCTCATAGCCGGTCTCGACCGGGATCCAGTTCTCATTCACCGCCATGAGCGCAATCGCCTCGATCGTCGCCACGCCAGCCGCGCCAACGGCGAAAGTGGCGACAGCCACCAGATGCGACTCGGCGTTCGCATCCCATAGCGCCAGCTCATTTGCGAAGGTCTTCTTCATGCGGCGATCGACGTCCTCGGCTAGCATGAAGGGAAACCGTGGCGCGTGCTTCACGACCAGCCGCGAGCCGATCCTTGATGGCGCGATCTCCTTCACCTCGCCGATCACGAGCGCCAGCGACCGGCGATTGCCGTTCGACTGGATCGCCCGGCTGAGAAACTCGGCCCGCCGACCGATGATCGCATCCTCGCGCTTCGCGTCGAACATCTCCGGTACATAAAGAGAGAGCGCGATTGGCTTTCCCTTCGCCGTCGACGTCGCCGCTGCGTCGAGCAGGAACTTGCGCAGGACTGCCCAGTTGCGCCGTCCCGCCATCGCCCTCCGCCAGCGATTGAAGCCGGCACGGTCCCACAGGAAATGCAGCATCGCCTCCAGCGATAGCCGCGCACCGTCCGTTCTCGCCTCGCCCGCTTCCGCGCTTTCAGCCGCTGACGGCGTGGCACGGCCGGAGAGCTTCGACAGGCTGAAGCCGAGCTTCAGCGCCGTCGTGCCGTCCTCGACATTCTCGACGATCGCCTCACCTTCGACCGAGCCCAGCCCCGATAGGCCCGACGGCGGTTCGTAGGAATCGCAATCAAGGTCATGCTGCGATCCGGTGCCCGGCATCCGCTTCAGGATGTGCCGCTCGCCGAAGCGCGCGACATACATCGCCACGCCTTCCGGGCAGCAGAGGCAAAGCGGATGCTCGCGACCCGCAAACGCGCCGGCGAGCATCTCCTCGGGCGGCTCGCGGTCGAATGCGACATCCTCGCCGCCGATACGGATGCGCCGGCTCATCGCAGTGCTCCGGCGGCCGAGGCCGCGTCGCACCAGCGATAGCCCGGATCGTTCCAGCGGCGGGCGAGTCCTTCCTCGACAAGCGTCTCGCCGAGCGATCGATAATCACGCGTGACCGTGCGCAGCTTGCGGCCATAGCGATCGGTGTCGCGCCATCCCGATTGCAGGCTGAAGCCGCCGGCGTTCAGGAGCACCAGAAGACGATCCCGTGCGATCTCGCCGACATGCTTCTCATCCCCGCAGCGCGGCGAGAAAGTTTCCGGCGCGTCGATATCGGCGATCCTGATCTTGTCGCCCTTGAACCAGAATGTGTCGCCGTCGACGACGCAGTTGGTTCGGATCGGTCCGTCGCAAAGCACGAACTTCGCTGCCAGCCTGTCGATCCGCAGCGGAGGCGGAATGGCGAATTCCTCCGCCGGCCGGTCATCATGGGCTGGCGCGGCCGGCCGTCCGAAGCGATCGTCATTGACGATCCAGAAGCCGCCTAGAAGCGTCAGCGCCAAGCCTGCGCTGATCAAGGCGCTGCGCGTCGCGGTCATGGCTTTCCCTCCGGTTGAAATCGGTTTTCCCCGACGCACCCCTTCATGTCGTCGCGCCGGAACCAGATGGCGCGGCCGCACCTGAGCGGTGCGTTGCCGGCCGTGAAGACGATCTGTTCATCGGCGCGCATGCGCAGGACTTCGTGAGGCTGGATCAGCGGCCGCGAGGCGAGTTGCTTCGATCGCGTGCGCGACGAGCCGGAGGCCTGCGACGAGCGGCTGAGCTGGTCGATCTCCACCGTGGTCGGGCCGCAGCGCTTCGAGATGTAGTCGGCCGTCTCAGGGTCGTTCACGGCCGCGAAGGAGATCCAACTCGCACTCTCGAACCATTTGCTCGCCGCGTCGCGGCCGCCATAGGTTTCGCGCATCTGGCCGATGGACTGGAACAGCAGAAGCAGCGTGATGCCGTATTTGCGGCCGGCGTCGCGCGCGGTTTCCAGAATGCGCATGAAGCCGAGGCGCGCAACCTCATCGAGCAGGAACAGGGCCCGCCCTCTCACCTCGCCATTGCGATTGTAGATCGCGTTCATGAAGGAGCCGATGATGACGCGGGCGAGCCCGGCATGGGTCTCGAGCGTCTTCAGGTCGAGATTGATGAACACGTCGGTGTCGCCGCCGGCGAGATCGTCACTGGCGAAAGTCGAGCCCGACACGAGCGCCGCGTAGTTCGGATAGGACAGCCAGTGGGTTTCCTTCACCGCGTTGGCATAGACGCCGCTGAACGTCTCCGGCGTCATGTTGACGAACGCGGCGACGTTCTCCTTCACGAACTGCGATTCCGAATTGTCGTAGATCTCCTGCAGGCGACCCCGCAGCTTGGGCTCCGGCTCGGAGAGATTCGTGCGGACCTGACGAAGCGTCTGGTCCTTTTCTCCCGTGTGCCCTGACAGGCAGACGTCAGCGATCAGAGCCGTGAGGAGTTGCAGCGCGGATGCGCGGAAGAAATCGTCTCGCACGCCGCGCGCGCCGCCGCTGTCGCTCATGATCCATGACGCGACGGCGGCAATATCCTCTTCCTTGGTGCCGCCGAAACGCCCGATCCAGTCGAGGGCGTTGAAGCCGATTTCAGGGGCCCGCGGATCGAGCACATGCACGGTGCGCCCGGCCTCCCGCCGATGCGCGATCACCATCGGCGCGACCTCATTCGACGGATCGAGCACCACGAGCGATGCCCCCCATTTGAGTGCGGTCGGGATCGTCACGGACGTCGTCTTGAAGCCGCCGGAACCGGCGAAGACGATGCCATGGGACGAGCCGAAGGAGGTGTCGAAGCACAGCAGTGGTGCGCGGCCGCCTTGCCCCCAGCTCTCCCGGTTCATGGCCCGGAACGGCCCCGCGGCCACGCTGTCTTTGTCGACGCGAAAGCGCTCGCCGACGACGATGCCGCCGGCGTCGCCGAAGAGGCGCGCCGCTTCCTGCATCGACATCCAGTCCGCATCGCCGTGCAGCGCCCGACGGCCACGAACGCGCTTCGGGAGCGGCGCGGCAAAGGCGGCCTTACCCTTTATCGCCACGCGCATCGCGAACACGGCGGCAATCGCCATGACAGTCGCGCCGCCAACGGTCGACGGATCGATATAGGAGATGAGGCGCTCCCCGGCCGGCAGCGTTCCGGCGAAGGAATGCAGGCGCGTCATCTCGCGCCAGGCGGCGATCGCGACGACGACGCCTCCCCCGCTCGCGACGCCCCAGCCGGAGGAGCGGATCGCGGTCGCACCCGCGCATGCGAACAGGAAGACCACGCCGGTTGCCGCGGCGAGCAGATACGGCAGCGCGATACCGATCCGGCCGAGCAACAACTTCGCGCCCGGCGTCGTGCCGAACTTCGCGAGCCACGTTTCGCCGCCCGTGGTGGCGAGGCAAAGACCCGCCATCATGACGATCGGCACGACTGCGAATGCGATCCTACTTGTCTTCATGGCCGAACGCCTTCGCGCCGATCGCCGTCAAACGCTCGCGTTCCGCTTCGTTGCCGCGCAGACGCTCCCCGGCGTCGATCAGCAATCCCAGCAGCAGCGCGCGCTTCTCGTAGCGCAGCCCGGCCTTGGCGATCAGGCCGCCGAGCTCGATCTTCTCGCGCGTGTCCTTCTTCCTTGCGTCATTGGCGTCGGATCGGCGCATCCGCTCAGCCCTCGTCAGCCGCGCCCGAATTCGCGCCAGCCGCGACGGACGCGGCCGGTTTCGCGCCGCGGCTGCCGCCCTTGCGAAACCTTGCGACGATCTCCTCCAAGGCCGACAGCAGTGCAGCCTCCTCGATCTCGATCTCTCCAATGCCGGCTTTCAGCGCGATGCGGCCGATGCGTTCGGCCTCACGCGTTTCGGCCTGCTTCAGCTGTTCCTGGAGCCGGGCGATCTCGTCCCTGATCTGACGCGACGGTTTCTTCATTCCGGTTGACCCTTCCTTGTCTGGATTGAGCGAAGCGCCAGACAAGCATCGACGGGGAGGGCGCGAAGCGCACCCCCGTTAATTGACGGGGTCGGCGAAGCCGACGCTTTGGAAGATGATCCCGCCGTTCCGAAGGAGCGGTCCAAGGGCGCAGTTATACGTCGCTGCCGCGACGTCCTGCTTCCCGCCTCGATGGGCGGGGCCGATCCCGACGAACAGCACGTTCGTTTGTCGTCGGGATCGCTTCAATCGTGGCCATTACGCATTTCACCGTTCAGATCATTGGCCGCGGCGGTGGCCGCAGCGCTGTTTTGTCGGCCGCGTACCGGCATTGCGCGAAGATGGAGCACGAAGCCGAGGCCCGCACGATCGATTATTCGAGCAAGAAGGGCCTCGCGTATGAGGATTTCCTGCTGCCGCCCGACGCGCCGGCATGGGCCCGCGCCCTGATCGCCGACCGGTCGGTTTCGGGCGCGGCCGAGGCTTTCTGGAACAGGGTCGAGGCCTTCGAGAAGCGCTCGGACGCTCAGTTCGCCCGGGAAGCGATCATCGCGCTTCCGGTCGAACTCACGCCCGAGCAGAACATCGCCTTGATGAGGCAGTTCGTGGCGCAGGAGATTCTCGCGCTCGGGCAGGTCGCCGACTGGGTTTACCACGACGAACCGGGCAATCCCCATGTCCACCTGATGACAACGCTGCGGCCGCTGACGGAGGATGGGTTCGGGGCGAAGAAGGTTGCCGTCCTTGCCGAAAATGGCGAACCCTTGCGCACCGAGGCCGGCAAGATCCGCTACGGACTCTGGGCGGGCGACAAGGTCGCCTTTCTGGCGCAACGGGCGCGCTGGATCGATCTGCAGAACCATCATCTCGCCCTCGCAGGCCTCGATAGCCGCGTCGATGGCCGCTCCTATGCCGAGCGCGGCATCGACCTCGTGCCGACCACGCATATCGGCGTGGCGACGAAGGCGATCGACCGCAAGGCGAGACGCGAGGGATCGGCGCCGGGCCTCGATCGGCTGGCGGTGTTCGAGGAGAAGCGGGCCGACAACGCTCGCCGCGTCGAGCGGCGCCCGGAGATCGTGCTTGACCTGATCACGCGCGAGAAAAGCGTCTTCGACGAACGCGACATCGCCAAGGTCCTGCACCGCTATGTCGATGATCCCGCCACGTTTCAGAACCTCCTGAACCGCATTCTCCAGAACCCGGATGTGGTCCGGTTGCAGGCGGAGGGAATCGCCTTTGCGACAGGCGCGCGGGTGCCGGCGAGGCTGACCACGCGCGAGCTGATCCGGCTCGAAGCCGACATGGCGAGACGGGCAATCGGCCTCGCGCGGGCTGAAACCTTTGGCGTCCGGATGAAGGTGGCGGAGACGGTGCTGACGCGCCATCCCCGGCTTTCGGCCGAGCAGCGCAGGGCGATCGAGCATGTCAATGCACCGGCACGGATCGCGGCCGTGGTCGGCCGCGCCGGAGCCGGCAAGACCACGATGATGCGCGCCGCGCGAGAAGTCTGGGAAGCGGCCGGTTATCGCGTCGTCGGCGCGGCGCTCGCCGGCAAGGCCGCCGAGGGTCTGGAAAAGGAGGCGGGCATCGTTTCGCAGACTTTGTCGTCGTGGGAATTGCGCTGGCAGAACGGTCGCGACGGGCTCGACGACAAGACCGTGATGGTGATCGACGAAGCCGGCATGATTGCCTCGCGGCAGATGGCAACCTTCGTGGAAGCCGCATCGCGGGCAGGCGCGAAACTCGTCCTCATCGGAGATCCCGACCAACTGCAGCCGATCGAGGCCGGCGCGGCCTTCCGGTCGATCGTCGAGCGCATCGGCTATGCCGAACTGGAGACCATCTATCGCCAGCGCGAGCAATGGATGCGCGACGCCTCGCTCGATCTGGCGCGAGGCAACATTGCCCACGCGCTCAATGCCTATGACCAGGCCGGCATGGTGCGAACCGAATGGACGAGGGCTGAGGCGATCGGTGCGCTGATCGAGGACTGGAACCGCGATTACGATCCTGGGAAGTCGACGCTCATCCTGGCGCATCGTCGCCGGGATGTGCGGATGCTCAACGAAATGGCCCGCGCGAAACTGCTCGAGCGCAACATCGTCGGCGACGGTTTTGCCTTCCGAACGGAAGAGGGCGCTCGCCATTTTGCCGCCGGCGACCGGATCGTATTCCTCAAGAACGAGGGCTCGCTCGGCGTCAAAAACGGCATGCTGGCGCGCGTCGTCGAAGCTGCGCCAGGCCGCATCGTCGCCGAGATCGGTGACGGAGATGACCGCCGGCAGGTCGCGGTCGAGCAGCGCTTTTACGCCAATGTCGACCACGGCTATGCAACCACCATTCACAAGTCTCAAGGAGCGACGGTCGACCGCGTGAAGGTGCTCGCATCGAGCACGCTGGATCGCCATCTGACCTATGTCGCCATGACGCGTCATCGCGAGGCGGCCGAGCTCTATGTCGGGATGGCGGAGTTCGCCAATCGGCGCGGCGGCGTTCTCGTCGACCATGGCGTAGCGCCCTTTGAAAACGATCCGAAGAACCGCGACAGCTACTTCGTCACCCTGTCCTTCCGTGACGGAGAGCAAAGCACGATCTGGGGCGTCGATCTCGCCCGCGCGATGAACGAGGCTCAGCCGAAGATCGGCGACCGCATCGGCCTTGAGCACAAGGGATCGGAGACGGTCCGGCTTCCGGACGGCAAAACGGCGGAGCGCAATTCCTGGCAGGTCGTTCCGATCAGGGATGCGGCGATGCAGCGGCTGACGGAGCGTCTTGCGCGCGACGGCTCGAAGGAAACCACGCTCGATTACGCCAGCGGGCGCTTCTATCGCGACGCGCTGCGCTTCGCCTCGAACCGCGGTCTCCATATCGTCCAGGTCGCCCGCACCCTCGCTCGCGACCGTGTTCGCTGGACCGTTCGCCAGAAGCAAAAGCTGGCCGACCTCGCACAGCGCCTGCGCGCCGTCGGCGAAAAGCTCGGCCTGGTCGAAACCCGCTCGTCCACAATCAACGCCACGAAGAAGGAGGCACCGCCCATGATCGCCGGCGTCACCACGTTCCCGAAATCCATCACCGATGCGGTCGAGGACAAGATCCTCGCCGATCCCGCCGTGAAGAAGCAGTGGGAGGATGTTTCCACGCGCTTCCGGTTGGTCTTCGCCGATCCCGAGGCGGCGTTCCGGGCGACCGGCATGGACGCCATGCTGAAGGATCCCGCGGCGGCCGCCGCGACGCTCGACCGGCTCGTGACGAAGCCGGAATCCTTCGGGGCCTTGCGCGGCAAGACCGGCCTTCTCGCCGGCAAGGCCGACAAGCAGGAGCGCCAGCGCGCCGAGGTCAACGCGCCTGCCTTGAAGAAGGACATCGAGCGTTATCTGCGCCTGCGCGCAGAGGCCGAGCACAAACATGAGGCGGAGGAACGGGCGATCCGGCATCGCGTCTCCATCGACATTCCGGCTCTGTCACGCGATGCGCGCCGCGTGCTCGAGCGCGTGCGTGACGCCATCGATCGCAACGACCTGCCGAGCGCGCTCGAATTCGCGCTCGCCGACAGAATGGTGAAGGAGGAGATCGACGGCTTCAACAAGGCGGTTGCCGAGCGGTTCGGCGATCGGGCGCTCTTGTCGAACGCGGCCAAGGCGCCGGAAGGTGCAGCCTTCGACAGGCTCGCCGCCGGCATGAAGCCCGAGCAACGCGAGCAGCTCGCCGCCGCCTGGCCCACGATGCGCGCCGCCCAGCAGATCGCGGCGCAGGAGCGCACCACGCAGGCGCTCAATCAGGCGGAAGCGCAGCGCCAGACGCAACGCCAAAGTCCGGTGCTCAAATGACGATCGCGCTCCGTCCGCTCGTCGTCATCATGATCGCTGGGCTCGCGGTGTGCGTCATCGCTCTTGCCGGATGGCAGGGCGGTTATCGCCTCAACGAGACGCCGAGCTATCCGCTCGGACTGTGGCGGATCGAACCGATCGCGCGGCCGGTCGCTGTCGGCGATCGCGTCTTCGTCTGCCCGCCGCAGACGGAAAACTTCGCGCTGGCGGCCGAGCGCGGCTATGTCCGCCGCGGTCTCTGCCCGGGCTGGCTGAGCCCGCTGATCAAGACCGTCGCCGCCGTCGCCGGACAGCGTATCGATATCGCGGCGTCCGTCAGCATCGATGGCCGTCTGCTGGATCATTCGCAGATCCATGTCGTCGATGCACAGGGCAGGGCGCTCGTCCCCTATGGGGGCGGGATCGTTCCAGCCGGCTTTCTCTATCTTCACTCCAACTTTGCAGGTTCCTATGACTCCCGATATTTCGGGCCGGTCCCGGCGACCGGCCTTCTCGGCCTTGCGCGCCCGGTCCTCACCTTCGGTCCTTAGCCGACTGAGCCCGGTCCTTCTGACAGTGGCGGCGGCGCTGGTTGGCGGCGTCGCCTGGAGCGGCCATGTGCTGGCGCTCCCGTTGGCCCTCGCGTTTCCGGCGCTCTGGGCATCGGCCCGGTCAAGGCTTTGCGTCGCCGCCGTCTCGGCCGCCTATTTCCTCGCCGCGTCGCGCGGTCTTCCGCAGGGCGTCGCCAATTTCTACGGGACCGACTTCGGTGTCGGCATCTCTCTATGGATCGGTGCCGCGGCGGCCTTCGTCCTGGTCCATGCGGCTCTCTGGCAAAAGCGACCGGGATGGGAGGGGGCGCTCTGGTTTGGCCTTGCGGCGCTCCTGATGAGCGTGCCGCCCTTCGGCATCCTCGGGTGGGCACAGCCTATCACCGCGGCGGGCGTCCTGTTTCCCGGATGGGATTGGTGGGGCCTGGCTGCGACGGTGGCGATCATGCTCACCATGACCACCGCGAAATGGCCTGTCGCAACCGCGTTGACAGTCGCCCTCTGGGCCTGGTCGGCTGCGTACTGGGTCGCGCCGACCCAGCCGGAAGCATGGATCGGGCTCGACACCGAGTTTGGGAGCGCGCTCGGCCGGGGTCCGGCGCTGGATCAATCTCGTGCGCTTCTGCAGCGGGTTCGGGAAGCCGGCCTTCATGGCGCGCGCGTTGTCGTGCTTCCCGAAAGCGCGGCCGGGCTGTGGACTCCGACCGCAAGCGGTTTCTGGATGGACGGCCTTCGTGGCGCCGGCGTCACCGTGATCGCCGGCGCGGCGATCGTCGACCGCCAAGGCTACGACAACGTCATGATGGAAATCAGCGGCGGCCAGGCACGCGTCCTCTATGGCGAGCGCATGCCGGTCCCCGTTTCGATGTGGCAGCCTTGGCTTTCCTGGACCGGGCAGGGGGGCGGAGCAAAGGCCACGATTTTCGGCAGTCCTGTGGTCGAGTCCGTCGGCGGCCGCATCGCGCCGCTGATCTGCTACGAGCAGCTTCTGGTCTGGCCCGTGCTGCAGTCGATGCTGCATTCGCCCGACGCGATCGTCGCCATCGGCAACGCCTGGTGGACGACCGGAACCAATATCGCCGCCATCCAGAGAGCCAGCACGCAGGCGTGGGCACGCCTGTTCGGCCTGCCGCTCGCGATGGCATTCAACACCTGATGCGGAGGCAAGAATGATCGATGCTACCCTGATACTCCAATGCGCGGACCCCAACGTCAAACCGGCGATCGTCGAGCGCTTCATTGCGAAGGCAGGGTCGGACAATCCGCTCGCGGTGACGGTTCGCTCGGGCGGGCGAGTGGTTCTGGTCCCGCCGGCGAAGACGCCGGACGAGGCCGTTGCGCTCGCACGCCAGTATGTCGGAAGCGCCGCCGTGCGCGCCGGCATCACACAATACCCGGCCGGTCTCGGCATCAGCGACGTCGCCGAGCTCCAGCCCGAACTGTTCGACCCCTGCGCCAACATCAAGATGGGCACGTCCCTGTTCGGTAAGGTCTATCGCATCGTCACCAAATGGTATGGGGCTCCGGTCGACGAAGCCTTCGATGACGCGATCGATGCCTGGAAAAGTGGGTATTTCGAAGGGAAATACGTGTTCGGCGAGCCGGATCCCGGCGACGTGAAACTCGCGACGCCGAAGGGCGATCCGACTGATGGCGACAAGCCCGCACATGGGGGCGAAACCACGAAGGCCGCGGATGGCCCGGCGCGCGGGCCCGATCCGGTCAAGGAACCTGAAGACCCCAACAAGGCCGGCATCCGCATCGACCTGTCGGGGATAGGCGGCGCCAAATGACTGGCTTCTTGCGGGAGACTTCAAGTGTCGTATACGATACCGCACGAATACGGTAGTCGAGGTCGATGAGGACGAAAACGGCGTCCACCCGTTCGAAGTCCGGTTCGACGAGCCTTCCCGCAACGCACGCGCCAGGGTGACGGTGATCCGGCCCGGCGCCGGCGGTCCTCTTCCGCCTGAAACCTGTCGGACAGGCGTCTCGGAATGGCCGATGCACCGGCGCCGGGCATTTGGGCCTATCTCGTCTTCGAGGGGACGAGGCTGATCATCCTGCTTGCCGGAACGAAGACGCGGCAGCGGGCCGACATCGCCCCGGCTCGCGAATTTCGGGTTGATTACAAGCGCCGCAACAAGGCGAAGGAGTGAAAGCAATGGCCCTGTCGCGCAGTTTCAAGGAGACGGTGAAGGTCCGAGCCGAAAGCGATCCGGCGTTTCGGGCGGCCCTTCTCGGCGAGGCTGCCGAGGCTTTCGCGGCCGGCGACGCCGAAACGGGCAAAGCGCTGATGCGGGACTATATCAACGCCACGATCGGATTCGACCAGCTCGGCGAGGCCGTGTCGATCGACCCCAAGAATCTGATGCGCATGTTCGGACCACGCGGCAATCCCCGCCTTGCCAATCTGTCGGCCGTTCTGCGCGAACTCAATCGGCGTGAAGCCGTACATTTGAAAGTCGAACCGGAACGGCTGGCGAGCTGACCGCATCATGGAAGAACAGATCACCCTCGTACGCGCAGAAATCGCCAGGTTCCACGTCAGGGGATGAGAGGAGCGAGCTGCATGACCGAAGTTGCCGCGCTAACGCTCGATACCGATTGCGCGATCGTCGGCGCTGGACCGGCCGGCCTGATGTTGGGCCTTCTGCTTGCGCGTGCCGGCGTCCGTGTAACCGTGTTGGAAAGGCATCCCGATTTCCTGCGCGATTTCCGCGGCGACACCATCCATCCCTCGACGCTCGAGGTCGTGCACGAGCTGGGGCTGCTCGACGACCTTCTGAAACTGCCGCACACGCAGGCGCCGCGGCTGCACGCCGAGATCGGCGGAGCCGACGTCACGATCGCCGACTTCTCGCGGCTGCCGACGAAATGCAAGTTCATCGCCTTCATGCCGCAATGGGATTTTCTCGACTTCCTGGCGCGAGAGGCGGCCAGGTTTCCGAACTTCCAGCTCGTGACGGAAGCGCGGGTCGATCAGCTCACAGAGAATACCGGGACTGTTGCCGAACTGCGCGCCACGACGCCCGATGGGCCGTTGCTGGTCTCTGCGCGCCTTGTCGTTGGCGCTGATGGGCGCAATTCCACCGTTCGCGAGAAGGCGGGATTGGACGTCGAGGGATTCGGCAGCCCAAGCGACGTGCTCTGGATGAAGCTCTCGCACCAGCCGGAAGATCCGCCTTACACGATGGGGCATGGCGGACCTCGGCAGGGCTTCGTCATGGTCGACCGGGGCGCCTACTGGCAATGCGGTTATGTGGTTCGCAAGGGCACATTCGCCGACGTGAAGGAGAAAGGCCTCGACGCGTTCAGGGCGTCGGTCGCGGCCGTGTCGCCGCTGCCGCCGGACCGGATGGCGGAGATATTGTCGTGGGATGACGTCCATCTCCTGAGCATCCGCATCGACCGGCTCAAATGCTGGTGGAAGCCCGGCGTGATCTGCATCGGCGATGCCGCGCACGCCATGTCGCCGATCGGTGGCGTCGGAGTCAATCTGGCGATTCAGGATGCGGTCGCCGCGGCCAATATTCTCGCCGTTCCCCTCGCAAAGGGTTCCTTGCTCGACCCGCACCTTGCCGCCATCGAAAGACGCAGGACGTTTCCGACGAAGGCGACGCAGAAGATCCAGCTCATGATGCGGCGGGACCGGCGAAACCGCGATGCACGGCCGGAGAATCGGACCGGGCCGCCGGCCTTCATGCGTACAATCGCCCGCTGGCCGGCTCTGTCTCATCTGGCTGGCCGCCTGATCGGGCTCGGTTTCCGGCCGGAGCATCTCAGCCTTCCCTTGAGGCGCGCTATGGCACGGCAGCAGACCGGCCCGGGCGATGAAGCCCGATAGCACCGGGCATATCGCAACGAGCAATGTCTCGTCGCCGGCGCTCGCGATAACCTCAAATGGCAGGCACCCAACGTCCGAAGGCTAAGTCGCGCCACAACGGATATGTTGGTTCGCTACGCGCCGATCCGAAAAACAGCGAACTTACCGTCTGGCTTAAAGAGCCGCTTCTATCTATAAGAATCGACAGGGCAGTACGCGCTGCCCGGAGGTGTGGAAACCTCTGTCTAGCGGTTGGTGCCGGCCGTGACGGCACCGGAATCCTCTGACCAGTTGGCCGGGGGCCTGTGACGTATGTCCAGGTGCCTCGGTGCTAAAGGTCATAGGACTGTCTAGACACAGTTTCCAACCCCCGGCTTGGGTTCAAAGGATTATCGTCGGCGGGGGCGCACCGTCGACCAATTCAGTTGTGGTCGGCTATGGCGAGCTCGAAATGGGACGATGACAATCCAAGCGCCGGACTCGAGGAGGGTTTTGCGCAGGCATTCGAGGATTTGGGCGACGGCGAGCTCGAGCAGGTGACGATCGAGGCGATCCGGGAGTACCGTCGGCAGCTCGCCATCGCCGAGTTGGCCGATCGGGAATGGTTCCGGGCGCAGGAGCTTCCGGATTTGTCTGAGGCACGTCGCGAGGAGCTTCGTCTCGCGCAAATGCGAACGCAGACTGCCCATCAGGCCTATCGGCTTGTGGTCAGCCATCTGATCGACCGGCTGGGCTTCATTCCGAAAGTGCCCGCCGACGAGAAGCCGAACTAGATCAGCTTGCGCTCCATGGCGATGCGGACGGCCTGCTGGAGAGACCGGGCATCGAGCTTGTCGCGGGCGTTGTTGAGATAGAACTGCACCGTCCTTGGCCTGATATCGAGCAGGTCGGCAATGTCCTTCATCGACTTTCCCCGCGACGACCAGCTCAGGCAGGTCGCTTCCTGCGTCGACAATGCGACCTCCGACATCGTCAGCGACGCCGTATCGACCAGCCTGAGATGGACATGAATGAAGGCGACGGCGAGGGCGGCCCGCATCGGGTCGCGCAGCGTCGGCAACTCGACCTTGCGGCGATCGGTGGCGAAGGTGAGCATGGCGGTGCGGCCGAAGGTTGTGCTGATCGGGATCGACAGGCCCGAGCGTATCCCGAAGTCCACGGCATCCGCATAGAATTTTCTGATCGCGCGTGTCCCTTGGCGCGCGGCCCGGTCCTCGGCCGACCAGGTGAACATCTGGAATTTGCGCTTGGCCGTCGTGACGACCGGATCGATCGCGACGTAGTGGTTGTCGAAATACTCCTGCTGCCAACCGGCCGGATAGTCGGTGAGGGCAGCCGTCTCGGTCGCATGCACCTGAAGATAGGCATAGCGCTCGAAGCCGCATGACAGCGTGAAATTGCGGATCGCATTCCTGATCGAACGTTCGTCGGTAGCGACACCGACCGCATCGATCAGGTTCTGAAAATGCCTGTCCATCCTTGGGCCCCCGTCAAATTTGTATCGCCGCTCCCCACCAGCGCGTTTATCTGCTCCCTTCAGGGTCGTGAGCGACGTGGTTGTGATCCGCTTCCTCTCGATGAAGTCCTTCTCATACCGTCGGTTCTTTGCAGTCCGTCCGAGACCCTGCGACCGCCGCGTTCGAGCATCGGTCAGAGGAGCCTTGGCGGAATGCTCTTGAACGTTTCCCGCACATCACTGGCAGGAGAGCACGGCCTTGGGCGTGCAATTGCATTGATAAGTCGTGCTGGAGCAGATCTTCGTATCCAGGCTGAAATCAGCGCAGTTGCATTCGACGCGATATTTTGACGACACGAACGTCGAGTACATCGAGTAACCGTCGCCACTGTTGGCGATTTTAGAACCGGTCTGGAACGATGACGACGACGCATTGTCCGATGTCGAACTGGCGGACGACGAAGAATCGGCGGCCAATACCGGCAACGAGAACAAGCATGCGGCCAAACAGGCGATCTGCACCAATCGATGCATCTGGAATGTCCTCCTTTTGGTTGCATCTCGATGCGACAGAGATGCGATTTTAGTTGTCTATGGCGCCTTTACCTTTGCGAGGCCGAGTAGGGGTGGTGTCGATCCAGCGTTATGAGGAAAGCGCCGCCCAGTGCGCGGTTAGAAAATCGCGCAACGATTGCGGCTCCCTGCCGGTCAGACGCTTCACCGCGTCGCTCGCGATATCGGCCTTTCCGGCGCGTGTGTTGGCGTCGAAGGCGACGAGAAGGCCGACATAGGGAGCCGGAACACCTGCCTTCGCCATCCCTTCGGCCAGTTGCTCGTCCGAGACCTCCACCACCTCGATCGGCTTGCCTGCGACCTCGCTTGCGATCGCGGCGATCTCGACCGTCATCAGGGCCGTGGGGCCGGTGATGTCATAGCGGGCGCTGTCGGCCGTATCGGAGCAAAGCGCGGCCGCAGCGGCCTGCGCGGCGTCCTCGCGCGCGACATGCGCGACGCGCCCGTCGCCGGTGGCGGTGAACCATTTGCCCGAGGCCAGCGACTGCGGCAGCGAGCCGATAAGGTTTTCCTGATACCAGCCGTTGCGCAGGATGGTGAAGGCGACCCCGCTCTTCTCGATCGCCTGTTCGGTCTCGTAATGGTCCGGCGCGAAGGGAATGAGGGAACCGGGTTCCGGATTGGGCATGGACGTATAGACGATATGCTTGACGCCGGTCCTCGCCGCCGCGTCGACCGCCGCCCTGTGCTGGCGCAGGCGCTGACCGGGAACGCCGAGCGCGTCGGTGGAGACGATGAGCAGGCGATCGACACCTGCGAAGGCGGCATCGAGCGTAGCGGGATCATCGAAGTCGACTTTGAGCGTTTCGGCCCCGCCAGCGCGTAGATCCTCGAGCTTTCCGGGATCGCGGCTTGCTGCGACGACATTCGTCGCACCGGCCTCGAGCAGCAGCAATTCGACGACACGGCGACCAAGATGACCGCCCGCTCCGGTGACGAGAAGACGGGCTTGAGTTGTATTCGGCATCATTTTTTCCTCTTCCGGTCTCTTCCTGAATAGGGATCGACGACGCCGCGGCGTCGCCTAAGCAAAGGCAGCCAGTTCGCTTCGACGCCCCGAGAACTCGCGATGCCGGGCATGCGCCTGTCCTCTGCCGTGGTTCGGATGTCGGGAAACGCGCTGTTGACGGTCATGCGGATTCCTCTTGAAGCGCGGCAGCGTCGGATTTGGGAAATCCGGTGAATGCCACAAGGCAGGCGGCAAGGCCGCAGAGCGCGATGATCGCCGTCATGGGGATGGCGGTGCCGTTGGCGGTCAGGCCGACGACCAGGGAGGCGATGGTGCCCGCGCCGAACTGGAAGGCGCCGAGCAATGCGGCCGCCGTGCCGGAAATGGCGCCGTAGGCTTCCATCGCCATCACGCCGCAGAGCGGGGTGACGAAGCTCATGGAGGTGATGACGACGAACAGCAGCACCGCCAGGGATAGCGCGCCTGCGCCGCCGGCCAGTTCAATGCCGGCGAGCAGGAGCGCGGCGGCGGCATAGACCAAGAGCGCCGAACGCACGATCGCCTGTGGACGAAACCGGCCCATCAGCCGTGGTCCGACCTGCGCGCCCGCCATCAGGCCGAGCGCGTTCACCGCGAACACCAGGCTGTAGGCCGTGGGTGTCAGTCCATGGACCGAGATGAAGACGAAGGAGGAGCCGGCGAGATAGGTGAAGAAGCCGGCCTGGGCGAGTGCTGCGGCGGCGACATAGGGGATATAACGCGGGGAGACGGCGAGATGCAGGTAGTTGCGCGCGGCGTCGAGCGGCCGGCTCACCGCCCGCGATTCATTCAGGCGCGTCTCCGGCAGTGCGACGGCCACCAGCACCAGGCAGGCGGCCCCGAACAGCGCCAGTACGACGAACAGGACCGGCCAGGGGGCGACCGCCATGATGGCGGTGCCGATCAGCGGGGCGAGGACCGGCGCCACGCCGAAGACCACCATCATCAGCGCGACGAGCCGTGCGGCGGTGCGGCCTGTATAGAGATCGCGCACGACGGCGAGGCCGATCACCATGCCGATCGAGCCGCCAAGTCCCTGCACGAAGCGCCAGGCGACCAGTGGCCCGGCGCTCGAGGCGCTCGCGCAGCCGAGCGAGGCGAGGACGAAGAGCGCAAGGCCGACATAGATCATCGGTTTGCGGCCGGTGCGATCGGAGATCGGGCCGTAGAAGAGTTGACCCAACATCAAGCCGGCGAAGAAGGCCATCAGGCTGAACTGCACGGCGCCTTCGCTGACATGGAGGTCAGCGGCGATCTTCGGCATGCCGGGCAGGTACATGTCGATCGCCAGCGGTCCGAGCGCGCCGAGGCTGCCGAGGATCGGGGCGATGCGGGTGGAGGAAGGCTGTTGCAGAGGCGACATTGACCTGACCGGGCTTGTTGTTGTTCCCATCCCGCGGCGTAACTTGCGCTGCATGTTCGGAAACGATAGCGTTTATCAATCAGAATACAAAACGGTAACGTTTCGAAATGTCAAGCCCGTCGCGGATGTTGACCGGCGCTGTGCTATGACGAAGCTGGTACGGCCAGCGCGTAAGTGCGTTGCACCAGGAGCGGGGATCAACGAAACTCGTCGCTTCATCTAGAGCGGTATGAAATTAAGCCCGGTCATATCCTGCTTCGATGAAATAGTTTTTACATTCCTTGGTAGTGACCGTGTTGAGGATTTCGACGATGGCGTCGCAGACGGCATCGGCGCTCCTGGCGGCGGCTTTACGCAGGCCATGCTTGAGCTTGGCGAAGAATTTCTCGATGGGGTTCAGGTCGGGGGAATATTTAGGCAGGAAGATCAGCCTTGCACCGGCGCCGCGTATGGCCTGGCGCACGGCCCTGGCCTTGTGGGAACCGAGATTGATGGGGTGGACGCCCCCTCACGGCATCGCTGTGCCAAAGTGGTGTCGTTGATCATCACTTGAACGGAGACGTCCATGTTGAAAGTTAGCACAATCGGGTTGAATCTGGCGAAGAACGTGTTCCAGATGCACGGCGCGGATGGATCGGGAGCCGTGGCCTTCCGCAAGAAACTGCGTCGTGACCAGGTGCTCAAGTTTCTTGCAGCGCAGCCTGCACGGTGGCCATGAAGGCCTGCGCCGGCGGTCATTATTGGGCGCGGGAGATTGCGAAGCTTGGGCACGATGCCCGGCTAATCGCTCCGGGATATGTGAAGCCTTTCGTGAAGTTATGGTCAGGTGAGCATATCTTCACTTGGACTAACCCGCTCCGCGATTGCGGAGCAAGGAGGGTGTTTGCCGCCGGCGTGGTGTTGATCGCGTCGACTGTCGCGCTGGTCATGTGTCCACAACAAGCTCCGACTGCGTCAGCATGGAGTGGCTGCTTGCAGCCCATTCCATCGGACAAAGGATCTTGTCATGACCCACCTTCGCCTGCGCATGAGCGAGGATATGCAGGTGCGCAACTTCGCGCTGAACGCCCAGCTGTCGTATCTGCAACAGGTCTCGCTATTTGCCCGCCACTTCGGCAAGTCTCCGGACTTGCTCGGGCGGGAGGATATTCGGACCTATCAGGTTTTTCTGGCCAACGAGAAGAAGCTGTCGCCTGGCTCGATCCACACCGCCTTGCGGCGCTGCGCTTTCTCTACAAGGTGACGCTCGATCGGGACTGGGCGCCTGAAGAGGTCCTCCCGCTTCCCAAGAAGCCGCAGAGGCTGCCGATCATCCTCAGTCCCGAGGAAGTTCAGCGGTTCCTCGGATGCGTCCTCGACGTCAAACACCACGCCATCCTGACCACTTGCTATGCCGCCGGCTTGCGCATCTCGGAAGCGGTTCGGCTGAAGCCCACGGGCATCGACAGCCAGAGAATGGTCATTCGCGTCGAGCAGGGAAAAGGCCAGAAGGACCGCTACGTGATGCTGTCGCCCAAGCTGCTGGAGATCCTGCGCAACTATTGGAAGGCGCGCCGGCCAAAGGCGTGGCTCTTCCCCGGCGATCGTGCCGACCAGCCGATCACCAGGGATGCCGTGGGACACGCCTGCGCGAAAGCGCGCGACCGCTCCGGCCAAGGTGCCGATCCCGAAGAGAAGCAAGGCCCCGCGAAAGACGTTGATGCCAGCAAATGTGGAAGAGACCGAATGTGCTTGACCTCAACTCGCCGAACAGAGAAGCCTGCTAGTAATTATTCACGAAATGGGCGGTAGATCTTGAGATCTGGGATCAACTGGTGCCGGCGCTTGAGGGACGCTTTCGGGTCGTCCGATATGACCAGCACAACGCTGGTTCGTCGGAAAAGACAGGTAGGATGACCAACGTAACCGCTACAGCCGACCTCCATGCTCTACTCGCGGAATTGCGGATCGATGGTTGGGCTGACATCTTCGGCGCTGCGATCGGTGCTGCTGACTTACGTCCCATGGCGACCGGGTCAGACGGCTCGTCATGGGATCGCCCGCGACCGGATTGTCGGCCGACCGGCTGCCTGCTTTTCGTGAGTCGGTCGATCTGGTTATGCGTGGACTTTTCCGCGTCGGTGGACTTCGAAAGAGCACGCTGACCCTGACCTGGATTGCTTTGGTTTGCAAAAGTCCTGTGCGGGAAGGTCATCTGGTGCTCAACCCCCTGAGGGATAGACTTGGCGCACAATACTGCGGCTGCGTAGGCTTCTGGGCTATAGGCCAAGTGGAAACAAATTTCGATCGGGACTGGAATGGACGAAAGAATCGATCGCAGGCGCATCCGAAAGTTTGTTATCGTCGAGCAGCTTTCTCCGGCATTTGGCGGGAGATCGTTCGGCAACGTTGGACAATATGAAAGTCTTAAAGGTTACGTTGTCGGCGAGGTGGATCCCCACCATCCTTTGAATGCCGGAATTGCGCTGCTGGACAAGGCTGAACGCAATGCGAGGGGCCTTGTCGAATACAAGGCCGACGTCACCATTCTGCAGCCGGTTGACAAGACCCGTCGAAACAACTGGCTCTTTTATGAAGTTCTCAATCGCGGCGACAAGCGAGCGCTTGAACGGCTTAACGGCTCCGCCGGAAGTCGGAACTTCGAGGACCTGGAGGATGCCGGCAACGGCCATCTGATGCGCCAGGGCTACACACTTGCCTGGGCCGGTTGGCAATCCGAATTGGGGCCGGTGACCGGGCTCATGACCGCACGCTTCCCAGTCGCGCGCGAGGGCGGCCGGCCAATGACGGGTCTGTCGGTCGAGGAGTTCATCAATGAGGATGACGGAACTTGCTTCATCGGCCAGATTACTTATCCCCCGGCCGATGCACGCGGGGTCGCTACCTTGACGGTCCGGCAACGGCAGGCCGATCCGCGCGTGGCGCTTCCGGCCACCCATGTCCGGTTTCTGGATGACCGACGAGTGGAGATCATGCGTGGCCCCGCCGAATTGTTCGACAAAGGTGCCATCTACGAGCTCCAGTACGAGGCGAAGGACCCCATTGTCTGTGGGCTGGCCTTCGCCGCAACCCGTGATATTGGATCCTGGCTGCGTTACGGGGAGCCTGGTGGCATACACAGTCCGCTAAGATCCGATGACGCAGTACTACCTGCGCATGCAATGATCTTCGGTGTTTCCCAAAGCGGGCGATTCGTGAGGGACTTTCTATATCTCGGCCTCAACGAGGATCTTGCCGGCCGAAAAGCTTTCGACGGCGCAATGCCGGCCGTGTGTGGTTCACGCAAGACCTTCATCAATTTTCCGTTCGGCCAACCGGGCAGGTTCCAGCGCCAGCACGAGGACCATTGCTTCCCGGGAGATCAGTTCCCCTTCACCTATGTCAAAATACACGACCCGATCAGCGGCAAAACCGATGGGATATTGGAGCGAGCGCTGGCGAGCGGCACGTGCCCGAAGGTGATGCATCTCGACACCGATTCCGATCTCTGGGCGGCACGCTTTTCGCTGCTTGTAACAGATTGCGAGGGCAATGACATAATGCTTCCCCCCTATGTGCGTGTGTATCTTGGCAGCGGTTTGCGACACAGTGTCCACAACAGTCCGGAAGAAAAACGCCGCGCGAAAAGCACGATCAACGAATTGGACTATGGTTGGCTCGGTCGCGCGCTTGTTGAGGCAATGCGACGGTGGGTCGAGGAGGGTATCGAGCCGCCCGCAAGTCAATATCCCACTGTCGCATCCGGGACTCTGGTTTCGTTGAAAGGCGAGCGAGAGCTTTCCGCATGTTCCGGGCTTTGAATTCCCCACGGTCCTGAATGATCTTCGGCTCAAGGATGAGTCGAAAACGCCGCCTGTCGAAGGGGCTGCTTATCCGGTGCTGGTCTGCACCACCGACCACTGCGGGAACCTTAATGCCGGCATTCGCCATCCGCTTCTGGAGGTGCCGATCGGGACGTTTACAGGCTGGAATATCCGGCGTCGCGGCTATGGTGAACCGGAACTGGCCAGTGCAATCGGGTCGATGCTGATGCTGGCGACGACCGCGGGTGAGCGCGTGTCATCGGGTGATGAGCGACCTTCTTTCGAAGAGCTTCACGGCACTCACGACGAGTTTGTCGCAAAAGTGGAAGTAATCTGCGGCAAGCGCGTGGCCGAACGCCTATTCCTGGAGGAAGATGCCGATCAGTTCATCAAAGGGGCGAGAGCTGGGCAGGATCTTCCGCAGGCAACCCTCTAACGACATTGCGCTGTTAACAGTCAACCGGCGACACAGGTGCCGCTATGCTTAGCATCAACCATGCCCCGGCGTTCTTCAGCGATCTCCTTGAATCCCTGACAACACGTGGACGGTCGCTTCTGCGCCGGGATAGCGCCAGGCCGCCGCTTGCCCAAGCCGATCTAACCGCGCTCGGCGAATTGCTTATTTCCCGACGCGGTGAAGCCTCTGCCGTAGCGCTGGCGGAAACACTGTTAGCAAGTTATGCCGCGGCCGAAGCTTCGGAGCGGCTCTTGTTCCTAAAGGCACTTGCTGAACGCTTTGGGCCAAGACGTGAGGCAATTGAGGCGGCGATAGAAGCGGTTCGCAGCCAAGACGGCACCGCTGCCATGGATGCGCTTCATGCCGCATCCGAACCCCGGCGCCAAGAGTTATTCCGGCGTCTCAATCTTGCGGTAGGGGGAACAGCTTCTCTCGTGCGGATGCGCGAGGAGTTGCTCGACCAATTGACGCAACATGAGGACTTGCGTGTCGTCGACGCCGACTTCAGCCATCTGTTCACATCGTGGTTCAACCGGGGCTTCCTGATCCTTAAGCCGATCGACTGGACAACGCCTGCGAACATACTTGAAAAGATCATCCGCTATGAGGCCGTGCATGCAATCCGGGATTGGGATGACTTGCGTAGCCGTGTCGCGCCGGATGATCGCCGTTGCTACGGCTTCTTCCATCCGCAGCTGGTCGACGAGCCATTGATATTTGTGGAGATCGCATTGACGCGAGACCCCCGGTGCGATCTCGCCTTGCTCGATGCGGCCCGCGTACCCATAGCCGCGTCGGAGGCAACCACTGCTGTCTTCTATTCGATTTCAAATACGCAGAAAGGCCTTGCCGGAGTGTCCTTCGGCAATTTTCTCATCAAGCAGGTGGTGGACGATCTCACGAGAGAGCTGCCCAATTTGAAGTTATTCGTCACGCTGTCGCCAGTGCCAGCTTTCGCAGCTTGGCTAAGACGAGAGCGTGCGGCTGAGACGTCTCAGTACGTCGGCGGCGCGGAACGAGTAGCACTCGAGGTGGTCGATGATCCGGATTGGCCGCTCGAGCCGAGCAAGTCGGACCCTATCAAGCCGGTCATTCTCGGCCTCGCAGCACACTATTTCCTGAAGGCACGAACAGAGAGCGGCCGACTCATCGACCCTGTCGCTCGGTTCCATCTTGGCAATGGCGCCCGATTGGAACGTCTGAATTTCTTAGGTGACGTGTCTGCTAAGGCCATCGCTCAGTCGCACGGCTTGATGGTGAACTATCTGTATGTGCCTGAAGAGATCGAAACCAACCACGAAGCCCTTGCAGAGCGCGGCATCGTGGCCGCCTCTGCAGAGGTCAAGCGGCTGCTCGCGCCTCTTCAATTCTCAGAGCAAGCGGGACGATGACACGATGAACCTTGTCGAGCGATTGGCAAAAACCATTTCAGATGGTCAAAGGATCGCCATTACGGACTCAGGCGGGCAGCGGATAACCTATTCCGAATTGATGACGCATTCGGGGAGGTTGGCCCAAGCCCTCGTTTTGTTGGGAGTGACGCCGGGCGACCGCGTCGCTGTACAGGTTGAGAAATCGCCTCTGGCGGTTGCCCTTTACCTCGCAACCTTGAGGGCCGGCGCCGCGTTCCTTCCGCTCAATACCGCGTACACCTCGACGGAGATCCAATATTTCCTGTCGGACGCGGCACCGGCGGTTTTTGTCTGTGATCCGGCTCGAGAAACGGAGTTGGGGCCGATAGCCGTCAACGCCGGTGCGGTGACCGCCACGCTACATCGAAGCGGCATTGGCTCATTGACCGAAGTTAGTGCGAGCCTCCCAGCGGAGTTCGCGACCGTTGCGCGCGGCGGCAATGACCTTGCAGCGATACTCTACACGTCAGGTACAACAGGCCGATCAAAAGGCGCGGTGCTGACCCACGATAATATCGCGTCGAATGCGGAAACATTGTGCGAGACATGGCGGTTCACCAACGCAGACGTGCTCATTCACGCCTTGCCGATTTTTCACACTCATGGACTGTTCGTGGCCTGCAACGTTACCTTGTTCTCCGGCGCCTCGATGATCTTTCTCCCGAAATTCGATTCCGATGGAGTCTTTCGAGTT
>Ga0164243_10000441_pt1 | contig 78589 bp, 67 predicted proteins | sample OricompcompostOP_FD_108781 | JGI IMG/M metagenome (GOLD analysis project Ga0164243, IMG submission 108781) | Organic Plus compost microbial communities from Emeryville, California, USA - Original compost - Organic plus compost (OP) | ecosystem: Engineered > Solid waste > Mixed feedstock >... | reverse complement strand
CGATCCGGACGAGCCGCGGTTGACCGCCCTTGAGCTGAGGGACGGGGCCTATGTCGAGGTCGCTGACGTGGCCGGTGAGAAGGGCTGGACGGCGAACCTGCCGTACGAGGTGACGATCATCCCTGCCAGGCTCGCCGACTGACTCAGGACGCCAGCGGCCCGCATCCATAGGGTGCGGGCCGCTGGCGTCTCGAGACCAACGTGATCGACGAGCGATGTCAGTGCAGGTCGTACCGGTCGTTCTCCATCACCTTCACCCACGCGGCGACGAACTCGTTCACGAACCGCTCATCGGCATCGTCAGAGGCGTACACCTCAGCCAGGGCGCGAAGTTCGGCGTTCGAGCCGAACACCAGATCGACCCGGCTCGCTGTTCCGTACGCCTGTCCGGAGGCATCCCGCAGCTCGAAGGTCTGCGCGTCGGCGTCGGTGGGCGACCACGTCTGACCGGGCTCGAGCAGCTTGACCAGACCGCGGTTCGACAGCACACCCGGCTGGTCGGTCAGGACGCCGAGGTCCGAGCCGTCCCAGTTCGCACCGATGGCCCGCAGACCAGCGACCAGCACGGTCATCTCGGGAGCAGTCAGGTTCAACAGGCTCGCCTTGTCCACCAGCAGGTGTTCGGCCGGAATCTGCTGCCCGGCGGCCAGATAGTTGCGGAAGCCGTCAGCCTTCGGCTCGAGGACCGAGAACGATTCGACATCGGTCTGCTCCTGTGTGGCGTCGGTGCGTCCCGGGTGGAACGGCACCTCGACGGCATGTCCGGCCTGGGTGGCGGCCTGCTCGACACCGACGCCGCCGGCCAGAACGATCAGGTCGGCCAACGAGATCTTGTGCTCCGAGGAGGCGTTGTGCGCCTCGGCGATCCCTTCCAGGACAGGAAGGACACGGTTCAGCTCGGCCGGGTTGTTCACGGCCCAGCTGCGCTGTGGTTCGAGACGGATGCGAGCGCCGTTGGCTCCGCCACGCTTGTCGCTCCCGCGGTAGGAGGACGCGGCGGCCCACGCCGTACGGACCAGTTCAGCGGTCGACAGACCCGAGGTCGCGATCGCCGACTTGAGCGAGGCGATCTCGGCCTCGGTCACCGGCTCGCCCTCGGCGTCAGGGACCGGATCCTGCCAGATCAACGCCTCGGCAGGGACTTCCGGCCCGAGATAGCGCGAACGTGGTCCCATGTCACGGTGGGTCAGCTTGAACCAGGCGCGCGCGAACGCATCAGCGAAGGCCTCCGGGTCGTCCAGGAAACGACGCGAGATCTTGCCGTACACCGGATCGAACCGCAGCGCCAGGTCGCTGGTGAGCATCCTCGGCTCGCGGCGGCCATCACCGTGGGCCTCCGGCACCATGTCGGAACCGCCACCGTTGACCGGGCGCCACTGCTTGGCGCCGGCCGGCGACTCGGTGAGCTCCCACTCATAGCCGTACAGGATGTGGAAGAACTCGTTGTCCCAGCGGGTCGGGTGGTAGGTCCAGGTGACCTCCAGCCCGGAGCCGATCGCGTCGATTCCCTTGCCTGACTGGTAGGAGCTGATCCACCCGAGCCCTTGGTGCTGCAGCGGAGCCGCCTCCGGCTCGGGGCCGACATGGCCCTCGACCGGCCCCGCCCCATGGGTCTTGCCAAAGGTGTGCCCTCCGGCGATCAAGGCGACCGTCTCCTCATCGTCCATGGCCATTCGGCGGAAGGTCTCGCGGATGTCGACCGCGGACCGGAGCGGATCGGGATCACCGTTCGGGCCTTCCGGATTCACGTAGATCAGGCCCATCTGCACGGCGGCCAACGGGTTGTCGAGGTCACGCTCCCCGGTGTAGCGCTCGTCGCCCAGCCAGGTGGTCTCCGGCCCCCAATTGACCTCTTCGGCCTCCCAGACGTCAGGGCGGCCACCGCCGAAACCGAACGTCTTGAAGCCCATGGTCTCCAGAGCGACGTTGCCGGCAAGTACCAGCAGGTCGGCCCAGGAGAGGTTCTGTCCGTACTTCTTCTTCACCGGCCACAGCAGGCGGCGGGCCCGGTCCAACAGCACGTTGTCCGGCCAACTGTTCAACGGGGCAAAGCGTTGTTGTCCGGTACCGGCGCCACCGCGGCCATCGTCGATCCGGTAGGTGCCGGCCGCGTGCCAGGCCATGCGCACCATCAACGGACCGTAGTGGCCGAAGTCGGCCGGCCACCAGTCCTGCGAGGTCGTCAATGTTGTCGCGATCTGCTGCTTGACCTCGGCCAGGTCGAGCGACTCGAAGGCGGCCTTGTAGTCGAAGCCGGCACCGTTCGGGTCGCCCTCCAACGGATTGCGGGCCAGCACGCGGAGGTTGAGCCGGTGCGGCCACCATGCCTGGTTGTCGTACGGCTGCTGGGGCGCTGCGCCGTGCGCGACCGGGCACCCGTTGGTGGCTGCTGACTCGGGCGGGAGTTCGGTTGCAGGGGTGTCGGCGTCGTTGACATCGGCGAGAACAGCGTCGTCGCGTTCCGGCATGGTGTTTCCTCTCAATCGGTGCTGGGTCGTACGGGCATCACGTACTGGACGAATCGGGGGGTGCTGAGCTTGCAGCACAGGAAGGGCAGAGGCCCCAGTAGATGACTTCGGCCTCGTCGACGTGGAAGCCGTGGTCGTCATCCGGGTCGAGGCAGGGGACCTCGCCGCGGGCACAGTCGACGTCAACGATGGCGTTGCACTGGCGGCACACCAGGTGGTGGTGGTTGTCGCCGACGCGGGCCTCGTAGCGGGCGAGCGTGCCCGCCGGTTGGATCCGCCGCACCAACCCGACCTCGTGCAAGGTCCGCAGCGAGTCGTACACCGTCTGGTGCGAGACATCGGGGACGGTCTCGCGGACCGCGGCAATGATCGACTCGGTGTCGGCATGCGGGTGCTGGTGCACGGCGGCCAGAACGGCCAACCGCGGCCTGGTCACGCGCAGCGACGCAGCACGGAGCTCCTGCTCGTGGTCCCGGGTCGTCTGCACGTTCCCAGTGTGGCCCAGAACACGCGCGTAAACAAGAACGATTCCAGAAAAGGGCGAGGAGGTGTCACCAGCCGCCTCCGCCGCCACCACCGACACCGCCCCCACCGGAGAAGCCCGAGCTTCCGCTCGAACTGGAGGTGGCGGCCGTCATCGACGAGGTGGCCGCGTGGCTGAGGCCTTGGATGCCATCGAGTAGTCCGCTGCCGTTCTGACGCCACATCTGCGGTGTCAGACCCGGGTACCAGACAGGTGCACTCAGCACCGTCCCCTTCGCGGCAAGCGCGGCGAAGATCGAACTCCAGTGCTCCGTGAGCCCCCACAGGACCGTCCACGGCAGGTAGAGCGAGAAGAGGTCGACGCCCGGAGGGAGCGCCAGGGTGTCGGCATCGGAAGTCGACAGGTACTGCCGGAACCCTTCCGCCTGGGCCTGGATCTCGGTGCCAGCAGGGGTGGGTGCGACGGCGACCCCGGACAGGCAGCAGACGACGACACCGACGCCGACCAGGGCGAGTCCGATGAATCCGAGGCCGAGGAACATCGAGAACACCACTGTCGTGGCGATGCCGACCAACCCGATCAGAAGCCCGGCCAGGAGCCAGCGGGTTCGGGTCTTCATCGGGCTGACGGGGAACCAGCCGCGCCGGGCCACCTCGGAGTCCATCTCCTGCCGGCACGCGGCGGCCGCTGCACTGATGTCGCTGTCGGTGTCGCCCAGGTCCACCCGTGGCGTCGCGGAGAAGATCCCGTCGAGCAGAGCGCGCTCGAACGGGAGAAGCCCGTCGTCGGGCGGTGCCGGCTGGGCGCGGACCAGGATCGGGCCGCTGCTCTCGCCCTGTTCAACATGCAGGTGACCCCGTACTGCCAGGTCGAGAAGCGTGGCGGCGACATCGTCGTTGTCCGCCTTCTCGTCGGCCAGGACGCCGACGAGACCCGGCGGCACCCCCTCAGGCGGGGTCTCGCGGACCGCGACGGCAGTGGTGGCCGGTGCGGGTCGTGGCCGGCGGCGGGCGACCAGAGCGGCCACGGCCGAACCGCCGCCGAGCACCGCTGCCGCCAGGCCGAGCGACACCGGATTCACGCCCAGCGTGTTTCCCACGGTGGAGCGGTGAACCAGGATCGGTGCCACGCCGGGAAAACTTCCGGCCGGGACCCCGGTCACCACCTGCAGTCCCTGGCCCGGGGTGAGGTCGAAACTGCCGAAGGTGGCGGTCCGCGCCGACGACGTGGGCGCAGGACTGCAGTCGGTGTCGTACTTCTCGCCGGCGAAGCAGCCCACGCGAACGATGTCGGTGGGCATGGTGACGGTGACCGTCACGTCGTGCAGCGGGACCTCCCACTCCGTGCCGATCGGGTTCCAGCTGAACTCGTCGAGGCCGGCCGATGTCGCGGGATTGATCACCCCAGCGATCCGGTAGCTGACCTGGTAGGTGTGGGTGCCCTCCAGGTCGACGTCCGAGTCGCCGAACTTCACCTGCACCGCCCCGGAGTCCCGATCGATGTCGAGATCGGTCGGCGCGGTGGGGCTGCTGGCGGTGATCTCGGAGATCGGGAGCGAGCGCCAATGATCCGGATCGTCCTGGATTGCCATCCGCTCAGGGAAAGTGAGGTAAGGGCCATGACCGCTGTCGTCGCCGAAGTTGAAGTCGAAGTCGAGCGTGACCATGGCCGAGCCGTCGACACCCACGTCGGCTCTGATTGCCATGTGGGTGATCTGGTCGTCGTCGCTGTCGGCGTGGGCCGGGAGGGCGGGAAGAACCGATGCCATCACGACCATGGCAACTGCCGCCACCCAGAACAGGGGACGCAGCCAGGGGTGCGACGACGTCGTACGGCGAAGAACTGCACCCATGACGATTCAGACTAACCGACCGGGTGTTGCGACAGCGCCCGACGGTCACGATGGGCTGGCCATGACCCAGGGACAAATTCGTTGGCCATCGTTGGGTGCTCCCGATTGACTGTGTCGATGCAACCGGACACCTTTCTCCATGGTCGCCGCACCCGCTGGGCCGACGCGCCGTACGAGCTCCGGTCCTGGGTCGGCGACTGGGTGGGGCCTGAGCGGGAGGTGCGAGACTGCCGCGGTGGCATGGCGACCGGCATTGCTGCTGTGGTTGGTGGTGAGCGTGGCCGGGTCTTCATCAAGGCGGCTGATGTCGGGATCAATCCGACGGCCGGAGCCATGTACCGGCGTGAGGCGGCCATGGCGACGAAACTACCGCGGCATCGGCGGATACCTCCGCTGCTGGCGTCCGCGGAGATCGGTCTCGGCTCAGCAGGGACGTGGCAGGCAGCGTTGTACGAGGCCCGTGAAGGGCGTGCGGTCCGGCACCCGTGGGGTGCCGCCGATCTGGATCGGGTGCTGACCGCCTGGGCCGAGCTGCGGCCTGCGCTCACGGCCATGCCGTGGGAGACCTCGGCACAGGTGTCGGCCACCTTCACCGGATGGCGAGAGATTGCCTGCCTGTACGGGGATCCGTGGCATCGCCTGTCGGTGGAGTGGGCACCGAGGGAGGCCGAGCTCGCCGAGGTGGTCGACGGGGACGGGGCCGCTGTCCTGGGGCACATCGACCTGAGGGCCGACAACATCCTCATCGATGATGTCGGGGAAGTTGCCTTCGTCGACTGGGCACATCCAGGTCTCACTGCTCCCTGGGTGGACGTCGCTCTCCTGCTCGGCGACGTGGTTGCCTCAGGGACTGCAGTGGAGTGCGGCGGCGAGATCGACGTGGTCGAGACCTTCGCCCGGGCCGAGCCGGGCACTGATCCGAGATGGTTCGTGTCGCTGGTTGGTGCGCTCGGTGCCTTCCTCCATGTCCGAGCGCAGCAGCCGGTCGATCCGTTGCTGCCGCACAAGCAGGTGTGGGCACGGGCCGCCTCGCAGAACCTGCTGCGCTTCATCGAGGAGCACAGTCACTGACCCGGTCGCGGGACATCAGGTCGACGCTGTCACCGAGCCTCGGCGATGATGAGACATGCCGATCACCCATCCCTGGCTTGCCGGACCGAAGCCTGACCAGCTGCTGCCTCGCGACCAGCTCGAGGAACGGATCCTGAACCTGCTGGGCTCGCAGAACATGGCGGTGATCGCGACCGTCGACCGACACGGAGCTCCCGCAGCCACCCCCGTTCGCTACGGCAGTCTCGGGATGGAGATCTTCTGGACCAGTTGGAATGCCTCCCCGAAGTCACGCAACCTGCGTCGTGATCCGAGGGTGTCGGCAGCAGTCTTTGCTCCGCTGGCCGGGCCGGCAAGCAGCAGGGGAGCGCAACTCTTCGGCACTGCTCGCACCCTGGAACGCGACGACCCGGATGCCGAGCCCTACTGGGAGGCCTTCGGATGGCAGTCCGACCACGTCGCCTCCGGCCGTTCCCTCGACGAGCTGCCGACCGACCCGTTGACGATCATCACCCCGACCCGAATCGTCTACACCGAACATTGGCTGCGACGTACGGGATTCGCCCCCCGTCAGGTGTGGAGGGGCGGCGAACCGAACTGCGAGGTCCAGCCACCGTCGACGGCGATCGACTGACCGGTCACGTACGAGGCAGCGTCCGAGAGCAGGAACGCTGCCACGGCACCGATCTCAGCCGGGGTGCCCATTCGTCCCTGGGGAGGCCCGGCGTCCAGATCACGTTGCCGGGAGATCGGGTCGGCCGCCTCGGTGATCCAACGATCGATGGCCTCGGTACGGATCCGTCCCGGAGCGATCGCATTGGCACGGATCCCCTGTGGTCCGTACGTCACCGCGACCGAACGTGTCAGAGCGTCAACGCCGCCCTTGGTGACCTCGTACGCGGCATGATCGGTCCAGGACAGCCGGCCATGGATCGAGCTGATGTTGACGATCGCACCACCCGACCCGTGCGCGAGGAATCCTTCCAGGGCGGCACTGCAGCCCCAGATGTAGCCGAGGGCGTTGATGTCGATGACGTCCCGTACGGTCTGTTCGATCTCGGCTTCGCACGCCGGATCGGCCAAGGCATGCAACGGCGTCTGCCGGGTCACGCCCGCGTTGTTGACCCAGCCCTGGAGAGGGCCCAACTCAGCGGCAGCGGCGGCTGCCTCACGATGCACGGCACGGTCCCGGGTGTCTCCGGTGAGAAAGGTGCACCAGGGAACGTCATCGGTGGAATCCGGCGGAACGACGACGTCGACGCCGACGACCTGCCAGCCGTCCGAGGCCAGCGCGGTGGCGATGCCGCGACCGATGCCTTGGCCGCAACCTGTGACGACGACACTGTGGGGCTCATCAGTCATGTGACTGGGCGGTCTCGACACGTCGCTACGCTCCTACTCGATCGACGTCAATCATTGCGGTGACCTGCTCACATCCGTGCTGCACAAGGCGTTCCAGGCTTCCGGCCGCAAGTGGCGTCTGCCAGGCCTGGTAGGCGTTGAGCTCGTAGGCCGACTGCGTCGGGAGGTAGACGAAGCCCGGGCCATTGGTCAGGTTCGCCACGAGAACCGGGGTCTGTCCGGCCTGGGCGCGCACGGCGCGCTGGAAGTCGGAGTACGCCTCGCCCGGGTGCGCCAGAAGGAGAGCCCCGCCGATGCGCCACGCCCACACGGGGTGCCGCACGGTCGGACCTGTCACGTAGCCGTCACGCAGGTTACGGGCCCGCTGCAGGCGCTCGGCGCGGGATCGCGGATCGATGTCGGCCCACTCGGCCTCGAGTTCTTCCAAGCTGGGAAGGGAACGTAGCTCGAGCTCCACGGTGTCGACGGTCGCGGCGAGGGTGCGCGCCTCCGTACCGTCCTCGCGGGGACGCGGTTCCCACATGGCCAGGGGTGCACCGGATTCGACGACACCGGTGAGGCTCAGCTCGGTGCCGACCGGAGGCAGCGCTGCCAGGGCTGCCAGGACGGCATGGCCCAACCCGGTGCCGTGCCGATCCGCCACGGAATGGTCGCCGGTGTACTGCTGGCGCGGTGCCAGTTCTCCCGAAGCACCCTGCAAGAAGGCGACCGGCGCCCCTGTGGCCTCCGTGACCACCTGACGCATCGCCGCGACGTAGTCGGGCGACACCTCTGAGCTCTGCCACGCCATCGTGGTCGGATGGCACGCATAGTTGACGATCGTCGCGAGGGTGTGCTCAGCGGTGCCGTCCGTCACGGCACTGATCCGGCCGATCGTGACCAGATCATCCGCGCCGCCGGCATCACTGTCCACCAGGGGATTGTGGCCGACGACCGGTCGTCCGCCGCCGCACCCGTCGTCCAGCAGCAGCTCCCGGTTCGCGGCCAGGGAGCATCGCCCCGTGGTCCACTCGACCAGTGCCGGCGCCAGGCTGGCGATGGCCTCCTGTCCCGCATCGGCTGCCGCCTCCGCCAGTGACCTCAGGTACGGGGTGATCAGCTCGCCTCCGGGGAGATCAGCATCGGCCGAGCACAGCACCGCCCCGGCATGGGTGTGGGAGAGCGAGATCAGCAGGCGCTCCGGCGCGAGGCCGAGCGTGTCCCGTACGTGGTTCCGCAGTCGCTGCTCGTCGTCGACCCGGCGCCACCAGGTGCCGTCGAGGGTGATCATCAGCAGCGGGGCCGTCGGCCCATCCTGGTCGGAGGCGAACGCGATCGCTGTGAGGACGAAGGGCGCATGCGCTCCGGTGGCAGCGTCCCAGTCGGCCGGACCCCAGTTGCGGGCGCGGATCCCGACCGGTGGTGTGATGTCACGGGTCGCCACCCCGACCAGCCCGTCGAAGCCGGGCACCACCCCGCGGGCTCCCACCTGGACCATCGGTCTTCCTTTGCTCGACGTCGTACGACAGAGGTGCTGCCGTCCCGACGGGACTGTACTGCCCGGTGCACTGGCAGGCCGGCGACGGCCCACCATTGACCGGTACAGCAACGCCGCCTACCCTCCCCTCAACGCCGCGACGGACGCGGGTGTTTCGAGACGTGGGGAGCCCTCGTGACCGCAGATGCCACCGCCGCGCACGTCGTCCCACCCCAGCCGAGCGGTACCGGTGCGCCGCGCCGGGCCCTCCTGGGTCTGGCAGGCATCACCGGCCTTGCCGCAGGCGCTGCCGCGCTCGGGACCCGGCCCGCGGCGGCAGCCCCGGACTCCGCGCCCGGCAAGCCGACCGAACCGGTCTACGTTGCCGACAGCGTCGCCGAACTCACGGGGTGGCTGTCCCGGAAGCTGGCCGACGGCACCACGGTCCAGTTGCTCGGACACGCCGAGCCGGGCGACGGCGGGGCCCGGCTGATTCGCTACGACGCCGCCAGCGAGGCCGACGTCAACGGCGGGACGGTGCTGGCGCCGGCCGACCTCGGCAGCACACCGAGAGCCCCGGGGCGGTGGTTGACAGTCCACGACGGCACCGGTGACTTCCGCTGGTTCGGAGTGCTGGGGCCGGAGGCGCCCGCCGACGATGCGCTCGACGCCCTGGTGAACGATCCGGCGATCAGCCGCATCGAGGGACACACCGACCTCAACTTCACCCGGCGTCACCGATTCACCCGGTCCCTTCTGGAGTTCGACTTCGGCGGACACACCATGACGACCGAGGGGATCGAGAAGGCCGGCCGGGACGATCCGTTCGCCGCGGTGATGTTCTTCCGTGGCACTGTCACCGACACCGTCGTCACCAGCACCCTCAGCGCCACGATGCCCGAGCTGCGGGACGACTACGAGGTCGCCTCGGCGGGCTTCGAGGTGGGGCAGTGGTATGCCCTCGAGGTGAACGCACTCGCCGGTCAGTGGGAGCGGGAACTGCAACGTCTGGTCCAGGTCACCCAGGTGATCGACGCCAACCGGATCCGGGTGAACCACAAGCTGGGATGGGAGCTCGAGAGCGGGCGCACCCTCACCTGGACCCTCGTCGAACCCGTTCGTGACGTGCACGTCCGCAACTTGCGGTTCGTCGGCGTCGCCGGTGGCGACCAGTACACCGGGTCCCATCCGATCGCCTACGAGTATGCGTACAACTGTGATGTCGAGCAGGTGCACGGTGAGGCGACCTTCTGGCCGCTGGTGATGCGCCGCTGGTCGACCCAGTTCACGACGCGTTCCTGCAGCCTCGCCAACCCCGCCTCGGTGACCTGGGGCGGAGCCGGGTACCTGACGCAACAGATCTACTGCAACTACGGCCATGTCGTCGACTGCCACACCAGCAATGCCCGCCACCTCAACGACTGGACGGCATCCTCGTACGGACTGGTCGAGAACTGTCACGGCGACGGCGACGACCAAGGCCCGTTCGTGACCCACGGCCAGTACGAGCACGACCTCACCTACGTCGGCAATTCAGGACTGATGACCTTCGCCAACTCGGGCGCCGCCTGGGGTGGCAGCGCCAAGAGGATCACGGTGACCCGGCACGTCTGCTCCTGGTTCGTCGCGCGGGTCAAGGTGACCGATCTGACGTTGAACGATGTCCAGGTGATCCGCAAGGACGGCCTCGCCGGATCCGGCATGCTGTGGATCAACGCGGATGGCGCGCAGCTCCGTGGCTGTCGTGCCGACGACACCCTCGTGATCTCCCAGGCCTCGACCCGCTCTTCGCGCCCCACCGTCATCGAGGACAGCGACTTCGCCACCCTGGCAGGGAGTCCGGTCATCCAAGCGACCGTGACGCGCCCCGTGCACCTGGTGCGGACCACGCTCCGTGGCCTGCAGAAGGTTCAGTTCGCAGGTCACGGACCGGTGGTGCTGGACGAGTGCACCCTGACCGCCGACGAGGGAGCTGGATCGGTGACCGTGGCCGGCGACCTCACCGTTCGCGGCGGAACACTGCGCCACGTCGGCATCATCGCCGCGGCCGAAGATTCCCAGACCGTGCGCCTCGAGGCTGCCGATCTCACCGGAACTCCTGCCGGGAACGCCTTCCTGGGCAGGGAAAACGGCACCGAGCTGGTCAGCTGGCAGCTCACGGGGTGCACCAGCACGGCGCCGGACGAGGTCGCCCACGCCGCCGTGACCGCAGGGGCGAACCGGTGGATCGCCAGCCACTCCACCTTCGAGGGGGGACGGCTGGAACTGGCCCCAGCCGGCTTCGTGACGGCCAGCTCAGCCGTACGACACCTCGGCAATCTCGAGGACGGCGTGGAACGGGTGGCCTTCCCCGACCCCGGCCCGCGGGTCGTGGTGGCGGACAACCTCACGCTCTGACTGCCACAGTCCTCAGTCGTCGTCCTCCGCCTCCCCCTCGGTGTCACGCTGCGTGGGCCCGGCCCGTACGACACCCGGCAGTGCTCCGATCGCCATGGTCAGTTCGGACAACGAGGCACGCCCCCGGAACGTCATCGTGACCTGCACCCGTCGCTGGTCGTCGTCGGTGCGCACCTCGGTCGACCGTACGGTGGCGAGGAACCCCATGTCGGTGGCGGTCTGGAGCACGTCGCGCAGCACCCCCTGGCCGTCGTTGTAGATGATGCGGACCTCACGCCGCGACTCCCGGGTCGGCAGCCGGTCGGCCAGGGCGGTGAGTCCGTACACGGTCGCCAGGTGCAGGGCGGTGGCCCCGATGGCGACCACGGGCAGCCCGGCGCCACAGGCCATGCCGATCGCGGCGGACACCCACACTGTGGCCGCCGTGGTGAGGCCGCGCACCACGTCACGGCGGAAGAAGATGACGCCCGCCCCCAGAAATCCGACGCCCGAGACGACCTGGGCGGCGATCCGTGACGGGTCGAGCCTGACATCCTCGCCCAGCACGTAGCTGAAACCGAAGGCCGAAGTCAGCGTGAACGCTGCAGCACCAACCCCGACCAGCACCTGGGTGCGCAGGCCCGCAGGCTTGTGGTGCAGGTGTCGTTCCAGACCGACGATCGCCGTCAGCACGAACGCCAGCAAGAGCCAGCCCAACTGGACCAGGGCCTCCCACGGCTCGATCAGCATGGTCCTCCCATCGCGATGACATGCCCAAGTTCACCACTCTATGCCGAGCTATCCCGAGCTATCCCTAGGTCCCGGTCAGGTCGCGGTTTCCCAACTGCCACACGATGTCGCGGACGAAGGACCAGGTCAACACGCCCAGCGCGGCCACCAGGATGACGGTGGGAAACGCCGGCTGCGCAGGCGTCAGCGTGAGGAGCAGCGCGGCGACCTGACTCAGCGCCACTGCAGCGGCGATCACCTTCCGCGAGTAGCGGTAGGGCAACGGGCGCCGCAGTGCCGGCACGATCCGCGCCGCGAGCACGTACCCGTAGCGCCAGCCCCCGATCAGCAGCACCCAGCCACCGGCGACACCGCTGGCCACCAGGGCGAGCGACAGCACCATCACCATGGCAGCGTCGACCTCCATGTCGAACCGTGCCCCGTACGCCGTCGCCTGTCCCAACCGTCGGGCCACCGAACCGTCCACGCCGTCGAGGACCTCACAGCACAGACCGACGAGAGCGACCGTTGCCACCCGGGACGGATGTGCACCGGTCGTGAGCATCGCCAGGGTGACCAGGAGCATGACGGCGGTGCCGGCTGCCCGGACCGTCGTGATCCGGTTCGGCCAGGTGCCCCACCACTGCGGGCCGCTGCTTCCCACCAGAGCGAGGCTACCGGGACCGTACGGATGGGAATACCGACGGCTGTGCGGGAATTGTCATTGTCATGGAGATCGAGGTCTGGTCCGATGTGGTGTGTCCGTTCTGCTACCTGGGCAAGCGGCACCTGGCCGCGGCGCTCGCGGAGTTCGAGCACCGTGACGAGGTGACGGTCACCTGGCGCAGCTTCCTGCTGGATCCGACCACCGAGCCGGGCGAGCCGGGCAGTTCGGTCGAGCGCCTCACCAAGAAGTACGGGATGCCGCTCGTTGACGCGCAGGCCAACCAGGAGCGGTTGCGGGCCTCCGGTGCCGAGGTCGGGATCGACTTCCGGTGGGACCTTGAGCGACCCGACAACACCATCGACGCTCATCGGTTCGCCCACCTGGTCCGCGCCACCGTCCCCGACCAGGCCGACGCGGTGACGGAGCGACTGTTCCGGGCCCACTTCACCGAAGGGCTGCTACTGTCCGACCACAACGTGCTCGCCGATCTCGGTGCGGAATTCGGCGTCGACCGTACGGTCGTGCTGGAGACACTGGCCGGTGACGCCTACCGTGACGCCGTCGAGGAGGACCTCGCCCAGGCCCGGGCGTACGGCATCAGCGGCGTCCCCTTCTTCGTGCTGAACGGTGCGTACGGGGTGTCCGGGGCTCAGCCGGTGGCGGTGTTGTCATCGGCGCTGCAGCAGGCCTGGGACGCCGGACATGCGCTGGTCACCGTCACCGGGGCAGGGACCGACGCTGATGGTGCCAGCTGCGAAGGCGATGCCTGCGCCATCTGACTGACGGGGTCGACACAAGCGCCGACCTACTCGATCAGCGTTGGTCGAGTAGCGAGCGAAGCGAGCGTGTCGAGACCGGGATCTCGACACGGTCGACGCAAGCGCCGACCTACTCGATCAACGTGGGTCGAGCGGGTCGAGACCTGGGGTCTTGCGCGCGCCCTCGACAACGCGTAATGTCCCGCGTTTGTGTCTCCCTACCTCCAGCTCATCGCAGCAGAGTTCCGGAGACAGAGTACCTACCGTCTGGCGCTGGCCGCCGGAATCTTCACCAACGGCGTCTTCGGGCTGATCCGGGCCGGGGTGCTGCTGGCCGCCGTTGAGGGGGCGGGCGGCGAGGCGGGCGGCTACGACGCACGGTCTGCTCTGCTGTACGTGCTCTGGGGCCAGGCGATCCTCGGCATGATCCCGATGTGGGGCTGGAACGAGATCGCCGACCGGGTACGGACCGGTGAGATCGCGGTCGACCTGGCTCGTCCGATGGACCTGCAGACCTACTGGTGGTTCCGCGACATCGGCCGTGCCGCGATGCAGTTCCTGGGGCGCGGGTTGCCCATCCTGGTGCTCGGCTCGATCGTGCTGCAGGTCGCACCGCCGACGGACCCGCTGGTCTACCTGGCCGGTGTCATCGGCATGGTGCTCGGCCTGGCCATCAACTACCTGTGCCGGTACGCGATGAACCTCATCTCCTTCTGGACGCTGGAGACCCAGGGCTACCAAATCCTCTACATGGTTGGGGTTTCGCTGCTCTCCGGGTTCTACGTCCCGGTGCACCTGTTCCCCGACTGGTTGTTGGCGATCGCCCAGGCGAGTCCCTTCCCGGCGCTGTACCAGTACCCGATCGACCTGATCTCGGGACGGGTCACCGGCGCCGAGGTGTTCAACGTGCTCGGGATCCAACTGGTCTGGTTGGCGATCCTGCTGGTGCTGACCCGGGTGCTGACGCACTTCGGAGCCCGGAGGCTGGTGATCCAGGGTGGTTGAGGATCGAGTCCTGTCGGTCTGGCCGACCATCATCGCCGCCCGCATCCGCAGCCAGTGGGCCTATCGGGTGAGCTTCCTGCTGAACGCGGTCGGATCCTTCTTCACCGGCCTCCTCGAGTTCGCCGAGATCTTCGTGCTGCTGAGCGCCTCCCCGGTCTACGGCGGGATGACGCTGCCGGAGGTCACCCTCGTGTTTGCCCTTGCCTCCTTGGGATTCGGTTTCGCCGACCTGGTGTTCGGGCAGATGGACTCGTTGCCGAGCTTCATCCGGCAGGGGCAGCTGGAATCGTTCCTCACCAAACCGCTTCCCCTGGTGCCGCAGATGATCACCAGCTCCTTCCAGTTGCGGAGGCTCGCTCGGGTCATCTTCGGCGCGGTGGCCCTGGTCGTGGCCGTGCAGTTCGTCGATGTCGTCTGGGAACCGTGGTCGGTGCTGGTGATGGTCGGCTCGGTGGTGTTCGGTTTTGCGATCTACTCCTCACTCTTCGTGCTGGCCGGTGGTTGCCAGTTCTGGTTGATCAACGGCACCGAGTTCACCAACGCCTTCGTGTACGGAGGCAAGTACGTCGGCCAACTCCCGGGCAGTGTGATGCTGGCGCCGATCCGGGTGTTCTTCACCTTCGTCGTCCCGACCACGGTCACCGCCTACCTCCCGGTGCTGCTGGTGCTGCAGCGGCCGGGCCAGGAGGTGCTGCCCAGCTGGTTGGCCTGGTTCACCCCTGTGTTCGCGATCTGGAGTTGGCTGCTGGCGACGCTGGTGTGGCGTGCCGGCGTCCGCAAGTACACCGGAGCTGGAGGCTGAGATGATCATCGAGACCGATGGGCTCCGACGGGAGTTCGCCGTACGGCGCAAGGTCGGGCGGCTGCGTCGCCGCACCGAGATCGTGGCCGCGGTGGACGGCATCAGCGCCTCCGTCGAGGCCGGTGAGTCGGTCGGCTACATCGGCGCCAACGGGGCCGGCAAGTCGACCACCATCAAGATGCTCACCGGCATCCTGGTGCCAACGTCGGGCACCGTCCGCACCTGTGGCCTGGAGCCGGTACGGCAGCGCAAGGAGCTCGCCCGCCGGATCGGGGTCGTCTTCGGGCAACGCACCCAGCTGTGGTGGGACCTCCCGCTGCGGGAGTCCTTCACCATCCTCGGCGCGATCCACCGACTCGGCCGGGCCGCCGCCCAGGAGCGGATCGACCAGCTGGTGACCGAGCTGGAGCTGGGCGAGTTCCTCGACACCCCGGTGCGTCAGCTGTCCCTCGGCCAGCGGATGCGGGGCGAGGTCGCGGCGGCACTGGTGCACCGGCCACAGTTGCTGATCCTTGACGAGCCGACCATTGGGCTCGACATGATCAGCAAGGAACGGCTCCGGCAGTTCCTGGTCGCCGAACGCGCCGAGCGGGGCACGACGCTGCTGCTGACCACCCACGACATGGGTGACATCGAGCGGCTGTGTGAACGCGTACTGGTGGTCGACCACGGCCGGCTCGTGCACGACGGGCGTCTTGACCAACTCCGCCAGCTCGTCTCCCTGGAGCGCACCCTGGTGATCGACTTCGCCGAACCCCAAGCCCCGTTGGAGATCCCGGGGACCGAGCGGGACAGCTACGAGGTCGACGGCCTGCGCCAGTCCTTCCGATTCCACCCATCGGCCACCACCGCAGCCGCCGTCCTGGCAGCGGCCACCGAGTTGGCGCCGGTCCGGGACCTGACCATGCAGGAACCGGCCATCGAGGACATTGTCCGGACGCTCTACCACGCCAGCTGAGGGTCGTCCTCGGCGAAAATCCTTGGCGTACGGCCGTTCTGGTCGGCATCATGGCTGCCATGGCCACCTTCCTCGACGCCTTCGCGACCGGCTCTGCCGTGTCGTGCGTCGAGTCCTGCGCACTGGTGGCCGCATGGTCGGCCGGCAACCGAACCTGACCCTTCTCCTGCGCAGCAGGACCCGAGGAGAGGGGTCACCCTTCCCCGGGGTACACGTGGAAGGGGTCCTGGACGCTGCCGGTGTGGCAGCCGTTGCCGCGTCACCACCCTCCCGCCGACCACGTCTGTGCAGAAGGAATCCATCATGGCCAAGAGCCAGTTCGTCCGTACCAAGCCGCACCTGAACATCGGCACCCTCGGACACGTCGACCACGGCAAGACCACCCTGACCGCCGCGATCACCAAGGTGCTCGCCGAGGAGTCCCCGGACGTCAACTCGTTCGTGGAGTTCGCCGGGATCGATCGCGCCCCGGAGGAGCAGCAGCGGGGGATCACCATCAACATCTCCCACGTCGAGTACGAGACGGCCAGCCGCCACTACGCCCACGTCGACATGCCCGGGCACGCCGACTACGTGAAGAACATGATCACCGGCGCCGCCCAGGTCGACGCCGCGATCCTGGTCGTCTCCGCCACCGACGGTGCGATGCCGCAAACCCGCGAGCACATCCTGCTCGCCCAGCGGGTCGGCGTGCCGTACCTGGTGGTGGCCGTCAACAAGGCCGACGCTGTCGCCGACCCGGAACTGCTTGAGCTCGTGGAGCTCGAGATCCGTGACCTGCTGGGAGAGTACGGGTTCCCCGGTGACGAGGTGCCGGTCGTTGCCGTCTCGGCGACCGGTGCGCTGGCCGGGGACCCCCAGTGGGTCGAGTCGGTCCGGACGCTGCTGGCGGCCGTCGACGACTACGTGCCCTTGCCCGAGCGTGCCTTCGGGGAGCCGTTCCTGATGCCGATCGAGAACGTGCTCACCATCAGTGGGCGTGGCACGGTCGTCACCGGCGCGGTGGAGCGCGGTGTGCTGTCGGCGGGCGAGGCTGTCGAAGTCGTCGGGCTGGGCCCGACCGTGAACAGTGTCGCGATCGGACTCGAGTCCTTCGGCAGGACGCTGGAGGCGGTGCAGGCCGGTGACAACGCCGCGGTCCTGCTGCGTGGTGTGCGTCGTGAGGAGGTGCGACGTGGCCAGGTGCTGGCGGTGCCGGGTTCGGTCCGGCCCCACACCCGGTTCACCGCGACCCTGCACGCCCTCACCGCTGCCGAAGGTGGGCGGCACACGCCGTTCGGCGCCGACTACCAGCCGCAGTTCTACGTGCGCACGACGGACGTGTCCGGCACCCTGGACCTCGGAGAGCGGGATTTCGTCATGCCGGGTGACTCGGTCGAGGTCACCGTCACGCTGGGCAAGCCGATCGCCCTCGAGCGGGGCCTCGGTTTCGCCGTACGGGAAGGGAATCGGACGGTCGCCGCGGGCGCGGTGACCGATCTGCTCGACTGAGGCTCTGTCGACCCCGCGGATCAAGCGGTGACCTCCACGACCACCGGCGCATGGTCGGAGGCACCGGTGCCGGCGCGTTCGTCGCGATCGATGAACGCGCCGGTCACCCGGGCGGCCAGACTAGGCGAGCCGAGCAGGAAGTCGATGCGCATCCCGCGATTGCGTTCGAAGCGCTTCCGGTAGTAGTCCCAGTAGGTGAAGACGTCCGGCCCGGGTGTGAACGGGCGGGCCAGATCGGCCCAACCGTCGTCGAGGAAGCCCTGGAAGGCGGCCCGCTCGGGCGGAGTGACGTGGGTGTCGCCGACGTAGGCGGCCGGGTCGAAGACGTCCTCGTCGGTCGGCGCGATGTTCCAGTCCCCGACCAGGGCGACGGGGAAATCCAGCCAGCCGGCCGCCGTGTTGCGCAGCCTCGCGAGCCAGTCCAGTTTGTAGTGGTAGTGCGGATCGTCGACCTTGCGGCCGTTCGGCACGTACAGCGACCACACCCGCACCCCGCCACAGGTGGCGCCGAGTGCGCGGGCCTCCACGTCAGCCGGATCGCCCCACGTGGGTTGGTCGGGAAAGCCGGTCTCGATCTGGTCCAGTCCGACTCTGCTGGCGATGGCGACACCGTTCCACTGGTTGGTGCCGGCCACGGCCACCTCGTAGCCGAGACCTTGCAGACCGAGCAGTGGCAGCTGCTCTTCACGGCCCTTGGTCTCCTGCAGGGCGAGCACGTCGATCTGGTGTCGCTGCACGAAGGCCTCGACCCGGTCGATCCGTGAGCGCAGCGAGTTGACGTTCCAGGTGGCGATCCGCACCCGGTGAGCCTACGGCCTCGCCGCCGGTCACACCCGGACGGTCAGCCCACCGGGCTCGAGCGTGGTGGTGAACTCGCGCACCTCGCCGAAGGCATCACCGTCGAGCTCGAACTCCTCGGGGTCCCGCAGTTGCACCCGGAAGCTGCTGCCGCGCAGGTAGCGCAGGGCACGAATGTTCTTCGGCGCACCGTCCGGTCCACCGACGAGTTTGCGCCCGATGTCGCCGCGTCGCATGATCCCGTGCTCCACCAGGATCTTGGCCCAGATCGTGATCCAGCCGAGCAGCCCGTCGGGTCGCAGCGCGACCACGTCCAGCACCCCGTCGTCGACCTCGGCGTCGGGGAGCAGCACGATGTTGGCCGGCAGGGCGCCGCAGTTGCCGACCAGCAAGGTGTGGACCCGGGACACGTGCGGTGACCCGTCATCGACGGTGAGCCGAAGCTTGATGCGACGACCACCCTTCATCGAAGCGCCGAGCGACTTCACGTACGCCAACCAGCCGGCCTTCTTCTTGAGATCCTCGTCCTGGTTGACGATCATCTGGGCGTCGAGGCCGATGCCGGCCATCACCGCGAACACCAGCTCGTCGCGCTCGCCGTCCGGGCGCACGATCGTGGCGATTCCGAGGTCAATGCTGCGGTCCTCCCCGCCGAAGGCGAGATCGATCGAGTGCTCGAGATCGTCGAGCCGATGTTCCAGGTTGCGGGCCAGCAGGTTGCCGGTGCCGCTCGGGACGAGAGCCAGGGCTGCATCGCTGCCGCGCAGGCCTTCGGCCACGGCCCGTACGGTGCCGTCACCTCCGGCGGCGATCACGATGTCGGCGCCCTGGTCGACGGCCTCCTTGGCCATCGAGGTGCCCGGATCCTCGGCGGTCGTCTCGAACCACAGGCTCGGCTCGAAGCCGTACGAGGACTCGGCGGCGGTCACCGCCTCACGCAGCGCCTCGAGATCGACCTTGGTCGGATTGTGGACGACGGCCACCCGCCGTCGAGAGCGTTCCCCGGAGTCACCCATGAGGTGAGTGTGACACCTCGGGCCACTCAATGGCAGCATCAGACCCGTGCCAGCACCCACACCGCAGTTCGCCCACCTCGGCCTCCCGCTCGTCCATGCCGGCAAGGTGCGTGAGCTCTACGACCTCGGCGACAGCTACCTGATGGTGGCGACCGACAACATCTCGGCCTTCGACTTCGTGCTGTCGAGCCTGATCCCCGACAAGGGCGTCATCCTGACCCAGCTGTCGCTGTGGTGGTTCGAGCAGCTGGGGGTGGAGAACCACGTGACCTCCACCGAGGTGCCCGATGCCGTCCGGGGCCGGGCGATCATCTGCGAGAAGCTGGACATGGTGCCGGTGGAGTGCGTCGCCCGTGGCTACCTGACCGGCTCCGGCTGGGTCGAGTACCAGACTGACCGGTCCGTGTGCGGGGTGCCGCTGCCGGAGGGTCTGCACGACGGCTCGCGGCTGGCCGAGCCGATCTTCACCCCGGCCACCAAGGCGGAGTTGGGGGAGCACGACGAGAACGTGGACTTCGCGACAGTGGCCCGTACGGTCGGCGACGACCTGGCAGCCGAATTGCGGGACCGGACCCTGCAGATCTACGGCACCGCCGAGGCGATCGCCCGGGACCGGGGGATCGTGCTGGCCGACACCAAGTTCGAGTTCGGGACGCGGACCGACGGCACCCTGGTGCTGGGCGACGAGGTGCTGACCCCGGACTCGTCCCGCTTCTGGGATGCCGCTGCCTGGGAGGCCGGCAATCTGGAGTCCTTCGACAAGCAGTTCCTGCGCAACTGGCTGCTGCACGACTCCGGTTGGGACCGGGCCTCCGATGCTCCGCCACCGCCGCTGCCGGACGAGATCGTGGCCGCGACACGGGAGCGGTACCTGACGGCGTACGAACGATTGACCGGTGCCGCGCTGGCGCTGTGATCAGTCGCTGTGATCAGGCCAGGGTCATGAGGTGAGAGCACTGCGGGCGGCCAGCACCGCAGCCGGGTCATCGGTGCAGATGGCGTCGGCGCCCATGGCAGTGACCTCCATGGCTCGGCCGGGGTCGTTGACGGTCCAGACCCAGGCCTCCAGCCCGGCATCGTGGATCTGCCCGATGATCTCGGCGCTGATGTTCTCGTGGAAGATCGAGATCCCGATGGCGCCGTTGCCGTTGGCCCAGGTGATCGCGTTCTGGAAGGTCTGCCGGCGGCGCTGCTCCAGCCAGAGTTCGAGCTCGTCCGGGGTGTAGCGCTCCCGGGCCCACTCCAGATGACGCTCGACGTTCTCGGGCGCCCCGACCGTCAGCGGCATCACCTCGGCGTCGGGGAGTGCCGCGCGCAGGTTCTCCAGCGCGTCCCAGTGGGACGAGGTGGCGAACCAGTCCAGATTCGGATGCTGGACGACGAGTGCGACCAGGCTGTCGACCGCCGTGGGGTCCTTGATCTCGACGTTGATCCGCACCTTCTGCTCACACAGGGTGAAGACCTCGGTGAGCGTCGGGACGTACTCCCCGCCTCCCGCGTCGACCTGCCGCAGTTCGGCGGCGGTGAAGTCGGAGGCCGGCCCGGTGGCATTCGTCGTACGGTCGAGGGTCAGGTCGTGCAGGACCATGAGCTGGCCGTCCTTGCTCACGACCACATCGAGTTCGATCCCTTCGGCGCCCAGCTCGAGCGAGCGGGCGAAGGCGGCGAGGGTGTTCTCCGGCTTCTCGATCGAGGCACCGCGGTGGGCGTACACGTGCATGTCAGTTGCTCCGTTCTCAGGCTTCCTGGGCGGCCGACCCGTGGCCGGCAAGCCAACCGACCAGACGATCTGGCCGATCGGTGATGATCCCGTCGACAGTGGCCGCGCTGGCGACCAGCCACTCGGCCGGTTCGTTGAGGGTCCACACCATGGTCTGCAGGCCTTGGCGGTGGATGACGGGGACGGCATCGGGATGCTCGGTGAGCACGGATCCGATCGGGTTGCACCAGCGCGCTCCAACAGCCAGGCAGGCGTCGATGACCGAGTCCGGATCGGATGCGGTGCGCTCCAGTGGCGCAATCTGCGGCCAGGTGGCGGTCAACAGACCGCGGGACAGTTCGGGAGCGACCCGCTGCGCGGTGTGCAGCGAGGCCAGCGAGAAGCTCTGGACGATGACCCGGTCGCCGAGGCCGGCCGTCACGACGGAGGTGAGGACCTCGGCGAGCGCGGTGTCCCGCCACGGTCCGCTCACCTCGAGCAGCAGTCCGGTGGCCGGACACCGCTCGAGCACGGCGAGCACGTCGTCCCAGACCGGGACCGGCGTGCCCGCCCATGCCGGGTCGAACCAGGACCCGACCTCGAGGCCCTGCACAGCCTCGAGGTCGAGTTCCCGCAGCAGCCCGCTGGCTGCCGCCGTCCGGCCGAGCGGATGGTCGTGGAACACCACGCCGACGCCGTCGGTCGTCATCTGCAGGTCGATCTCGAACAGGTCGGCACCGGCCCGGGCGGCCGACACCAGGGCGGCGACCGTGTTCTCTGGGACGACCGAGGAGTTGCCCCGGTGGGCGATGACCAGCGGGCTGGGCATGGTCAGATGTTGCCGAGGTTGGGCTCGACCGACTGCTTGTAGGCGCGGTCGAACTCGGCGGTCAGTTGCGGGAACACGTCCTCGGGGTTCTCGCCCGACAGCATGATCCGTTCCCAGTGCTCGGTGATCAGCAGGTCGCCGCCGGGCAGCAGGGCTCGTGCGTAGTCCTGCACCTTGGTGATGGCCAGCTGGTCGATCGGCAGCTGCCGATCGGGCACCTCGGCGATCCCGGCCTTCATCCTCTCGGTCTCCAGCGCCGCCTTGCGGGTCGGCATGTAACCGGTGGCCAGCGCCCAGCGGGCGGAGTTCTCCGGCCGGGTGAGGAACTCCAGCAACATGCCGGCCGCGAGCTGTCGCTCCGGGGTGGGCGCCGAGACGGTCAGACCGTTGCCGCCCGTCGGGACCCGAGGGGCGTCATCGGCGATGGTGCCACCCGGCATGAACGCCACGCCCAGGCTCGGCAGCTGCTGGCGGTAGGTGACGATGCCACCGGTGGATCCCACAATGGCCCCGTACTGGCCGGCGGTGAACTCATTGGCCCCGTTGGTGGCGATCTTGGCCCACTTGTCGGCGCCGTTCAGCGAGTCGCGGTAGAGGTTGCCGACCTTGATGGCCTCGGGGGTGTCGAGGGTCCACTTCCATTCCTGGGAGTAGTTCGCCCCGAACGACCACAACATGTTCTGTGCCACCCACGCGGTGCCGGACGGTGCCGGCTTGTCCCATCCCAGCGGAGCGCCCTCCTTGGGCAGCACCGTGCGCAGCTGGGGCGCCCACTCGGTGAACTCGGTCCAGGTCTTCGGGCCCCGGTCGGGCAGCCCGGCCTTCTCCCAGACATCCTTGTTGTAGTAGAACATCGGCGTCGATCGGCCGTACGGGACGGCGTAGTGCTGGCCACCGTAGGTGTAGTCGCCGTACAGCGCACCCTGGAAGTCGTTGGTGTCGACGTTCAGGTGCTCGAGCAAGCCGTCGAGGGCGATGATGTTGCCGGTCATCAGGTACTGGAACCAGAAAACGTCCGAGCCCATGGCGACGTCCGGTTGCTCCGAGGTGCCGGCCGAGGCGCGGAAGGCCTGGGCCATGTCCTCGTACGAACCGCCGCCCGAGACGTGCTCGACGGTGATGCCGCTCTCCTTCGAGAACTCCTGTACGAAGGCCTTCTCGACCTCGTTCGCGGTGAACGTGGTCATGAAGATGATCTTGTCGGCCGGCTTGACCTTGGCCCAGTCGGTGGCGGCGGCGGGATCAGCGCCCGTGGGCCCGCCGACCGAAGGGCCGCAGGCCCCCAGCAGGGCTGCGCCGAGGCCGGCGCCGCCCAGGGCCAGCAGGGAACGACGGGAGAGTGCGGTCGACAGGGCGCGACGAGGACGAGACATGGTGGATGCTCCTGGTGTTTCGAGGTCGTGTTTCGAGGTCGTGAATCGGAGTGGGACGTTGCTGGACCGGGGTGGCCGGCGCGCGGCTCAACCGGTGACGGCACCGGCGGTGAGGCCCGCGATCATGCGGCGCTGCAGGAGGAGGAACATCAGCAGCATCGGGATGGTGACGATGGTGGCACCGGCCATCAGGACACCCCAGTTCTGGACTCCTTCGAGGTCCTGGAGATGGGTGAGGCCCACCGGCAACGTCATGTGGTCCGGGGTTCGGGCCACCAGGCTGGGCCACAGGTAGTCGTTCCACTCGGCCACCACGGTGACGATCACCACGGCAGCAATGGTGGGCGATGACATGGGAACGACAAGTTGGAACAGCCGACGGAAATGCCCGGCACCATCGACCTCGGCGGCCTCCAGGATGGAACGCGGCAATTGTTGGAACTGCTGGCGGAACAGAAAGGTGCCGAAGGCGCTCGCCAGTCCGGGAACGATGATTCCCTGATAGGTGTTGGTCCAGTCCAGGCCGGCAATGAGGACGTAGTTCGGAATGATCGTGATCTGTCCCGGGATGAGCAGAGTGAAGAGCACGAGCAGGAACACGAAACGGCGTCCGGGAACCTCGACGAAGACGAGAGCATAGGCGCAGGTGATCCCGAGCAGCACCTTGAGGGTCGTGCCGATTGCGGTCACCAGCAGACTGTTGAGGGCCATGCGGGCCAGTGGGATCGCGTCGAAGACCGCCGCATAGTTCGACCAGTCCAGTTGCGACGGGAACCACACCATCGGGACGGCATTGATCTCGACAACGTTCTTGAAACTTCCCAGGACGGTCCACAACAGCGGCATCGCCATCACGACGACAGCGACCAACAACGTCACGTACAGGCTGACGTCGAGCGCGACGGCTCCGGGGCGCAGCGGTCGGCGCCGCTGACGAGTCACTGGCGACGGCGGCTGGGCCGCCGGGGGAACCGGGGCGGTTTCGACCGGAGCCGGTCGGGTGGCGATGGTGGTCACTGGTAGTGCACCCGCTTCTCGAGGACGGTGATCTGGAATGCCGTGATCGCGAGCAGGATCACGAAGAGAATGGTGGCGACCGCGGATCCGTACCCGCCGCGACCGATCAGGAAGCCTTCGACGTAGACCTGGTACATCAGGGTCTTGGTGGAGCCGAGCGGCCCGCCGTTGGTCATCGACCGGATCAGGTCGAACGACTGCAACGAGCTGAGGGTCAGCGTCACCAGGAGGAACAGCGTGATCGGGCCCAGCAGCGGAACGATGACCCTGCGATAGGTGGACCACCACCCGGCACCGTCCAGGTCTGCCGCCTCCCGGACCTCCTGGGGCACACTCTGCAACCCAGCAAGGTAGATCAGCGCGACGTAGCCGACCGACTTCCACAGGGTCACCAGGATGATCATGATCAGTGCCCACGGCTCCTGCGTGAACCAGGGTGGGGATTGGACTCCGACGGCGCCGAGCAGCTGGGAGAGCAGGCCGATCGACGGGTTGAAGATGTAGAGGAAGGTGAATCCGACCGCGATCCCGGACAGCACGTAGGGCGCGAACGAGATGGTCCGTACGGCTCCGCGTCCGAACAGCTTGCGGTTCAGGGCGAGGGCGAGGGCCAGTCCGAGAATCATGCTCCCCGCGACACTCACGACGGTGTAGACCACCGTGGTCGTGAGGACCTTGGGCGTCTCGGGATTCGTGAACCACTCGACGTAGTTCTGCAGCCCGATGAACTGCGCCCGATGGGAACCGAGCTGCCAGTTCAGCAGTGAGTAGTAGAAGCCCTGGAACATTGGCCGATAGGTGAACACCAACAAAAGGATCACGTTGGGGCCGGCGAACAGACTGAAGATTCCGATGTTTCGCAGGAGTTTTCTGCGTCGTGCTGCGCGGTGCGGGTCGCTCCGGACCTCGGTGCGCGCAGCGGCGAGAGTGCTCATGTCAAGCCTTACGGCGGACGCATCACAGTGACACGTCATTGGTTGGGACGGAATGTGCTGAAGTGTTTCTCGGGGGGCGAGCGAGTTCGACTCTAGCAGCAACAAACCGGCCCGAATGTCACCGGTGACGCAGAGCGGAGATTGTTCACCACCTGTTCAGAAAGGTCATGACAGGTGCCAAAAATCCGTAAGGAGTTCATCCCGCGTTTCCCCGCCTTTGGCGTTTTCGTCCTCGCATGCTGGTGGGTCGTCCAGGTCCGATCGGCAGCGGCGGTCAGTTCGGGTGGGTCACCGACGACGGACGTACAACCACCAGTGGCGGACGATGATCGCCACGGCGACGAGCAGGGCGAGACTGCCGAGTCCGAGGCGCCATGCTGCACCCGCGGCGGTGTGGCCATCGCGACTCGGATCGGCCGGGTCGTACTGCACGACGACCTGGTCGCCGACCGAGACACCGCACCCCACCGACGCGTGGTAGGTCGTGGTGCCGACGGTGAAGGTGGCGATCGCGCCGGACGAACCACGCATGCCGCAATGGCCGGCCTCGACCACGGTCGCGGTCGCCGTCGCGGTCTCGCGCACGCCGGACACCAGCCAACTGGTGCCGGTCCCGAACCCAGTCAGCATCACGACCAGCAGCGCCGCCAGGGCAAGGGCCGCCGCCATCGGGCTGTCACGAACACCGCGGCGCTCCACACCGGCGATGATCGCCCATGGCGGGGTCGGTCGGGGAGCGGGCGAATCCCAGTAGACTCCCGACCATGGCGCGTGTGGTGGTGGACGTGATGCCCAAGCCGGAGATCCTGGACCCCCAGGGCAAGGCGGTGACAGGGGCGTTGGGACGACTCGGTTTCGAGGGGCTCAGCGTGCGGCAAGGCAAGCGGTTCGAGGTCGAGGTGACCGGAGAGGTCACCGAGGAGCGGCTCGAACAGATCCGGCAGGCGGCCGAGAAGCTGTTCGCCAACACCGTGATCGAGACCTTCTCCGTGCGGATCGAGGACGTCTCGACGGGCTCGACGGACGGGTCGGCATGAGCACCCGGATCGGTGTCGTCACCTTCCCGGGGTCGCTCGACGACCACGACGCGTTGCGAGCTGTCCGTCAGGTCGGGGCCACCCCGGTGCCGCTGTGGCACGCCCATGACGGACTGGACGGGGTCGACGCACTGATCCTGCCGGGCGGGTTCTCGTACGGGGACTACCTGCGCTGCGGAGCGATCGCTCGCTTCGCCCCGCTGATGGGCGAGGTCATCAAGGCGGCCGGACAGGGACTGCCGGTGCTCGGCATCTGCAACGGCTTCCAGGTGCTGTGTGAATCGCACCTGCTGCCCGGCGCGTTGATCCGCAATGCCGGTCTGCGGTTCGTGTGCAAGGACCAGCGACTCCGGGTCGAGACCCGTGACACGGTGTGGACCTCGCAGTACGAGCCCGGCCAGGAGATCACCCTGGTGCTGAAGAACGGCGAAGGCAGCTACGTCGCCGATGCCGAGACCCTGGCTCGTCTCGAGGGGGAGGACCAGGTCGTGTTCCGCTACCTCGGCAACCCCAACGGCTCGGCCAACGACATCGCCGGCATCACCAATGAGCGTGGCAACGTCGTCGGACTGATGCCACACCCCGAACACAACGTCGACCCGCTCACCGGGCCGAACACCGACGGCACGACCTTCCTGACCAGCGTCATCTCCCACGTCCAGGCCCTGGTCTGACCGGGCGGCGGTGATGGCCGGCAAGGGCGGGTCCGGGGCGCGGACGCCGGCGTCCGGCGGACGCGTGCTGGCCACCCCCGAGGAACGGGCCCGGGCCCGGCGACGCAAGAAGGCCTCCGCCGCCGCCGAGGAGCGTCGTTGGCGGCGCGCCCAGCAACGGCAACGCAGCGTTCTCGGCGTGATCCTGCTCGCTGTGGTGGCTGTGGTCGGCTTCGGACTGCTGCTGGGGATCCACACTCTCGGAGGCGCGGTGCTGCCTCACGGGACGGCAGCCGGGATCTACACCTCGAAGGTTGCCGTCATCGGCGTCACCGACCGTACGGCTCCCACGCAGACCGACAATGACGTCCTGAAGTCCGGCGACCACCAGGCCGGAGCGGTGCTCACCCAGGGACGCTGCCCGGCCTCGGGATGGGCCACCCTGTCGGCCGGGACCGAGGTCGAGGTGTCGTGCGACATCGAGGTGACTGATCTCGGTGTGGTCGACAACTGGGCCGATCGGCAGGCCGAGGCGGCCCGTACCGGCGGTGAGCTCGGTGCCCTGGCCGGGGCGGGCGCACAGTGCATCAGCGCCGTCGGCCCGGGAGCCGCACTCGCCGCCGCGCGCTCGGACGGGACCGTCGCCGACTACCTGGACGTTGACTCCTTCGTCGCCGGGAAGTACCGCACGTCCTGCCCCGTGACGCTGGTCGACGCGGGGGACCGCACCGACGAGATCGTCGCGGCGCTCGCGGCCCAGGACGACTGGACCGTCATCGTCACCGGAGTCGGCGGCCGCGCCGAAGCACAGCAGATCTACCGCACCCAGACGACCTTGCCGGGATGGTTCACCGCCGCCTCGACCGGCCGTACGGGGATCGTCACCCTGGCCGACCTGAGCCACACCCTGCGCACCGTCATCGCCGGCGAGCAGGCCGACACCGACCCGGGCGCGCTGCAGGTCGTCGAGAACGGAGGCGTGCCGCCGGACCGATTGGCCGAGCATGTCGAACAGACCAACCGGCTGGTTGCCGTACCGGCCGGTCCGATCGGCATCCTTGCTGCCCTGGTGGGCCTCGGCGCCCTGGTCGCGGTCGGGTTGTGGTGGCAAGGACGGCGGCCCGGCCCGGAGAGCGATCCGAACACCGGAGCAGTGCGCAGCGCCGTGACCGCGCTCGCCGTCCTGGCAGCGACCTTTCCGGCCGGACTGCTCGCTGCCGGCGCGGTCGGATGGTGGCGCACGGGGGGTCCCGAGGCGAGCCTGGTCGGGTCAGTGGTGATCATCTGGCTGGTGGTGGCCGCGGTCGTCGGGGCGGCGGCCCGGCTGATCGCTTCGCGGCAGGCCACCGGCGCGGGCCTGCTGCAGCACTGGCTGTTTCCGGCGGCCGTGGTGGTGACCTTCGCCCTCTTCCTGGGCGATGCCGCGCTCGGCGGCTTCCTGCACCGCAGCAGCCTGTTGGCGCCCCGCCCGATGACCGACTTCCACGGCTTCGGTGGGGCCGCGATGGGCGTCCTGCTGACCTCGGGGCTCGCCGCGCTCGGACTCGTCACCGCGCCCTGGTGGCGCGCCCTGGCCGAGCGGGTCGCCCGGGACGACACCGGCGCGGCGGCCGAGAAGAAGGAGCGGCGCGCACCCTTGCCGTACGCGCTGTTGTGGCGGCCGATCACGGCCGTCGCGGTCACCGTCGGGCTGGTCCTCGGGATGGTGTGGGCGAGCCGTCCCCCGACGGCGGTCGACGTGGTCGGCTTCGCGGTGGCAGTCGCCTGGTGCGGGGTGACGGGTCTGCTTCTGCGACGGAGCACCCGCGCCACACGATGATGCGGCACTCTGCGTCCGTGTCGGCGCCCATCCACGACGGGGGCGGCATTGTCGTCGGGCGGCGCCGGTCGGATAACGTGGCCGCGTGGCCGACACCGTACGTGATGCACAGCGCGACCCCGACATCGACCAACCCTTCGCCGAGCTCGGGCTGAAGCCCGACGAGTACGCCCGGATCAAGGAGATCCTGGGACGTCGGCCGACCTCGTGCGAGCTGGCCATGTACTCGGTGATGTGGTCCGAACACTGCTCCTACAAGTCGTCCAAGGTCCACCTGCGCAAGTTCGGCGCGCTGCCCCAGGAGACCCCGACCGGCAAGCTGCTCGCCGGCATCGGCGACGAGGCCGGCGTGGTCGACGTCGGCCACGGTTGGGCCGTCACCTTCAAGGTCGAGTCGCACAACCACCCGTCGTACGTGGAGCCGTACCAGGGTGCGGCGACCGGGGTCGGCGGCATCGTCCGCGACATCCTCGCGATGGGCGCCCGGCCCGTCGCGGTGATGGATCCGCTGCGGTTCGGACCCCTGGACGCCCCTGACACTGCGCGCGTGCTGCCCGGCATCGTGGCCGGTGTCGGTGGGTACGGCAACTGCCTCGGCCTGCCGAACATCGGCGGCGAGGTCATCTTCGACTCCAGCTATCTCGGCAACCCGCTCGTCAACGCCCTGTGCGTCGGCGTGCTCCGGCACGAGGACCTCCACCTGGCTCACGCCACCGGGGTCGGCAACAAGGTGATCATGTACGGCGCCGCGACCGGCGGTGACGGCATCGGTGGTGCCTCGATCCTCGCCTCGGAGACCTTCGACGACTCCAAGCCCAGCAAGCGGCCGAGTGTCCAGGTGGGCGATCCCTTCATGGAGAAGCTGCTGATCGAGTGCACCCTGGAGCTCTTCCAGGCGGGCGTGATCAACGGCATCAAGGACTTCGGAGCGGCCGGGATCTCGTGCGCCACCTCGGAACTTGCCGCGGCCGGTGACGGCGGCATGCACGTCGAGCTGGACCGGGTGCCGTTGCGCGACTCCTCCCTCGCCCCGGAGGAGATCTTGATGAGTGAGTCCCAGGAACGCATGATGGCCGTGGTCGAGCCGGCCAATGTCGAGAAGTTCCTGGAGATCTGCGGCAAGTGGGACGTCCAGGCGACCGTGGTCGGCGAGGTCACCGAGGGCGACCGGCTGATCATCGACTGGCACGGTGAGACGGTGGTCGACGTCGACCCGCGCACCGTCGCCGACGACGGCCCGGTGTACGAGCGGCCGTACGCCCGTCCCGCCTGGCAGGACGAGGTCCAGGCCCGTACGGCTGACGGTCTGGAGCGGGCGAGCAGCCCGGCCGAGCTGGCGGAGCAGCTGTTCGCCATGGCCGGATCGCCCAACCTGTGCGACAAGTCCTGGGTGACCGACCAGTACGACCGCTACGTCCGTGGCGATTCGGTGCTGGCCCAGCCCGAGGACGCCGGCATGATCCGGATCGATGAGGCGAGTGGGCTCGGCGTGGCCGTCGCGACCGACTGCAACGGCCGCTTCTGCTACCTGGATCCCTACCAGGGTGCGAAACTCGCCCTTGCCGAGGCCTATCGCAACGTCGCCGTGAGTGGCGCCCGACCGGTCGCGATCACCGACTGCCTCAACTTCGGCTCGCCGGAGGATCCGGACGTGATGTGGCAGTTCACCGAGGCCATCCGTGGCCTGATCGACGGCTGCACCGAACTCGGGGTGCCGGTCACCGGCGGCAACGTGAGCTTCTACAACCAGACCGGCACGACGGCGATCCTGCCGACCCCGGTGGTCGGCGTCCTCGGCATCATCGACGACGTGGCGAAGCGCACCCCGATCGGCTTCGCGGCCGAGGGTGACGCCATCTGGTTGCTCGGCGACAACACCGAAGAAATGTCCGGGTCTGCCTGGGCCGAGGTGTTCCACGGCCACCTCGGTGGACAGCCGCCCGCGCTCGACCTGGCACACGAGGCGCGCCTGGCCGAGGTGATGATCACCGCGGCCACAGAGGGACTGTTGTCCTCGGCCCACGATCTGTCGGAGGGTGGCCTGGGGTTGGCGCTGCTGGAATCCATGGCACGCAAGGGATTCGGGGCGAGCGTGGAGCTGCCGACAGTGGAGCCGACCGCGGCGCTCTTCGCTGAGGGCACCGGGCGGGTGCTGGTCTCGCTGGCGCCCGAGGCGCAGGACCGGTTCGGTGCACTGTGCGCCGAACACGGCATCCGCGCCCAGCGGCTCGGGGCTGTCACCGCGGCAGCCGAGGCCGCCACCCTCGAGGTCCGTGGGCACTTCACACTGCCACTGGCGCAGCTGCTCGACGCCTGGCGGGCACCGATCCCCGCGACCATGGCGGCCGCCGGCCACTGACAATGGCAGCGGAGGAGAGGCTGTCGTCGGCACGGCTCTGGAGTGCGCTCGAGCGACTCGGCCACAGCGTCGAGCCGTCCGACGGCAATGACATCGTCGGATGGTGGGACTTCGGTTCGGTGCTGTTCCTGGTCCGTGGTGACCAGGGCGAGATTCTCAGCCTGCTGGCGACCTGGCGGGCAGACCTGGCCGAGACCGACTACATCTTCGCCCAGGAACTGTGCAACGCGTGGAACGCTGACCACTGGTGGCCGAAGGCGTACGTGGCCCGCCGGACCGATGGCGCAGTGATGGCGCGTGCGGAGCACACCGTCGACTATGAGCACGGCGTCACCGACGATCAGCTCGACCTGCACATTGCCGGGTCGCTGGCGAACTTCGCCGCGTTCTTCGACGAGTTGGCCGAGGCATTCCCCGACCTGTAGCAGAGCGGGGCCGGGTGTGTTCCCGGTGCGGTTCCGTGCTCAGCCGGGGCCCGGCGGCAGGCTGGATACAGTTGGCCGATGGGCAGGACAACAGCGGCAGCGCAGACACGCGCACGACTGCTCAGCGCTGCCGCCGAGGAGATCCTGCAGCACGGCTATGCCGGGGCATCGATGGCACGGATCGCCGAGCGGATCGGGCTCACCAAGGGCGCCTTCAGCCATCACTTCCCGACCAAGGACACGTTGATCGAAGCGGCCATGGACCACGTGGTTGCCTTGGCGCCACAGCTCGTCGGACTGGCGACGACAGGATTTCCGGACAGCCCGATCCGTGCCAGCGTGGCCATCATCGGCGGCATCGCCGCAACCTCTGCCTCAGATCCGGTGGTGGGTGCCTCGCTGCTGATGTTCCAGGATCCGTCCGTCAGCGTCGTGCGTCTCGTCCCGGTGCAGCAGGCCATGGTGGGGATGTTCGAACCCTGCTTCCGCCGGGCGGTCGATCAGGAGGGCTACCGGCTCGCGATGTCGGCCGAGGACGCCGCGCAGTTCCTGGTCCTGGTCCTGATGGGCTCCCTGTCGGCTCGGAGATTCCCCGGGATGTTCGAGCTGCGCCACGAGCGGCTCTTCATCCAGGCGGCGCTCCTGGGGGTGGGCATCCACGACGCGGAGACGGTTGTCGGTGACGTGCTGGACCGGTTGTCCTCCGGTGTTTGAGTTCCGAAGGGTGGGCAGCTACTCTCGATCACCAGCGCCATAGACGATCGTCTATAGCGCTGGTGAGGTCCGTGTGCACATCGGGGGATTGCGCACGGGCCTCACCCAGGCCATCACGGTCCGACCATGCCCCCACCCCGACGGAACAGTGCCTGAAACCATGGTGAAACCGGCCTGAAGCCCGGCCGGGGCACCCTCGTGGCATGACTTCGACATCCACCATCACGGTGCCCGGAACCCGGGCGGTGCACTCGCGGTCCGGCACGCCAGCCGTCCGTGCCGAGGGCCTGGTGAAGACCTTCGGCGACCTCCGGGCGGTCGACGGCATCGACCTCGAGATCGGTTCCGGTGAGGTGTTCGGCGTGCTTGGCCCGAACGGCGCCGGCAAGACCACCACCCTGCGAATGCTGGCCACCTTGCTGCACATCGACGGAGGTCATGCTGAGGTGTTCGGCGTCGACGTGGCGAAACGTCCCCACGTCGTCCGCCAGCTGATCGGGCTGACCGGTCAGTACGCCTCCGTCGACGAGGACCTGTCCGCCACCGAGAACCTCCGCCTCTTCGGCCGCCTGCAAGGGCTCAACTCGGGACAGGCGCGGAGCCGCGCCGCGGAACTGCTCGAGCAGTTCGGCCTGACCGAGGCGGCTCGCCGCCCCCTGAAGCAGTTCTCCGGCGGCATGCGACGGCGCCTCGACCTGGCTGCCAGCCTGATCACCCGGCCACCCCTGATCTTCCTCGACGAGCCGACGACGGGACTGGACCCTCGTACCCGCGGGCAGATGTGGGACACCATCCGCGAACTCGTCGCTCAGGACTGCACCGTGCTCCTGACCACCCAGTACCTCGACGAGGCCGACCAGCTCGCTGATCGGATCGCGGTGATCGACCACGGTCTCAAGGTTGCCGAAGGCACTCCGGACGAACTCAAGTCATCGGTCGGCGAGTCGACGCTGCAGGTCACCCTGAGCGATCCGGCCGAGGAGTCCGACGCCATCTGGACCATGGCGGGGCTGCTCGACGAGCCCCCGGTCCCCAGTCCGGAGAAGGGTCGTCTCAACGCCGCCCTGCCGGATGCCAACCGGGCCGGCGAGGTGCTGATCGCGCTGCATCGAGCCGGCATCTCCGTCGCGTCGGTGTCGGTCGCCAAGCCCACCCTGGACGAGGTGTTCCTCGCCATCACCGGGCACGGGACCGACAACGAACCAACCACTTCCGCAGAGGAGTCCTGATGACCACCACGCTCGTCGCGGCCGCACCGCAGGTCGACATCACCGCCCGGGTCGCTGCGGCTCGGCCTCATGCCACAGCTGGCCAGGTCGTCGCCAACACGCTGTCCCTGGCGTGGCGCTCGGTGGTGAAGATGCGTCGTAACCCGGAGCAGTTGTTCGACGTCGTGCTGCAGCCGTTGCTGTTCACCGCGATGTTCGCCTGGATCTTCGGCGGTGCGATCTCCGGCAACGTCGAGGCCTACCTGCCACTGATGATCCCCGGCATCCTTGCCCAGACGGCCCTCACGGCCTGCATGGCGACCGGGGTGCAGCTGCGGGAGGACATGGACAAGGGCGTGTTCGACCGGTTCAGGTCGTTGCCGATCGCCCGGATCGCACCGCTGGCCGGCCCGATGGTCGCCGACCTGATCCGGTACGCGATCGCGACCGTCCTCACCTTCACGATGGGCTTCGTGATGGGCTACCGACCGGGTGGCGGCGTCCTCGGCGTCGCCGCGGCCGGCCTCCTGGTCGTCATCGCCGGCTGGTCGCTGGCCTGGATCTTCACCTGGGTCGGCACCATCGTCACATCGGCCCGCGCCGTCCAGGGCATCTCCATGATGATCATGTTCCCGCTGACCTTCCTGTCGAACGCTTTCGTCCCGGTGGACACCCTGCCCGGATGGTTGGCGGCCTTCGTCCAGGTGAACCCGGTCTCGCACGTCGTCTCGGCCACCCGCGACCTCGCCAACAACGGCGCCGTCACCGGTGAGGTCGGCCTGGCGTTGCTCGGCTGCGTCATCGCGATTGCGGTGTTCGCCCCGCTCGCAGTGCGGTCCTACCAGAAGGCCGTGTGAGGGTCGGGCTCACAGGCCAGCCACGACGGCGATCGCCTCGGCATCCAGCTGGGTGCCGTGGCGATTGCCGTACTCGCCGCGCAGTTCCTCGACGATGGCAGCCAGGCCTGGCCGCATCGCGATCGCGTCGCCCAGCGACAGCAGCGGCAGGTTCCGGTTGTAGCCGAAGCGATCCGCCAGGACGAGCAGTGTTGCGATCGCCCGGTCGGCTGTCTGGGTGTGGCGGCCGTGCCACCAGGCCAGGGAGAACAGCAGACTCCCGGCGACAGGGTGGTCGAGGAAGCCGACCTGGTTGCGCAGGTAGGGCATCGTCCGCGACAACACCACAGCGGCCAGCTCCCGGGTGAATGCCACCTGCTCGGCATCATCGATGTCCAGGTGGCGAGCGTGGGCGACCAGACAGGCCGACTCGGCAAACAGGGTCCAGGGTTCGAAGCCGGTCTCGGTGCCGCGCGCCGCCTCGGCGATCACGGTTGACCAGGCCAAGGTCACCGCTGTCTCGTACTGCTCCCGGTACAGGCGGAGCGCCTCGGCCAGATTGCCGCGCAATCGGGCGATCTCGGCCCGTTCCAGGGTGGCCGCCGTACGGATGGTCACCCATCGGTCCGCGGCCTCGCCCAAGCTGTCGATGATCGCCTCGGCGGCATCGGTCCGTCCGTGGAACAACTCCACCACGGCAAGGATGCTGCGCAGCTGCCGGGTGTCGTCGTTGTCACGCAACCTGCCCAGCGGCTGCAGGGCGAGCCGGGCATGGCGCGCGGCGTGGTCGACCTCGGCGATCTGCATGTACTCCTGGGCCAGCATCGCGTGCAGCGCCCCGATCCGGACCGGACCGTCGCTCGGATCGGCCAGGACGAGAGCACGATGGGCGGCGCCGATGGCGCCCGCCAGGTCGCCCTCGTTCTCCAGCCAGTGGCTGGTCCACTGGCAAGCCAGGCTGGCAATGCGAGCGTTCGGGGAGTCAGCCAGCCCGAGGAACTCGGCCGGTGGTCGACCGTCGAAGATCTCGTCCTCCGCCCCAGCCCCCTCGGCGCTGGACGGCCCTGTCGGCACTGCCTCGGCGCCCTCGACAGGGCGCGCCACAAGTCCCTGGGCTGCCGCAGCAACCGCCAGCGTCGACTCGATGCGTGCCGCCGCCGCGACGGTGAGCGTGAAGCTGACCTCGGAGGCCAGCCGCACGTCCTCGGATTCGGAGCCGACCCTTCGTAACACTCCACAGGCCCGCGCTGACAGGGGATCGCCGAACATCGTGGCGGTGATCGTCACCTCGCTGAGGAGGGTTCGAGTGGCGTCCAGCAGGTGATCGGGCAGGGTGTCGACCACACGATCGAGCAGGGCGACGGCCTCCGGCGTGGGTGACTCGATGATGCGGGAGTAGCTACCGGTCAGCTGCCACAACGAGGTCAGTGCCGCCACCATCGGCACCAGGGCCCGGACGTCCTCGAGGGCCAGCGCCTGGCGGGCCAGATCGGTCAGCGTGGACTCCTCGGACGAGAGCGCGTTGAGTACCGGGATCTGCTCCGCGCCGTACAACCGTTCGAGGGACGACAGGCACCACTGTGCGGCCCATTCCCGTACGGCGGTGGTGGCCGCCTCGCTGCGGGCCACCTCCGTGAGTTGCCGGAGGCCGAACTCACGGATCGTCTCCAGCATCCGGTAGCGGGTCTCGCCGTCACCGTCGCGCAGGGTGAGCAGGGACTGCTCGACCAAGGAGGTCAGGCAGTCCAGGGCGGAACGGCTGAGCGGCGGGTCGGCGGCCAGCAGGTGCTCGGCCGACGGCAGGACGAACCCGTCAGGGAAGGCCGACAACCGGCGGAGGGCCTCCTGGTCGATCTCGTCCAGCAGTGACCATGACCAGTCGATGACCGCCAACAAGGTGCGATGCCGGTCCGGCACCGAGCGGGTGCCACCCCGCAGCAGGGCGAACCGGTCGTCGAGGCGTCGCGACAGGTCATCGGCCGACATCACCCGGATCTTGGCAGCGGCAAGCTCGATGGCCAGCGGCAGACCGTCCAGGCGGGCGATGATCGCCTCGACCGCCTCCGGGGGCAGGGCGGCATCGGGTCGTGCCGCTCGGGCCCGGTCGATGAACAGCTGCGCCGCATCCTCGGATCCCAGCTGTGGCAGGGAATGTACGTGCTCAGCGGCGATGCTGAGCGGGGCGCGCGATGTCGTCACGACGCGAAGACTGGGGACCGCAGCGACGAGCCACGCGACCAGATCGGCAACCTCGGTGACCACGTGCTCACAGTTGTCGACGATCAGCAGCGTCGGGGCGTTGCGCAGCCGCTGGGCGATGCGGCTCCGGAGGTCGCGTCGTTCCTGCAACGTGCGCCGCTCGGTCAGCAGGTCACGAATGCCGAGGGTCTCGCCGACGGCAGCGGTGACGTCGTCGGCCGCAGCGACACCGGCCAACTCGACCACATGGACGACCGGGAGATTGCTGCGCTGGCCGATCTCATTGGCCAGCCTGGTCTTGCCGAGACCACCGGGGCCGAGCAGCGTGACCACCCGATGACGGGCCAGGAGTCCTTGCACAGCGCGAATGTCGTCGTCACGCCCGACGAGCGTGGTGTCGTCGGCCCGGACTCCGTGACGTTCCGGTCGATCAGCGGCCAGCAACTCGGCCTGCACCTGCTGCAGCGCCGGTCCCGGATCTGCTCCGGTGCTCTCGGCCAGCCGGCGGCGATGCTGCTCATAACGGTTGAGGGCCGCGGCGGGACCCCGTACGGCGGCCTCCGAACGGAGCAGCGCTGCGAGCATCTCCTCGTCGGATCCGTGGTGGGCAAGGGAGTCTTCGAGAGCGACCAGAGCCTGCTGGTGCTCCCCGGTGGCCGAGCAGGCAAGGCCGAGCAGGCGTCGCGCCCGATCGACGTCTCGTTGCGCCCGGTGCCGCAGCGCGCCGAGCGGTCCGTCCTGGTCGTCGTCGAGCACGGTCGGCGTCAGGGCATTGGCGGCGTGGGTGAGCGTCGCCACCGGGTCGGCAGCACGCCAGGCAGCCTCGGCCCCGCCAAGACTCTTCTCGACGATGCCGCTGTCGACACGGTCTGCGGGAACCCCGAGGCGGTAGCCGCTTCCGTCGTGGACCACCAGCTCGGGCGACGTGGCGGCGCGGGCTCGCGTGACCACGACCTGGAGGGCCTTGCGTTCATGGGCGGGCCGATCCTCGGGCCAGAGCGCCGCGACGAGCCGCTCCTCGCTGACCGGGGCACCACCGGCCGCAGCGAGCACGGCGAGCAGCGCCACGGTTCGGCTGCTGGTCAGCGGCGTCCCACGCCAGGCCGGAGTGCCGAGCAGGACCAGATCAGGCTCCGGGCGGGGGAGGGACACGGGTCAGGCCTGACTGATCGCCAGCACCTCAGCGCCAGGCAGCTCCAGCAACGAGGCGGCCGGCAGCAGCAACTTCGCCGCCCGGCGGCCGGCACCGATCACGACCGTGCCTGCGGCGAGGACGCGCTCGTCGACCAGGATCGGCCAGCCTTCGGGGAGCCCGACCGGGCAGATGCCGCCGTACTCCATTCCCGTCAGCTCCACGGCGTCGTCCATGGGTGCAAAGGAGGCCTTCCGGGCGTCCAGCCGCTTGCGGATCACCCCGTTCACGTCGGCTCGGGTTGTCGCCAGCACCATGGCCGCGGCATACCTGGTGACCTCACCCCGGCGGCCTGCGACGATCACACAGTTCGCTGCATGGTCCAGCGGGGTGTCGTAGGCCGCGCAGAGTTCCGCCGTGTCGGCGAGTGCAGGATCGATCGGCGCGACCTCCAGGCCGGGCAGCGAGGCCGCCAGTCTCCGTACGGGGGCAGCGACCAGGTCGGCCGTGGTCGGGCCGTACGGTTGCCAGTCGAGTGTGCCGCGCACGATGCCGAGCCTAGCGTGCGTGGGGCTCCGATATTGCCGTGCATCTCTGCCCGGGCATCGATGAGGACGGAGCGCATGACCCTGATCCTGCGCCCGCCCACCCTCGCCGACGAGACAGCCTGCCGTGCTCTCCACGAGCAGCTGGCCGCCGACAACTTCTCCTTCCTGTTCGACAGCGACTCGGAGTGGAGCGAGATCCTCGCGCGGTTCGAGCGGGAGGCAGCCGGGGTCGACCTTCCCGAGAACCGGGTGCCGTGCGACTTCCTGGTGGCCGAGGTCGACGGCACGATCGTGGGGCGCTCGTCGATCCGTCACGTCCTGACCGACTTCCTGCTCAACTGGGGCGGCCACGTCGGGTACGCCGTCGGCCCGGAATACCGGCGTCGCGGTTATGCCACCGAGATCCTGCGACTCTCCGTGGCTCGGCTCGCGGGGCTGGGTGTTGAGCGGGTGCTGGTCACCTGTGACGACGACAATGTCGGCTCCGCCGCGGTGATCGAGGCCTGCGGTGGGGTCTTGGAGGACGTCCGTCCGATCGCGGGTGAGCAGCCGAAGCGGCGCTACTGGATCGACGCCGGCGCTCAGGCGACGTGAGGGTGCAGGATGCACACCTCGTTGCCGGAGGGGTCGCAGCAGACCGTCCACGGCAGGTTGCCCGCCGGTTGGTCGAGGACCCGCCCGCCGAGTTCGGTCACCAGAGCGACCAGGTCCGGATCGCCTGCTTCGACGCGGACATCGAGGTGCAGAGTGCTCTTGCCGCGACGCGGCTCGGGTTCCGGGCACAGTTCCAACAGCGGCCCGACCCCGGACGGGTGACGCAGCGACACCGGTGCGTGGCCTGATTCCCGGCGCCAGCCGAGCAGACGCTCCCAGAAGACACCGTCGCGATCGGGATCGCTGCTGTCCAAGGGGAGTGCGGCGATCGGCCCGGTCCCGCGAGCGTAGGCGTCGCGATGCTCCATCACGCAGAACGCATTGCCCTCCGGGTCGGCCAGTACCACCCAGGGCACATCGCCCTGGCCGATGTCGGCGGGCCGTGCACCCAGCCCGATGAGTCGCTCGACGACGGCGGCCTGGTCCGCCCCGCCGACGAGGTCGGGGTGCAGGCGCTGCGGTACGGCGGCGGGTTCGGCCACCCGGGGAAAGCAGAGATCCAGGAACCGGTCTTGACCGAGGTCGATCCGAGCCTCGACGAGGTCGGGCTGGTCGGTCATCACGGTGGCGTCCAGGGCCGCGGCCCAGAACGTGCCGAGACATTGCGGATCCCGTGCATCCCAGACCAGGTTCTCGAGTCGCATCGGCACATCTCCTTCGCACACGAGATCGGACCTCTCACACTACGGCCTGACTCCGGCGTTCGTACGCAGGCGTTCCCGGGGTGACAGCGGACGGGATAGGCTCGGCTCGTGCCTGATCTCGCCACCACCGTTGATGCCCTGATGCCTGCAGTGATCGCCGACCTGACAGCCCTGGTGGCCATCGAGTCGATCAGTTCCCTGCCCGACCACGCCGGCGAGGTCGAACGCAGTGCCCATGAGGTGGCTCGGCTGCTGACGGAGGCGGGATGTCCGGAGGTCGAGGTGGTGGCCGTGCCCGGTGGCCGCCCCGCCGTGCTCGGTCACTTTCCTGCTCCGGAAGGAATGCCGACCGTCCTGCTGTACGCCCACCATGACGTGCAGCCGACCGGCGATCCGCAGGCCTGGACCTCCGCCCCCTTCGCGGCGACCGAACGGGACGGGCGCCTGTACGGCCGCGGCACCTCCGACGACAAGGGTGGCATCGCCGTGCACCTGGCGGCGTTGCGTGCCTTCGACGGCCGGCCGCCGGTCGGGGTGAAGCTGTTCATCGAGGGGGAGGAGGAGGTCGGATCTCCGGCGATGGGAGATTTCCTTGCCACGTACGGAGATCGGCTGGCGGCCGACCTGGTGGTGATCTGCGACTCCGCCAACTGGGCTGTCGGCGTGCCCTCGTTCACGACCACATTGCGTGGTCTCGCCGACTGTGTCATCGAGGTGGCCACCCTGGACCATCCGCTGCACTCCGGCGGTTTCGGAGGCGTTGCCCCGGACGCTCTCACAGCCCTGTGTCGCCTGATCTCCACGCTCCATGACGACCAGGGCAACGTCGCGGTCGCAGGACTGGGTCGCACGACCGCAGCTGAGTTGGAGTATCCCGAGGATCGGTTGCGCGCCGAGTCCGGGGTGCTCGATGGGGTGGACTACCTGGGTGACGGTCCCGTCGTGGAACGCCTCTGGACCCGCCCGGCGATCAGCGTGCTCGCCATCGATGCCACCCGGGTCGCGGACGCATCCAACACGCTCACCGCCTCCGCCCGGGCCAAGATCAGCCTTCGCGTGGCGCCCGGAGACCGCGCCGTCGATGCGCTGGACCGGCTGGTCGAACACCTGGAATCCCATGCTCCGTGGGGATCCCGGGTCACCGTCACCCGCGGCGACACCGGTGATCCCTCGACCGTGCCGACCGATGGGCCGTACGCGAGGCTGGCTGCCGAGGTGTTCGGCGAAGCCTTTGGGCAGCCGGTGGCCGAGATCGGTCAGGGGGGCTCGATCCCGATGGTTGCTGCACTGCAGGAACGGTTCGGCGACGCCGAGATCCTGCTCACCGCGGTGGGGGATCCTGACACGCGCGCCCACGGGATCGACGAGTCGCTGCACCTCGGTGACCTCCGTCGGGCCTGCCTGGCCGAGGCCCTGCTGCTGGCACGGATGGGGGAGTCACGTACCGTGGGGTGATGGCACCCGACGGACCGCGCTACCGCGAGTCGTGGATCGACCGCCAGATCCGCGAAGCCACCGAACGTGGCGAATTCTCTGATCTGCCCGGACAGGGCAAGCCGATCAAGGATCTCGGTCGGCCCCAGGATGACAACTGGTGGCTGAAGTCCTTCCTGGAGAAGGAAAAGATCTCGATGCCGCTCCCGCCGTCGCTACAACTGCGCAAGGAGATCGCCACGCTCCAGGAGACTCTGGCCGACGTACGGCGGGAGGACCAGGCCCGCGAGATCGTGGAAGCCCTCAACGACCGGATCCGAGAATCTCACCGACGTCGTCCGGAAGGCCCACCGATCCACCTGAACGTCGTCGATGTCGATGCAGCCCTCGCAGAGTGGCGGCAGCGGCGCTGAGCCACCCGGGACGACGGGCACGGGGCATCTCACCAGGACAGGCCCCAGGAGTCGTCCTCCGGTTCCTCAGGACCATCCCCGTCGTCCTCGGCATCGGTGTCGTCGTCCAGTTCCGCGTCGTCGTCCGGATCCGGTCGGGTGGGGCGGAAACATGACACCAACCAGAGCACGGCACCCACCACCACGCTGGCCGTCACCAGCGCCCATCCGGTGAGACGTTCGTCGCCGTGGCCCGGCAGCACCACGAGCAGTCCGACGTTGACGGCCGCATGGCACAAGGTCGCCAACAACAGGTGGTGCCCGCCCGCCATCCTGATCAGCGCCGCGATCGCCACGCTCAGTGCGATGGCCACCAGCCCGAAGGTGACCGCCCCGACGGCCCCCGGATGCCGTACCAGTGCCGACCAGAGTGCCCAGACGATGCCGACCCCGATCGCCGACGGCAGGGGACCCCACCACCGCTCCAACTCCGGCTGCAGGAACGCCCGCCACGCCGTCTCCTCCCCCAGGGCAGTCACGATCGCCGAGGCGACGGCGATGGCCAACGGCAGCTCGAGCGGTGGCAGGTCCGTACGGGATCCGGTCAGCGTGTCGCGCGCGGCCATCGTCGTCACGACCACGACGGCCCCGGTGAGGGTCGCCAGGATGGCGAGCGCTGCGGCACGAACCGTCAATCGGCGACCGAGTTCGGGTTCAGGACGTTGGTGATGGTCGCGAAACACCAGCCACAGCACGCCGACCGCCAGTGCCGGCCCGAAGTGGTAGAGCTCGATCCAGCGCGGATCGGGGTGATCCCGCAGTACCCAGCGTTGCAGTACGACCAGCGCGGCGGTGAACACCGCGCAGGCCAGGGCCCAGACCACCAGGGCGGACCACCGCGGCCAGGCATGGGTCAGCGAGGTCGCCTGGGTGGCGACCGTTCTGATCCGTAACCCCCGCACGAGTCGTACGGTAGTCACCGGCTCAGGTAGGCTGGGCGAGTGCCACGCCCGGACGGCCAGCTGACCTTGGACCTCGACCCCATCGAGCGCGGACCCCGAGACGCCTGTGGTGTCTTCGGGTTGTGGGCGCCCGGTGAGGACGTCGCAAAACTCACCTACTACGGCCTCTATGCCCTGCAGCATCGCGGACAGGAATCCGCCGGCATCGCGGTGTCCAACGGCAGCCGCATCATGGTCTTCAAGGACATGGGCCTGGTCTCGCAGGTGTTCGACGAGGCGACCCTCGGGTCGCTCAAGGGGCACCTGGCGATCGGCCACACGCGCTACTCGACCACCGGGGCGAGCGTCTGGGCCAACGCCCAACCGACCTTCCGTCCGACGGCCACCGGTGGGCTCGCCCTGGGGCACAACGGCAACCTCACCAACACCGATGAACTCCAGATGTGGCTGACCGAGCGGGAGGAGCAGACCCAGCTCGCCGGTACCAGTCAGCACGAGAACGTGCTGTTCCCCGACATCCGGGCCGCGCTGAAGGACTCCACCAACGACACCTCCTTGGTGTCGGCGTTGCTGGCCACCTACACCGACCAGCCGTTGTTCGAAGCAGCCCAGGAGGTGCTGCCTCGGCTGAAGGGCGCTTTCAGCCTGGTCTTCATGGATGAGAACACCCTCTACGCCGCACGCGATCCCCAAGGCATCCGTCCGCTCGTGCTGGGCCGCCTCGAGCGCGGCTGGGTGGTGGCCAGCGAGACGGCGGCCCTCGACATCGTCGGCGCTTCCTACGTCCGTGAGATCGAGCCGGGTGAGCTGGTGGCGATCGACGAGAGCGGTATCCGTACCGTCAGGTTCGCCGAGGCCCAGCCCAAGGGATGTCTCTTCGAGTACGTCTACCTTGCCCGTCCCGACACCACCATCCGGGACCGTCGGGTGCACAGCGTCCGGGTCGAGATCGGGCGCCAGCTGGCCCGCGAACATCCGGTGGAGGCAGATCTGGTGATCCCGGTGCCGGAGTCGGCCAATCCCAGCGCCATCGGCTATGCGGAGGAGTCCGGGATCACCTACGGCGTCGGCCTGGTGAAGAACGGCTACGTCGGCCGCACCTTCATCCAGCCCAGCCAGACGATCCGCCAGCTCGGGATCCGGCTCAAGCTCAACCCGTTGCCGGACGTGATCCAGGGCAAGAAGCTGGTCGTGGTCGACGACTCGATCGTGCGAGGCAACACCCAGCGGGCCGTGGTCCGCATGCTGCGCGAGGCCGGTGCGGCCGAGGTCCACATCAGGATCGCCTCGCCGCCGGTGAAGTGGCCCTGCTTCTACGGCATCGACTTCGCCACTCGTGTCGAGCTGATCGCCAACGGGCTGACCGTCGAGCAGATCTGCCGCTCGATCGGTGCCGACTCGCTGGGCTACGTGTCTCTGGACGGCCTGGTGGAGGCGACCAGGATCCCCAGCGACGAGCTGTGCCGGGCCTGTTTCGACGGGGTGTACCCCGTGACGATCCCGCAGCCCGCTCGTACGGAGATCGACCTCGAGGCGGTCCGTACCGACGTCGATGGCCTCGCCAACTCCCTCGGCGGCGTCGGAGCGGCCGACGCCCTCTCCCGCCCGTGACCATCGATCTGAGGACCAAGTTGTGAGCGAGCAGACTGCGTACGCCCGTGCCGGTGTCGACATCGAGGCCGGCGATCGTGCCGTCGAACTGATGAAGGCATCGGTGGCCCGGACCCGCCGCCCGGAGGTGATGGGCGGACTCGGAGGTTTCGCGGGGCTGTTCGATGCCAGCGGGTTGGCGAAGTACCGCCACCCGGTCCTGGCGACCTCCACCGACGGTGTGGGCACCAAGGTTGCGATCGCCCAGGCGCTCGACAAGCACGACACCATCGGTTTCGACCTGATGGGGATGCTGGTCGATGACCTGGTCGTGTGTGGCGCCGAGCCGCTGTTCGTGACCGACTACATCGCCTGCGGCAAGGTCGTCCCGGAGCGGATCGCCGCCATCGTCGACGGCATCGCCAAGGCGGCCTCGGCCGCCGGCTGTGCCCTGCTCGGCGGTGAGACGGCTGAACATCCCGGCCTGCTCGGACCTGACGAGTACGACATCGCCGGTGCCACCACAGGCGTCGTCGAGGCTGACGAGATCCTGGGTCCGGACCGGGTCCGCGACGGCGATGTCGTGGTGGCGATGGCCTCCTCCGGCCTGCACTCCAACGGCTACTCCCTGGTGCGGCACGTGTTGCTCACCGAGGCGGGCTGGGCCCTGGATCGCGAGGTGGCCGAGCTGGGCCGACCGCTGGGCGAGGAACTTCTCGAGCCCACCCGCCTCTACGCCCTCGACGCACTCGCCCTCATCAAGGAGGTCGAGGTGCACGCCATGAGCCACGTCACCGGCGGCGGACTGGCGAACAACCTCGCGCGCGTGCTGCCCAGTGGCGTCACCGCCCGTCTGGACCGTGCCACCTGGACGCCGCCGGCAATCTTCGGACTGGTGCAGCAGGTCGGCAAGGTCGCCCAGGCCGACATCGAGGCCACGCTCAACATGGGCGTCGGGATGGTCGCGCTGGTGCCGGCCGAGGCTGCCGATGCGGCCGTACGGTTCCTGTCCGGTGTGGGCCTGCCGGCCTGGATCTGTGGCGAGGTGGTGGCCTCGCAGGGGCCCGCGCGTGCCGAACTCGAAGGAGCGCATCCCGCAGTTTCCTGAGTCGTTCCGCAGCAGGGCTCGTCACGGCACCGTTCCGCGAGCCCGCTTTGGAACGCGTGCCCGGATTGGGTAGCCTGTGCCTCACGAAAACATCAGCAGAGAGCCGCGGCTAGTACCGTCGGCGTTGACCAGCGAGGGGGTCGGACCCAATGGGGCGCGGCCGTGCGAAGGCAAAGCAGACGAAGGTGGCGCGGAACCTCAAGTACCGCAACACCAACACCGATTTTCAGTCGCTGGAGCGTGAGCTCCGCGGTGGCGACGGCGCGGGGAGTGAGATCCCCGATGCCTACGCCGACCTCGCCGATGAGTACGCCGATGATGCGGACGAGTACGACGACGAGGACGACTCGGCCGATCTGCGTCGGTCGAGCTGATCCACTGCTGGTGGCCGGTCATCCCCAGGGCTGACCGGCTCGTCGGATGCATCGCCTTCGATCGCATTCGGCCCGTCGGGGTTGGCGGCGGTCCTCTCGGCCCGTAGCCTGTCGCTCATGAGCGAAAGCCCCGAGCACCAGCCAGGCGCGCCCTGGCCGCAGTCGAACCCTGCCGACGCGCCGCAGCACGGCGCTCCCGGGCAGTGGGATCCACAGCCGCCGGCGAGTGCACCCAGTGCCTCGACCGACTGGGCCGCTGGTGGTGCCTGGGGCAGCAACCCCGTGGACCAGCAGAGCGGCCAGGGGAGCGAGCACCAGGCCCCGTCCCAGCCTGTTTGGGGCGGCGGCGACGACACCTCGGAAGCCGAGCAGTCGACCACGCTGGCCCCGCGCGGCTCCTGGGAGAACCTGCCGCCCGCAGCGTCGGCCGCCAGCCAGCCGCAACCGGACCAGCCTGCGCCGGAGTCCGCTCCGGCCGCCGATCAGGGCGGTTGGGGCAGCACCAGCTGGGACCAGCCGGCCGCTCCGGCGCCCTCGGCTCCCGAGACCCAGCCCTCCGCGTCGGACCCGAACGTCGGTCAGTGGGGCGCTGTGCCGTCCCAGGAGCAGCAGGCTCCCTCCAGCAGCGCTCCGTCGGCCTCCGATCCGTACGGTCAGGCGTCCGCGGCGGATCCGTACGGTCAGCAGCAGCCGCAGCAGGGTGCGTACGGTCAGCCCTCGGCGGATCCTTACGGTCAGCAGCAGCCCCAGCAGGCCGCGTACGGCCAGCCCTCGGCCGATCCGTACGGTCAGCAGCAGTCCCAGCAGGCCGCGTACGGCCAGCAGCCTCAGCAGGGTGCCTACGGTCAGCCCTCGGCCGATCCGTACGGGCAGCAGCAGGCCCAGCAGCCGGGCGCCTACCCGCAGGATCCGCCGGCCCAGGAGGCCTACGGCCAGCAGCAGCCGTACGGACAGCAGCAGGCCGCGTACGGCCAGCAACAGCAGCAGCCGTACGGACAGCAGCAGGCCGCGTACGGCCAGCAACAGCAGCAGCCGTACGGGCAGCAGCAGCAACAGCCGTACGGGCAGCAGCAGGCTCCCTACGGTCAGCAGCAGCCGTACGGCCAGCAGGGCCCTTACGGTCAGCAGCCGACCGGTCCGGTGGCCGGCGGTCCGGCGCCGGTGATCGGCATGCCGCCGCCGAAGCCGGGGCAGCAGCCGATGACGCCGAGCGACGAGAAGATGTGGGGCATGCTGGCCCACTTCTCCAACCTGTTCGTCCTGGTCGGCCCGCTGATCGTGTGGGCCGTGTTCAAGGACCGCAGCGCCTGGGTTGGCGAGAATGCCCGACGTGCCCTGAACTTCGGCATCATCTCGATGATCTTCCTGGTTGCGCTGAACATCTTGGCGCCGGTCATCGCGGCCGTCACCCTGGGGATCGGCGCGATCCTCTACCTGGCGTGGCTGGTGCCGTACATCTTCGCCCTCCTCGGTGGCCTCAAGGCCAACAACGGCGAGCTGTACAAGTACCCGATCGAGGTCAATTGGGTGAAGTGAGCTGAGCACCCACAATCCGAGGAGTGGCCCGGTGACGGCCGAACCGCAGTGGTTCGACGACCTGTTGCCGGGCTACTCCTGTCATGAGATCCCGCTCGGCGACCAACCGACCGTCCTCGGTGAGCCGGAGGACGTCGTCCCGGTCGCCACCTTGGTACGCCGGGAGAGCGCCCTCCCCTCGCGGCGAGCCGTGCTGTACGTGCACGGCTGGAACGACTACTTCTTCCAGACCCACCTCGGCGACTTCTGGGCGGGGCAGGGCTACGACTTCTACGCCGTCGACCTGCGGCGGTACGGCCGCAGCTGGCGGCGCGGCCAGCTCGGCGGTTACGTCGCCGACCTGGGCGAGTACGACGCAGAGCTGTCGGCCTGTGTCGCTGAGATCCGCGCTGAGCACGACCAAGTCCTGCTGATGGGGCATTCCACCGGTGGCCTCGTGAGCAGCATCTGGGCGGCCGACCACCCCGGTGAGGTCGACGGTGTGCTGCTCAACTCACCCTGGCTCGACCTGCAGGCGACGGCGATGGTGCGCGCCCTCGGGCGTCCCGTGGTCGACGCGCTCGGGTCGCGGGCCCCGACAACGGTCCTGCGGCTGTCGGACTCCGGCTTCTACGCCCGGACCCTGCACCGCAGTCTGGGCGGGGAGTGGGACTACGACCTCGCCATGAAGTCGTCGCCGTCCCAGCCGATTCGCGCCGGCTGGCTGCGAGCGGTGCTCCAGGGGCACCAGCGGGTGGCGGCGGGTCTCGACATCGACGTGCCGGTGCTGGTGATGGCCAGCGCCCGGACCAACTTCGCCAAGAAGTGGTCGGAGGAGATGCGGGGAGCCGACACGGTGCTCGATGTGGAGCAGATCGCCCATCGTGCGATCCACCTGGGTCGCTGCGTCACCGTGGTGCGGATCGACGGTGGTCTGCACGACCTGGTGCTGTCCGCCGAGCCGGTTCGCCGTACGGTGTTCGCCGAGATGGCGCGCTGGTTGCGCGGCTACGCCAGCTGGTACTGACCAGCGGCGCTGCTTCCCCGCCGTCCCGACCCCGAGTGGTTCTCTCGCCCGGTTTGCGTGTCGTCCCGGGCTTTTCGCCGCGTTGCGCAGGTGCTCGTTCTGTAACGATTCACGCGTCACGGGCGCAACCCCGCGAGGGTGTCGAGCCCGGGTGCCACCCCCTTGTCATCGCCGAATGGTGAGGCGGGACAATGGAGGCATGGGCACACCCAGGGTGGTGATCGTCGGAGCCGGCTTCGCCGGAGTGGCTGCTCGTGCCACGCTGCTGCGAGCGGGTTTCGATGTGACCGTGATCGACCAGCATCCCTACAACACCTTCCAGCCGCTGCTTTACCAGGTGGCCACCGGAGGGTTGAACCCGGGGGACGTCACCTATCCGCTCCGCAATCTGCCGGGCCATCGGGGTGACCGTGGGCACTACCGGCGCGCGACGGTCACCGGGATCGACCACGAGGCCCGGGAGGTGGTGTGCGACGACGGGGCACGGATCCCGTACGACTACCTGCTGGTGAGTTGCGGTGTGTCGGCCAACTACTTCGGGATCCCCGGGGTCGAGGAACACTCCGTCACGCTCTACACCCGTGCTGACGCGTTGCGGGCGCGGGATCTGTTGTTCGGTGGTCTGGAACGGATCGCCGCGCTGCCTGACCCGGGAGAGCGGTCGTTCACCACCATCGTGGTGGGCGGTGGTGCCACCGGGGTCGAGATGGCAGGCACCCTGGCCGAGATGCGGGAGGTTGCCCTACCGCGCGCCTTCCCTGAGCTCGATGCTTCGCGGATCAGTGTCATCCTGGTCGAGGCGGCCGGCCAGCTGCTGACGCCGTTCAATCCGAGCCTGCAGCGCTACACCCTGCGCCAGTTGGAGAAGCGTGGCGTCGACGTCCGGCTGGACACCGCCATCTCCCACGTCGAGGAGGGAAGGGTCGAACTGTCGTCGGGGGAGTCCGTGGCGGCCGACCTGGTGGTGTGGGCCGCCGGCGTCAGCGGCCGTGACGAGGTGTCGGACTGGGGCTTCGAGCTCGGCCGCGGTGGCCGGATCGTGGTCGAGGACGACCTCCGGGCCCGCGGCCATGATCGGGTGTTCGCCGCCGGTGACGCAGCCATTGGTGCGGAGAATCCACAGGCTCAGCTGGCCCAGCCGGCCATGCAGATGGGCAAGCATGCCGCCAAGCAGATGATCAACCTGGAGCGGGGCCGGGCGACGACCGGCTTCCGCTACCACGACCGCGGCACCATGGCGACGATCGGCACTTTCTCCGCTGTGGTGGAGTTTCCGTGGGGCGGACGCTTCACCGGTCCGCCAGCCTGGGCGCTGTGGATCGTGGTGCACCTGATGTACCTGCTGGGCGGCCGGAACCGGATCTCGACCATGATCAACTTGGCGGCGCGCTACCTGACCTTCCGCCGTACGGGGGCGATCGTCGGTGACGTCGCCGAGGGGCCGGAGCTGATGGCCGGGCCGGCGAGGGCCGAGAGGGACGACTGAGGAGCGGACCGGTTAAGGTCTGGCCATGGTGACGATCAAGGACGTGGCCAAGCGGGCCGGCGTCTCCCCGGCACTGGTGTCGGCTGCCCTCGGAGGGGCAAGTCGGACCGTGCGGATGAGTGAGGCCACCCGGCTGCGGGTCGAGCAGGCCGTCGCCGAGACCGGCTATCGCGCCAACCATGCGGCAAGATCGCTCAGCTCGTCCCGGACCGGGGTGATCGCCGCGGTCGTGCCCAAGATCGCGAACCCGGTCTTCGAACTCGCGATCCGGGGCATGCAGGCTGCAGCCGAGGAACACGGCGAGGTGCTGATGCTCGCCGACTCGATGTGGATCGAACCGGGCACCCATCTGATGTCGCGGATGGCCGGCACCGGCATGGTCGACGGATTCCTGGTGCGGTCGACGACCTGGGGGAGTGAACGGAGCGACGAGCTGACCCGACGTGGGTTGCCGTTCGTGATCATGCAGACGCCCGGGCCCGATCAGCCGACGAGTGTCTGGGTCGACGACCAGGCAGGGATGTACCGTGCGGCGTCGCACCTGACCGCGCTCGGCCACCGTGACATCGCACTCGTCGGCGGTTATGCCGGCATCGAGCAACGTGCCGGCGGCTTCCGATCGGCGCTGGCCGAGGTCGGTGTGCGACCCCATGAGGATCGCATCCAACTGCTCGGCTTCGATCCGGAGGTGATCGGGGCCGCGGTGCGGGAGATCATGACAGCACCACGTCCGCCCACAGCGCTGGTGATCGACAACGTGATTGCCGCCCCGGGCGCGACGGCTGCCCTCATCGACCTCGGGATCCGTGTGCCACAAGACCTTTCGCTGGTCGTCTATCACGACCTCCCGACCGCCGACCAGCTCCGGCCCGCTCCCACAACGGTGCGGATGCCGCTGGCCGAAGCGGGTCGCCGGGGCTACCTGACACTGCGCAAGCTGATCAATGGCCAGTCGGCCTCCTCGGCGATCGTCCGGAGACCTGGTCCGAAGCTGATCGACCGAGGCTCGACCGCCCCACTGCACTGATTCCGGGCCGTCGTCGTTGCGGGCATCCTCGGACATCCTCTTGATTCACCGATGAATCACGTTCATGATGGTCACCGTCAGGTTGTCGAGGACCCCGGACGATGGGGTCGGCGGAGGTTGGGTCCATGGTGCACATCGGTGTCGTGTCAGGTTGGCAGACCGTGAACATCGGGGATGTCGCACACACCCCGGGTACGCTGGCTGCCCTTCAGCGCCACGCTCCGGAAGCGCGGATCACCCTGCTCGGGCTGAGCCTGGACGAGCGGGAGCGGGAGATGTTGGCACGCTACTTTCCCGCGGTCGACGTGGTGAGTGGCAGGCTGTCCGATGCCGAATGGAGCCCCGAGCTCGCGGCGTTCGCCGCTGACGCGGACGTGTTGGTGCACGGCTCCGGACCCGACATGGTGGCCCAACGGGAAGTGGCGGCCTGGCGGGAGCGGACCGGCAAGCCGTACGGATTCTTCGGGATCACTGTCGATCCGCTGCGGCCGTACAGTGCCCCGCTCGCACGCTGTGCCACCGCTCTCGACTCGGTGACCGGCGACCTGCTGGCGCCGGAGCGCCGGGAACTTCTCGACGGTGCCTCCTTCGTCTGGTGTCGCGACCCACTCACCGCGAAGTTTCTGCAGGCACAGGGGATCCGCTGCGAGACGGTCGACTTCGGCCCGGATGCGACCGTGCTGTGCGACTTCTACGACGATGCCGATGGTGCCTCGGTGCTGCAGGAGTACGGTCTGGTCGAGGGGCAGTTCCTCTGCGCCGTCCCCCGGCTGCGTTACACGCCGTACCACGAGATTCGTGGCTACGAGCCGAAGGCCGACGACCTGCGCAAGGCCGCCTACAGTGCGGGCTACCGCGACGGTGACCTCGAGGTGCTGCGCCGCGGCATCGTCGCCTGGGTGCGCCGTACCGGGCGGCCGGCGCTGATCGTCCCGGAGATGAGCTACGCGGTCGAGTTCGCCCAGCATTATCTGGCCGGCAGCTTTCCTGATGACGTGGAGCCCCTGGTCCATGTGCTACCCCGGTTCTGGCAGATCCAGGAGGCGGCCGCAGTCTATCGGCGCAGTGCCGGCGTCCTCAGCATCGAGTGTCACTCGCCGCTGGTGGCGATCGCCGAAGGCGTCCCGGGGGCGTACCTACGCCAGCCCACCGACACGATCAAGGGCGCCATGTATGACGGGCTCGGCCTCGCCGACTGGATCGTCGAGCTCGAGAGTCCCGATCCCGGTGCTGCTGTGGAGCGCATCGTCGACTCCTGGATCGCCGAGCCCGGTGCTGCTCGGCAACAGAGCCTGGCTGCCCGGGACCGGGCCCGAACCCTGCTCGACACCATGGCCTCCACGGTCGTGGCGGCAGCCTCCACCCCGGTGGCCTGACCAACTCTCAAACCTGTAGAACCCTGTTCCGGAAGGAATTTGCAATGATGCAACGAATCACACGACGCTCCCTGCTGGCCGGCATGACCGCTGCCGGTGTCGGCGCACTCGGCCTGGCCGGATGTACGACCGCGGACACGCCGGGCACCGGAAACGGCTCGCCCGGCTCGTCGGCCGGCTCGAACATCCTGCCCACCTTCCACGATCCCGTGACCGTCACTCCCGACCTGGTGAGCAAGTACCAGGGAATGAGCGCGTTCTTCCACTACCCGGCCGAGGTGAAGCCCTCGGTTCCGGAGCCGCCGCTGAAGGGCGAGACGGTGACGGCGTTGACCTACACCTATGACCCGATCGCTCCGGCTCTGCCCCAGAACCCCATGTGGCAAGCAGTCAATGCCGCGATCGGTGGCACCCTCGACATCTCCTACACGGCCTCGGCCGACTACACCACCAAGCTGTCGACAACCCTGGCCGGCGACGACCTGCCCGACTTCGTCAGCATCCTGAGTTCTCCTCCGGCCCAGTACCCGGCACTGTTGAAGGCGAAGTTCACCGATCTCACGGAGTACCTCGCCGGCGACGCCATCAAGGACTATCCCAATCTGGCGGGGATTCCGACCCAGTCGTGGCAAGGCGCTGCCGTGGTTGGCGGGCGGCTGTGGGGTGTGCCGATCGCCCGGGTCCCGGTGCCCGGCGTGGGTCTGTTGCGTGAGGACATCCTCACGAAGGCAGGCCTGTCGACCAAGCCATCGTCCTTCGCCGAACTGACCGAGCTGTTGAAGGCGCTCACCGTGCCGGACAAGAAGCAGTTCGGGAGCGGGGACCCGGGCGCGATCGCGGGGTTCCTCGCCGCGACGCGAGGGCTGTCGAACGGCTGGACCGAGAAGGACGGCGCATTCCTCTACGACATCGAGGCCGAGGGATACGAGCAGGTCCTGGCCGACGTCGCCGCATTGTCGAAGGCTGGGGTCTTCCACCCCGACTCGCTCACGGCGACCAACAACATCCGCAACGACTGGTTCACCAACGGGACCACACCGTTGGTCTTCGGTGGCTACGCAGGCTGGAGCAAGTACGAGGCCTGGGGCGAGGCGGTGCCCGGGTTCAAGCTCGCCGCGCTCGAGGTCTTCGGCGAGGGCGGCATCACCCCGGTGTACGCCCGGGGCAACGTCCAGGCGTCAACCACCTTGATCAAGAAGACGGATCCGGAACGGGTGAAGCTGCTGCTGGGGCTGTTGAACTGGCTGGCCGGGCCGTTCGGGTCGTCCGAGGACCTGCTCAAGTTCTATGGGGTCAAGGACACCACGTACACCTTGGACGGCACGGATCCGATCCTGACCGAGAGCGGCAAGACGCTCCGGCTGGTTCCGTTCCAGTACGTCGGGAGTGGCCCGCAGGTCATCTACGACCCGGGCAAGCAGCGGGTCTCGGAGGATCGCTTCAATTACCAGGAGAAGGCACTGCCGCTGATGCAGCCCGATCCCACCGCCGGGCTGTACTCCGAAACCGCGACATCGAAGTTGTCCCTGTTGAACCGCACCATGAACGACGTGAAGAACGCGATCCTGGTGGGTCGCCAGCCGGTGTCGGACTGGAAGGCGGCCGTTGACACCTGGCGCTCGGGCGGCGGCGACACCATCCGCAAGGAGTACGAAGAGGCGTTCGCCGAAGCCAAGGGCCGTTGAGGGTCAGCCCTCGAGCTGGAGGATGTGACATGACACCCGTGACTCGACGCAATCTGATCATCGCCGGCGCAGCAGCTGGCCTGCTGAGCACCGCGCCCCTTCATCCCTCGCGAGCATCCGCGGCACTCCCACTCCTGCATCCACCGGACGACTTCCTTGCCACGCTCCGACCGAGCCACCCATTCCTGATGGTTGACGCGGCCGGACTGGAGCGGATCGAACAACAGGTGGCGAGTTCGGAGTTGGCGGCCACCTTGCAGCAGAAGCTGCTCGGCTGGGCGGATCTGAGGCTCACCCAGCCGGTGTCGACCTACGAGTTCCCTGACGGCCGAACTTTGTTGCTGGTGACCCGCGAGGTGCAGCGGCGTTCGGTCATGCTGTCGCTGGCCCATCGGCTGACCGGTGACGAGCGGTATGCCGCCCGTGCCTACGCCGAACTTGAGGCCGCCGCACAGTTCCCCGACTGGAACCCCGAGAGTTGGCTGTCAGTGGCGGAACTGCTGTACGCCTTCGCAGTGGGCTACGACTGGTTGTACGACTACCTCACCGACGACCAGCGCACCGTCGTCCGCGAGGCCATGGTCAACCATGGGTTGAACCAGGCAACGGTGGCGTACGACCGCCGGGAATGGTGGGTCGATTCGACGACCAACTGGAACGTCGTCTGCAACAGCGGTGTCATCGTGGCGGCACTGGCCGTTGGTCACGACGAGCCGGAGCTGGCGAACGCCTTGCTGCATCGGGCCTATGGGTCACTGGCGAATGGTCTGAGCGCCTACGGCCCCGATGGTGGCTACCCCGAGGGGTCGACCTACTGGGCCTACGCGACGCGGTTCCTGGTCTCGGCGCTGTCGTCGCTGGACACCGCGATCGGTGACGACTACGGCGTCGCGGATGCTCCGGGGCTCGATGTCACGGTCGACTTCAGCATGCAGCTGTGCGGCACCAGTGGCCAGCAGTTCAACTATGCCGACGCGGTGACCGCGGTCAGGACCAGGGGAGGGCCCGCTGCCGCGTACTGGCTGGCGAAGCGGTATGACCAGCCGGCCTACGCCTGGTGGGCCGACGAAGGAGCGTCACGGGTGCCCGACGACGCACTGCCACCGCTGCACCTGATGTGGATGGGCCTGATCCCTCCGGAGGATCCTCGGGACTCGGGGCTGCCGCTGGACAAGGTGTTCATACGGGCGAACGTCCAGACGATGCGCGGTGGTTGGGAGTCGAATGACGTCTTCGTCGGATTCCGGGCCGGGGACAACGCGGCCAATCACGGCGATCTCGACATGGGTACCTTCGTGCTCGACGCGCTCGGCTCGCGCTGGGCGGTCGAACTCGGCCGCGACGACTACGGCCTTCCCGGCTACTTCAACGTGGCGCCCGACGGGGAACGCTGGACCTATTACCGCAAGCGGGCCGAAGGCCAGAACACCCTGGTGCTGAACCCGGGCGCGGGGCCGGACCAGCAACTCGGCGCGACCGGGAGAATCGTCCGTACGGGAGGCAATGCCGACGTTGCGTACACGGTCGCCGAACTGTCGGCAGCGTACGCCGACCGCGGCGTCAGCAGCTGGCGCCGCGGGATCGCCCTGATCGATGGGCGCTCGCGCGTCCTGGTGCAGGACGAAGCTTCGGGCGAGGATCCGCTGACGGCCTACTGGTTCATGCACATGCATCCGAGTGTGGTGGTCGACATCTCGGCCGACGGTCGCTCTGCGATGCTGACACTGTCGCGCAAACTCATGCTGGCGCGTCTTGTCGACGGGCCCGAGGGCGCGCAGTTCTCCGTCACGGCTGCCCAACCACTGTCGACCTCGCCGAATCCGCCGGGCCAGAACCCCAACACCGACCAGCGCAAACTCACCGTCGCCCTCGACGGGACCGAGCGCTTCCGGTTGGCCGTACTGCTGGAACCCCTGCCTGCCGGACACGAGGCCGCGCCGCCGCCGGTCGTCACCGATCTCGCGGCGTGGAGACTGTCCACGCTCAGCAGGCGCCCGCGCCACTGACCGAACCCACCTCGACGGCGGTCCACCGGGCAGGACAGGCGATTCGGCCTAGAGTTCTGCGCAGGTCCGAACCGACGGAGAGGTCATGGCGCACCATTCACTGCCAGCGCACCGCCAACAGCAGATCCTGACTGCGTTGGCGCGGGACGGCTCGGTCACGGTGAGCGAACTGTCCCGTTCCCTCGGGATCACCGAGACCACGGTCCGCCGCGACATCAACCAGCTGGCCGACCAAGGTGCCCTGATCCGCGTGCACGGGGGAGCGATCGCCGCGCCGACCCCGCGGCCCGTACGGGAGGTGGGTCGCGTCGCGCCGACGGTTCAACTGGTCATCCCGACCGACGAGTTCCACTGGGGCGCGATCCTGGCGGCTGTGCGCGCTGCGACACGGACCGCCGGCATCGGCCTCCGCGTCCATCGTGACGACGTGCTGACATCCGGGCTGCTCGCTGAACTGGCCCATGACCAGCCGGACGGTTGGTTGCTGGCTCCACCGTTGCACGGCGCCGAACGCCAGATGGTCGACCAATGGCTTGACCGATGCGGCTCGCCAGTGGTGCTGCTGGAGCGGCAGCCGACCCCCGGTGTGGGCCTCGGCATCCAGTCGGTGGCCAACGACCACATCGCAGGGGCAGCCTCGGTGGTACGCCACCTTGCGGGGTTGGGGCATCGACGGATCGCGGTGATGGTCCCGACCGGCGGACCACGTTCCGAGGAGTACGTCCAGGGATGGCGGCAGGCCCTGACCTGGCTCGACCTTCCTCTGCTGCCGGTGCTGCCGAGCATCGACATCATCGATCCGGCCCGGTCGGAAAGGGCCCGAACGGTGGTCGAGACGCTCCGGAAGTCCGCTGCGACCGCTGTTCTGGTGGTGAGTGATCCGCACGCGATGGTGCTGGTCCAGATCTGCCAGGACGCTGGCATCAGCGTGCCCGACGATCTGTCGGTGGTTGCCTTCGGTGACTACATGGCGACCTGGGGCGCTCTCACCGCCTTTCGGCCTGCGTACGAGGTCCTCGGTGCGACCGCGGTGAAACTGCTTCTGACACGGCTGCGCAGCGGCTCGGTCCCGACGGGTCAGCACGTACGGCTCGAGGGCACTCTGATGGTGCGTGAGACCACGGCGGCCCCGCGCCAGTCCGAGGCTGAGCAGCGCTCCGAGGCTGTGCCCGAAACTGGCTGAATACGCTCATTTCGGTTCGCTTGGTTGTCGGGCCATGGTGACGCCAGCCATCGTGGGGCTCCCACCACCTCGCGAAAGGGACATCGGTGTCTCAAGAATCTCGAATTCACCTCCACGCGGTCGGGTCGGACCTCGTGCCGGCCAGGCTGTCCCGCCGAACCGTGCTCGGTGTCCTGGCCGGCGGTGTCAGCTTCGTCGCGTTACCCGGATCGCTGGTGGCACGGGCAGCCGATGGGGAGCTGACGCTCGTCTCCGACGGTGCGCCGCGATGCCAGCTGGTGCTCCCGGCCTCCCCGCCGGCCGGTGACGTCGCCACGCTGAACGCGGCGGCGGCGCTGATCGTGACGCTGGTCAAGGAGGCCACCGGGGTCACCCTGCCGGTCGGTACGAACGACCCCAGCACGCTGATGCCGCTCTACCTGGGGCATCGGGGCAGCCGCACCAGTGCCGCGTGCTCGGTCGACGGTCTGCCGCGGGACGGATTCTGCGCCGAGTACAGCGCGACGGCGATCACACTGCTGGGTGCCGCGATCTCCGGGACCTGGATCGCGACCCTGGACTTCACCGAGAGAGTGCTCAAGGCCGCGCACCTGCTGCCGGGACCCGCCGGCACCGACGTTCCTGCGGCCGAGGGCGTACGAACCGTGCCGGCGATCGTCCGGGACCAGCTGTCGTTCCAGGACCGCAGGATCTACGCCCTCGGAGGTGGCGCCGACTTCACCAGCAGCAACCCGAACGCAGTGTTCGGCACCCGGATCAAGCAGTTCATGGAGTCGATCTACAGCCACGCCATGGCGTACGTGTATCCACCTTCGAAGTACGCCACGACCCTGCCGGAGGTCTACCCGGTCATCAACGGCGTCCGCAGGATTCCCACCAGCGACACCTCCAACGCCGGATGGAACCCGCGGTGGCAGGATCCGATCACCCTGCAACCGGCCATCGACTACGTCCTCGCCAAACTCGCCGAGCCCAAGGCGACCGGCTGGGTCGGTCTCGGGATGAACGACAACGGCGGGTACTCCGACGACACCACCGCCCTCGGAACCATGGATACCGACGGTCTGTTCTCGCTCAGCAATGTCTTCTGCGACTGGCTGAACAAGGTGGCGGCCGGGGTCGAGGCGCAGCTGGGACATCACAACTTCCACCTGGGATTCCTGGCCTACAACGACATCCGGTCCGCTCCTGACTTCGATCTGCATCCGAGTCTGGTGCCCTACATCACCCGGGACCTGTTCGGCTGGACCGCAGATGATCTGGCTGATCATGACCGCAGGCTGATCGAGGGATGGTCGGCCCGCGCGGCCGAACTCGGATGGTGGGACTACGCCTGGGGGACGCCCATCATGGTGCCACGGCTCTACCACCGGGCACTCCAGCGCGGACTGCAGCACCTACGGGACCACAACGTCACCGGGGTCTTCGTCGAGATGGACCAGAACTGGGGCGACGGTTCCAAGGCCGCGTTGTACGGAAAGCTGTTGTGGAACGTGGATGTCGACGTCGACGCGGCGCGCGACGAGTGGTGCCTGCGTACCGGCGGGCCTGCGGCAGCGCCACACCTGCGGGCCTTCGACCGCGCGTGGAACGACTTCTGGAGCACCACGATGCCCGCCACCGAGTACGCCCGCGGTGGCAAGGGTCTGAGCTACTTCTGGTACTGCGACACCGACTACCTCAACCATGTCACAGATGCCCTCATCGACTCCTCCCAGACGCATCTGGACACGGCGCTGGAGTTGGCCGAGACCGATGCCCAACGGGCCCGGATCGCCATCCTGCGGCGTCAGCACGAGTACTACCGAGCCTCCGTGCGGTCCTACGACCGCACCGTGGCGCGGCCGGCGACTGTCGGCGAGGCGAAGGACCTGCTGCGTCGCATGGTGGGCGAGATCGACGATCGAGTCGCGCTGGCCCAGCGCCGCAAGGATCTCATCGTCGAGTTCCGCGGCGACCCGATCCTCAAGCACAGCTCGGACGCGCTGACCATGGGCCTGACCTGGGACGGCCTGCCGCTGAAGTCGATGTGGGACATCGCGACCCTGATGCGCGACCGCGGCCCACGCAGTGACGCGGCGGTGCTGTGGAAGGTTGCCGAGCGGGAGCGCGACCGCACCGCGTCGGCGGAGGTGAAGGCATGGCTCGACCTGCTGCTCACCGTCGCCGATGGTCGTACGAAGAACCTGGTCACCAACGGCGACTTCAGCGACGACACGATCGCACCGTGGCAGGTGGACACGGCCAGTGGCTGGCCCGGTGGGGAGCCCAGCCGCAGCACCACCGTACGGAGGCAGGGGCCCGGTAGTCTCCGCATCGTCGGACCGACCACCGGAGGTGGGGTGCTGCAGAAGGTGCCCGCCTCACCCGGGTTCCTCCGATCCTCCTTCTGGTTCCGCGTCACCCCGACCGAGAATCCGTTCGGCATGGTGACCAACACCTGGCTCTTCTACGGTGCCGACGGCAAACAGCTCGGCATCCGACGCGGCGAGTCAAAGGCACTCCAGACCGACATGGGCACCTGGCGTGAAATCACCATGCTGGGGACGCTGCCCGAGGGAGTGGCCACCGTGGCCTGCTACCTGTCCTACTTCAGATTTGCCGCCCAGACAGAGATCCATGTCACCGACATCACCTACACCCAGACCGATCCGCAGTAGTCCCCACTCAAGGAGTACGTCATGACCGCTCATCCCTCCCCGGCCCGTCGGCTCACCCGCCGCAACGTCCTGCTCGGTGCTGTCGCGGCCGGCAGTCTGGCCACCATCGGCTCGACCGCGCCGACGGCCCGGGCCGACCCGCCGCCGTTCACGGTCTTCGGCGCCGTCGCCAGCTGGCCGGACCTGACTGCGTACGGGGTTCGTCGACTGCCGATGGCGTACCAGAGTTCGCTGATCACCAGTGGCCTTCCTGACGAGACCAAGGTCCGCTCCGCCATCGGTGCCCAGGCTGATCTGGGTGTGAGTCGGGTTTGCCTGGACATCGAGGCATGGCCCGTGGACAACGTCAGCGATCCTGATTTCGCTGTGTCAGCAGGAAAGTTCAACCAGGTGATGACCTGGGCGCATGACGAGGAACCTGGGCTGCGGCTCGGCTGGTACGGCCTGCTGCCACGACGGGACTACTGGTCCCCGGTGCTGGGCAACACCGCGGGCTGGTACGCCGACAACGCTCGGCGCGACGTGATCGCCGACGAGGTCGACGACCTGTACCCGTCGATCTACACCTTCTACACCGACCAGACCGGTTGGGTCACCTACGCCAACGCGAACATGGACCAGGCCGGCATCTACGGCAAGCCGGGCTACGTCTTCCTCTGGCCCAAATACCACCCCAGCGCTCCGGTCGACATTCGGGGCACCTACCTGGCCGCCGCGTACTGGAGACTGCAACTGGAAACGGTCCTGGCGCACCACCAGAGCACCGGTTCGACGATCCAGGGCCTCGTGATCTGGGATGACTCGCCCTGGGATGCGAGTGCCGACTGGTGGGCCGAGACCCAGGCGTTCCTCAGCGACCACGGTCTGGCCTGAGGTTTTGGCCGATCCAGTCCTGTTTGGCCCTCGACGCCTGGGGTACTGCAGGGCGGTCACGATGACCAGGCCGACAATCTGGTCGTGGTGACCCCGTCACGTCGAGGTCGCCTCGGCAGTCGGGACAACTTCACATCGAGCTCGCCCGTGTCCTCCATCGCTCCTCGATCCCGCCGGCAAAGATGCTGCAAGGCTGCGATGACCAGCGCCCCACACACCACCGTTGGTCGTCGTCCGAGGGTCCGAACCGGAAGGTGGATGCCCTGGGTGGGTTCGACAGGCGGGTCTCGCTGCGGGTCCAGCGCAGCGAGGCCCGCCTGTCACAACCAGGGCGCGGGGGATCAGAGGTCGATGTTGCCCGTGGTGACCAGCTCGGCCGCGATCTCGCGCATCTTGCGATTCTGCGTCTGTGAGACCCGCTTGAGCAGAGCGAAGGCCTGCAGGTCGTTGAGCCGGTAGCGCTCCATGAGCATCCCTTGGGCCTGACCGATCAGTTTCCGCCCGTCCAGCGCAGCTTGGATGTGCTCGCGATAGTTGGATGCCTCCAGCGCCAGCGCCGAGTGCCGGCCGAAGATGTGTGCAAACGCCAGGTCGTTGTCACTGAACGAATGATCCTCGGAGAACACACACAGCACGCCGGCACGTCGGCCGTCGGCGAGCAGTTCGACGGCGATCATGTGGCGTCCGCCCAGGTCATGGACCGCAGTCGACCACTCCGGCCAACGCTGGTCCCACCGCAGATCGACCACCAGATCCTGGTGGTGCCACACCGGATCGCGGTAGGGGTCGGGCGCGGCCAGGCAAACCGTCTGCTCGATCAGGTCGGTGGTGGCCGCAGCCGTGACCAGTTGGTGGCGGCCCTGCACCAGGACGATTCCGACGTGCTTGGCATCGAGCTCCGCGGCGGCCAGCGCGACGACCTGTTCAGCTGTCTCGGTGGGATCACCTGCTGCGGACACCTCCTCAGCGAGGGCCGCGAGAGTGGTGGCGAACTCGCGATCGATCAACACGTGCAGTACCTCCTCTGATGACGGGCCCCCGGTCGGGGATCGACTGATCCTAGAACTCCGGTGGGAGACGTGGAAGACAGGGGGTGGGCGATGGGAAAGGCCTCCGACATCCCTGCGTCGCAAGGAGATCGGAGGCCCGAATCGACGTTCTCGTGCAGTGGTGGCCAGGGCCGGGATCGAACCGGCGACCTTCCACTTTTCAGGCGGACGCTCGTACCAACTGAGCTACCTGGCCAGATGTCGGCAGAGACACCAAAGCGGTGACGCTGTGAGGCATCACCGCTTCCGCGACCCCGACGGGACTCGAACCCGCGACCTCCGCCGTGACAGGGCGGCGCGCTAACCAACTGCGCCACGGGGCCTTGTGTGCATCGCTGCCAACCGGGAGAACATTACCGGCTCGATGCCCCGGTGCAAAATCGGGTTTCGCGGCTCTGTGACGGGCTCTCAGACGCCTGCCAGGCGACGGGCCAGCGCGGTCAGCGCGGCGTCCTCGGTCCCGGCCCGGTCGTTCCAGATGGCCAGCCAGACGCGTGTCCCACGGTCGGCGACCACCTCGGACCAGTCGTCGGTGCCGTAGCTACGGCGACCGGCGTACCAGTGCTCCCCTTCGGCGACGCGTTCGGCCGCAGGCATGCCGCCCGTACGGGGGCAGCTCGCGAGCACTGCACGGTACGCCGTCGCGTACTCCCGGGCCGCGGCCGCGTCACTGAACTCGATGACCAAGGCATTGCCGGGACGCCCTTGGGCATCGAGGTAGGTGCCGCCGAGGGCGAACCGGGCCGCCGGCCAGTCGCGGCCGTCATTGCGGTCGCAGCGAGGCATCGCCTCCCAGGCTGCCTGACCTGCTGGGGTCTGGAACACCCAACTGCCGTTGGGCAGGCGTTCCTCCTCCGCAGGTGGTCGCTCGGCGGCCCGGAAGCCGCCCGGAAGTTCGGCAGGGAGATCGTCAGCACCCAGCGAACCGGCCGTCGTCGCCGGGGGAGCGGTCGGGCGGGGAGGCGCCTGGCGCTCCGATGCCGCACCGGTCGCCGCTGTTGCGCTGCTCTGGTGCGCGGTGGGGCTCGACGGGGCCACTGTGGGCGTGATGACCGAGCTCTGGGACGGCGTCTCCCCGGATGGCGGTGGCGGGCTGGGGCTGCAGCCGAGGATGAGCATGACGGCTGCCACCGCGACGCCCGAGGCGAGCGGTCGCCGTACGGATGTCGAGGTCATCGCTTCTCGAAGTGCTGATAGTCGCGCCCCGGGTTCCAACGGCCGCCCCAGAACCAACCGCGTGACTCCAGCGCCTTGGTGAACGGTGAGCTGGTCGTCATCACGGCGAAGTGGGTGACCTTGCGGTTCAGACCCGCACCGAGGATGTAGTCGCGCCCGTTGCTCGGCCACCACTTGCCGTTGCGGTCGCGATACGGGTTCTGCACCGTGTTGGAGTCGATGGCGATCCCGTACGAGTGGGGCGACATCGCGTACGGGTTGCCGACGACGGTCCGGCAGTTGAAGCCGGAGGTGTTGTTGGCCGCCATCTGCGTCGGGTCGTCACCCTTCCACTCGTTCGGGTTCGTCATGCGCTGCAGTCGCCAGCGGGCCTTGAAGCTGTCGGTGAATGCGGCCAGCACCTCCTTGGCGAGGCTGGTCTTCACGATCAGCACGCCACGGTGGATCAGGCCGTCGAATCCCCAGTAGTTCATCTCGATGGTGCGCAGGCCTGAGGCTCCCACCGGGCAACCGGAGCGATAGGTGTACTTCACGTCGGCGGCGGTGGTGGCGCGGATCCTGGCGTTGATCAGATAGGTCTCGTGCGCGCCCTTGCCGCTGTTCCAGGTGATCTGGCCGAACTGGTAGGTCTGGGTGCAGGTCGTGGCACTGCGGCAGGACTCGCCGGAGGTGGGATAGCCGAGCGGGCTGCGCTCGAACTTCAGCGCGCTGTATCGGGTGAGAATCGCGCCCCAGGTGGGATGGGCACCGGAGGCGTGGCTCCAGTACATGATGCCGCCCTCGAACTTCTGGTAGCAGCCCTTGTCGCGCAGCCCGCAACCCTCGTTGCCGATCGGGTAGCCGAGCTGGCCGTTCTCCCAGCCGAGCCCGGCCCAGCGGGTACGGATGCCGCCCCAGACCGCGTGGGCTCCGGTGGTCGGGCTCCAGTAGACGACACCGCCCTGGAAACGTTGCAGGCAGCCCTTGGCGCGGAGGTCGCAACGTTCACCACTGGTGGGCAGTCCGAGCTGCCCACGCTCATGGTTGAGCCAGGCGAAGTGCTTGAGGATGGCGCCCCAGACGGGCTGGGCGCCGGTGCCGCTGCTCCAGTACATGGTCCCGCCCTGGAACTTCTGGTAGCAGCCGTTGTCCTTGATGGTGCAGCGTTCGGCACCGGTGGGGTAGCCGAGGTGACCCGCCTGGTAGTTCAGGCCGGCGTAGCGTTTGCCGATGTCGCCGAGCACCGGATGGGTCCCCGCCGAGGCGTCACGGGTGACCACGCCGCCCTGGAAGTCCTGACGGCAGCCGCCGTTGGCCAGGTGGCAGACGATCTCCGCGGTCGGGAAGCCCAGTCGGGTGTCCAGCTGCTCCACCACGTCCGGTTCGATGATGCGCGCCCCGGTCGCGGCGGACCAGCGGATCTGGCCGCGCTCGTACGTCGCCATTTGTCCGCCACTGATCGCGGTCTCAGCCGTGAGCTGACGCCCGAGGGGACCGTCCGCACCGCCCGACTCCCGATAGCGCCGGGCGATCGGCGACTCTGCGGTTGTCGCTGGCGCGCTCGGCGTGGTGCTCGTCGTGCTGGGCGGCGGTGGAGGGGTCGTGCTGCCCGGTGTCGTCGACGGAGATGTTGGCGTCGTGGGCGCCGGGCTCGCCGGTGGTGTGGGGGTGGTCGGCGACGCTGCCGTGGACGCTCCGGAGTCGCTGGGAGTCGCCGGTGGGGTGGGTGTGGATGTCGCCGTGGACGGTGTCGGCGGGCTTGATGTCTCGTCGGCGACGGCCGTGCTGGTCGGCACGGCGAACAGGCTGGTCAGCACGAGGCCGATTCCGAGCAGGGAACCTACGGTGCGGTGCATCGGCGCTCCTGGGCACTGGGTGGACGTCTCGTCTGTAGTTACGCTGCGAATCGGCAGATGGTTGCAGGTCGTTCAGGCACATCCTGCCGCCATCGTGGTACCCGGAGAAGAACAAAGGCCGGGAACCTCCTGAGAGCAGGAGGTTCCCGGCACTGGCATCCCCAACGGGATTCGAACCCGCGCTGCCGCCTTGAAAGGGCGGTGTCCTAGGCCGCTAGACGATGGGGACCGGACCGGAAGAGTCTAGCGGAATCCGTACGGCCGAGCATCCGGCGGTGATCCCGGCGGCGGGTGCGAACCCGGCCGGCCCGTACAGTCGCTCCCGTGAGTGCGCACCGACCCGACCCGGGCACCCCGATGATCGTGCAGTGGCGCAAGTGGGACGGCTCGCCGCACTGGCGCCACGAATGTGTCTACCTGGGTGCCGACGACTGGGGCGACTGGGTGGGGCAACCGCAGGGCTGGCTGGCGTCGCGACCGGCAGCCTCGTTCCGGGCTGCTGGGCCGAACGTGTTGCTGATACCGCCGGCCGAGCCGGGCTCCGACGGTGCCCTGTACGCACCCAGCGTCAACCGGGACCATCCGGTGCGGGTCTACATCGATCTCGGCTGGGACATCTCCTGGTCCGAGGACCCGCTGCTGGTGACCGGGATCGACATGGATCTCGACGTGGTGCGCGCGGTGGACGGCCGAGGCACCTGGGTGGACGACCGCGACGAGTGGGAGGACCATCGCGTGCAGTACGGCTACCCGCCCGAGGTGGTGGCTCAGCTGGAGGCGTTGGCCCTGGACCTGGAGTCTCGGGTCCTGGACCAGCTGCCACCGTTCGACGACGCCGTTCCGGACCAGTGGCTGGACCGGCTCGCCGCGTATGGCTTCGGGCCACGCTGGCCCGGAACCCCCTGACAGACAACAGAACCCGGGCCGGGGCCCGGGTTCTGCGTCGGTGGAAGCCTCAGGGCTTCACCGTGATGTGTACGTGGTTCTTGTGGTTCTGGTTGTCCGAACCGCGATCCTCCATCAGGCGCCAGCCCTCGGAGGCGCGGGCCACGCTCCAGATGTGCTGGTCGAAGATGATGTAGTCGATGCCCAAGCGGCTGGCGTTCGCCTTGGCCCAGTTGGCGATCTCGTGTCCGAGGGCCTGGCTGGAGGCGCTGGTGTAGTTCGGCAGCATGCTGTCGACGGCACGGCCGGACGGGTGGTCGGGGATCGAGTCGGGCCGTACGCCGTTGAACCAGGTGATCTGGGGGTAGCGCTTGTGGAGTTCCACCATCAACGCCTTGGAGCGCGGTGTGAGTCCTGCCAGGCCGGACCCGCTGATGCCGCTGATGTTCGTCGAGGCGGTCGGGGCCGTCTTGCTCAGGTAGTCGGCGTTGACCCAGCGAATCGCGCCGTTGTAGATGATCTGGGCGACGCCGTTGGTCGTGACGCCGGTGATGGCCAGCTTCGTGCCGGTCGGCACGTCCCCGAGATTGGTGAACTTCGACGTCGACGTGGTGCGGATCATCAGCGCGGTGGTGGCGTACCGGTAGCCGGTGACCTTCGGCAGGGAAGGCTTGGTGCCAGACGATCCGGTGTTCGAGGATCCGGTCGAGTTGCTGCTGGCACTGCGCAGGTAGGTGTTGTTGACCCAGCGAACGGCGCCCTTGTACACGATCTGTGCCATCCCGTTGGTGACGACGCCGGTGACCGACACCGTGGTGCCGGTGGGGATGTCACCCAGGCTCTGGAAGTTGGAGCCCGACGTGGTGCGGATCATCAGCGCCGTGGTGGCGACCTTGGTGCCGGTCACCTTCGGCAGCGAGGTGCTGCTGCCGGTGCCCGGGGTGCCCGAGCTGAGGTACTGACTGGAGATCCAGGCGGACTTGCCGCTGTAACGGACCTCGGCGAACCCGTTGCGGTAGGCGCCGGTGGCGCTCACCGAGGTGCCCTTCGCCAGGACGGTGATGATCCGGTAGGTCGTGCTCGGCCCCGTGCGGACGTTGACCGCCGCCGTGGTGCTGCGCGTCGACGGGGTGCTTGATCCGACGGTAGAGGCTCCGGCCTCGGAGGAGGACTTGCCGGAGCCGGCCACGCGGACGTAGCTGCTGGAGACCCAGGCCTTCTTCCCGTTCCAGGTGACCGGGGTCCAGCCGTTGCTCGACGGTCCTGCCGCGGTGATCAACTGGCCCGGGTACAGGCCTCCCACGACGGCGTACTTGGTGCCCGGACCCGAGCGGATGTTCAGCGCCGTCCACGTGGTGAGGCGATCGGAGTCGGCGGTTGCGGTCGGCGAGATCGCGGTGGTGGCGATCCCGGCCAGGAGGCCGGCAGCAGCCAGCAGCCCGACCACCCGCCGCGTTCGTCTGGGGGCTCGAGTCATGACAGCACAGTCCTTCCCGACGGCCTTCCCGGACCGTCGCGAGACGATTCCCCGTACGGCTCCGCCGGTGGACGGGCGCGTACGGGCACTTTCAGTTGTCGCCCTCGGCCGACCGTCGTGACTCAGCGCTTCCCCAGCGGTTGTGTCGCTTTCCCCTCGACACACCCGCCACGTGAGTAACAACAGCCTCAGGCGTGTCTGGACTGTAAACCGGTCCCTCTGATCACAGCAAGGTCTCAATGGGATTCCCACCAGCTCGGACTGGGTGCGGAAATGAATTACATCAACGTAATTACAATCATGTAGTTCTCTCGCCGTTTTCGGCCGTAGGATGGTGTGCGTGGCGGTGGAGATGGGGAGTGACGAGTTCGAGCACGAGGTGGGTGTCGCCCTCGACGCGATCCCGTCCGAGCTTGCGGATCTGGTGCGCAACTGCGTCGTCCTGGTGGAGGACGAGCCGCCGGACGATGAGCCTGACCTCTTCGGTCTGTACGAAGGGATTCCCTTGACGGAAAGGGATTCCTGGTACGGGGGCATACTGCCCGACCGCATCTTGATCTTTCGCGGACCGATCCTGCGGCACTGTCGGACCCGTGACGAAGTGGTCGACGAGATCGGCGTGACGGTCGTCCACGAGATCGCCCATCACTTCGGCATCGACGACGAACGGCTCGAGGAGCTCGGCTACGGCTGAGCGGTGCCCATTTCGGGCTCAGGGTGTCCCTGAGATGGCCCCGGGTGCGGCGCGGAAAAGGGTCGAGTGTCGGTTGAGGGTCAGTCCGAAATCTGTTCGAAACTACTCGAAATCGTGTTCGAAAATGGCGTGCATCAGATGCGCGTCAGGGTGATGGCACTGATCACGGCCCCGACGCCGGCCACCACCAGCAGCGCGGTCAACCACAACTGCAGCCGAGCGCCCACCGGAAGACGTTCGTCGCGATGAATGGCCATCCGTGCCCGGAGATCTCGGTGGGAGGCGGTCCAGCCGACCATCCCCCCGCAACCCAGGGCAGCGGCGGCGACAATGACGCCGAGGACGGGATGGGTCGTCCACACCAGACGGGCGATGACCAGGGTGCAGGCGACGGTCGACAGGGCCGTACGTTGCCAGGCGAGCTTGGTGCGTTCGACCTGCAACCCCGGATCCCACACTCCGCGGCGCCACGGCTGTTCCGGCGGGCCGTCGGGATCGCCGGGTTGATGCGGGGTCACGGCACCACGAGGACGACGGCAATGACGGCCACGATCACCATCACGATGACCAGCAACGGCATCACCGGGGAACTCGGCAGCGGCTTGGACAACCGCAACTGGCGCTCGTTGCGGGCCCAGCCGAGGAACGCACTGATCCCGCACGCGACGCCACAGACAGCCAGCACCAGCGAGGCGATGACCGCCTCCAGGCGCAGCTCGGGCTTCAATGCGACCAGCGCAGTGACCGCGACCGCGGCGGTGACGAAGCCAAGGCCGGTACGGATCCAGGCGAGGAAGGTGCGTTCGTTCGCGAAGGAGAAGCGGGCATCGGGCTCCTCGCCGACGCCGTACACCCATCGAGGCCACCGCTTGTCCGTCACGGTCCTCAGCCTATTCGAGGTCATCCCTGGGCTCGGTGTCGGTGTCGGCCAGCTGTGGATCCGCGCGGGCGATCCAACTGTGTGAGGAGTCGCTGATCCAGCGGTCGCAGCGCCCCAGGCTCGTCTCCGGGACGTAACCGGCGGCCAGGTCGAACGGGTCGACAGCGACGGCGCCGGTCAGGGTGGCGAGGTGATCTCGTACGTCCTGCTCGTCGATCGCGACCGCACCGACCACCAGGTAGTGCTGCAGCACGTTGACCTCGAAGAGGTCGGCGACCTCGTCGGAGAAGTTCGGGGCGACGATGACCAGGGCATGGGGTGCCCGGGCCCGTTCGGCGAGCAGGGGCAACAGGTCTGCGACCGATGCGGCGGGGTCGGCCAGCAGCAGCACGCGCGGCGCGTCGAGCACCATCAGCCCACCCTCGTGGGTGGCCAGGCCGGCCCGCACCATCCCGTACGGGACCTCCTCGCCCCGATCTGCGGCCAGGGGCACCGAGTCGGTCGCCAGCGGCGCGCTGCGCTGGTGCGCCGCGTCGGCAAGGACGTAGCGCGGATCGTGGGTCGGGCGGAAACCGGGGATCTCGCGGTCAGGTGCGCCGGTCAGAGCGGCCAGTGCTCGCGCGCGACGCCGTCGGTCGACGAGGGCGCCGACGACGACCGCCGCTGTACCCAGTACGAGCACGACCAGCGGCACCAGCATCCAGGTTTCCACGATCCCAGCCTGCCAGAGAGGTGATCAGCGCCAGCGCTCCTCGAGTGAGCGCGACCACTCCGTCCCGTCGTGACGGTAACGGTCAGGCAAGGTGGGGAGCCCGGCGGCGGGATCGGCGTGGAAGTCGGCCCACTCGGGCGCGAACGGTCCGGATGCTCTGTCGATCTCGGCGATCACCCTGGTCGCCTCCGCCTCGATCATCGGGCGCACTTCGGGTGGATGGATGCCGTCGGAGATCGCGCGATCGAAGTCGTCACGGTCCTTCCAGCGCCAGCTGCGGTCGGGGTCGACCCAGATGTCGATGACCAGATCCATGGAGGTGATGCCGTCGTCGTCCGCAGCCGGCGGTCGCTCGAAGTTCACGTACCAGCCGTTGAAGCTGCCGGTCCGTGGATCCCATCCGAGGTTGACACGGCTCCATCGGTCGCGGCGGTGGAAGAACAGCTTGTCCGGAGCCTCTGGGCGCTCGACCGGGTGGACCTCGCAGGTCTGCAGCGCGAGCAGCTTGCGCTCCTCCCGGGACAATCCGGCCGCAGGCGGGAGGTCGCGGTTGGAGGACCACACCGCGACCGCGCCGGTCGGTACCCAGCTGACCAGGGTCTCGTCGTCGGAACGCACCACCCGGTGCGGCACCGCGCTCCACAGCCGGTCGCGCCACTGCTCCCGAACGACGATGGTGCGATCGGGTTCGAAGGTGCGCCACGGCTCGACCATGCCGTGATCGTAGGGCTCGCTGCCGCTCGGCCGACTCCGGTCTCGGTCGTCCTCTCCGGTCAGCGACGGGTCCGGCTGCGCCCCACCTTCGCGCCCGCATCGGCGGCTCCGGTCAGACCCCAGAACAGCTGTACCGCCCCGTCGAGCGTGATCGGGGTCAGCCTGCCTGGTGCGGTGCGGATCAGCGTCTCGCGACCGATGGCGTCGACGGCTCGTACCGTTGAGCTCGCCGCCCTGACGAAGATCTCGGTCTCGGTCCGCCAGTGGTGGACCCACGGTTCCGGGGCGGCGTAGTACTGGTCCGGCCCGTGGTCGGCGTTGAGCAGGTAGCCGTCGGTGCGTGTCCACAAGACTGACAGCGGGCCGCGATCGGTGCTGAACTGCAGGCCGCGGATCCGATCGTCAGCGAAGTCGAGCCAGCGTTCGAAGATGGCCCCGTCGAACGCGCGCGCGGCCGTCGCGTACGCGAGCAGTGACGGCTTGGGGGAGGTGTCGCGCATCATCAGGCCGTAGTGGTACTCGGGATTGGCCGGATCGGCCTCCTGCGGATGGTGCACGGTGCTGTCGTGCAGCTGGTACCAGTTGACGGCTCGGACACCTTCCGACCAGGCGAGTGCGATCGACAACAACGTGTTCTCCGCCGACTGGCGGTAGGTGTCGTTCCACCACCGGTTCGGCCGGGTGCAGGAGTAGGCCTCGGTCAGCCAGAGTTCCTTCGCCGGTTCATCTTCTGTGGTGTGGCTGTCAATGATCTCGCGAGCCTTGCGGAGCGATCCGAGGTAGTTCCAGTACGAACCGTTCTCACCCTGCTGCCACTCCGAGGGATCCGGGGCGTGGTCGGGGGTGAAGTTGCCGCGGCCGGGGTGGATGGCGAGGCCGTCGATCAGATCCCAGCCGCCGGCCTTGATCACGCCGTCGAGCCAGACGAAGTCAGCGCCGCCGGTCCCGGCGTTGAGGATCTTCATCTCCGAACCTGCTTCGGTGAGCTGTCGGCGTACCGGCTTGAGGGCCCGCTCGACGTACTCGACGGTCCGTTCTCCTTGCATCCAAGGATTGTTGAGCTCATTGCCCACCTCGAAGTGCTCGGCTCCGGCCGCAATGGCGATCGCGGTGTTCGTGGCCGCCCAGGCTTCGGCGTCATCCGCGGTTCCGGTCAACGGGATCCCGCCGAGTTCGATGTCATGGGCGATGCCCACGGCGTCGAGATCGGCCGGGGCGACACCTTCAGCGCCGTCGTACGAGATCCGGACCCGCTTGACGCCGATTCGGCCGAGCAGGGCGAGCAGTGACTCCTGGGACGGGACGTGCAGCCACGGATAGTTGGCGATGCCCAGGCGGTCGTCGTCGCCGTACTCATGGTCCCCCAGAACCGCCAGATTCGTTCTGGCGAAGGCGGAACCGTTGGTGGAGGTCGCCGAGACCTCGGTGAAGGTGATCCCGGCCGCCGGGTGGTCGATGGTGAAGCTCTGCATCGTGGAGCCGCCCGCGGGGACGGTGGCATCGATCGAGCGTTGCCCGATCACCGTGCCGGACCAGTCGCGGGCCCACCACTCCACAGCGACCGAGGCGTCGGTCGTGCCGCCGTTGCTGAGCGCACAGTACAACTCCATCGGCGTGCTGGTGTCGTCCCAGAGGTTAAAGTCGCGATCGGTCCAGACCTCAACACCCACAGGGCGTTGGGTGGCCACCGTACGGGCGGCGGCAGGCCGCGGTGCGCCCAGGACGACGTCGACCTCGGTGAGGTGACTACCGGTCCCGGTGACCTTGGCCGGTGAGTGCACCCAGGAGGCGTTCGTCCAGCGAGGGTTGCTGCCCTCCAGGCTGAGATGGGCGGTGGTGTCGGCATAGGCCTCGGCGTAGACGCCGCCGTCGTTCACCTCGTACGGGACACCGCCGCCCTCGTCACGGACCCAGCGGGTGAGTGGGACGTAGGCCTCGGCGGCCGTGCCGGCCGTGACGGTGCGCGAGAACATGTATCCGGTGGGCAGCAGGGTGTCCGGCCCGGTCACCTCCCACCGGATGTGCACCCGATGCGGCGACACCGTGAGCAGGCCGGTGACCGTGATCGCCTTCGCTGCGGCGGGCATCGTGTAGGCGATGCGAATGGCCTGCTTGTCACCGGTGCCCACCTGGGACACGGTGCCGCCGAAGGTTCGTTGCTGGCCCAGGACCGAGTCCTTGATCATGAAGTGCTGCAGCCGTACGCGTTCGGCAACGCCGTCACCGATGCTCACTGTGCCGGTGCTGTCGACCTCGACCGTGGCTCCGGGGGCGGAGAGCTGGGCTACCGGGGCTGCGGCATGGGCGTTGGTGGGACAGGCTCCGATGAGGGTCAGGCCGACGAAGCCGGCGCCGGCGCCGGTGATGAGGGTGCGACGGGACACCGACGGTCCAGATGGCGTCATCGCCATGGTGGTTTCCTTTCGAGGGTTGGGTTCTCAGCGGTCCTGCGGTGCCGGTCCGCTGGACTGGCGTGGCACGAACCTGGTCGTGACGCCGATGCCGGCGGGACGGGTGTCCGAGCTCCTGTTCGGATCGGTCAGTGCCGTCAGCAGGTCGGCGACGGCATCGGCGACCACGACGGGGTCGATCCGGACCGTGCTGAGGCTGGGGGAGGCGCTGGCGGCCAGGATGGTGTCGTCGATGCTGATCACGCTGAGATCGGCCGGTACCCGGGATCCCTTCTCCTGCAGGTGCTGCAGCATGCCGAGGGCGACCAGGTCGTTGTGGCCGAGGACGGCGGTGACCTCCCCTCGGGCATGGATGAGGGCGGCGGCGTGCCGCCCGGCATCGACGTCGGGATGGTACGGGCCGAGCTCGACCAGTTCGAGGCCGCCGGAGGCGGCGGCCGCCCGGATCGTCTCGTCGCGATGGGAGGGACGTTGCGAGCAGTTCACGAAGGCGCACCGACGATGTCCCAATGCCACAAGGTGTTCCACGGCCTGGGTGATTCCCGGGCCGAGGTCGATGCGGACCGTGGCGAGCCCCGGCACCTCGCGGTTGACCAGCACCACCGGCAGGCTCCCGGCCAGTTTCTGCAACTCCGCGTCGTCCAGGGTGGAGGCCCACAGCACCAGCGCGTCGACCTGGCCGCGCAGCGCTTGTGTGGCGGCTCGCTCCTCGGCCGGCCGTTCATCGCTGTCGCCGAGCAGCAGCGTGGTCCCGGCTCGCTGCAGACGGCTGCGGATGGCCTTGGTGACCGGGCCGAAGAACGGGTTGGCGAGATCAGGTACCACCAGCGCCACACTGCCGCGACGGCCGGCACGGAGCGAGCGGGCGGCAGGGTTCGGGCGGTAGCCGAGGTCGTCGGCGATCTGCTGCACCCGGTCGCGGGTCGCTGGCGCGACCTCGCCTGCCTGCGAGAGCGCACGGGAGACCGTCGACACGGACAAGCCCGCGACGGTTGCGACATCGGTGATGGTGACGGCCACGTCTCCTCCTCGGTCACGAAGATCGCAAACGTTCCCGGAGATTGTCAAGGGCGAGGATTGAACCCCGTCATACGAGCGGCAATTGAGCGTATTGATCGACCGGAAACGTTTCCGATGAGTCGCTCTCAGCGTTTCTCTGGGGGGAACGACGCGGAGCACTGGTTCGCCTGACGGAACCATCGGCGCGTGACTGTCCAACATCTGAGCCTGCTAGAGTCGGAGCGAGTGTGCATATGATGCACATTTATGATTTAGACGTGCAGATACCGCGCCACTCAAGTCTGAGTGGTCACTCTCTAGACATCGGAGAAGACATGAACAGTGAGGTTCACCAGCCGCTCCCGCCCCATTCACTCAGGCGGCGGCAAGTGTTGCTCGGAGCATCCGCCCTGGCTCTGGGCGCGATGGCCGGGGCCAGCGGCCGGGGGCGAGAAGCAGCAGCAGCCCCCAACTGGCGTGTGCCGGTCACCCCACCCAACGGAGTCGCCAGGGCCCAGATCTTCGACGGCGGGTGCACCCAGGCCGACATCGCTCGCTATCGCGGTCGCGTGGACTTCACCTGGGGGGCGCGCTATCTGGACTGGCAGCCCAGCGACGTCCTCGCCAGCCGGTACGTACAGCCGGAGATCCTGTACAGCCACACCCCGCCGACGTCGTGGAAGGACTACGACCTGGCGTGGTTCAGGGCGAACCATCCTGACTGGGTGATGTACAAGAACGACCGGGTGACGCCGGCCTACGGCAGCGGGACCTGGGTGCCGCTCGACCTTTCCAACCCTGACGTTCGCGAGTGGCACTTCGACCTGGTGGTGCAGCCACACATCGACAACGGTGCCCCGGTCATCGCGATGGACGGGATGATGCCGTGGAACTACACGAGTCGGGCCGGACATCACGGAGCGGATGGGACCTGGGTTCAGCAGTACACTGGGGCAAAGTTCGACGCCGACTACGTGGCTGACAAGGCCGACTACGCCCGCTGGATCACAGGGAAGTTGCATGCTGTCGGCGTGGCTGCGGCCGGCAACATCTTCATGCAGCGCGACGCGGACACGTACGAGTACCAAACCTCCTTGCAGATGGCGGGCGAGCTCGACATCGTCGTCGACGAAGGCGGCTTCCTGCACCGGGGGCTCAGCCATGGTATGAACGGCCTGGCCGACCAGAGCTGGCGCAACCATCTTGGCTACGTGCAAACCATGTTGGCTGCCGGCAAGGCCGTTGCGGTGGTGGACGAGACTTCGGTGATCCGTGGACTCGATGCCCCGGCGAGTGAGGTCGCCTACTCGCTGGCGAGCTACTTCCTGTACAAGTCGCCGGGCGCGATGCTGTACCTGGGCTACTACTACGGCCCCTTCGACGAGCGCCCCGAGATGGATGCCGACATCGGCGTGGCCGTCGACCAGGCGCACGAGGTGGCTGGAGGAGCATGGGTCCGCCACTACACGGACGGGCTGAGTGTGGTGAACCCACAGTCCGCGCCGCGCCGGGTGAACGTACCGCTACCACCAGGCCAGTACCGCGACCTGTCGGGCACCGTGGTCAGCAGGTGCGTCAAGTTGGGACCGGTCAGCGGGACCGTCCTCACCCGCCTCTGATTGGGGCCCTCGCACTGATGCCACATGAAGAAGGAGAGAAGTCAATGTCTGTTGGTGTTTCGCGCCGTCGCCTGATCGGCGGGCTGGCCGCCGCCGGGGTGCTGGGTGGTGCTGGTGCTCTGGCCGGCTGTGATGCCGGCCCCGGCGGGACGGCGCCGTCGACGTCGTCTGCCGACGCCGGGGTGCTGTTGCCGTCGTACCGGGCGGTGGAGCTGGTGCAGGCCGATCTGCCGGCGACCAGTGACGGGGTGCAGCCCGGGTTCCTGAGTTTTCCCGCTGAGCCGAAGGCATTCTTCGCAGGGAAGGTGCCCGGGACGGGTGGTGAGGTGTCGATCCTGTCGATCCAGAACCGGACCATCGGCTACGACGGGAATCCGTACTGGGACGAGCTGCAGAAGCGTCTGGGTGTGGCTCTGCATGCCGAAGGCGTGACGGTCGATGCTTATCCGGCTCGATTCGCCACCGCGGTGGCTGGTGGACAATTGGCTGATGCGGTGCAGGTGCTGCCGGATCAGACAGCACGGCTGCCGGAGTTGTTGGAGTCGAAGTTCCAGGACCTGACGCCCTTCCTGGCCGGTGATGCAGTCTTGGACTATCCAGGGCTGGCGGCGTTGCCGACCCGGAGTTGGGAGAGCTGCGTCTACGGGGGCAGGTTGTGGACGATCCCGTTGCAGCGGTCGTTGTTGAAGTGGGTCGGAACGTTCCGTTCCGATCTGGCGGAGCAGCGCGGCTTGCCGACCCAGCCAGAGAGCGGGGCAGAGCTGCTCGAGCTGTACCGGGGTTTGACCGATGCGAAGAACAAGCAGTTCGCGCTCGCGTTCCCGATGTGGGTCCTGGCGTTCGTGTCGCAGTGCACTGGTGCACCGAACGGCTGGGCCGAAGATGATGGCAAGTTCGTCAAGGACTACGAGACCGACCAGTACCGGCAGGCCCTCGACATCACGGCGCAGCTGTGGCGCGAAGGACTGTTTCACCCGGACAGTTTTGCCTCCTCGGATAGCCAGGGATCGAACTGGTTGTGGAACGGGGTGGTGAACGGCCTGGTGCTGCAGGGCAGCTGGGCCTCGCAGCTGATCGCGTTGAAGAAGATCAACCCGCAGGCGGATCTGGGTTGGTTCGTGCCGCCGGCGTGGGACGGAGGACGGGCGAAGTCGCATGCAGGGTCGGGGATCTTCTCGATCACCGCGATCCGGCAGGGATCCGACGATCGGGTGCGTGAGGTGCTGCGCGTGTTGGACTGGTTGGCGGCGCCGTTCGCGTCGGAGGAGTCGACCTTCCTGTCGTACGGGATCCAGGGTCGGCACTGGGAGCGCAAGGACGGGTTCCCGGTGGCGACTCCCTTGGCGGAGAAGGAGGTGTTCGGGTCGTGGTACATCTCCTCGCGGCAGCAGGTGGCGTTCTCGGCGTACGCGGATCCGGTGATCCGTGAGCAGGTGGTGCGCAACCAGTACGACGCAGAGGCGGGGTTGTTGCCCGGTGCGGTGGGGACGGCGACGACGGGGTTGTATTCCGATGCGGCCCAGTCGAGATCGGCGGGCCTGGACCGTCAGATGGTGTCAGTGGCCGGCGATGTGATCACCGGCCGGAGTCAGTTGGCGGCCTGGGACGAGGCGGTCAAGACCTGGCGGTCCAACGGTGGCGATGCGATCCGCAACGAGTACGAGAAAGCCCACGCCGCGGGGCAGTGATCCTCAACAGGATCCTTCGATTCAACGCCGGCCTCGGGGGACCGGATCCCTTTGCATGACACGAAAGGAACAACTGTGACCGACGAACGATCACCAGACCATGGCCGGATGCTGAGCCGCAGAACCGTGATGATCGGCGCTACGGGAGTGCTGGCTGCTGCCGTGAGCGGAATCTCCGGCGGGCAGGCCGAGGCGACGGGGCCGTCGTGGCCACTGCCCGTCACACCCCCGAACGGTGTCGCTCGGGCGCAGATTTTCGACGGAGGGACCTCGCAGGCAGACATGCTCACCTACGCAGGCCGCGTCGACTTCACGTGGGGAGCCCGCTACCTCGACTGGCAACCAGCCGACGTCCTGCCCAGCCGCTACGTCCAACCCGAGATCGTCTACAGTCACAACCCGCCCACCGACTGGCAGCAGTACGACCTGGCTTGGTTTCAGGCGAACCATCCGGACTGGATCATGTATCGCAACGACAGGACCACTCCTGCCTATGGCAGCGGTACCTGGGTGCCGATCGACCTGACGAATCCAGCGGTTCGGTCCTGGCACTTCACCACGATCATCCAGCCACACATCGATCTGGGCTGGCCAGTCATCGCGATGGACGGGATGCTGGCATGGAACTTCACGGCACGAGCCGGGCACTACGACGCCGCGGGCGCCTGGGTGCAGCAGTACACCGGGGCGACACTGGACGCCCAGTACGCTGATGACAAGATCGACTATGTCCAATGGGTCGTCGGGCAGCTCCATGCCCAGGGCATTGCGGCCGCCGGGAACATCTTCATGCACCGCGCCGCGACCGCGATGGAGTACGAGAAGTCGCTGCTGATCGCGGCCGAGCTCGACATCGTCATCGATGAGGGTGGCATCGTGGCTCACGGACTCACCCACGGCACGAACGGGATGGCCGACCAGGACTGGCGCGACCATTACGACTACATCCGGGCGATCAGTGCGCTCGGCAAGGCCATCGCTGTCGTCGACGAGACTTCCGTGGCCGACGGAGCGGCCGCACCGGACAGCGAGGTCGCCTATTCAGTGGCGAACTACTTCCTGTACAAGGAGTCTGGCGTGATGCTGTATCTGGGCTCCCACTACGGTCCCTTCCTGGAACGCGATGAACTCGACACCGACATCGGTGTCGCCGCCGAGCCGCCCGTTGAACTGTCCTCGGGTGCATGGCGAAGGCAGTACTCGGACGGCCTCACCCTGGTGAACCCGACCGCCACCCCCGGTGGCGTCACTGTCACCCTTCCCGCCGGGACCTATCACGACCTTTCCGGAGCGACGGTCACCGGATCGGTGCATCTCGACCCCGTGAGCGGAACCGTTCTCACCCGCGTGTGACCACGCTTCTCCAGTACGACATCCATCCCTCATGGATGGAAATCCCTCCAGAAAGGCAGAAGAACCATGACGCGTCATCGTGTCGCCGTTGTCGGCTGCGGAAGCATGTCGGGTGTCCATCAGGCGGTGTTTGCCGATCTCGCCGACCGGGTCGAGGTGGTCGCCTGCGTCGATCCGATCCTGGAGCGTGCCCAGTCCGCGGCTGAAGCTCTCGGCGCTCCGTACGCGGTGGCTGACCACCGCGAGATCATCGACCAGGTCGACTGCATGCTGGGCGTGCTGCCGCACCATCTGCACCACGCGATCGGGATGGACTTCCTGCGCGCCGGCAAGCACGTGCTGATGGAGAAGCCGCTCGCCCTGGATGAGCAGCAGTGCCGCGAGATGCAGGCCGAGGCGGAGAAGCAGGGCGTCACCTTGATGACGGCCTATCCGATGCGGTACCACCCGTTGGTGATCAAGCTGAAGGAGATCATCGACTCCTACACCTACGGTCAGCTGTTCCACCTGCACATCTGGACCGAGCAGTACACCCGCTACGCCGACGGCCACTGGGCCCGCGACCGGGCCAAGCTCGGTGGTGGGCAGTTCGTGAGTCACGGTTGTCACTACATCGACCTGCTGTTGTGGTTCGCCGGCCCGCCCACCCAGGGCATCCACATGGGCACGACCCTGGGTACTCCGTGGATGGAGGGGGAGGGGACCTCCGATGCGGTCCTGAAGTTCGAGAACGGGATTCTGGGCTATCACGGTGGGACGTGGGGTGCGAAGGGGTCGCGGTTGAAGTACGCGGTCCACGCCCAGTTCTCCGAGGGCATGGTCGAACTCGACTTCAAGGCCGGCACCCTCACGTTCATCAAGGGCGCGGACGAGACGCTCCTCGCGGAGTACCCCATGACCAAGAACGTGTTGGGCGAAGTGATCGAGTTCTTCGATGCCTTGGACGAGGGCCGTGCCCCGCACACCGATGCCGAGCAGTCGATCCAGGGTCTGCAGGTGATCTGGAAGATGTACGAGGCGGAGCAGACCGGGGTGATTGCCGATCT
>Ga0164243_10000440_pt1 | contig 78991 bp, 76 predicted proteins | sample OricompcompostOP_FD_108781 | JGI IMG/M metagenome (GOLD analysis project Ga0164243, IMG submission 108781) | Organic Plus compost microbial communities from Emeryville, California, USA - Original compost - Organic plus compost (OP) | ecosystem: Engineered > Solid waste > Mixed feedstock >... | reverse complement strand
GCCTCCTGCTTGAACTCGAACGTGTACTTCGCCCTCTTTTGCTTCTCGTTCACTTCATGCTCCTGTCCCGGCATTCTCCGGGCTTGGGCTATGAACTCCGATATTCGGGGGCAACCTCAATGCCCTGGAGCATGAGAAGAGCCAGGGACGCGCTGGACGCATCGCCATGAGTCTGGTGCGCATGGATCTGGTCGTGCTCGACGAGCTGGGTTACCTGCCCTTCAGCCAGGCCGGTGGCGCCTTGCTGTTCCACCTGCTGTCCAAGCTGTACGAGCACACCAGCGTGATGATCACCACCAACCTGACGTTCGGGGAGTGGTCCAGTGTGTTCGGCGACGCCAAGATGACCACGGCGCTATTGGATCGCTTGACCCATCACTGCCACATCATCGAGACGGGCAACGAGTCCTACCGCTTCCGCCACAGCGCGCACGAAGCCAAGGCGCGCATCAAGACGCGCGAGCAGACCAGGAAGACAACTGCGGCTCAGGTGAGCGAGGTCGCGGAGGAAGGGGCCTCGCCTGATGGCTCGGGAATACCAACAATCGGTTCAAGAAAAGGAGGACCTACCGAGGCATCCAACCTATAGTTATCCACAGCTGGCTCCCACCGGAACCAGCTCCAGCCCCTGGTCAATGTTCGACTGGCACTGCTGATCTCGATTGCACTGGCGCTGACACGCAGTCGCAGCAGCGTGATCTTCGTGACACACGACCTGACCGAAGCCCTGCTGCTTGGCGACCGCCTCATCATGATGGCCCCCGGCGGCCGGATCGCCGAAGACCTGCGCCTGCCGTTCGCGCATCCGCGCAACCCGCGCGAGCTGCCTTTCTCCGAGGAATTCCGAAGGCTGGAACACAGGTTGCGAGAAGGGCTGGGCGAAGAGCTTGTGGCCTGATGGGCGACAGGCGGAAGCGTCTGCGGCGGCGCTTCAATCCCTGCGCGTCTCGATCAATGCGTCGACGGCGACGGCCCCCTGGCCCCGGGGCAGAACGATGAAGGGATTGACATCGATGCTTTCGAGGGCCTGCGCCTGCGAAGCCGCGAAGGCGGACAGGCATGCCAGCGCATCGACCAGCGCTTCCTCGTCGGCTGCTGCCGCCCCCCGCACGCCTTGCAGGATGGCGTAGCCTTTCACTTCGCGGATCATCCGGCGGGCCTCGTCGCGCCCGAACGGGGCGCGTCGGAAGGTCACGTCCTTCAGCACCTCGACGAACACGCCGCCCAGGCCGAACATCACCATCGGCCCGAACACTGGGTCCCGCGAAACACCGAGGATGGTCTCCACGCCGCCCTTGACCTGCTGCGCCAGCAGCACGCCGGCGACGCGGGTGCCCGGGGCCTGCGTCTGCGCGCGGTCCATCAGCGTCGCGTAAGCCTGGCGCACCTCGTCGGCGGAGCCGATGTCGAGCAGAACGCCGCCGATCTCCGACTTGTGCTGGATCTCCGGGGACACGATCTTCATCACCAGCGGGTAGCCGATGCGACGCGCGGCTTCCACCGCTTCCTGGGGAGATCCGGCGACCTGTTCGACCGTGCATGGAATGCCCGCCGAAGCCAGCAATTTCTTGGCTTCGGATTCGTCGTAGGCCGTGCTCCGCCCGACCGGCAGCGCAGTGGACGGCAAAGATGGCGGCACTTCGGAAGGCGGGGCCTCGAACGCCTCGCGGAAGTAAACCAGCGCGCGGATGGCGCGCAGCGCGCGGCCGGGGTCTTCGAACACGGCATACCCCATGGCCTCGAGCTGCTTGCGCGTCTCGGGGCTGGCCAGTGTCGACAGCACGAGGAAGCGGCCGGTGTGCTTGCGGCCGACCGCCTCGAAATGCGGCAGCAGCTTGCCGAACAGGTCCTTGTTGCGCGCGATGTGGGTGATGAAACACACGGCCGAGCCGTAGTCGCCGCCGGTGAGCAGGCGGTCGAACATCGGCCCCACCAGGTGCGGGTGCGTGATGACTTGCGCAGTCACATCGACCGGGTTGCGCGCCGCGGCGAAGGGGAGCAGGTCCTTGATGGCCGCCTGCGACGCCGCCGGCAGTTCCGCGACGCGCAGGCCGGCTTCCTCCGCCTGGTCGGCCATCAGGATGCCCACGCCGCCCGACACGGTGATCAGGCCCACCGCGCTGTTGGCCGGATAGCGCTTCAGGGAGCAGGCGTAGGCCACGTCCATCAGCTCATCGATGGAGTGCGCGCGGTACACGTGGTGCTGGCGCAGGACGGCGTCGAAGATCTCGTCGGATCCGGCGAGGCTGGCGGTGTGCGACGCGGCCGCCTTCGCGCCGGCGTCGGAGCGGCCGAGCTTGAGCACGATCACGGGCTTGCGCCGGCGGCGCGCCGCCTCGAAGGCGGCCAGCAGGCGCTGCGGGTTGACCACGCCCTCCACCACGGCCACGACCACTTCCGTGTCCGGGTCCTCGACGATGTAGGCCAGCGCCTCCGAGACGTCCACGTCCGACTGGTTGCCGGTGGTCAGGCACATGCTCAGGCCCAGGTCCTTTTCGGCGGCCAGCACGATCATGTGGATGCCGAAGGCGCCTGACTGGCTCACGATGCCGATCGAGCCGATGCGCGGCGGCCGGTCGATGATGCCGCTGGTGAATGTGGCGAGCAGGCCGGCGCGGACGTTGAAGGTGCCCGCGCAGTTCGGCCCGAGGAGGGCGACTCCGCCCTTGCGCGCGGCCTCCACGATGCGCTCCTGCATGGCTCGGCCTTCGTCGTCCACCTCGGCAAAGCCGGAAGAGAACACCATCGCGCCGTTCACCCGCTTGGCCGCGCAGGCCCGCACGGCCGCCAGCACGTCCGGGGCGGGCACAGCGATGACCACCAGGTCGACCTCGGCTTCGACCGCGTCGAGCGACGGGTAAGCCTTCAACCCCTGGATCACGTCGCGGCCCGGGTTGATGGGGTAGATCGGACCCTGATAGCCCGCGAGCTTCAGGTACCGGATCGGCCGGCCGCCGATCTTGTTCTCGTCCGCCGAGGCGCCGATGACCGCGATCGAGCGCGGATTCAGGAAGGCGCGCACGCGGGCGCCGGCGGAGGTTTCGGTTTCGCTCATGGTGTGCTCAGGGCAGGTGAAGCGCCTGCTTCGCGAGGATGTTGCGCTGGACTTCCGACGAGCCGCCGTAGATGGTGGTGGACAACGAGGCGAGGAAGGTGGCGGCGGCCTGCAGGTCCCCGACGCCGGCGTTGGCCTCGGAGGCACCCCCGTAGGGACCGGCGAGCTCGACGGCAGCGGTGGCGATGCGCTTGTACAGCTCGGTCTGGTGCACCTTCAGCATGGCGCCTTCCAGGCCGAGTTCGCCGCCGGCGCGCACCTTCTCCAGCCCGGCCTCGTACAGGCTGTTGTGATCGGCCAGATCGGCCGCCAGCCCTGCGTAGCGGTCCATGAATGCGGGCTCGTTCCAACTGCCCACCGCCCTGGCCAGCTGCCGCAGGAGCTTCATCGCATTGAACGACTGGGCGGACGCGCCGAGGAACAGTCGCTCGCCGCCCATCAGAACCTTCACGATCGACCAGCCCTTGTTGAGTTCGCCGACCAGCGCATCCGCCGGCACATTGACGTTGTCGAGGAACACCTCGCAGAAGTCGTCCTTCATCGACAGGATGTGAATCGGCCGGATGGTGACCCCGGGCGCTTTCAGCGGAACGAGGAAATAGCTGATTCCGTCCTGCGGCTTGCCCGCTGCCTTGTCGGTGCGCACCAGCATGTGGCACCAATCGGCCTGGTTGGCCCGCGAAGTCCAGATCTTCTGGCCGTTGAGGGTCCAGCCGTCGCCGTTCCACACGGCCTCGGTGCGCAGGCTGGCGAGGTCCGAGCCGGCACCGGGCTCGCTGTAGCCCTGGCACCAGACCTCGTCGCCGGACAGGATCTTCGGCAGGAAGCGTTCGCGCTGGGCCGGCGTGCCGAAGCCGATCAGCAGCGGCCCGACCATCATCACGCCGTTGTCGGCGTAGCGCGCGCAGCCGTGGGCGTCGAACACCTCGTTGAGGATGATCCGCTTGCCGGGGCTCAGGCCCATGCCGCCGTGCTCGCGCGGCCAGCCGGGCGCCGCCCAGCCGCGCGCGGCCAGCTTCTTGTACCAGCCCCGGGTCGCTTCGTGCGGCAGCTGCCCGATCTGGAAGCGCAGCTCGGGCGGGTAGTTCGCCCCGACGAAGTCCCGCACCAGGCTGCGGAACGCCTCGTCGCTCATGGCGTTGTAGTCGGTCATGTCATTCATGGCGGGCCTGCTCGATGGCGGCGAAGCGCCGGCGGTGCGCCAGGGCGGAACCCCAGTCGCCCTGGACGGCGAGGATCTTGCGGGCGTACAGGCCGATGTCGCATTCGTCCGTCATGCCCATCGCGCCGTGCATCTGAACCGCTTCCTTCGCAATCTGCATGGCCGCGCCGGCGGCGCGCATCTTGGCGCGCGAGACGAGGGCGCGGCGTTCCTGCGGCGCTGCGGTGTCGCCGTCGAGCGCGGCGGCCGCCTCGTTCACCACGGCGCGGGTCAGTTCCAGCTGGATCTTCAGGTCCACCGCGCGATGCTGCAGCGCCTGAAAACTCCCGATCGGCTTGCCGAACTGCCTGCGCACGCTCAGGTAGGCGAGGGTGGTGTCAAATGCCGCTTCCATCGCGCCCAGCAGGCAGGCCGCGCTGGCCAGCGCGCATTCCTCGAGCAGCGCCTCGAACGCGCCCTGCAGGGGGACGCCGGGCGCATCGTCGAACCGCACATCGCCGGCGAGGCCGCCGTCGTGCAGGCCGACCGGGGAGACGCTCACGCCAGGCGCCTCGCGCTCGACCAGGGCCAGGCCGTCCCGGGTGGCGACCACGAAGGCATGGGCCGCGGCGGCATGGGGCACCATCCGCTTGGTGCCGCTCACGCGGCCCGACGCGAAGCGGGCCTGGCCGGCATCCAGGCCATGCGCCTGTTCCATCCAGGCCGGCACCACGATGCGGTCGCCGCGCAGCGTCGCGGCGAGCCACTCGCCCGTGAGCACCTGGGCCGCCGCGGCGGTGGCGATGAAGGGCTCCGGACTGAGCGACGCCCCGAGCTGCTGCGCCACGGCGCACAGCGCCGCCACATCCAGGCCGGTGCCGCCGCGCGCTTCGGGCACCCGCAGGCCGGCCCAGCCGAGCTCGCACATCTGCTTCCAGAGCGCGGGGTCGAAGCCGGGCTGCCCGAAACGCAGCGGCCGCACGCGCTGCGGCCCCTTGTCGCGCGGCACGATGGCGGCCGCGCTGTCGCGGACCAGCCGCAGGCGATCGTGCGTGTCTGCTGCAAGCGAGCGCATCGTCAGCTGCCCTTGAAGACCGGTGTCCGCTTCTCGAAGAAGGCGGTCTTGCCCTCGTCATGGTCGGTCGAGCTGAACAGCATCGCCTGGATCTCGCGTTCGCGCAGCAGCACATCGTCCAGTCCCGCGGCGAACACCGAACGGGTCAGCGCGATCGGCAGCGGCGCCTTGGCCGCGAGGATGGCCGCCAGGCGGCCGGCTTCCTGCTGGGCGTTGCCGGCGGGCACCACGCGGTCGATCACTCCCCAGTCCAGCGCCTCGCGGGCGCTGAACACTTCGTTGTACAGGAGGATCTGGCGCGCGCGGCCGCGGCCCACGCGCGCTGGCAGCGTGTGCAGGATGCCGGTGTCCGGCGCCATGCCTATTTCGCCGAAGCCGGCCTTGAAGCGGGCCGTCTCGGAAGCCACGATGGTGTCGCACAGCAGCGCCAGCGAAAGTCCGCCGCCGACCGCCCAGCCTTCCACGGCGGCGACCAGCGGCTTGCTGCTCTGCGCCAGCAGGCGCACCAGGTCGTGCACGATGCGCATGCGGTCGAGCGCGGCCCCCATCGACTGGTGGCCCATCGCGGTCACGTCGCCGCCCACGCAGAACTGCTGGTCGCCGCCGGTGAAGACGATGGCGCGCACGCTCTGGTCGGCCTCCAGCGCGCGGAAGCTGTTCAGCAGGGCGATGCGCATCGGCATGGAGAACGCGTTGCGCCGCGGCGCGTCGTTCATGCGAACGGTGGCGACGCCGCCGTCGCGGGATTCGAGGATCATGTCTTGGCTTTCGTTCATTCGGACTGGCTGCCGTGCACGGCCTGCAGGCGGCCGGATCGTTCGAGCTCGCCGTAGCGCGCCGCGCCGAGCCAGCTGTGCAGCACCTCCAGGGCCTGGGCGCGCGTGGTCGTGCGCGGCGGCTGCGGCCGCTCGGGCACGGTCCGGCTGAAGCGCGGAGCCGGCATCGGCTGCCGCACGCCTTCGACCTCCACGAACGATTCGCGCGCCGCGGCCTGCGGATGGGCCGGCGCCTCGGCCATGGTGAGCACCGGTGCGAAGCAGGCGTCGGTCCCTTCCAGCAGCGCGGCCCATTCGTCGCGGGTGCGGGTGCGGAACTTGGCTGCCAGCGTCTGGCGCAGCCGCGGCCATTGGGCGCGGTCCCAGCGGTTCGGGAACTCGGCGGCCGGGATGTCCAGGCGCCTGAGCAGCTCCTCGAAGAAGCGCGTCTCGATCGGCGCCACCGATACGTACCTGCCGTCGCTGCAGGCGTAGACGTCGTAGAAGGGCGCGCCGGAGTCGGCGATGTTGCGGCCGCGCTCCAGCTCCCACAGGCCTGCCGCGTGCAGGCCGAACATGCTGGTCATCAGCGATGACACGCCGTCCACGATGGCGGCGTCCACCACCTGCCCATGACCGGACTGGCCGCTTTCGCGCAGTGCCGCCAACATGCCGAGCGCCAGGAAGAGCGAGCCGCCGGCGTAGTCGCCCAGCAGGTTGATGGGGATGCTGGGCGGCTGGCCGGAGCGGCCGATCGCGTCCAGCGCGCCGGTGACGGCGATGTAGTTCAGGTCGTGGGCCGCGGCGTCGGCCAGCGGCCCCTGCTGGCCCCAGCCCGTCATGCGGCCGTACACCAGCTTCGGGTTGCGTTCGAGGCAGGCGTCGGGGCCCAGACCCAGGCGCTCCATCACGCCCGGGCGCATGCCCTCGATCAGCCCGTCGGCACCGGCCACCATGTCCATGGCCAGGGCGCGGCCCTCCGTGGTCTTCAGGTCGAGCGCCACCGCGTCGCGGTTGCGCAGCAGCAGGTCGTATTGCAGCGGCCGCTTGCTGCCCAGCTCGACCGGCGTCACGCGGTCGATGCGCAGCACGGTGGCGCCCAGGTCGGCCAGCAGCATGGCGCACATCGGCGCCGGACCCACGGCGGCGAATTCGACGATCTTCAGTCCGGCAAGCGGTCCCACGTGCGGCTCCCTTCGCCGGCCGGTCAAGCGGTCTCGCCGCCGTCGGCGGTGATGACCTGACCCGTGATGAAGGCGCCGGCGCGGCTCGCCAGCATCAGGGCGATGCCACCGATGTCGTCGGGCTCGCCGATGCGGCCCAGGGGCAGCAGCTCCTCGCGTTCGCGCAGCAGCTTCGGGTCTTCCCAGATGGCGCGCGAGAAGTCGGTGCGGATCAGGCCCGGCGCGATGCAGTTGATGCGGATGTTGTGGCGGCCCCATTCGAGCGCCAGGCAGCGCGCCATCTGCATCTCGGCGGCCTTGGACATGCCGTAGATGCCCAGCGCCGCGCGGCCGCGATAGCCGCCGATCGAGCCGACGAAGATCACCGCGCCGTCGCGCCGCTGCGCCATGCCCGGCAGAACCAGGTTGGCCAGCCACAGGTTCGACAGCACGTTGTTGCGCATGACCTTGTCGAAGACTTCGTCGCCGGCGCCCGCGGTGGGGCCGTAGTAGGGGTTGGTCGCCGCGTTGGCCACCAGGATGTCCACGCGGCCCCACTCCGAAAGGGTGCGGCGCACCATTTCCTCCAGCTCGGGTTTCTTCGAAAGGCCGGCCGGCAGGGCGAGGGCCTGGCCGCCGTCGGCACGGATCGATCGGGCCGTCTCTTCGCAAGCCTGCGCGGTGCGGCCGGTGATGACCACGCGGGCCCCGGCCCCGGCCAGGTGTTCGGCGATGGAGCGGCCGATGCCGCGGCTGGAGCCGGTGACGATGGCCACCTTGCCGCTCAGGTCGAATGCTTTCATTGGACTCCTTGGTCGTGCAATCAGGTCGCTTGGTAGATGCTGATGTTCTCGGCGATGCAGGCCGGCTTGTCGCGGCCATCGATTTCCATCACGTCCTTGAACCGCAGCTTGCAGCCTTGCTCCGTACTCTCCACCGCCAGCAGCGTGCGGCGTAGGCGTACGCTGTCGCCCGGGTGCACCGGCGCGATGAACCGCACCTTGTCGTAGCCGTAGTTGACGCCGGAGGTCATGGTCTTAAGTACCCAGATCCGCCGCGCCAGGTGCGCCATCAACGACAGCGTGAGCATGCCGTGCACCAGGGTCTTGCCGTGCGGCGATTCCCGCGCCGCGCGCACCGGGTCGGTGTGCAGCCAGAAATCGTCCTTGGTGACCCCGGCGAAGCCGTCGATGCGCCCCTGGTCCAGGGCGAACCAGTCGCTCGGCCCCAGATCCTGTCCCACGGCCGCGGCGAGCGCTGCGACATTCTCGAATTCGCGTTGTGACATGGGCGGCTTACGAATCCCGCTTCGGCATCTTGGCGATCAGCTCACCCCACCTCGCGAACTCGTCGCGAGTCGACTTGCCGAGTTCTTCGGCCGACGCCGGTATCGCATCCAGACCGTAGTTGTCGACGAACATCTGGAACTCCTGCGTCTTCTGGATTGCGAGCAACTCGTCGGAGATGCGCTGGGTCACCGAGTCCGGCAGATTTGCCGGCCCGTACATGGCGAACCAGGCTGAGAACTCGAAGCCCGGGTAGATCTCGTTCATGGCGGGGACGTCCTTGATGACCTTGTGGCGACGGGCGCCGGTGGTCGCCAACACCTTGACCATGCCTTGCTTCCACAGTGGAACTGTGCTGCTGATGACATCCATGGTGAAGTCGATATTGCCGGCCAGCAGGTCCTGCGTAACGGGCGCGGAGCCCTTGTAGTTGACCTGGTTGAAGCTGAGATCGGCACGCTGCGCAAGCATCGCGATGGTCAACTCCGTCCCAGTGCCGACACCGGCGGAACCCGCCACCAGCCTACCTGGGTCGGCCCTGGCGCGCGCCACGAGATCTTGTACCGAGTTGATCGGCGACTTCGCGCTGACCATCAAGGCATAGGGGAAACCGGCTAGGCCCCCGAGCGGAGTGAAGTCCTTGATCGTGTCGTAGGGCAGCTTGCGCAGGTGGGGTGCGATGGCCTGGATGGTGTTAGCGCTGATACCGATCGTGTAGCCGTCGGGGTTCGACCTGCGCAGTTGGTCGAGGCCGACCTGGCCGGCTGCGCCCAGCACGTTTTCCACCACCAGTGGCTGCCCGAGGGCGGTGTCGAGCTGCCTGGCGACTTGGCGGGCCAGCGCGTCGGTCGGCCCGCCCGCGCTGAGTGGACAGATCAGCCGGATCGGCCGTGCCGGCCAGCGCTGTTGCGCCAGCGTGGCAGCCGGCAGCGCGGTGAATGCAAGGGCACTCTTCACCAGGGTTCGTCTCGTCATCATTTTTCGTGTCTCCTTGGTGAAAACGATGATCGCGTACGGGCATGGGACTGACAATTGACTTTTTCCGCCCGCCATTGAATCCATTTCAAGCAGATGCTGGGCCGCCGTCGACGGCCGTCGGAACAAGGCGACCATGCTTATCGCATCGCGCTGGCCAGTCGAAGGCTGGCCTCGTGGGCCTGTTCCACCATCCGCGCGATGAGCTCCCCGGCCGTCGGCACGTCGTCCACCAGCGCGGCCGCCTGGCCGATCCAGAGCAGGCTCGTTTCCATGTCGCCGTGGACGATGCCGCGCTCGTTGGCATCGGCCTTGACCATGGACAGGATGGTGTCGCTGGAGGCCCCGGCCGCCTCGGCCTCCAGGATCCTGCGCGACCAGGCATTGGCCACCGCCCGCCCCGGCGTGCGCAGGGAGCGCTTGACCACCACCGTGTCCTGCCCGCTCGACTGCACCACGAGGTCCTTGTAGTTCTGATGGGCCCGGGTCTCCCTGACGGCGATGAAACGCGTGCCGATTTCCACGCCTTCGGCGCCCAGCGCCAGCGCGGCGGCAAGCCCATAGCCGTCCGCGATGCCGCCGCCGGCCAGCACGGGAATCTTCACGCTGCGCGCGACCAATGGCGCGCCGACGATGGTCGAGAGGTCGGTGCGGCCGATGTGGCCGCCGCCTTCGAAGCCGACCGTCGCCAGCACGTGCGCCCCGGCCTGCTCGGCCTTTTTCGCCTGCTCCGGGCCGGAGACCAGCACCAGCGTGCGCACGCCGCTGCCTTCCAGCCGCCGCAGGTGCCGCGATGGATCGCCGCCGGTGAACGACATCGCGGGCACGCCCTCCGCCGCGGCGATATCGATGAGTTCGTCCATCTGCAAGTAACCCATCGGGAAGTTCACCGCGAACGGCGCATCGGTGAGCGCCTTGGCCTTGCGGATCTCACCGCGCAGCGCGTCGGGATCGGCCACGCCCGCGACGGCGATCTGGCCGAGGCCGCCGGCGCCGGACACGGCGGCCGCCAGTTCGGCCCGCGCGATCCGCGCCAAGCCGCCCTGCACGATGGGGTAGCGGATGCCGAAGACTTCGGTGGCGCGGGTGGAGATGCCCGCGGGGGGGGAATGCTCAAGCATCAAAGGATGGTCCGCCAGCGAGAGGGGGCTGGCAATTGATTTTTCCCGGGCGACGTTGAATGCAATTCAAGCACCCGGCCCGGCGCCGGGAGGCTTCGCATACATGCGCTCGATCACCTCGCGGTACTTCTGCTCGATGCTGGCGCGCCTGACCTTCATCGTCGCCGTCACCTCCCCATCGTCATGGTCCAGCTCCTTGGCGAGCAGGTGGAACTTGCGCACGTGCTGCACCTGCGGCATGCGTGCGTTCACCCGATCGATTTCCTGCTGCACCAGAGCGTGCACGGGAGGCAACTCGGCCAGGCTGCGGTAGTTCGTGTAGGGGATGCCGTTCTCCTCGGCCCACTTGCCCACGCTCTCGGGGTCGAGCTGGATCAGCGCCGAGACGAAGCGCCGGCGGTCGGCGACGATGACGGCTTCCTTGATGTAGGCCGACACGCGCAGGGCGTTCTCGATCTCGCTCGGCGTGATGTTCTTGCCGCCGGCGGTGATCATGATGTCCTTCTTGCGGTCGACGATGCGCAGTTCGTCGCCCAGCGGCCCGGGCTCCAGGCGGCCGACATCGCCGGTGTGCAGCCATCCATCCGCGTCGACGGCCTGCGCGGTGGCCGACTGCGCCCCGTAGTAGCCGCGGAACACGACCTCGCCGCGCAGCAGGATCTCGCCGTCCGGCGCGAGCCGCAGCGCGATGCCGGGGAACGGCGTTCCCACCGTGCCGGGCGGTGAAGCGTCGCTCGGCTGCAGGCTGCTGGCGCCCGAGGCCTCCGTCAGTCCGTAGGCTTCGCGCACCGACAGGCCCAGCGTCTTGAAGAACTTCAGGATGTCGGGCGAGATGGGCGCGCTGCCCGAAACGGCGATGCGGCAGCGGCGCAGGCCCACGTGGTTCAGCAGCGCCCGCAACAGCACGAGGTACCAGAACCGCCAGAGCATTCGCTGCCCCGCGCGCCACTGCCCGCGCGGCAGGTGGGCGAAGGGGGCCAGCTGGCGCATGGCCGCGTCGTACAGGCGCCGGCGCAGCCAGCCCGCTTCGCGCGCGCGGATCTCGATGCCCGAGTGGAACTTCTCCCAGATGCGGGGCACCGCCAGGAAGATCTGCGGCGCGATCTCGCGCAGGTCGTCCTGCACGGTGCGCAGGCTCTCGGCGAAGTTGACCACGGCGGCGGTGGTCAGCGGCACCTGGACCGCGAACATCTGCTCGGCCATGTGGCACAGCGGCAGGTACGACACCAGCTTGTCCCTCGGGCCGGCGCGCAGCACGGTGTTGAGACCCTCGCCCGCGCGGCACAGGCCCCGCCAAGTCAGCATGGCGGCCTTGGGGCGCCCGGTGGAGCCGGAGGTGAAGACCACCAGCCCGACGGCGTCCAGGTCCTGCGCCGCCAGGCAGTCGGCGATCGCCTGCGGGTGCGCCTGGGCATGGCGGGCGCCGAGCGCCAGCACGTCGCCGAACTCGACGATGCCGGTGCGGTCGTAGTGGCGCAGGCCGCGCGGATCGATGACGACGATGCGGCGCAGGGCGGGCAGCCGTGCGCGTACCTCGAGCACCTTGTCCAGCTGCTCCTGGTCTTCGCAGACGATGTAGGGCGCGTCCACCAGCGTCAGCAGGTATTCGACTTCCGGGCCGGGCGAGGTCGGGTACACGCCGGCAGGCACCGCCTGCACCAGCCCGGCGCCGAGCTGCGCGTAGACCCATTCCTTGCGGTTCTCGCTGAGGATGGCGACGTGCTCTCCCGGCTGCAGCCCGAGGGCGACCAGGCCGAGGCCGAAATGGGCGGCCGCGTCCGCGTACTGCGACCAGGTGACCGGCTGCCAGATGCCCTTGTCCTTCTGCCGCAGCGCCACCGCGCGCGGGCGCTGCCGCGCCCAGTGGAACAGCCGCTGGGGCAGCGTCATGTCCAGGATTTCCGGCGGGACCGCGTTCACGAGAGCCATCGCTTGCGCCGCTTGTAGTGCTTCACGTCGCGGAAGCTGGCCTGCCGCTGCGCCGCGTCGTTCTGCCCGAGGTAGAAGCGCTGCACGTCGGGGTCGGCGCGCAGCATGTCGCTGCGGCCGTTGAGGACGATGCGCCCGTTTTCCATGATGTAGCCGTAGCTTGCCGCCTCCAGCGCCAGCCGCGCGTTCTGCTCCACGACCAGCATGGCGACGCCCTGCTCGCGGTTGATCCGCTGCAGGATGGCGAAGATGTCGGCGACCACCAGGGGCGCCAGCCCGAGCGAGGGCTCGTCCAGCAGCATCAGCCGCGGCCTGCCGACGAGGGCGCGGCCGATCGCCAGCATCTGCTGCTCGCCGCCCGAGAGGTAGCCGGCCAGCTGCTGGCGGCGTTCGGCGAGTGGCGGGAAGTAGCCGTAGGCCAGGCCGAGATCCAGTCCCTCCCTGCGCCCCTTCAGGGCGCCGGCGGCCACCCGCAGGTTCTCCTCCACCGTGAGGTCTTCGAACACGTGCCGGCCTTCCCGGACGTGCGCCATGCCGCAGCGCGCCAGCCGGTGGGCTGCCTGCTGGCCGATCGGCCTGCCGAACAGGGCGACGCGCCCCGCGGCGACGCGCCCGTTCTCCATCGGCAGGATGCCCGAGACGGCCTTCAGCACCGTGGTCTTGCCGGCCCCGTTGGAGCCGAGCAGGGCCACGACCTGGCCTGCCGGCACCGCCAGCGACAGGCCCCGCAGCGCCTGGATGCTGTGGTGGTAGACGACTTCCAGGTTCTCGACGGTGAGCGCGGCCGCTGTGCCGGCCGTCAGACCCGGATCCATCCGCTTGCGGGCTCCATGCGGCGCGTGGCGGGGTCGTAGCTGTAGATCCGCCCGGTCTTGATCTGGTGCGAGCTGAGGTCCACCAGCAGCCCCGTCAGGCCGCCCGTGTCCCAGTCGCGGATCGATTCCAGCGCGGCCTTCATGTTGGGCATGGTGAGCGGCTTGCCGGCCTTGATGCAGCGTTCGGCTACTTCGCAGAAGATCATCCCGGTCAGCCAGGCATGGATGTAGAAGACCGAGATCGAGTCCTGCTGCGGACGCGCCTTCGCCACGTACTCGCGGATTGTCGCCATCGTCTTCGACTCGGTGTCGTAGCCGTAGCTGTAGGGCATCACGCCGGTCAGCCGCTCGCCGTTCTTCGCGAGTGCCTCGTACATGATGCGGTCCAGCCCGTAGGTGGTGGACATCACCTGCGCGGTCAGGCCGGCCTCGCGCATCTGGCGCACGAACTCCGGCACCGGGTTCATGATGTAGCCCTGGAAGATGACGATGTCGGGCCGGGCGCGGCGCAGCTTGGCGACCTCGGAGGTCACGTCCACGCCGGTGGGCTTGGTCACCACCTCCTGCACGATCGGCAGGCCCAGCTTCTGTGCGCGGGCCTTCGAATGGGGAATCGCCTCGTTGCCGAACTCCTGGTCGGTGTAGACCAGCGCGATCCTGGGCGCGGAGCCGCTGGCCTTCGCGACCCGGCCGATGTACTCCATCAGGATCTCGTGCGTGGCGCCGAACGTCGGGCCCGAGAGGAAGTGGTGCGGATACGCCTTCTGGTCCAGCAGCGCCTCGGACGACGAGAAGCCGCCGGTCATGATCATCTGGGTGGACAGCACGTCGCGGGCCACCGCCTTGGACAGCGGCGTGCCGTCGAGGTAGATGAAGGACGGCTTGTCGGAGGCGATCATCTTCTTGACCACCGCCACCCCCTGGTCGACCTTGTAGGCGCTGTCCTCGCCCACGTAGCGGATCCTGTGGCCCAGCACGCCGCCGTTCTGGTTGCGCCAGGCGATGTAGTCGCCCAGGGCGTGGTTGCTCGCCACCCCCGCGAACGACATGAAGCCCGTCATCGGGTGGGCCGCGCCGATGACGATGTCCGCCTTGGTCTGCGCGAATCCGGGACGCCAGGCGGCGATGCCGACCGAGGCGGCCGCCGCGGTCTTCAGCAATGTTCTGCGAGAGGGCATGGTGCTTGTCTCCTGGTGGGGTGGGTGGGATCGCGGTGCGGTTCAGGTCCGGAACGGCCAGAGGTGGAAGGTCCTGCGGATGCGCGCCCAGATCTGCGCCAGGCCATGGGGCTCCAGGATCAGGAAGCCGATGATCAGCAGGCCGAACACCACCTGCCCCATGGGCAGCAGCAGGTTCGCCAGGGAGGGCATCCAGGCGGAGGTGGCGCTGGACAGCAGCCGCAGGCACTCGGGCACGAGGGTCATGAAGACGGCACCCAGCACGCTGCCCAGCACCCGTCCCATGCCGCCGACGATGATGGCGGCGAGGTAGAACACGGAGAGGCTGAAGGTGAAGTATTCCGAGGTGATGGCACCGTAGAAATAGCCCAGCAGGCCGCCCGCGACGCCCGCATAGAAGGCGCCCGTCATGAAGGCGAGCACCTTCGTGCGCAGCAGGTCGACGCCCAGGATCTCGGCGGAGATGTCGCGGTCGCGCACCGCGATGAAGGCCCGGCCCACGTAGCTGCGCCCCAGGTTGGCGGCCGCGATGCCGAGCGCGAGCGCGCAGGCGTAGATCAGGTAGAACATCCGGCGGTCGCCGGTGAGTTCCAGGCCGAACAGGCTCGCGGGCGGAATCGTCACGCCGCGCGGGCCGCCGGTGACCGGCGTCCATTCGCGGAACAGGAAGCCCAGCACGAAGTGCGCCGCCAGCGTGGCGATGGCGAAATACATGCCCTTGACTCGCAGGCTGGGCAGGCCGACGAGCATGCCGATGAGCGCGGCGAGCATCCCGGCCAGCGGCAGCGCCAGGTAGAACGGGAGGCCCCAGCGCGCGAACCAGGAGACGGCATAGCAGCCCACGCCCATGAAGGCCGCATGGCTGAGCGAGATCAGCCCGGCGCCGCCCGTCGTGATGTTCAGCCCCAGGGTCGCCACCAGGTGGATCCCGACGATGCAGGCCATCGCGACGATGTAGTCGCTGCCCCACCAGGGCAGCAGCAGCATCGCCAGCGCGAACAGCGCCAGCCACGCCTTCGCCGCAGGCGAGTCCCAGAGCTGCTCCTCGCCGCGGTAGGTCTCGAAGAACACGCCGATGCGCACGTTCAGAGCCTTTCGATCTCGCGGGTGCCGAGCAGGCCGTGCGGGCGCACCACCAGGATCACCAGCACCACCAGGTAGGGAAAGACGTCCCGCATCTTGCCGCCGACGTAGCCGACCGTGAGGCTCTCCAGCCAGCCGACGATCAGGCTGGCGAGGATCACGCCCGCGACGCTGTCGAGTCCGCCCAGGATGACGACCGCGAACACGCTCAGCGCGGTCGAGGCGAGCGCCGGCGAGACGCTCCCCGCGCCGGCGATCAGCGCGCCGGCCACGGTTCCGGTGGTCCCCGAGAGGATCCAGGTCAGCCGCTGGGACGACCGGATGTCGACACCGAGCGTGGCGGCCGTGACGGGGTCGCTGGCCGTGGCCCGCATGGCGATGCCGGTCTGCGTGTAGCGGAAGAAGGCGACCAGCGCGGCGATCAGCGCCGCGGCGAGCAGGAAGTTGCCGATGGCCGCGCCGGGGATCATCACCTCGCCGAAGTTCAGCGGCATGCGCGGCAGCAGCGCCGGCGTCTCCAGCGGGTCCTGGCCCCAGGCGATTTCCACCGCGCCGTGCAGCAGACTGGCCAGCCCGATGGTGGCCATCAGGATCGAAATGGTCGGCTGCCCCGCGAGCGCGCGCAGCACCAGCGCCTCGATGCAGGTGCTGACCACGGCCACCGCCGCGAGCGCCGCCAGCAGCGCCAGCACCGGCGGCCAGTGCCACAGGGCCGCTGCGGTGTAGTAGCAGTAGGCGCCCAGCATCATCACCTCGCCGGCCGCGAAATTGACCACGCGGGTGCCCTTGTAGACCAGCACGAAGCTGAGCGCGATGAGCGCCGCCACGCCGCTGGACAGCAGGCCCAGCAGCGTGAACTCGAGGAAGATGTAGAAGTCCGTCATGGCGCGGCGACCTCGCCGCCCAGATAGGCGCGCACGACCTCGGGGTGGCGTGCCACGTCCGCCGGCGCGCCCTGCGCGATCAGCTCGCCGAAGTTCAGCACGGCCACGTGGTGGGAGATGTCCATCACCATGCCCATGTCGTGCTCCACCAGCACCACGGTCACGCCCCACTCCTCCTGCACGTCCAGGATGTAGCGGGCCATGTCCTCGGTTTCCTCGCGGTTCATGCCGGCCACCGGCTCGTCGAGCAGCAGCACGCGCGGCCGCATGGCCAGCCCGCGGGCCAGCTCCACCCGCTTCTGCAGCCCGTAGGAGAGCATCTCCACCGGCTTGTGCCGCACGCTGTCGAGCTCCAGGAAGTCGATGACGCGGTCCTCCACCTCGTCGCGCAGCGCCAGTTCCTCGCGCCGGGCGCCGGGCGCGGCCAGCATGCAGGCGAGCATGCCCGAGCGCATCGCGTGGTGGCCGCCGAGCTTGATGTTCTGCAGCACGCTCAGGCCGCGGAACAGGGCGACGTTCTGGAAGGTGCGCGCCAGGCCCATCGCGGCGCGCGCGTGCACCGGCGTGGCGGTGATGTCGGCATCGCCCAGCAGCACGCGGCCGGCCGATGGCTTGTAGAAGCCCGAGATCGCGTTGAACAGGCTGGTCTTGCCGGCGCCGTTGGGGCCGATGACGGCCGTGATCCGGCCCGCCGGCGCCCGCAGCGACACCCCGCGCAGCGCATGCAGCCCGCCGAAGGAAACGCGGATGCCCTCGACGGCGAGTTCCACGCCGGGCGGCGCCGCGTTCATGCCGCCTCGGCCGACAGGCGCCGCTGCGCCGCGTTCAGCAGTGCTCCTCCCTCGAGATAGTGCCCCCCATCCACCACCATCACGGTGCCTGTGATGAAAGAGGCCAGCGGGCATGCGAGGAAGACGGCGGCATACGCGATGTCGTCGACGCTGCCCAGGCGTCCGAGCGGGGTGGTGCTCCGCACCGCGTCCAGCACCGGCCCCTGCGCCAGCCGGCTGGTGCCTTCCGTATCGCCGATGTAGCCGGGAGCGATGCTGTTGGCGCGGATGCCGTGGCATCCCCATTCCAGCGCCAGGTTCTTCATCATGCTGTCGATGCCGGCCTTGGCCGCGGCCGCGTGGACCTGGTGGGAGTAGGGCAGCCATGCCAGGCCGGCGGAGATGTAGATCAGGCAGCCGCGGGTGCGTTTGAGCTGGTCGAAGCCGAGCCGCGAGACGTTGAAGGAGCCGAGCAGGTCGATATCGACCACGGTCTTGAAGCCGTTGGGCGACAGCTTCTCCGCCTCGCAGATGAAGTTGCCGGCCGCGCCTGAAACGATCACGTCGGCCGGGCCGAGCTCGTCCTCGCTGCGGGCGAGCGCCTGCGCCACCGCGGCCGGATCGCGCACGTCGGCCGACACGGCGAGCGCGCGGGCGCCGAGCGCTCGCAGCTGCCCGGCCGCCCGGTCGAGCCTGGCCTGGTCGCGGCTGCAGATGGCAACGCCGGCGCCCAGGGCCGCGAAGCCGCGGGCGATGCCCAGGTTGATCCCGCTGCCGCCGCCCGTGATGAAAACCGTCTTGCCGGCGAACAGGGTCACCGGCAGGATTTCTGCGATCCTCATGCAGACTGTCTCCTTAGTTCTTGGGCGAATGATGGGCCGCGGCCCGTTCAAGCGGCAATTGAGTTATTTTTGCCTTGATCGAATCGGACTCAACCATGGGTGCCCGACGCTTGAGCGGAATTGGGGTGCTGCCAAAAGAATTCGATTGAGCGGCGGCGCCGACCCGCTTCGAATCCGGGGATGGTGCTCGACGACGATCAGAAGGCCCTGCAGGAGACGGCCCGGAACTTCGCGCGCAAGCGGTTGCGGCTGGACTACCAGGGGCGCGAGGCGCTGGCGGTACTGGACCGGGATCTGCTGCGCGAGATGGGCGCCCTCGGGCTGCTGGGCGCCGATCTTCCCGAGGCGGCGGGTGGCCTGGGCCTGGACGGCGTCACGACCGGGCTGCTGTTCGAGGAAGTGGCCTATGGCGATTTCAACATCGGCACGGTGATGCTGTCGGCCTCCCTGAACGGCGCGATCCTGCAGGGCCACGCCCGCCGGGAGCTGGCGGCGCAGTGGCTGCCGCGCATCACGCGGGGCGAGGCGGTGATCGCGATCTGCCTGACCGAACCGCGCGGCGGCTCCGACGCCAGCAACCTGCAGGTGCGCGCGCGCCCCGACGCGGCCGGCGACGGCTACCTGATCCGGGGCGAGAAGACGTCGATCAGCCTGGCCGACCGGGCGGACGCGTACATCGTCTTCGCGCGCACGGGCGCGCCGGACGAAGGCGCCAAGGGTGTTTCGGCCTTCCTCGTGCCGGCCGGGACGGCGGGCGTCGCCAGCACCCGCCTGGACGACCTCGGCGGGCTTGCCGTGGGCCGTGGCTCGGTCTTTTTCGACGACGTTCGGGTTCCGGCCTCGCACGTGCTCGGCGAGATCGGCCGGGGATTCGCCATCGGCATGCAGGGCTTCGACTACAGCCGCGCGCTGATCGGCTTGCAGTGCTGCGGCGCGGCCCAGGCATCGCTGGACGAGGCGTGGGCCTACGCGAAGGAGCGCGAGGCGTTCGGCCGCCCGATCGGGCAGTTCCAGGGCGTGACGTTCCCGCTGGCGGAAGGCGAGTCCCTGATCGCGGCGGTGCGGCAGCTGTGCCTGCACACCTTGGCGCTGCGCGACGCCGGGCAGCGGCACACCGCTGAGGCGGCCATGTGCAAGTGGATGGGCCCGCGCTTTGCTTTCGATGCGATCCACCAGTGCCTGCTGACCCTGGGCCACTACGGCTACTCGAAGGAAACGGCGCACCAGCAACGCCTGCGCGATGTGATGGGGCTGGAGATCGGCGACGGCATGGCGGCCGTCATGAAGCTGGTGATCGCCCGCGAGCGCATCGGGCGCGTCGCGGTGCAGTACTGAAAGCAAGGGCAATGGGCGTGTCGCTGCGCAGCGAGGTGGCCGATGGCCTGGCGGTGCTGACGCTGACGCAGCCGGCACGCGGCAATCCATTGGATGCGGCACTGATCGCGCAGCTGAAGGAATGCGTGCAATGGCTGTGGGGCCGGGACGCGCTGCGCTGCGTGCTGCTGCGCGCCGAGGGCGGCAACTTCAGCTTCGGGGGGGATCTGCATGCGTTCCATGCGCACGGCCCGCGTCTGCCGGCGCTGGTGCGTGATTGGACGGCAGACCTGCACATGGCGCTGCAGCGGTTGTGGGCGCTGCCCGTGCCCCTGGTCGCGCAGGTGCAGGGGGCCGCGATGGGCGGGGCGCTCTCGCTGGTCGCCGGCTGCGACGTGGTGGTCGCCGCCGCCGGCAGCCGCTTCGGCTCGGCGTTCTCCCGCATCGGCCTGAGTTGCGATTCCGGCAGCAGCGCCACGCTGACCGCGCGCATGGGCATGGCGCGCGCCCGGCGCTTCGTCCTGTTCTCGGAGGTTCTGGACAGCGCGGCCGCGCAGCAGGCCGGGCTGGTGGATCGGGTGGTGCCCGACGACGCGCTGGCGCACGAGGCCGTGCAGCTGGCCCGGCGGCTGGCGCAGGGGCCGACCGCCGCCTATGGCGCGATCAAGCGGCTGTTCCTGCAGGCGGGCTCGGCGCAGCTGCAGGCACAGCTGGAGGCGGAAGCGCTCGCAATAGCGGCGGTGGCGGCGACGCAGGACGCGGGCGAAGGCGTCGCGGCGCTACTGGCCAGGCGCGAGCCCGTGTTCAGGGGACGCTGACCGACCGCTCAGTCGCAGGCCTGCGGGACGGCGTTGAACGCCTTGCATTCGGCGTGCAGCCAGTCGCGGAACCGCTGCATCTGCGGCGTGAGCCGGCGCTTGTCAGAGTACAGCAGGTAGTACGTGAACTCGCCCTTGTCGAGCATCTGCTCGAACGGGCACACCAGCCGGCCGGCGGCCAGGTCGTCCGCGATCAGCGCCAACTGCGCGACGGCGAAGCCCTGGCCTTCGATCGCGGCCTGGTAGCTCAGCGCCGAACTCTCGAAGTACAGGAAGCTGAAGTCGTCCATCTCAACGCCTTGCGCCGTCAGCCATGCCGGCCAGTCGTCGCGCCGCTCCGGCCAGGTGGACTGCAGCAGCACATGCTTTTTCAGATCGATCGGGGCACGCACGGCCGGCCCGCGCGCGAGAAGTACCGGGCTGCATACGGGGGCGAGCACGTTGGGGATGAGCTTCTCGGCGACGGTGTCCGGCCACTGCCCCTGGCCGAGCCGGATCGCGAAGTCGAGCTTGTCGCGACTGAAGTCCACCGGCTCCATGCCGGTCGCCAGCACCAGTTCGAGATGGCGATTGTCCTCATAGAAACGCGACAGTCGGGGGATCAGCCAGCGCAGGGAGAACGTCGTGTAGGCCCGGATGCGCAGCACATCCTTCTGGCCGGGATTCTTCAGGGTGCCGGTGGCGGCGCGGATGGCGTCGAAGGCGGCCGACACGTCGCGAAAGTAGTGTTCGCCGGCCTCGGACAGGGTCAGCTGGCGATGCCCGCGAACGAACAGATCGACCCCCAGGAATTCCTCCAGAGCGCGCAACTGGTGGCTCACGGCGCCGAGCGTCACGTGCAATTCGGCTGCAGCCTTCGTGGCGCTGAGGTGGCGAGCGGTGGAGACGAACGCGCGCAGGGCGTTCAGGGGCGGCATGTCCCGCATCTTCGTTGGGCAAAGGGAGTCGGTGGGTGATCGGCTCATCATAAGACAGTCCCCAGGGGAATTTAGATTTGCTCAATCGAGGACAAAACAATTCCATTGTCACGGCGAGCCGCCGCCGCGAAGCTTGGCGGCATGTCGAGATCCCATGAGTCCCATCAAGACGTGCGCGACGCCATCCGCGGGCTGGTTGCGCAGTTTCCGGACGACTACTTTCGCCTCATCGACGAGCAGAAGGCTTACCCGGAGGCGTTCGTCGAGGCGCTGACCAAGGCCGGCTGGCTGGCGGCGCTGGTTCCGCAGGAGTACGGCGGCTCCGGCCTGGGCCTGGCCGAAGCGTCGGTGATCATGGAAGAGATCAACCGATGCGGCGGGAACGCGGGCGCCTGCCATGGGCAGATGTACAACATGAATACGCTGCTGCGGCACGGCTCGAAGGCGCAGAAGGAACGCTACCTTCCGGGCATCGCCAGCGGCGAGCTGCGCCTGCAGTCCATGGCGGTGACCGAGCCGACCACCGGCACCGACACGACCCGGCTGAAGACCACCGCGGTGCGCAAGGCAGACCGCTACGTGGTGAACGGGCAGAAGGTCTGGACGTCGCGCGTGCAGCACTCCGAGCTGATGATTCTGCTGGCCCGCACGACGCCGATCGACCAGGTGGCCCGAAAGTCCGACGGCCTGTCGATCTTCCTGGTGGACGTGCGCGCCGCGATGGAAGGCGGCATGACCGTGCAGCCGATCTCGAACATGGTCAACCACGAGACCAACGAGCTGTTCTTCGACAACCTGGAAATTCCGGCCGAGAGCCTGATCGGCGAGGAAGGCAAGGGCTTCAAGTACATTCTGGACGGCCTGAACGCCGAGCGCACGCTGATCGCGGCCGAATGCATCGGCGACGCCCACTGGTTCATCGAGAAGGTCACCAAGTACGCCAGCGAGCGCATCGTGTTCGACCGGCCCATCGGCAAGAACCAGGGCGTCCAGTTTCCGATCGCGCGGGCCTGGGTCAACCTGCAGGCCGCCGACCTGATGCGCTTCAGGGCGGCCGCGCTGTTCGACGCGGCGCAGCCCTGCGGCGCCGAGGCCAACATGGCGAAGCTGCTGGCAGCTGACGTCTCGTGGGAGGCCGCCAACGCCTGCCTGCAGTTCCACGGCGGCTTCGGCTTCGCCACCGAATACGACGTCGAACGAAAGTTCCGCGAGACCCGCCTCTACCAGGTGGCGCCGATCTCCACCAACATGATCCTGGCCTACGTTGCCGAGCATGTGCTCGGGCTCCCGCGCTCTTTCTGAGACCTCGATGAAGACCCTGGAAGGCCTGACGGTCGTCACTTTCGAGCACGCCATCGCCGCGCCGTTCTGCACGCGCCACCTGGCCGATCTCGGTGCGCGCGTGATCAAGGTGGAACGCCCGGGGGTGGGTGACTTCGCACGGAGCTACGACACACGCACGCGCGGCCTGGCCTCCCACTTCGTCTGGGTCAACCGCTCCAAGGAGAGCCTCACGCTGGACATCAAGCATCCGCAGGGCAGGGCCGTGCTGGAGGCTCTGATGGCGAAGGCCGACGTGGTCGTGCAGAACCTGGCACCGGGGGCCGCAGCCCGGGCCGGAATCTCCTGGGAAGCGCTTTCGCCGCGGCATCCGGCCCTGACGGTCTGCGACATCTCCGGATACGGCGCGGACGGTCCGTACCGGGACAAGAAGGCCTACGACCTGCTGATCCAGAGCGAGGCCGGGCACGTCTCCATCACCGGGACGCCGGACGAACCCGCCAAGTCGGGTTCGTCCATCGCCGACATCGCTTCGGGCATGTACGCCTACAGCAGCGTGCTGGCGGCGCTGCTGCGCCGGCATGTCACCGGCCGCGGGTCGCACATCGAGGTGTCGATGCTCGAGGCGATGACGGAGTGGACCAGCTACGCGCTCTACTACACGTACGACGGCGCGCCGCCGCCGCCCCGCGCCGGCGCCTCGCACGCGGCGATCTACCCGTACGGCCCCTTCGTGGCCGGCGACGGCGTGACGGTGATCCTGGCCGTGCAGAACGAACGGGAATGGGAGGCCTTCTGCCGTATCGTGCTGCAGCGTCCGGATGTGCTCGCCAACGGCGCCTTCGAGGGCAATGCGCGCAGGGTGGCGGCGCGCGACCGGCTCAAGAGCGTGATCGAGAGCGTCTTTCGCGAGTTGAGCGGACCGGAACTGATCGAGCGGCTGGACACGGCGGGCATTGCGAACGCGCGCATGAACGACATGCAAGGGGTCTGGAACCATCCCCAGCTCAAGGCGCGCGATCGCTGGACCGAGATCGGCTCGCCGGTGGGCCCGCTGCGCGCGTTGCTGCCGCCGGGCATGAGCCGCGAAGACGAGCCGGTGATGGGCGACGTTCCCCTGTTGGGGCAACATACGGAAGCCATCCTCGGCGAACTGGGGTTCGCAGGCGGCGATATCCGGGAATTCAAGAAGGCGGGCGTCGTCTAGGGCGGCGCGACCGGGATCAAGCACAGGAGACACGAATGACAGATCCGATGCAGGGCAAGGTGGTGGTGGTCACCGGCGCGGGCAACGGCATCGGCCGCGACATCGCGCTGGCGATGGCGGCGGCAGGTGCCTCGGTGGTGGTGAACGACATCGGCGCATCCCTGTCCGGCGAAGGGCAGGACAGGGGCCCCGCGCAGCAGGTCGTCGCCGAGATCGAGCGGCTGGGCGGCAAGGCGGTCGCCAGCACCGACAGCGTCGCGAGCTGGGCATCGGCGCAGCGCATCGTCTCGGCTGCACTGGATGGGTTCGGCCGGATCGACTGCGTGGTGAACAACGCCGGTATCCTGCGCGACAAGTTCATCTTCAACATGCCGGTGGAAGATTGGCAGTCGGTGCTGGATGTCCATCTGCACGGCTCGTTCTACATGGCGCGCGCGGCAGCGCCGCATTTCAAGAGCGAGCAGCGCGGTGCGTTCGTCAACATGACGTCCACCTCCGGGCTGATCGGCAACTACGGCCAGGCCAACTACATGGCCGCCAAGCTCGGCATCGTCGGGCTGTCCCGCTCCCTGGCGCTCGACCTGGCGAAGTTCAATGTGCGCTCCAACTGCATCGCGCCTTTCGCCTGGAGCCGCATGATCAGCAGCATCCCGACCGACACGCCGGACCAGGTCGAGCGCGTCAACCGGCTCAAGACGATGGAGACCGCGAAGATCGCGCCGCTGGCGGTGTACCTGGCGAGCGACCTCGCCGAGGGGGTGACGGGCCAGATCTTCGCCGTTCGCGCCAACGAGATCTTCCTGTTCTCGCAGCCGCGCCCGGTGCGCTCGGTGCACAACGCCGAGGGCTGGACGGTCGAGCGCATCGCCAGCCAGGCCATCCCCGCCATGCGTGCGCAGTTCACCCCACTTGAACGCTCTCAGGACGTGTTTGCCTGGGATCCCATCTGACGCCCCCCCAGCCACCCCATCCGAAGGAGAACAACGCAGTGGAATTCAACGACATCCTCTACGCCAAGATGAACGGCGTCGCCCGCATCACCATCAACCGCGAGAAGGTGATGAACGCCTTCCGGCCCGACACCGTGGAGGAGATGATCCTCGCGTTCCGCGACGCCGACTCCGACCCGCAGATCGGCGCGATCGTGCTCGCCGGCGCCGGCGAGCGCGCCTTCTGCACCGGTGGCGACCAGTCTTCGCACGATGGCAAGTACGCCGGCCGGGGCGTGGCCGGCATGCCGATAGAGGAACTGCACAACGCGATCCGCGAATCCCGCGTTCCGGTGATCGCTCGCGTGCAAGGCTACGCGATCGGCGGCGGCAACGTGCTGGCGACGCTGTGCGACCTGACCATCGCCTCGGAAAAGGCGATCTTCGGCCAGGTAGGGCCCAAGGTGGGCTCCGTGGACCCGGGGTGGGGCACGGCGTACCTGTCGCGCATCGTCGGCGAGAAGAAGGCGCGCGAGATCTGGTACTTCTGCCGCCGCTACACGGCCGAGCAGGCGCAGGCCATGGGCCTGGTCAATGCGGTGGTGCCGCACGACCAGCTGGACGCCACCGTCGACGCCTGGTGCGCCGAACTGCTCGAGAAGAGTCCCACGGCCATCGCGATCGCCAAGCGTTCCTTCAATGCGGACAGCGACAACATCCGGGGCATCGGCAATGCCGGACTCGAGGCGCTGGCGCTGTTCTACCAGACCCCTGAATCGAAGGAGGGTGCGACGGCGTTCCGCGAGAAGCGCAAACCCGACTTCCGCGGCGTGCGAAACCGGAAGGATTGACATGGCAGAGGTCACTTTTCCGTTGTTGATGGCGCCCCTGGACCTGGGGCGGACCACGCTTCGCAACAGGGTGTACATGGGCTCCATGCACACCCGCATCGATACGCAGGACCAGCCGGTGCGGCGCATGGCCGCCTTCTACGGCGAGCGCGCCAAGGGCGGCGTCGCCGTCATCGTCACCGGCGGATGCTCGCCCAACGAGGAGGGCCTGATCGAGCCGGGCGCGCCGATCCTCACGACGAGCGAGCAGGCCCTGCACGAGCACAGGCCCGTCACGGATGCCGTGCACGCGCATGGCGGCAAGATCCTGCTGCAGCTTCTGCATGCCGGCCGCAACGGCAAGGTGGACAACCTGGTGGGAGCGTCCGACATCCGCTCGCCCATCAATCCCCGCACCCCGCGTGCGCTCGCGACCGAGGAGGTCGAACGGACGGTCGAGGATTTCGTACGCTGCGCGCGGCTGGCCGAGGAGGCCGGCTATGACGGGGTCGAAGTCATGGGGTCGGAGGGCTACCTGATCCACCAGTTCGTGACGCAGCGCTGCAACAACCGCAGCGACGAATGGGGCGGCACGGCGCAGAAGCGGCAGCGCTTCCCGGTGGAAATCGTGCGCCGCATCCGCGCGGCGGTCGGCCCCGCATTCATCGTCGCCTACCGGATCTCCGCCCTCGATCTGGCGGAAGGCGGCAGCACGGCGGAGGAGATCGCGGCCCTCGCGCGGGCGGTCGAGGCGGCCGGCGCCGACCTGCTGAACACCGGCATCGGCTGGCACGAATCCATCGTGCCGACCATCGCCTACCCGGTTCCCCGCGGCGCGTTCCGCTTCGCGGTGGCGCGGCTGAAGAAGGCGGTGCGCATTCCGGTCGTGATCTCCAATCGGATCAACACGCCGGAGATGGCCGAGGAGATGCTCGCCAGCGGCGATGCCGACATGGTTTCCATGGCGCGGCCGCTGCTGGCCGATCCCTTCTTCGTTCAGAAGGCTGCCGCAGGCCAGCCCCAGATCATCAATACCTGCATCGCCTGCAACCAGGCATGCCTGGACAATGCCTTTTCCGACAAGGCAACGAGCTGCCTGGTCAATCCCAAGGCGGGCCGCGAGATCGAGTTCGAGGTTCCGCCGCCGGCGCGCAAGCTGCGCGTGGCGGTGGTGGGAGCGGGGCCGGCCGGCCTGGCCGCGGCCACGAATGCGGCCGAGCGTGGCCACAAGGTCACCCTGTTCGAGGCCAGCGACACCATCGGCGGGCAATTGAATCTGGCCGTGCGCGTGCCGGGCAAGCTGGAGTTCGCGGAGACGCTGCGCTATTTTCGCGAGCGGCTGGCCGGCACCGGGGTGGAAGTGCGGCTCAATACCGCGGCCGATGTGCCGAAGCTCGCCTCGGGCGAGTTCGACCGGGTCATCGTGGCCACCGGCATCGTGCCGCGGGAGCTGCACTTCCCGGGCGCGGACCATCCCAAGGTGCTCTCCTACATCGATGTGATCACGGGCCGCATGCAGGCGGGCCGCAATGTCGCCATCATCGGCACCGGCGGCATCGGCTTCGACGTGGCCGAACTCCTGACCGCGCCGCAGCCGGCCTCGCACCGGGAAACGCCGGAAGAGTTCTTCGAGGACTGGGGGGTGGATACCTCGCCCGGGTCGGCGACCGGCCTGAAGGAGATGCACACGCCTGCTGCCGGGCGCCAGGTCACGCTGCTGCAGCGGTCCAACACCCGCGTGGGCGACCGCCTGGGCCTGAGCACCGGCTGGATCCACCGCAGCCGGCTGCGCCGCCGCGGCGTGAAGACGGTGGCCGGCTGCACCTACGAGCGCGTCGACGACGCGGGCCTGCACCTGACGGTGAACGGCGAACCCAAGCTGCTCCCGGTGGACACCGTGGTGGTATGTGCCGGACAGGAGGTGAACCGCACGCTGGCCGATGCGCTGCGGGATGCCGGCACCGAGGTGGACGTGATCGGCGGCGCGCACGTGGCCAGCGAACTCGATGCCGTGCGCGCCATCGACGAAGGCACGCGCGTCGCCTACGCGCTGTGACCACGGAGCACGCCATGTTCGAATTGCAGATAGCGGAGTCGGTGGCCACCGTCACGATGGTGCGCGCGCCGGTGAACGCGATGAACGACGCCTGGATCGACGGCTTCCACCAGCTGCTGGACGGGCTCGATGCGCGCGAGGACTGGTCGATCCTGCGGGTGCGCAGCGGCCTGAAGCTGTTCTCCGGCGGAGCCGACCTCAAGCAGATCGAGGGCAACTTCGGCAAGTCGATCGAGGAGCAGGCCGGCCCGGGCCAGCGCTACCAGGCGCTGTTCTCGCGCATCGAGGCGCTCACCCGCCCGACGCTGGCCGAGATCAAGGGCAGCGCCCTCGGCGGCGGGCTGGAGCTGGCGCTGTCCTGCGACATGCGCTTTGCCGCCGAGGAGGCCAGGCTCGGCCTGCCGGAAGTGAAGCTGGGGCTCATGCCCGGTGCCGGCGGCACGCAGCGCCTGCCGCGCCTGGTGGGCTCCGCCGCGGCGATGCGGATGATCCTCAGCGGCGAGCCGGTGACCGGAGCCCAGGCGCTCGCGCTCGGTCTCGTCCAATGGGCCGCGCCGCTGTCCGGATTCGACGCGGCGGCCGAGGCTGTCGTGCGCCAGCTCGCCGCCGTGCCACCGCACGCCGCGCAGGCGGCGAAAGCCGCGATGCGCGTCGCGTTCGACCGCGACCGCGACGGCTATGCGGTGGAGACTGCCTCCGTCAAGAACTGCCTCGCCCATCCCCACACCCGCGAACTGGTCGGCGCGTTTCTCGCGCGGTCCGCCAAGTGAACATCGAGGAAACGCCAGCATGGAACTCAAAGACAGGATCATCATCGTCACCGGCGGCGCGTCGGGCATCGGCAGAGCCACGGCGCTGCTGCTTGCCGGCCAGGGGGCAACCGTCCACATCGGCGACCGGGATCTCGAGGGCGCCGAGCGCGTGGCCGGGGAGGCCGGCGGCGCGCGCATCGTGGCGACGCAGGTCGACCTGGCGCAGGCCGAATCGGTGCAGGCTTTCGCCCGGGCCGTCCTGGCCGCGGACGGCCGCGTGGACGGCCTTGTCAATGCCGCCGGCTTCGACAAGGTCGGTCCGTTCATCAAGAACGACCCCGCGCTGTGGGATCGTCTGGTGGCGGTGAATCTGCTGGGCGCCATGCGCCTGACGCAGCTGGTGCTGCCCTCGATGATCGAGTCCAAGGCCGGCAAGATCGTCAACATCGCGAGCGACGCAGGGCGGGTGGGCAGCATGGGCGAGACCGCCTACGCCGCCACCAAGGGCGGCCTGATCGCCTTCACCAAGTCGCTGGCGCGCGAAGTGGCGCGCTACCAGATCAACGTGAACTGCGTATGCCCCGGGCCGACCGATACGCCGCTTTTCAATGCCGAGGCGTCCGAGGGGCTGCGCGAAGCATTGCTGAACGCCATTCCGTTCCGCCGTCTGGGCCAGCCCGAAGACGTGGCGCAGGCCGTGCGCTACCTGATCGGCCCGAACTCCGCCTACGTCACGGGTCAGGTGCTGAGCGTCAGTGGCGGCCTGACGATGGCGGGCTGACCGGCGGCCGATGAAAGCCGCCCTGAGCAAGGCTGCGGGCGCGCCGCTGGTCGTCGAAGAGATCGCGGTGCGGGCGCCGGGGCCCGGCGAGGTCCGGCTCCGCGTGGCGGCGTGCGCGCTGAATTTCCCCGACACCCTGATGGTGGACGACCGCTATCAGCTCAAGCCGGACCGCCCCTTCGCGCCCGGCGGAGAGGTGGCCGGCGTGGTCGAGGCGGCCGGCGCGGACGCTGCCGGGTTGCGCATCGGGCAGAGGGTCATCGGCTGGTGCGGCTGGGGCGGCCTGGCGGAAAGCCTGATTCTTCCGGCCAGCCGCTGCATCCCCATGCCGGAGGGCATGCCGATGGACGAGGCGGCATCCTTGCTGCTGACCTATGGCACGGCCCACTATGCCCTGCGCGAACGGGCCGCGCTGCGGCGCGGCGACACCCTGCTGGTCACCGGCGCGGCCGGCGGCGTCGGCCTGGCGGCCATCGAGCTGGGCCGCGCCTGGGGCGCGCGCGTGGTCGCCGCTGCCTCCACCCCCGAGAAGCTGGCGTTCGCGATGCGCCATGGCGCCTCCGCCGGGCTGCTCTATCCCGCCGGCCCGCTCGACCGCGAGGGCAGCAGGGCGCTGGCGGCGGCAGTGAAGGAGGCCGTGGGTCCCGCAGGCGCGGATGTGGTGATGGACGTCGTCGGCGCGACATCGCCGAGCCTTGCCTGCGGGCGATCGCGTGGGGGGGCCGCTTCCTGGTGGTGGGGTTCCCGGGCGGCATTCCGAGGCTGCCCCTGAACCTCGTGCTGCTGAAGGGCTGCCAGGTGGTCGGGGTTTCCTGGGGGGACTGGATCGCGCGCAACCCGGAGGAATTCTCGGCAAGCGTGGCCGATCTGTTCAGCCTCCATGCGGACGGGCGCATCAGGCCGCGCATTTCGCAACGCTTTCCGCTGGCGCGTGTGAACCAGGCGCTGGCGATGCTTTCCGAACGCCGGGCGGTGGGCAAGATCGTCGTAACTATGGAACAAGGAGACAACGATGAGAAGGTTCGAGACGCTGGATGAGCTGAAGGACGTGGTCGGCCAGGAGATCGGCACCAGCGACTGGCTGCGCGTCACGCAGGACCAGATCAACCAGTTCGCTGAGGCCACCGGCGACCACCAGTGGATCCACGTCGATCCGGTGCGGGCGAAGGACGGCCCCTACGGGGGGACCATCGCCCACGGCTTCCTGACGCTGTCGCTGCTGCCGAAGATGTTCTACATGGTGGTGGAGATCGGGCAGACGCGCATGGGCGTGAACTACGGACTCAACAAGGTCCGCTTCCCGGCGCCCGTGCCGGTGGACAGCCGCCTGCGCTGCAAGGTCAAGCTGCTCGGTTGCGAAGAGGTTGCAGGCAACGGGGTTCAGCTGACCTGGGACATGAGCGTGGAGCGCGAGGGCGAGGACAAGCCCGTCTGCGTGGCGGAATTCGTTCAGCGGCGCTACCGCTGAAGTCGCCATGACGGGTTCGCCCGACGGAATCGTGGTCGCCGGCACGGGTGCCGCGCGAGGCTGCCTGGCCGGCCTCAGGGTGCTTGAGGTCGGCGGCATCGGCGCGGCGCCGTTGTGTGCCATGCTGCTCGCGGACCACGGCGCCGATGTGCTGCGGCTGGAGCGCGCGGCCGTCCGGGAGGACGGCGGCGAGTACGATGGCGGCGCACTGCTGCGCGGGCGTGCCAGGGTGATCGTCGATCTCAAGCAGGCGCAGGGGCGCGAGGCGCTGCTGCGGCTGGCGGACACGGCCGACGTGCTGCTGGAGGCCTTCCGTCCCGGCGTCGCCGAGCGGATGGGGTTCGGGCCCGAACCCTGCATGCAGCGCAACCCGAAGCTGGTGTATGCGCGGCTTACCGGCTGGGGTCAGCAGGGGCCTCGGGCGCTCGAACCGGGGCACGACCTGAATTTTCTCGCCGTGTCGGGGGTGTTGGGCCTGATGGGCCGCGAGGACTCTCCCCCGACACCGCCGCTGAATCTGGTCGGGGACGGCGGCACGGCGTTCCTGACGGCGTTCGGCATCATGGCGGCGCTGTTCGAGAGGGATCGCTCCGGCTGCGGCCAGGTCGTCGATGCGGCCATGGTGGATGGTGCGGCGCTGCTCGCCACGCCGTTCTTCGGCTATGCGGGGAAAGGGCTCTGGGGCCCGCGCGGCACGAACATCGTGGACGGCGGGGCGCCTTTCTACGACGCCTACCGCTCTGCGGATGACCGCTGGGTCGCCGTGGCAGCCGTGGAGCCCCGCTTCTACGAGGATCTGCTGCGCGTGCTGGGCCTCGATCCGAAGGACCTGCCTTCGCAGTACGACAGGGCCGGCTGGGCGACCCTGCGGACCCGCTTCGCCGCGGCGTTCCGTACCGCCACCCAGCAGGAATGGTGCGAACGTGCCCGAGGCAGCAATGCGTGCCTGACGCCTGTTCTGACGCAGGGCGAACTGGCGGCCGATCCGCAGCTGGCGTCGCGCGGGACATTCACCGCGGTCGACGGCTCTCCGGAGCCGGCGCCCGCCCCCCGCTTCAGCCGGACTCCGGCAGCCCCCGGCACCGCGCCGCGCGACGGCTTCGACGCGCTGCGCGCCTGGGGATTGCCGGCCGCCCAGATCGATTCGCTGGCCGCGAGCGGCGTGCTGCGGCCGGCACCCCGAAACCACATAGAGGAGTACACATGATTGCTGATCCGCTGGTCAACCTGGACGAGAGCCACGAGAAACTGCGCCAGCGCGTGCAGCAGTTCGCCCGCGAACACCTGCTGCCCGTGGCCAACGACATCGACCGCGAAGAGCGCTTTCCGGCCGAAGTGATGCGCAAGCTCGGCGAGGCCGGGCTGCTGGGCGGAACCATACCGCGCGAACTGGGCGGAGCCGGTATGGACAACGTGAGCATGGCGGTCATGGTCGAGGAGCTCGGCCGCTACTCGCAGACGTTCTCCGGCCTGGTGGGCGGGGTCTGCACCGCCTTCGGCATCGGCCTGCAGCGCTACGGCTCCGACGACCAGAAGCGCAAGTACCTCAAGACGCTGGCGCTGGGCCAATCGTTCGGCGGCATCGCGCTGACGGAGCCGCGTTCCGGCTCGGACGCAGGCGGCATGGAATGCAGCGCGCGCAAGGTGGATGGCGGCTGGGTCCTGGATGGCAAGAAGGCCTGGATCGATGGCGCGGGCCACGCCGACTGGTTCGTGGTGTATGCCCAATCCAATCCCGAACTCGGCCGCAAGGGGATCTGCGCGTTCGTGGTGGAGCGGGGCACCGAGGGCTTCACCACGCAAACCTACCGGAACATCCTGGGGTGGCGTTCCGCCACGACGGGCGAGTTGACCTTCCGGGAGTGCCTGGTCCCCGACTCCGCGCTGCTCGGCGAGGTCGGGCAAGGCTACAAGATCGCCATGTCGGCGGTGGGGTACGGGCGCCTGCAGGTGGCGGCGCGCAATTGCGGCGGCATCAGGGCGTGCCTGGAGGCGTCGGTCGACTACGCGAAGAAGCGGCGGATCTACGGCAAGGAGATCGCGCAGTTCCAACTGATCCAGAACAAGATCGTCGACATGTCCATCGCGCTCGATACCGGGCGCGCGCTGACGTATCGGGTGGCGCGCATGCTGGATGCGGGCGAGCAGGCGCGCCGCGAGAGCTCCATGGCCAAGGTGTACACGGCGGAATGCTTCATGCGCAGCGCGACCGCTGCCATACAGATCCACGGCGCGCACGGGATTTCCGAGCGCTTTCCCCTGGCTCAGCTGTTCCGCGACGCCAAGGTGGCCGAGATCGTGGAAGGATCGAACGAGGTGCAGCGCACGCTCGTCGCCGAGTACGAGCTGGGTATCCGCTGAGGCGGGCTGGGGTTGTCCATCCCGGCGTAGGTTGAATTGGGCTGCACCAGCGGCAATAAAGGTCAATTGCCAGAGGTGGCCCGGCTCGCGCAGCATCACGGCTTCCGGGCGTGCGCTTCGGGCCGGTGCCGCATCGGGGCCGCAGTCCGGCTCCGGCAGGGCGCAACCAAGCATAGACGGAGACAAGGAGAACGGATTTGGCACTCGACGCTGAAAGCCTGGCCCAGTTCACGCAGACCGTGGCCAGGTTCGTGCGGGAACGCTTGATTCCCGCGGAGCCCCAGGTGGCGCGGGAGGACCGCATCCCGGGCGAACTCCTGCGGGGGATGGGGGAACTGGGCCTGTTCGGGATGACGCTGCCCCAGAAGTTCGGAGGGCTCGAACTCAACGCCTCGGAGGAAGTGCAGGTCGTGTTCGAGCTGTGCTACGCAGCGCCGGCGTTTCGCGGTTATCTCGGCGCCAACAACGGGCTCGGCGGGCGGGCCATCCTGGTGGGAGGCAGCGAGCCGCAGCAAGACAGGTACCTGCCGCGCATCGCCTCGGGCGAACTGGTCACGGCGTTCGCGCTGACGGAGCCGGAATGCGGATCCGACGCGGCCGGCCTGAAGACCCGCGCCGAGCGGCGGCCCGACGGCGGCTGGGTGCTGAACGGCCGCAAGACCTTCATCACGCATGCGGACATCGCGGACCTCTTCATCGTCGTGGCCCGCAGCGATCCGAACTCCACCGGCGGCAAGGGCGTCTCGGTCTTCCTGGTGCCGGGGGACGCGCCGGGGCTGATGCGCGGCAAGCCGGAGCGCAAGATGGGCCAGCAGGGGACCCACGTCGCGGAGCTCGCGTTCGACGGCTGCGCCTTGCCGCCGGACGCGCTGCTGGGCGTCGAGGGAAGGGGCTTCGAGCTCACCATGCAAGGCATCGACCGCAGCCGGCTGCACATGGGCGCCGTCTGTGTCGGCGTCGCGAGCCGCCTGATAGACGAATCCCTGAAGTACGCCATGGAGCGGCGCCAGTTCGGCAAGCCGATCGCCGAGTTCCAGCTGGTGCAGGCGATGCTGGCCGACAGCCAGGCCGAAATGGCGGCGGCAAGGGCGCTCGTCATCGACGGCGCGGCGCGCTGCGACGCGGGGCAGAACATTTCCATGGAGGCGTCCTGCTGCAAGATGTTCGCCTCGGAGATGGTGGGTCGGGTGGCCGACCGCGCGGTCCAGATCTTCGGCGGGGCGGGCTACATGCAGGACAGCGTGGTCGAGCGCCTGTACCGCGACGTGCGCGTGTTCCGCATCTACGAGGGCACGACCCAGATCCAGCAGATCACGATCGCCAAGCACATGATGCGCCGGGCGGCCGGCTGACCCGGCGGTACCCAGAGGAGACGATGCCATGAACAGGACGAGAAGATTCAGCGTGGCGGCCCTGGCGCTCGCGGCAGCGGCGCCGGCCGCGTTCGGCCAGGCGGCGGCCTGGCCCCATCGGCCGATCCGGTGGCTGGTGCCGTTCGCCACCGGCGGCGCCACCGACATCTTCTCCCGACTGGCGGCGGAGCAGCTGTCGGCGGCGCTGCGGCAACCGGTCGTGGTCGAGAACGTGACCGGCGCAGCGGGTGCGGTGGGCCTCGATCGCCTCGCCAGGTCCGCACCCGACGGCTATACGCTCGGGACCATTCCGAACAGCCTGCAGACGATGATGCCGTACGTGTCGGAGTCGCCGCTGCCGTACGACACGATGAAGTCGTTCACGCCCATCGGCGGCTTCGCTTCGTTCCAGTACGCGCTGGTCGTCTCCTCGGCCTCTCCCATCAAGTCGCTGCAGGAGCTGATCGACATCGGGCGCACGCAGCCCGGGAAGATCACGTTCGGCACCACGGGCACGGGGACCGGGAATCACCTTGCAACCGCCCTCATCTCGGAGCGGACGGGAGCCAGGTTCACCTATGTCCCCTACAAGGGGGCGTCGCAATCCGTCGTGGATCTGATGGGTGGGCACATCGACCTGATCGTGGACATCGTCGGAGGGGTGCATGAACTCATCCGCGAAGGCAAGCTGCGCGCCCTGGCCACGACGGGTGCCCAGCGGCACCCGCTGCTGCCGCAGGTTCCCCCGGTCGCCGAGGTCATCCCGGGCTACGACCACGGCGGCTGGTTCGGGTTGTACGGCCCGGCCGGGCTGCCGCAGGAGATCGTTGCCCGGCTCAATTCGGAACTGCAGCGCATCCAGCGCAGCCCCGAATTCGTGGCCAGCCTGCAGAAGCTGGGGTACGCGCCGATGTTCGGCACGGCAGCCGACCTGGCGCAGCGGCAGCGCCGGGAATACGAACAGTGGGGTCCCATTCTGAAGAAGTAGCGGCTCGTCCGAGCGGCGTCAGGGCTGCGGCCGCCGGCCGGCGCCGCAGGCGCACGGGCGGACATCACCGAGGAAGCAATTTGGCACTCGATCCACAAGCACTGCAGGCGTTCACGGACAGCGTGGCGCGATTCGCGCGCGAGCGCCTCGTGCCTGCGGAATCCAGGGTTGCCGAGACCGATCTCATTGCCGAGGATGTGCTGGACGAGATGCGCCGCCTGGGCCTGTTCGGGATGACCCTGCCCGAAGCGTATGGCGGGCTCGCCCTGAACGCGAGCGAGGAGGTGCAGGTCGTCTTCGAGCTGTGCTGGGCGGCACCGGCGTTTCGCGCCTACGCGGGCGCCAACAACAGCCTGGGCGGGCGCGCCATTCTGTGGGGCGGCAGCGATGCCCAGCGTGCCCACTACCTGCCCCGCATCGCGTCGGGGGAGTTGATCACGGCGTTCGCGCTGACCGAGCCGGGCAGCGGCTCCGACGCCACGGCGCTGGCAACGCGCGCATGGCGGCGCGATGACGGCTGCTGGGTCATCAGCGGCAGCAAGCGCTTCATCACCGGCGCACCCGAGGCAGACCTCATCAATGTGGTTGCGCGCACCGATCCCGATTCCAGCGGCGGCCGGGGCGTTTCGATCTTCCTGGTCGAGCGCGGCACGCCGGGACTCGTCCAGTCGCCGCCGGACCGCAAGATGGGGCAGCAGGGGATGCACACCGGCGATCTGCACTTCGACGACTGCGTCGTTCCCGCGAATGCGCTGCTGGGTGAGGAGGGCAAGGGATTCCATCTCACCATGCGGACCATCGACCGCGGCCGCCTGCACATCGCTTCGGCTTGCGTGGGTCTTGCGGCCCGGCTCATCCACGAGTCGCTTCGATACGCGCTCGAGCGACGGCAGTTCGGCCAGCCGATCGCCGGGTTCCAGCTGGTGCAGGCCATGCTGGCGGAAAGCCAGGCGGACTACCTGGCGGCGCGCAGTCTCGTGCTGCAGACGGCCGGGCGCTGCGACGGCGGAGAAGAGATCTCCATGGACGCGTCGTGCTGCAAGATGTTCGCGTCCGAGATGGTTTCGAGAGTGGCGGACCGCGCGGTCCAGATCTTCGGCGGGGCGGGCTACATGCAGGACTGCGCCGTGCAGCGGCTCTACCGCGACGCCCGCGTGTATCGGATCTACGAGGGAACCACGCAGATCCAGCAGGCCACGATCGCCAAGCACTTGATGCGGCGGGCCGCGAAGCAATGAGGATCGACATGCTGGGGCTGATGCAGTATCACGAATCAGCCATCAATTTCTGCTCCTCTCTATCCAAGAATTTTCATGTCTCCTACGAACCCGGACCCGGCGATGAAGGTTGCAGTCCTCGAGCGGCTGCTGCACGAGCGGCACAGCTGTCGGGCCTTTCTCCCTGATGCGGTGCCGCGAGATGTCCAGAAGAGGATTTTCGCGACGGCTCAGCGAGCGGCCTCCTGGGGCAATACTCAGCCCTGGAGCGTCGTCGTGGCGTCGGGTGCGGCCGTCGAGCGCTTTCGCGCTGGCATGCTCGAAGCCGCCGATTCCGGCAGGAGCGACTGCGATTTTGCGTTCCCTGATGAATACACCCCTGTGTCCCTGGAGCGGCGGCGCGAGTGCGGCTTCCGGCTCTATGCGGCCGTGGGCATCGAAAAGGGGGACAAGGCCGGCTACCTGAGGCAGACGAGAGAGAACTTCCGTCTCTTCGGAGCCCCTCACGTGGCGCTGGTCACCAGCGATCCCGGCTTGACCAGCTACGGCGCGGTCGATGTCGGAGGCTATGTACAGTTTCTGCTGCTGGCCATGCACGCGCATGGCGTGGCGGCCATCGCCCAGGGCGCATTGGCGAGCCAGAGCGGCCTGGCCAAGGCGCTGCTGGGCGAACATCCTTCGCGCAAGGTGGTATGCGGCGTCTCCTTTGGCTATGAAGACAAGTCGCATCCGGCCAATACTTTCCGCACCACGCGAGTTTCTGTTGAGGAATCGGTGCGCTGGGTGGATGTGTAGCCACCACAGACGCATGCGAACCCGATGGATCGATTTCAATTTCTCTAGCAGGCCAACGCCTCGCCCAGGTGCCCGATGCATAGGGCGGCGGCGACCCGATTCCATTTTCATTGACACACCCTAAGCAAAGGAACATTCCGATGAGCGAACAACTCCAGACCCGCGTCGAAGACGGCGTGGCGCAGATCGTCTTCAACCGCACCGAAACGCGCAACGGCCTCGTGCCGGACTTTCTGCGCGAGGTGATCGAGGCCGTGAACGCCTTCGACGCCGACCCAGCCGTGCGCGCGCTGATGCTGACCGGCAACGGCCCGGACTTCTCCTCCGGCGGCGACAAGGGCTTCCTGCGGGAGGTGCAGCGGATGCGGCCCGAGGACGTGATGAAGAATGTCTACGGCTACTTCCAGGGCGTCGTGCGCACGCTGAAGACCTGCTCCAAGCCGGTGGTCGCCGTGGTCAACGGCGGCGCCGTCGGGGCCGGTTGCGAACTTGCGATCGCCGCCGACTTCCGGGTCGTGTCCAGGAAGTCCTTTTTCCACGAGAACTGGACGGCGATCGGAACCATTCCGCCGCTGGGGGGCATGTTCCTGCTGCCGCGGCTCATCGGACAGGAGCGCGCGGCGAACATGATCATGCGGACGCAGCGCGTGTACGGCGAGGAGGCGGTGCGCATCGGACTGGCCACGCAGCTGGTGGAAGACGACGACAAGCTGCGCGACGAGGGGCTCGCGTTCGCGAAAGACATGGCGCGGCGCTCGCCGAACGCCATGCGCGTGGCCAAGGTGGCGTTGCGGCGGTCGATGGAAGGCACGCTCTTCGGCGAGTCCGAATTCAACCTGCTGCAGCAGGGCACGCTGCTCTCGGGTCCGGATTTCGCCTCCGCGCTGGACGCGCTGGAGGCCAAGCGTCCGCCGACTTTCTGACGTCAAGCGGGGCGCTGCCAGCCAGCGCGCCCCTCAGATGCCATACGCCAGGCGCGCGCCTTCGTAGATGGAGCGCATGGCATCGATGTCCTGGGACATCCGCGCGCCGCCGATCACGTCCACCCGCATCCCATCGGCCTGGAGTTCGTCGGCCAGCGGCCGATGCGCGTCCTGGCCGGCGCAGATGACCACCGTGTCCACCTCCAGGAGCGACGCGCGGCCATCCGTGACGATGTGCAGGCCGCGGTCGTCGATGCCGGCATAGACACAGCCCGAGAGCAATCGCACGCCGCGGCGGCGCAGCCGGCTGCGGTGGATCCAGCCGGTGGAGCGGCCGAGCCGCTCGCCGACGCGCCCGGGCGAGCGCTGCAGGAGCGTGACCTCGTGCGGCGGTGGAGCGATCTGCATCTGCGTCAGGCCGGTGCGCGACCCGGGCGCGGTATCCACGCCCCATTCCCGGAAGAACTCGGGCACCGTCTGCGGCTGGTCCGCGCCATGCGCGGACGTGAGGAATTCCGCCACATCGAAGGCGACGCCCCCGGCACCGATCACGGCGACCCGGCGGCCCGCTCGGGCCTTTCCGGTCAGCAGGTCGACATACGAGATGACATCGGCCCGCTCGATGCCGGGCAGGTCGGGCCTGCGCGGCCGCGTGCCGGTGGCGACCACCACCCGATCGAAGGCGCCATGGCGCAGCGTTCCGGCGTCCACGGCCGAGTTCAGCCGCACTTCGACGCCATGCCGGCGCAGCTGCTCGCGGAAGTAACGCAAGGTCTCGTGGAATTCCTGCTTCCCCGGGATCCGCAGGGCCAGATTCAGCTGTCCGCCGAGCCGGTCCTGCGCCTCGAACAGCGTGACCCGGTGGCCTCTCTCCGCGGCATGAAGCGCCGCAGCCATCCCGGCGGGCCCGCCGCCGACCACGGCGATCCGCTCGGCCCGATCGGCCCGATCGGCAGGCCGATGCGCGAATTCGATCTCGCGACAGGCTTTGGGATTGACCAGACAGGAAGTGAGGCCGTCGCCGAAAGCGTTGTCCAGGCACGCCTGGTTGCAGGCGATGCAGGTGTTGATCGTCTCCGGCCGGCCCGCGGCGACCTTGGCCACGAAATGCGGGTCAGCCAGCAGCGGGCGCGCCATCGACACCAAGTCGGCTTCGCCGGCCGCAAGAATGCGTTGTGCCAGTTCGGGCGTGTTGATGCGGTTGGAGGCGACGACGGGCAGCGTGACGGCCGCCTTCAGCCGTGCGAAGGCGAAGCGGAAGGCGCCCCGTGGCACCGGGTACGCAATGGTCGGCACGATGGATTCGTGCCAGCCGATGCCGGTGTTCAGCAGGTCGGCGCCCGCCGCCTCGACCGCCCGTGCGAGCGCGATGACTTCCTCTGAAGTCGACCCGCCGTCGATCAGGTCGAGCACCGACAGGCGATAGCTGATCAGGAACGACGGCCCCGTGCGCTCGCGGATCCTCCGCACCACCTCCACGGCGAAGCGCCGGCGCTTGTGCGGCGTGCCGCCCCAGTCGTCCTGGCGATCGTTGGTGCGCGGCGCGACGAACTGGTGGGCCAGCAGGCCCTCGGTGCCCATGATCTCGATGCCGTCGTAGCCGGCGGTCTCCGCGAGCGCCGCGCAGCGCGCGAAATCCTCCACCGTGCGCTCCACCTCCTCGCCCGAGAGCACGCGCGGAGGGCGGCGGCTCAGCGGGGAAGGGGCGGACGACACGCCGACCAGGGCGTCGTGCTTCGCGTTGCGGCCCGCGTGCATCAGCTGCAGCAGGATCTTGCCGCCTTCGTCATGCACGGCCTGCGTCACCGGCCGGTGATGCGCCAGCGCCTGTTCCGGGGTCGTGAGGCACGGCGCGCCCGGCTCCACGCGGCCTTCCTCGTTGGGCGAGCACCCGCCGGTCACGATCAGGGCGGCGCCTCCGCGGGCGCGTTCGGCATAGAAGGCGGCCAGGCGGCGGACCGGCTGGTCGCGCGTCTCGATGCGGGTGTGCATGGACCCCATGAGCACCCGGTTGCGCAGGACCGTCCGGCCGAGATCCAGCGGCGCGAGCAGGTCGGGGTAGGCGCTGCCGTCCATCGCGCCTCAGCCTCCGTACTGGACGGCTGCGCGGCCGATGCGCTCGCGTGCGATGACCTGCTTGAGCACACTGGCAGTGCCGTCGCCGATCTCCAGGCCCATGACGTCGCGCATCCGCTGCTGGTGCGCCGTTTCCTTCGAATAGCCGTAATGGCCCAGCGTCAGGAGGCACTGGTGGATGATGTCGAAAGAGGCCGCGGCAGCCATCCACTTGCACATGGCCGCTTCCGCCGTATGCCGCAGCCCGGCATCCCGCAGCGACAACGCGTGATGGCACAGCTGGCGCACGCCGGCGATCCTGGATTCCCCTTCCGCCAGCGGGAAGGTGACGCCCTGGAACTGGGCGATCGGCCGGCCGAATGCCTGCCGCTCGGCAGCGTAGGCCCAGGCTTCGTCCAGCGATGCCTGCGCCGCGCCGCAGCACTGCAGGCCGATCAGGATGCGGTTGTAGTCGAAGCCGTGCATGCCGATGGCGAAGCCCTGGCCTTCCTCGCCCACCAGATGGCTGGCCGGACAGCGGACCTCGTCGAGGAACAGCGATCCGCGCCCCACGATGATGCCGCCCACGTCATCGAAGCGCGTGCTCGACACGCCGGGCAGGCTGCGCGGCACCCAGAAAGCGGACACGCCCTTCGCGCCGTCCTCCGGCCTGCCGGTGCGGGCGAACACGAGAAAAGCGTCAGCCCCCTCTGCAAAGGTGATCGAAGTCTTCTCGCCGTTCAGGATGTAATGCTCGCCCTCTCGACGCGCGCGCAGCTGCAGGCTCGCGGCATCCGAGCCGCCGCGCGGCTCCGTCACGCAGATCGCCGCCACTGCCTCGCCGGCAACCAGGCGGGGCAGCCACTCCTGCCTGACCGCGGGCCGCGCGTGCCGCATGAGGATGGAGCCGATCAGCGCACAGGCGAGCACGGCGGAGACGATGTTGAAGTCGCCATACGCCAGTTCCTCGACGATCAGGCCCGTCGTCACACCGTCGGCGGCGAGCCCGCCATGTTCCTGCGGCAGGGACGTGCCCAGCAGCCCGAGCGACCCCATCTCCTGCAGCAGCATCCGGTCGAGCAGGCCTTCGCGCTCGCGCCGCAGATAGTCCGGCAACAGGCGCTTGCGCGCGAAGCGGCGGGCGGTCTCCTGCAGCGTCCGCTGGTCCTCGGTCAGTACCACGGTGGCCAATCCTTTGCGTGTGGGCCGGCAATTACAGGCGAGCCGCGCGGCAGGGACAAGCGAGTTTTTTTTTGCCACCCTCAATAGATCTAAATCCACCTCGCCTCGATTGAGGAATTCTGAAGCACGCGCAAAACATTTCGATTGCGGCAGCGGTGCGTCTCTCTAGGATCGCGACCAAAGCAGCAACGGAGACAGAATGACGATCTCAGCCTCAGCCGGATGCGTGCAGGACCATCGGTGCCAGTCATGCAGACCTTCCTGAGTTATCTGGCGGCCGGCCTGTTGTCGGGCGGGATCTACGGCATCCTCGCCCTGCCGCTCTCGCTGGTCTGGCGATCCACCGGGATCTTCGATATCGCGGTGGGCGGCTACGTCGTGGTGGCGGGCATCGTCGCCGCCGACGTGGGGCAACGCCTGGGCTGGCCGGCAGGTGCGCTGGCCGGCATTGCGGCCGCATGCCTGCTGGCCGGCGTCACGACACTGCTGTTCCTGCTGTTCCAGGCGACCAAGCAGCCTGACGAGCACATGGCGATGAGCCTGGGCACCTTCGGGCTCGCGATCGCGATCACCGCAGGTGCGGCGATGGCGCTGGGCACGGAGTCGCGCTTTCTCCCGATCGTCGGCGGCGCCTGGGTGCTGGGGGAGGTCGTGCTGGCCAAAGGCTACGTCCTGTCCTTCCTGGTGGCGCTTGCGCTCCTGGGCGGCATGCTGCTGATCCTGGCGCGCACCACGCTCGGTCTTCGGATGCGCGCGGCCTCGCTGTCGCCGGGCCATGCCGAACTCCTGGGCGTGCCGGTGCGCCGCATCCAGTGCGGGACCTTCCTCATCGGCGGAGCCATCGCCGGGCTGGTCGGCGTGATGGCGGCTTCCACGATCGGCGTCGCGTACAGCGGCACCGTTCAGTTCTCGATCATCGGTCTCGGCGCCGCAGTGCTGTTCGGCGCCCGCGGACCAGGCAGCGCCTTCCTCGGAGGGCTCGTCACGGGCGTCCTGCAGTCGCTGAGCTTCGGCTATGTCAGCCCGGCGATCGCCAACATGCTTCCCTCCATCCTGATCCTGGGCGTCTTCGCAAGCGGGATCGCGCTGCGGGGGACCCAGATGGCGGTGCGCCCATGACCGGCCTGGGCTTGTCGCGTCACCGGCATCTGCCGACGCTGGCCCTTCTGGCGGTGGCGCTGGTATGTGCCTGGCCGCTCGCGGCCCGCCCGGGCGCCCTGGCCACGGCCATCACGATCGGCATGTTCAGCGCGGTGGCCGTCCCCCTGGGGCTGATCTACGGCCAGGGCGGCATCCTGTCGCTGGCGCAGGGCACGTTCGCTGCGCTGGGTGCGTACGCGGCAGGCATCCTGGCGACGAAGACGGGCGTATCGCCCTGGGTTTCCCTCGTCGCGGCGGCGGTCTTGCCGGCGGCGCTGGCGGCTGCGCTTGCGCGGCCGATTCTCAGGCTGCCCCCGCTCGCCCTGGTGATCGCCACGCTGGCCTTCGCCACCATCGTGGAGGAGGTGCTGGTGGTCGCCGGCCCGATCACTGGCGGGCGGGTCGGGCTGACCGGCGTGCAGCCGCTCGAGGGCATTGGAACCGGCATCGGCGCGTATCTGCTCATCTGGGGCTTCGTGGCGCTGCTGGTCTTCGGCTATGTCAATCTGAAGGCCGGCTCGCATGGCCGGGCCTTGAATGCGATCCGGGTCGATCCGACGCTCGCGCGCAGCGCGGGTGTCTGGGTGGCGGCGGAATCGACGCTGGTCTTCACGCTTGCGGCCGCGACCGCCGGAATGGCGGGCTGGTTCTATGTGCACTACGTGGGTTTCATCGCACCCGAATCGCTGTCGTTTCACTATTCGTCGGCGGTGCTGCTGATGGTCATCATCGGTGGCCGCAACGCGGTGCTCGGACCGGTGGTCGGCGCAGTCTTCTACGTGCTGGTGCAGGATCTCCTGCCCACGGGGCACGCGCAGCTGCTGATCTTCGGGCTGCTGCTGGCCCTCACGCTCGTGCTGCTCCCGAACGGCCTGGCGTCGCTGCCGGCGGCGCTGCGCCATGGCCGGCCCGCGGCGGCGCCGGAGCAGACCGCCTCTGCGCCCGAGGCGTCGGTCGCAGTCGCGCAGAGGCAGTCGTCATGAGCCTGTGCGCCGAGAACATCAGCGTGGAGTTCGGTGGGGTCCGGGCCCTGTCGGGCGTCAGCTGCCGCCTGGACCGCGGCGAGATCGCCAGCCTGGTCGGACCGAACGGCGCCGGCAAGACGACGCTGTTCAACTGCCTGACCGGCTTCGTCACGCCGTCCGCCGGCCGCATCGAGGTGGACGAGAAGGACGTGTCCGGCCTGCCTCCGCACCTGCGGGCGCGGCTGGGCATCGGGCGGACCTTTCAGACCCCGCGCCTCGACCCCGATTCGACAGTACGCGCCGCCGTGTCGCTCGGCGCCTTGTCGCGCATCCGTCCGTCGCTGCTCGGCTCGCTGCTCGGAACGCCCGCGGTACGCGCGCAGGAGCGCGAAGTGGACGAGCGCACGGAAGGCGCGCTGCGGCGGGTCGGGCTCGCAGCGCAGGCGGGGCGCATCGTGCGCGAGCTGTCGCTGGCCCAGATGCGGCTGCTGGAGGTGGCCAGGGCCATCGTCGCCGCGCCCCGCTTCCTCCTGCTGGACGAGCCCGCCGCGGGTGTCGGCGTGGATCAGCGGCGGGTGCTGGCGGCCACATTGCGGGCATTGGCAGCCGACGGCATAGGCGTGCTGCTGGTGGAGCACAACCTCGACTTCGTGGCCTCCGTGAGCGACCGCATCACGGTGCTGCATCAGGGCCGCGACATCTTCCAGGGCACTCCCGCGCAGTTCAGGACCTCGCCGGAAGTGCGCGCGGCCTACATCGGCGGGAGCGAGGCCACGCCGGCGGAGCTTGCCGCATGACCGTGGCGATGCGCTGCACCAACCTGAGCGCCGGCTATGGTCCGCTCGAAGTCTGCCGGCGCGTGGACCTGGACCTGCGCGCCGGCGAAGTCACCGTGGTCACGGGGCCGAACGGCGCCGGCAAGACGACGCTTCTGCGGCGCATCGCAGGGCAGTGCGGCGGCGGGGGCACGATCGTGCTGGGCGGCCGTGAGATCGGCCATCTGCCCGCGCATCGCCGGGTCGCCCTGGGCCTGCTCACGGTGCCGGACACCCGGGGCCTGATACGTGAGCTGTCGGCTGCGGAGAACGTCCAGCTCGCCGCCACGCTGCTGCCGCCGCCGCAGCGCGCCGCCGCCCTGGCCCGCGCGGCGGCGCGCTTCCCGCTGATCACCGAACGCGCGCACGCGCGCGCCGGCGCCCTGAGTGGAGGCGAGCAGCAGATGGTGGCTCTGGCGCGCATCCTGGTGCTGCAGCCGGCCGTCGTGCTGCTGGACGAACCCAGCCAGGGGCTGGCACCGCGGATCGTGGACGAGGTGGCCCATGTGATCAGGGAGATCCGGGCGGCCGGGACGGCGGTGCTGCTCGTCGAGCAGCACCTTGGCCTGGCCGCGGCGGTGGCCGACTTCGTCGCCGTCCTGGTCGGCGGTGAGATCGTGATGCGCAAGGCAGGCGCCGAACTGCTCCAGAACGAGGATGCCTTGCTGGAGGCCTACCTCGCCAAGCACCCGGCATAGCCCTGAGCAGGGCCGGCCGGGGAACGATACCGAACCCCAAAGAAGGAATGAGCGAGACATGCAAAACCGTATAGACAGAATCCGCCGCAGTTCGATTGCCCTGGCCTGCATGGCCATCGCGACCGGCATCCTCATCGTTGCATTGCCTGCCCTGGCGCAGGCGCCCACCCCGTGGAAACTGGGCGTGATCGTGGCCAAGACCGGCCCCGCGGCGTCATTCGGCAGCACCCAGCAGGAGTCCGCCGAGGCAGCCGCGCGGCAGATCAATGCGGCCGGCGGCATCCACGGGCGAAAGATCGAACTCGTGGTGAAGGACTCCAAGAGCGATCCGACCGAGGCCGTCCGGGTCGCCACCCAGCTGGTGCGCGAGGACAAGGTGATCGGCATCTTCGGCGACACGCTCAGCTCCGGGACGCTGGCGTTCATCCCGATGACCGCCCGCGAGGGCGTGCCCGTGGTGTCGCCGACCACGGCGCCCGGCGTGACGGATCCCGCGAACGCGTGGAGCAAGCTGACCTTCCGGTCGGCCCAGACCTCCAGCGTGGACGCCCAGATCACCGTCAACCTGATGAAGAAGGCCGGCTACAAGCGCGTGGCGGTGCTGTATCAGGACGATGCCTACGGCGTGAGCGGCTCCGATGCCTTCGTCAAGCTTGCCGGCGGCAGCGGCCTGGAGGTCGTGGAGCGGGTCGCCATGCAGGCTTCGGCGACGGATGTGTCGGCCCAGGTGCTGAAGGTCAAGCAGTCGAACCCCGAGGCGATCCTGGTCAACACTTCCACCGTCACCCTGACGGCCGCGAGCCTGCGCGCGCTGCAGAACGCCGCCTACAAGGGAGGCGTCTTCGGATCGGTCGGCGTGGTGCAGCGGGAACTGATACAGACCGCCGGCACGGCGGCCGAAGGCTTCACCGCGGGCGCGCTCATCAATCCGGACGATCCCGAGTCCACGCCCAGGCTCAAGGCGCTGATGGCCCCGACCGCCATCAAGAACCACGGCCATTTCCTCGGCGCCAACGGCATCGCCGTGCTCGCGGCCGGTCTGCAGAAGGCGAATCCGGCGACGCCGCAGGCGCTGGCCGCGGGTATCGAGGCCGCCGGCAGGGTGGACGGCTATGGCGCCGCGCCGGTCGTCTACAGCGCATCCATGCACGACGGGGTTTCGGCAGACTCCCTGATCACGGTGAAGGTCGTGGGCGGCAAGTTCGTGACGCAGCCGCGCTGAATATCGGGCGTAGCGATGCATGCTGCTGGGGATTCGCCGCTGCGGCCCGACGCCAACCTGGGCCGCGTGGCCCTTGTCACCGGCGCAGGCAGCGGCATCGGCCGCGAGACGGCGCTGGAACTGGCGGCCACGGGGGCGTCGGTCGTGATCTGCGGCCGGCGGCGGGCGCTCCTGGAGGAGACGCGGGACGCGATCCTGGCCGCCGGCGGGACGTGTCATGTGGAACGGGCGGATGTGCGCGAGCCGCGCGACGTGGATCGCCTGGTGCAGGCGGCGCTGGACAGCTTCGGAGCCATCGACATCCTGGTCAACAACGCGGGCGGACAGTTTCGCGCCCCCGCGGAGTCGATTACCGACGGCGGCTGGCGTGCTGTCAACAGGCTCAACGTCGACGCGGTGTGGTCGCTGACCCGCGCCTGCGCGGTGCGCTCGATGCTCCCGCGCCGCACCGGCTTCATCGGGTTCATCGGGTTCAGCCCGACGCGCGGGATCCCGGGTTTCGCCCACGCCTGCGCCGCGCGCGCCGCGGTCGCCAATCTCGCGAGCGGCCTGGCCCTGGAATGGGGCCGGCACGGGGTGCGAACCGTCTGCCTGCAGGTCGGCATCGTGGCCACCGAGGGCGCCGGGCGCTACGACGGTGACCTCATGCGCCGCTGGCTGCGCGCGATCCCGGTCGGGCGGCTGGGCCATCCGCGGGAGGTGGCGCGCACCCTGGCATTCCTGGCTTCGGGCGGGGCATCGTACATCACCGGCTGCACGATCGACGTCGACGGCGGACTGGGGGCGGCCGGCCCGGGAGCCGCTTTCTTCGACGAGGATGGAGTCACGACATGAAACGACGCGTGGGGGCCGCGACCGGCCCGGACTCCGACCGGCGCATGGCGTTCTGGTCGACGCAGTGGCAAAGCCGCTGGACTGCCGAGCAGGCGCACGCATACGAGAACGCGGGCATGTGGGGTTCGCTGGGAATGACCGGCATGCTGGCCGCACATGCCGACCGCTTCCCGGACGGCGTGGCGTTCGACGATGGCCGCGAACGGATCACCTTCTCGCAACTGCACAGGCAATCCGGCAGCGTGGGCGCCGCGCTGCGCCGGCATGGGATCGTGGCGGGGGACGTGGTGGTCGTCCGCGCCGCTACGTCGATCCGCCACATCGTCGCTGTCTTCGCCCTGGATGCGATCGGCGCGGTGCTGTACGAAGTGGCGACCGACTACGGCGCGCAGGCCACGGTGGCGGCGATCGAGCGGTCCGGTGCGGCGGCCTTGGTGACGGATGCCGCGCCGACGACCGAGGAGCGGCGAGCGCTGGGCGGTGCGGCGCTCGTCGTGGGCCTGGGCGCGTTCGAGGCGCAGGAGGTCTTGCCGTTCGAGGAACTGCTCGCGCACGGTCCGGCGGACCACCCGGACCTCGGGAGCAACTGGGTCAACCTGCTGATCGGCACGTCCGGCACCACCGGCACGCCGAAGATCGTGATGCGCACCACCAACAGTTCGGTCTCGATGGCGCGCAGCGTGCTGGCGCGCACCCGGGTGCTGCCGGACGAGGTGCTCATGGCAGCGGCGCCGATGAGCGGCGGCGTCGGCTTCATCAACTCCATTTGTGCCGGCATGGCGGTGGGCTGCACGGTGGTGCTGCCGCACAGCCTCGAGGCCGGCCATCTGCTTCGGCTCGTCGAGAGCAGGCGGGTGGCCGTGATCGCGACACTCCCCACCGTGCTGGCACGCCTGGTGAACAGCCCGGATCGCGAGGGGCGCGATCTCTCCAGCCTGCGCTGCGTGCAGGCAGGCGGCTCGTACGTCACGCGGGAGTCGGCCCGCGCGGTGGAACAGGGGCTGGGCTGCGCGCTGGCCATCGTCTACGGCTCGATGGATGTCGGCGTGGCCACCATGACGGATCCGCAGGACGATCCGCTCGATCGCCGCTACGGCACGGTCGGGCGGCCGCTGCCCGCGGTGGCGTTCCGCCTGTTGGATCCCCAGGGACGGCCTGTGGCTCCCGGCGAGTCTGGCGAGGTGGTGCTGCGGGGGCCGAGCCTGGCGGTCGGTTACTTCAACGACGACGCGGCCACGGCATCCGTGTTCGACACCCAGGGCTGGGGCCGCCTCGGTGATATTGCGACGCAGGACGCCGAGGGATACGTCCGGATCGTCGGCCGCATCAAGGACATCATCATCCGAGGCGGGCGCAACATCAGCGCCAATTCGGTGGAAGAAGCCGTCAGCGGGCATCCCGCCGTCCGCGAAGTTGCTGCAGTCGGCTATCCGGACGCAGAGCTGGGGGAGCGATGCGCGGTCTTCGTCGTCCTGCGATCGGGGCAGGCGCTGACCTTGCCTGACCTGCAGCAATACCTGCAGACCAACGGTGTGCCGAAATACCTGTGGCCGGAGCGCCTGCAGGTGGTTGACGCACTGGCGCTTTCCACGCAGGGAAAGGTCCTGAAACGAAAGCTGCAGGAGCAGCTTCTGGCGGCCTGAAAGCGCCCACCGGTCCGGAAATAATCTCAACCCAGACGAAAAAGACTCGATTGCCGGCGACCCCGTCCCGCAGCGATGCTTGAAGACCCCCAAGGCAGACCGATTCCGATGCGCGCTCACACCGATCAGCAACGCATGCTCGCCGACGCGGCGAGGCAGTTCGCGCAGAAATGCTGCACCTCGGCGCGCATCCGGGCCTGCCGCGACCGAACGCCCGACCACGACCCCGACATCTGGCGCGAAATGGCTGGACTCGGCTGGCTGTCCGTGCTCGTGCCCGAGGCCGATGGGGGCCTCGGCAGCGGCCTGTCCGACATGGGCCAACTGGTCTACGAATGGGGCGCCGCGTGCGGGCCGGAGCCGCTGGTCGCCACCGGCGTGCTCGCCACAGGGCTGCTGGTGGCCGCGGACGGCCCCGCGCGCGACGCACTGCTGGCGCAGCTCATGGCCGCGCGGGCGCTGCCCGCGGTCGCCTGGCTCGAGGGCGGCGGGGATTGCGCGCCATCGGGCAGCGGGTGGCGGTTGAATGGGCGGGCGCGGTTCGTCACGCCGGCGGATGCCGACGGATTCCTGGTCGTCGCTGCCGCAGTCGATGGGCGGCCGCGGCCGGTGCTGCACGTCCCCGCGTCGGCGGCCGGCGTCGCCGTGACGCGGGAGCGCCGCGCCGACGGCAGCGCGGCCGCCCTGCTGGCGCTGGAAGGGGTGGCCGTGCCGCAGGAGGCCGTCGTGGTGCAGGCGCCGCAGGCCGCCGGCGCCGCCGAGTCGGCCCGCGACCTGGCGCTGGTGATGGCCGCGGTCTCCATGACGGGCACGATGCGCACCATCAACGCCATGACGCAGGACTACCTGCGCACCCGGGTGCAGTTCGGCAAGCCGATCGGCGCGTTCCAGGCGCTGCAGCACAAGGCGGTGGACATGCATATCGCCGAGCAGTTGGCGCGCGACGTCGCGCAGAACGCGTGCGCCCGCATCGATGCCGGCTGCTCGTCCGACGAACGGGCCTGCCTGGCCAGCCGCGCCAAGGCGCGGGCCGGCGAATCGCTGGACCGCATCGCGCGCATGGCCGTGCAACTGCATGGCGCCATCGGCTTCACCGACGAGTACGACCTGAGCCTGCATCTGAACCGCGCGCTCGCGATGTCGGCCTGGCTCGGCAATGCCGAAGCGCATGTCCGGCGCTACGCGCGCCACGCCCCGCCATTCGAGGCCGCCAACGCATGAACGCCGAAGACTCCCCCGACTGGAACGCGCTGCCGGACGAGGACTTCCGGCAGCGCATCCGCTCCTACCTGGAAGCGCACTACCCGGACCAGTTCCGCTACCCGTCGCGGCGGCTGTTCTGGCACGAGATCGGCTTCTGGTACCGCCGCATGTCCGAGATCGGCTGGATCGCGCCCAACTGGCCGCGCGAGCACGGAGGGATGGGGCTGGACCCCGCCAAGCTGCTGATCTTCTACGAGGAGCATGAGCGCTGGGGCGTGTCGCGCTTCGCCGACATGGGGATTCTCATGGTGGGGCCCCTGCTCATCGGGCACGGCACGCCGGAGCAGCGCAGGCAGTGGCTCCCGAAGATCCTGTCGTGCGAACACCTGTGGTGCCAGGGCTACTCGGAGCCCAATGCCGGCTCCGACCTGGCCGGCCTGCGCACCGAGGCGGTCCGCGACGGCGGCGAATACGTCATCAACGGCCAGAAGATCTGGACCACGCTCGCCACCGACGCCAACCACATCTTCGTGCTGGCCCGCACCGACCGGGACGCGAAGAAGCAGGCGGGGATCAGCTTCTTTCTCGTTCCCATGCAGCAGCCCGGCATCCGGGTGCGCCCCATCAGGGACGTCGCCGGCCACAGCGAGCTGTGCGAGGTGTTCCTCGAGAACGTGCGGGTGCCCGCCGCCAACCTGGTCGGGGCCCCCAACGAGGGCTGGCGCATGGCCAAGGCCCTGCTCGGCTTCGAGCGCATCTTTCTCGGCGCGCCGAAGTATCCCAACTACGCGCTGGGCGTGCTGGCCCGCGTGGCGCAGGCGCGCGGCATCCAGGACGACCCCGCCTTCGCGCAGCTTTTCACCCGGCTGCGCATGCACGTCGAAGACCATGCGGCCTGCTACGAGCGGTTCGTGGAGATCGTCAAGCGCGGCGAACCGGTGCCGCCCGACATCTCGATGCTCAAGATCATCTCGACCGAGAGCTTCCAGGCGATCGCCGACCAGGTGATCCGCGCGGCCGGCGAAGCCGGGCAGCTGAGCGGCATGGTGCCGCTCGGGGCGGGCGAGGTCGACGTGCTCGGGCCCTTCTTCCGGGCGCTGCCGTCCACCATCTACGGCGGCACGAACGAGATCCAGCGCAATGTCCTCGCGCGCGAAGTTCTGAAGCTGCCGACATGAACCACAAGGAACGCGCCTGCATCGTCGGCGCCTATGAACATCCGACCCGCCTCGCGCCGGACAAGAGCGTCGCGCAATTGCATGCCGAGGTCGCGCGCGGCGCGCTGCGGGACGCCGGACTGCAGGCGAGCGACGTCGACGGCTACTTCTGCGCCGGCGATGCACCGGGCCTGGGGCCGCTGTCGATGGCCGACTACCTGGGGCTGAAGCCGCGCTATTTCGATTCCACCGACGTCGGCGGCTCCTCCTATCTGGTGCACGTGCGCCATGCCGCGCAGGCGATCGAGGCCGGCCATTGCGACGTGGCCCTGGTCACGCTGGCGGGGCGGCCGCGCTCGGAGGGCTCCAGCGGCACGCAGGCGCGTGCCTACAACCTGCTGGCGCCGGAGTCGCCGTTCGAGTCGCCCTACGGCCTGGTGCCGATCAACAGCTACGCGATGGCGGCGCAGCGGCACATGCACGAGTTCGGCACCACGCCCGAGCAGCTGGCCTGGATCAAGGTGACGGCTTCGCACCATGCGCAGCACAACCCGAACGCCATGCTGCGCGACGTGGTGACGGTGCAGGACGTGCTGGCCTCGCCGCTGATCGCCGACCCGCTGCACCGCATGGAGTGCTGCGTGGTGAGCGACGGCGGCGGCGCGGTCGTGGTCGCCCGGCCGGAAATCGCGGCGCGGCTGAAGCGGCCGACGGTGCGCGTGATCGGCGGCGGCGAGGCGATCGGCTACGTCGACAGCGCCGGCATGGACATCACGACCTCGGCGGCGAAGCGCTCCGGCGCCGCGGCCTTCGCCGAGGCGGGTGTCGCGCCGCGCGACATCCGCTACGCCTCCATCTACGACAGCTTCACCATCACGGTGCTGATCCAGCTGGAAGACCTGGGCTTCTGCGAGAAGGGGCAGGGCGGGCGCTTCGTGGCCGACGGCCAGCTCGTCGCGGGCCAGGGGCGCCTGGCGATCAACACCGACGGCGGCGGGCTGTGCAACAACCACCCGGCCAACCGCGGCGGCATGACCAAGATCATCGAGGCGGTGCGGCAGCTGCGCGGCGAGGCGCATCCGGCCGTGCAGGTGAAGGACTGCGCGCTGGCCGTGGCGCAGGGGACCGGCGGCATGCTGGGCAGCCGCCACGGATCGGCCACGCTGATCCTGGAGCGCGCATGAAAGACACCGAGACGACAGCCGGGCGCAAGTTCCCGGCCCCCCTGCTGAACCCGGAGAACCAGCCCTGGTTCGACGCCGCCGCCGAAGGACGGCTGCTGTACCGGCACTGCCGCGCCTGCGGCCGGGCGCATCATCCGCCGCGCACGATGTGTCCGCACTGCCACTCGGACCACACCGAGTGGAAGACCTCCGGCGGGCGGGGCGCGGTCTACAGCAGCAGCACCCTGCGCCGCGGCGTGCCGGTGCCGTACTGCATCGCCTACGTGTCGCTGGACGAGGGCGTCACGATGATGACCGATCTGGTCGGCTTCGGCGACGAGACGCCGGCCATCGGCACCCGGGTGCAGGTGCGCTTCGTGCCGGCGGAAGGCGGTGCCCGGGTGGCGGTGTTCGGTCCGGAGGAAGGCGCATGAGATCCGAATTCGAGACGCTGGCGGTGGCGCCGCAGGATGCGCATGTCCTGCTGGTCACCTTGAATCGCCCCGAGGTGCTGAACGCGCTGAACACCCAGATGGGCCGCGACCTGGTGGAACTGTTCGAAGGCATCGCACAGGAGCCCGGCGCGCTGCGCTGCATCGTGCTCACCGGCGCGGGCAAGGCCTTCTGCGCCGGCGGCGACCTGAAGCAGCGCGACGGCATGACGCCGGCGCAATGGAGCGCCCAGCATGTCGTCTTCGAGCGCATGGCGCGCGCCCTGTTGGATTGTCCCGTGCCCTTGGTGGCCGCCGTCAACGGCGCGGCCTATGGCGGCGGCTGCGAGATCGCTGCCGCCTGCGACTTCCTGTACGCGGCGGAATCGGCCAAGTTCGCGCTGCCCGAAGCGAAGCTGGGCATCATGCCGGGCGCCGGGGGCACCCAGACGCTGGCGCGCGCGGTGGGCGAGAAGCGCGCCAAGGAACTCGTTCTGACCGGCAAGGCGTTCACTGCGGCGCAGGCCGAGCGCTGGGGCCTGGTGAACGAGGTGCTGGCGGCCGATGCCCTGCTGCCCGCCGCGTTGGCGTCGGCCCGCACGATCGCGGCCAACGCACCCCTGTCCACGCGGCAGGTCAAGCAGGCCATTGGGCGCGGCCTGCGCATGTCGCTGGCCGACGGCCTGGCGTTCGAGATCGAGGCCTACAACCGGCTGGTGCCGACCGAGGACCGGCTGGAAGGCGTGCGCGCCTTCAACGAGAAGCGCCAGCCGCACTTCACCGGGCGCTGAGCGCGGCGCCGGGCCGGGCCACGCGTCAGCGGTCGCGCGCGCTGGCTGCCGCAGCGGCCGAGAAGTCGCGCGGCCCGGTCAGCGCCAGGCCGCCGTCCACCGCGATCACCGTGCCCGTGACGTACGCGCCCCAATCGCTCGCGAGCACCATCGCCATCCGGCTCACGTCCTCCAGCCGGCCCAGCCGCCCGAGCGGGACGCGCTGCGCCATCGCTTGCAGCGTCGCCTCGCTGGGCGCGAGCCGGCGCAGACCCTCCGTGCCCTGGATCGGTCCCGGGATGATCGAGTTGATGCGGATGCCCTGCGCACCCCACTCGAGGGCCAGGCCGCGGGTGAGCATGTCGATGCCGGCCTTGGTGGCCGACACGTGCACCTGGTAGGGCGTGGCGACGAAGGCCTGGCTGGCCGAGATCTGGATGACGCACGCGCCCGGCTTGCGCAGGTGCGCATGGGCTAGGCGCAGCACGTTGAAGCTGCCCAGCAGGTCGATGCCCGCCACCGTCTTGAAAGCATTGGGTGACATGTCCAGCGCCTTGGCGAGGAAGTTGCCGGCCGCGCCGGAAACGAGGATGTCGATCGGGCCGAGGCGGGACGCCGCTTCGGCCAGCGCATGCGCCAGGGCGTCGGGCTGGCGCACGTCGGCGGCGAAGCCCAGCGCTTCGACGCCCTCGGCGCGCAGTTGCGCGGCCGCGCGCTCGACCCGTTCGGGCGAGCGGCTGACCAGGCTGGCGCGAGCGCTGGCACGCGCGAAGGCCTGGGCGATGCCGAAGTTGATGCCGCTCGAGCCGCCCGAGACGAACAGGTGGCGGCCGGTGAAATCGAAGGGCGGGCGGTCCATGCGCGGTCTCCTTGTCGCTGGACGCAGTATCGGACTGGGGTCCGATCCGGCGTGCCTGAGCCGGGGGCGAAATTTACTCAAGGCAGCGCAATAAAAATCGATTGGCAGAAGGTCGCGCGCTGGCGACGATCGGCCGCTTGAAAGTCGGAGCAGCCGCATGAAGATACTGGTCCCCGTGAAGCGGGTAGTCGACTACAACGTGAAGGTACGCGTGAAGAGCGATGGTAGTGGGGTGGACATTGCCAACGTGAAGATGAGCATGAACCCGTTCGACGAGATCGCGGTGGAAGAGGCGGTTCGGCTGAAGGAAAAAGGCGTGGCCACGGAAGTGATTGCCGTCTCCTGCGGCGACGCCAAGAGCCAGGAGACGCTGCGCACCGCGCTGGCCATCGGCGCCGACCGGGCCATCCTGGTGGAGACCGGCGAAGAAATGCAGCCGCTGGCGGTGGCCAAGCTGCTCAAGGCGCTGGTCGACAAGGAAGCCCCCCAGCTCGTCATCCTGGGCAAGCAGGCGATCGACGACGACGCCAACCAGACCGGCCAGATGCTCGCCGCGCTGGCCGAACTGCCCCAGGCCACCTTCGCCAGCAAAGTCGAGGTCGAGGGGGACAAGGTCAGGGTCACGCGCGAAGTCGACGGCGGCCTGGAGACCCTCAGCCTGAGCCTGCCGGCCGTCATCACCACCGACCTGCGCCTCAATGAGCCGCGCTACGTGACCCTGCCCAACATCATGAAAGCCAAGAAAAAGCAGCTCGACACCTTCAAGCTCGAAGACCTGGGCGTGGACGTCGCGCCGCGCCTGAAGACCCTGAAAGTCTCCGAGCCCCCGAAGCGCGGGACCGGCGTCAAGGTGGCCGACGTGGCCACCCTCGTCGAGAAGCTGAAGAACGAAGCGAAGGTGATCTGAGATGTCCGTACTCGTCATAGCCGAACACGACCACGCGAGCGTCAAGCCCGCGACCCTGAACACTGTCACCGCCGCGCTCGCGTGCGCCAGCGGCGAAGTGCACGTGCTGGTGGCCGGCGCCAATGCCCAACAGGCGGCCCAGGCGGCGGCGCAGATCGCCGGCGTGGCCAAGGTCATCGTGGCCGACAGCCCGAGCCTGACCGACCAACTGGCCGAGAACGTGGCCGCGCAGGTGCTGGCGATCATCGAAGGCGGGGCTGGCAACTACAGCCACATCCTGTTCCCCTCCACCGCCAACGGCAAGAACGTCGCGCCGCGGGTGGCCGCCAGGCTCGATGTCGCGCAGATCAGCGACATCACCCGGGTCGTGAGCCCCGACACCTTCGAGCGGCCGATCTACGCGGGCAACGCCATCGCCACGGTGCAAAGCGGCGACGCGGTCAAGGTGATCACGGTGCGCGCCACCGGCTTCGACGCGGCGGCCGCCTCGGGCGGCGGCGGCGCCATCGAAAGCGCCGAAGCGGTAGCCGACAGCGGCAAGAGCAGCTTCGTCGGGCGGGAGGTGACCAAGAGCGAGCGGCCCGAGCTGACGGCTGCCAAGATCATCGTCAGTGGAGGAAGAGCGCTGGGCAGCGCCGAGAAGTTCCAGGAGGTGATGGCGCCGCTGGCGGACAAGCTCAACGCGGGGCTGGGGGCCAGCCGCGCGGCGGTGGACGCGGGCTACGCGCCCAACGACTGGCAGGTCGGGCAGACCGGCAAGATCGTGGCGCCGCAGCTGTACATCGCGGCGGGCATCTCGGGGGCGATCCAGCACCTGGCGGGCATGAAGGACTCCAAGGTGATCGTGGCGATCAACAAGGACGAGGAGGCCCCGATCTTCTCGGTGGCCGACTACGGCCTGGTGGCCGATCTGTTCCAGGCCGTGCCGGAACTGGTCGCCGCCGCCTAGTCTTTCTCTGGAGCGAGCGCAGGGCATTTCGATCGTCGCCCGCACCTGCCGGCGACAGCAACGAACGACAAGCCATCGCGATTCCCGGGTGCGTCCCGCGTCGACATGGCGTCAAGGAGACAAGCATGGATCTGGGCCTGAATGACAAAGTCGTGCTGGTCACGGGCGCGAGCGAAGGCATCGGCAAGGCGACCGCGCTGGCCTTCGCGCGCGAGGGAGCCCGCGTCGCCATCAACGCGCGCCGCGCTCCGGTGCTGCAGGCGGCGGCCGACGAGATCGCGTCCTCGACCGGCGCCGAGGTGCTCGCGCTGCCGGCCGACATGACGCAGCTCGAGTCGCTGCCCGCATTGGTCGAGGCGGTCGTCGCGCGCTGGGGCCGCATCGACGTGCTGGTGAACAGCGCGGGAACGGGGCATTCCAAGGGCTTCCTGTCGGTCACCGTGAAGGATCTGGAAGAGAACTTCCGCCTCAACTTCTTTTCCACCTACGTCATGTCGCAGCTGGTGGTGCCGCACATGGTGCGCCAGGGCGGCGGCGTCATCCTCAACCTCGGCGGCATCACGGCCAAGCAGGCGCCCAAGGGGCCCTCGTCGGTGTCCGGGCCAGCCAAGGCCGCGATGTTCAACTTCACCAAGGCACTGGCGCAGGAGTTCGGGCGCGACAACATCCGCGTCAACTACCTCATGCCCGGCCTCACCATGACGCCGCGCTTCGACCGCAAGCTGCGCGACCTGGCCGGCGGCGATCCGCAGAAGTACGCGCAGGAGATGCAGCGCTGGTCCAGGGACGTGCTGCTGCCCGGCCGCCGCTGGGGCAAGCCGGAGGAGATGGCCGACGTCATCGCGTTCCTGTGTTCCGACCGCGCCAGCTACATGACCGGGGCCAGCGTGGTCGTCGACGGCGGCGTCGTTCGCGCGCTCTGAGGCGAACGGGCCACGCCATGCACGGTCCCCTGCAGGGCATCCGGGTGGTCGACGTGACGACGGTCATGCTCGGCCCCTATGCCACCCAGATGCTGGGCGACATGGGCGCCGACGTGATCAAGGTCGAGGCGCCGCCGGCGGGGGACATCGCGCGCAATCTCGGGGAGGCGCGCATGCCCGGCATGAGCGGCAGTTTCCTCAACATGAACCGCAACAAGCGCTCGATCGCCGTCGATCTGAAGCGCCCCGGCGCGCAGGAGGTGCTGCGCAGGCTGGTGGCCACGGCCGAAGTCTTCGTCCACAACATGCGGCCGCAGGCCATCGAACGCCTGGGTTTCGGCTACGAGGCCGTCGCGGCGCTCAACCCGGGCATCGTGTACGTGGGGGCCTACGGCTTCGGGCAGGAGGGCCCGTACCGGGCCAAGCCCGCGCTGGACGACGCCATCCAGGCGGCCTCGGGCCTGGCCAGCCTGTTCGTTCGCCAGGACGGACAGCCGCGCTACGTGCCGAGCGCCATCGCGGACAAGATCGTGGGTCTCACCGTGAGCCAGGCCGTGCTGGCCGCGCTGCTGCACCGGTCGCGGACCGGAGAGGGCCAGTTCGTCGAAGTGCCGATGCTGGAGACGCTGGTGGCGTTCAACCTGGTCGATCACCTGGGCGGCGGCGCCTATGCGCAGCCGCCGGGCAGGATCGGCTATGCCCGGGCCAGTTCGCCGTCGCGCCGGCCGTTCCCGACCCGGGACGGGTTCGTCTGCATCCTGCCCTACGACGACCGGCAGTGCCTGAGCTTCTTCCGCGCGGTCGGCCGTCCCGAGCTGATGAGCGATCCGCGCTTTTGCAGCTACGCCTCGCGTGTCCGCCACCCGGACGCGTTCTACGGCCTGATCCGCGAGCTGACGCCCGGCCGCACGACGGCCGAATGGGTCGCGCTCTGCGAAGCCGGCGAGATCCCCTGCATGCCCGTCCTGGACATCGAGGATCTGCCGCAGGACGAGCACCTGAAAGCCGTCGGCATGTTCGAGGCGCACCGCCATCCGAGCGAAGGGGCGACGACGCTGGTGCGCCCGCCGATCCGATTTTCCAGATCGCCCGCCGCGATCCGCCGCCATGCGCCCGGCTTCGGCGAGCACAGCGTCGAGGTCCTGCGCGGCCTCGGCTTTCCGGAGGACGGTATCGCCGCCTTGCTGGCGGACGGTAGCGTTCTGGTTCCATGAAGGAGTGAAGCGATGAAGTTCCTGCGCCATGCCGTCCTGGCCTTCGCCCTGTTTCCCTGGCTGGCCCTCGCGCAGTCCTGGCCCGCGAAGCCGGTGCACGTCATCGTGCCGCTGCTCGCCGGCGGCAGCGTCGATCAGACGGCCCGCTTCTTCGCGGCCGAGTTGGGCAAGGGGCTCGGCCAGTCGTTCGTCGTGGAGAACGTGCCCGGCGGCAACGGCACGATCGGCCTGGCGCGGGCCGCGCAGGCCGCCCCGGACGGATACACCCTGGTCGTCAGCGCCAACAGCTTCCAGACCATCAGCCCGCTGCTGTCGGAGACGCCGATTCCGTACGATACGGTCAAGGACTTCACCCCGATCGCGGGCCTCGTCTCGGTGTCCCACGTCATCCTGGCCAAGCCCTCCCTGCCGGCCAGCACGCTGCCCGAACTGGTGGCGCTCGCCAAGGCGTCCCCGCAGCGCCTGAACCATGGCGCCGCCTCGGCGACGGGCGCCTCCTACCTGGCTTCGATCCTGTTCGGCCAGCGGGCCGGCGTGCAGTTCACCGACGTCTTCTACAAGGGCGCCGCCGGTGCCTACACGGACCTGATGGGCGGCCACATCGACGTCTTCTTCGACTCGCTGGGCGCGGCCATCCCGCTGATCAACTCCGGCAAGGTCAAGGCCATCGCCACCACGCAGTCCCGGCGGCATCCCCTCACGCCGAACGTGCCGACGGTGGCCGAGAGCTACCCCGGCTTCGACACGTCCGGCTGGTATGCCTTGTACGGCCCGGCCAAAGTGCCGCCCGAGATCGTGAACCGATTGAATGCGGAGATCACGAAGATCCACAAGTCTGCGGAGTTCCAGAGCTTTGCCGCCGCCTACGGCTACGAAGCCATGGCCGGAACCGCGGCGCAGCTTGCCGCCGTGCAGGCGCAGGAACTCGTGCAATGGGGCGAGATCGCGAAGACGCTGCGGCCGGCCGCCAAGACCCGGTGAACCGCCTGCATGCAGATCTTCTACGGATGGCGCATCGCGGCCGCAGGCGCGGGACTGCAGTTCCTGTATTCGGCCTTGCTGCTGCAGGCTTTCGGCGCCTACGTGGCCGTCCTGTCGGAGGAACTCGGCTGGAGCAAGACGGTGCTGGCCAGCGGAGCCGCGCTTCAGTCGGTGGAGGGCGCGCTGATCGGCCCGCTGCTCGGGTGGATGATCGACCGGCTCGGCCCCCGCGTCATGGTCCGGGCGGGCGTGCTGGCGCTTTCGCTCGGCCTGTTCGTGCTGAGCCGCATCGAGACCCTCGGCGGGTTCTATGCCGCGATGCTGATCACTGCCGTGGGGTCGAGCCTGTGCGGCTACTTTCCGCTGTCGGTCGCGATCATGCACTTCTTCAACCGCCGGCGCGCCCGGGCGCTGTCGCTGATGACCCTGGGCCTCGCGGCCGGCGGCATCGCGGTGCCTCTGGTCAGCTGGGCGATGCAGACCTTCGGCTGGCGGTCGACGGCCCTGGGGTCGGCCGTCGTCACGCTGGCGCTGGGTTGGCCGCTGGCGAGCGTCGTGCGCCGCAACCCCATGGAAGTGGGCGCCCGGATCGATGGGGCAGGGACGCCGTCCGACCCGGCGCAACCCGCCACGCCCGGCAGCGCGCCGAGCCGCGACTTCACGGCGGCCGAAGCGTTGCGGACCCAGGCGTTCTGGATGCTGGGGATCGGCCACGCGCTGGCGCTGCTGATCGTGACGGCGGTCAACGTGCACGCCATCTCCCACATGAAGGAGGGGCTCGGCTATACGCTGGGCGAGGCTTCGGTGGTGATCACGCTCATGATGGCGGCGCAGGCGGGCGGCCTGCTGCTGGGGGCCGCCGTGGGCGACCGATGGAACAAGCGCTACGTGGCCGCCGCCTGCATGCTGGCGCATATGGTCGGCCTGCTCATGCTCACCTTCGCCGTCCACCGCTCGATGGTGCTGGCATTCGCGCTGTTCCACGGCGGCGCGTGGGGGCTGCGCCATCCGTTCATGCAGGCCCTGCGCGCCGACTACTTCGGCCTGAAATCGATCGGGATGATCCTCGGCCTGTCCGCCGCGATCATCGCCACGGGGCAGGTGGCCGGCCCCATGGTGGCCGGCATGGGGGCCGACGCCACCGGCGCCTACCGCAGCGCCTTCGTTCTGCTGGCGCTGCTCGCGGGCTGCGGCGCCTGGATGTTCCTGGCCGCCAGGAAGCCCGTCTGACCCACAGGAAACTCGCCATGACACGATTCAATGGAGCGGTTCGCGCTCGGGGACTGGCGCAGGCTCATGCGGTTCGACCTGGACCCCGCCTTTCTCTTCCGCCGCGCGGTGCTGCCCGTCATGAAAGAGGCGCGGTTCGGCAAGATCGCCAATGTGGCTTTCATCGCGGCGCGGGGCCTGGGAACCAGTTTGGCCGCCTACTGCGCGGCCAAGGCCGGCATCGTGGCCGTGACCAAGAGACTGTCGCTGGAAGCCGGCCCATCCAACATCAATGTCAATGCCGTCGCCCCCGCGCTCACGCTGACGCAGCGGCTGCGCTTCTTCTGGGATGGCAAGGACGAGGCGCAGCAGCAATACTTGGAGAGCATTGCGCTGCGCCGTGTGGGCACGGCCGAGGACCAGGCCGGGGTGATCTGCTTCCTGGCTTGCGCCGGTGCCGGCTTCGTCACGGGCCTGACGCTCGACGTGAATGGTGGCCAGTATTGACATGGCTCCTTGCCACCTGCCCGTCTGTCGGTCACCGAAGCCGGTGCCAAGCCTTGCACTGCATTAATCAGCAATCGGACATCCGCCCGGGAACATCCGGAAAGATCCCCCCTTTCATCCTTGCTCAATCCCTGTCGATCACGCCAAGTGATCTGCGCAATGATCAGGATCTTGTTCGTCATCCCAATCCAACCGGCATTGACACGTCTTTCGGATATCCCTGCGGCGCAGGCTGCCTCTGTAAGACGCGCGTTGCATCTGGCCGACGAGTGGCAGCACGTGCCAGAGGACGCAACTGGCGTGCGCTGCGCTACCGTATGACTACGCTCTGGATCTAGTTTCTATGAACCGTGTCCAACTCATCGACGTCGGCCCGCGCGACGGGCTGCAGAACGAGAAGCAGCCGGTGGCGGCCGAGGTCAAGATCGAACTGGTGCACCGCCTGCAGGCGGCCGGCCTCACCGAGATCGAGGTCACCAGCTACGTCAGCCCCAAGTGGGTGCCGCAGATGGCCGACAACGCGCAGGTGATGCACGGCATCCGCCGCGCACCGGGCGTGCGCTACTCGGTGCTCACGCCCAACATGAAGGGCTTGGAGGCTGCGCTCGCCGCGCCGCGCGGGGAATGGCCCGACGAGATCGTGGTCTTCGGCGCCGCCAGCGAGGCCTTCAGCCAGAAGAACATCAACTGCTCCATCGCCGAGAGCATCGAGCGCTTCGCGCCGGTGGTGGTGGCGGCGCGCGACAAGGGGATCGCCGTGCGCGGCGCCATGTCGTGCACCGTGGGCTGTCCCTACGAGGGCGATGTCGCGCCCAAGGCGGTGCGCCGGCTGGCCGGGCTGATGAAGAACATCGGCGTCGAGCGGGTGGACGTGGCCGACACCATCGGCGTGGGTACGCCGCGCAAGGTGCAGGCGGCGATGCAGGCCACGCTGGCGCACTTCGGCGTGGACCATGTCTCGGGCCACTTCCACGACACCTACGGCCAGGCGTTGGCCAACACGCTGGCGGCGATGGAACTGGGGGTATGGAACTTCCAGTCCTCGGTGGCGGGCCTGGGCGGCTGCCCGTATGCCAAGGGCGCCACCGGCAACGTGGCCACGGAGGACGTGGTGTACATGCTGCACGGCATGGGCATCGAGACGGGCATCGACCTGGATGCGCTGATCGACGCGGGCGTCTACATCAGCCAGGCGCTGGGCCGAGAGCCGAACTCGCGTGCCTCGAAGGCGCTGCGGGTCAAGCGCGGCGGCTGATCGTTCGGTTAGCCGCCATTGATTTGCAACCGCGCAAGGCCTCAAAGGCGCCGCTGTCCTTGCACTGCACTCTACGGCTTGCTTCAACAGCGCGACCTGGCGTTGTACCTGTCGGCCGGGCGCGGCTTCGAGACGCCGACGCTCAACGAACTCTCGTACCGGCCCGACGGCGCCGGCGGCCTGAACCTCGCGCTGCGCCCCTCGGTGAACGACAACGTGGAGCTGGGCGCCAAGGCGCGCCTCGCCGGCGGGCTGCTGACGGCGGCGCTGTTCGACACCCGCACGCGGGACGAGATCGTCACCGCCACCAACACCGGCGGCCGCGCCACTTTCCAGAACGCGGGCCGCACGCAGCGCAAGGGCTTCGAGTTGGGCTGGCAGCACGAGACGGCCGGCCGCTGGCGCACGCAGCTGGCGCTGACCTGACTGGACGCGCGCTACCGCGACGCCTTCTGCTCGCCCACGCCCTGCGCCGGCAGCAACCTCGTGGCGGCCGCCAACCGCATCCCGGGCATCGCGCGGCAGTCGCTGTTCGCCAGCCTGGGCTGGGTGCCGCCGCAGAGCTGGCGCGCCGGGCTGCGGGCGCTGGGCTGCATCCAAGCCGACGACCGCAACACCGCCAGCGCGTCGGGCTACGCCGTCGCCTCGCTGTACGCGGGCTACGTGCGGCAGTGGGAGAAGTGGGAGTTCAACGCTTTCGCGCGCGTGGACAACCTGTTCGACAGGCGCTACGCCGGCTCGGTCATCGTCAACGAGGGCAACGCGCGCTACTTCGAGCTGGCGCCGGGGCGCAACTGGACCGTGGGCGTGGGCGGCGTCTACCGGTTCTTATCCCCGGCCTCAATCCTTGACGCACTCGAACAGCACCTCGGTGTTGCGCGGCGCGATGCCCAGCTTCCGCGGGCGGCCGCCGCGCTGGCGCAGTAGTTGCCGGTTTCGGTCGCGTCGGGCATGCGCACCACCTGGTAGGCGGTGCCGCAGGCGGCCGGGCTGCGCAACGCGATGGGCATCGCGCTGCAGGGCCAGAGCTTTGATGCCGTCGACGCGCTGCGGTGGGGCTGCTGAACCAGATGGTGCCGCTGGCGGGCCTGGACCCCACGGTGCACGCCATGACACAGCGCCTCGCGCCAGGGCCGACGCAGGCCATCGGACGCATGAAGCGGCTGATGCATACCTCCTTCGGCAATGACCTGGGCACGTGGCTGGACGTGGAGGAACGCGAGTTCACCGCCAATGCGCGCAGCGAGGATTTCTGGCATGCCGTGGCCGCCTTCCTGAGGAAGGAGAAGCCTCGCTTTCAGGGGCGCTGAGCGCGGCAAGCACCTTCGACATCACTCACACGGAGGAATTCATGGCAAGCCTGTCGTTTGAGCAGTTCGAGGCGGGAAGGCGTTTCGAGCATGAGATCCGTCGCACGGTGATGGAGGCGAACAACAGTGGTTCTGCAACGCCACCTGCAACCCTGCGGCAATCTACATTGACGCGGAACCCGCTCGGCGCGGGCAATGCTGGGCATTGGTGGGGGGGCTGGGAGCCGGGCATTGCGAGGCTGGCGGGGCTGACCTCGGCATGGAGAATCTGTCGGCAGCGGTGGGGGCGATCAGCAACCGGGAGGCGGATGGGAGCTACTCGCCGCTGTAAGAGCTGGCCGGCGCGTTGCGCCTATGCGCGGCGGCGGGGGTGGATGCGATCGACACGCTGCACGCAGACTTCCGGGACGCCGAGGGGCTGAAGGCGGCCTGCGCGCGGGCTCGGCGGCGGGGAGGTGGGGCAAGATCGCCATTCGTCCGGATCAGGTCGACTTCATCAACGAAGCGTGCGCGCCGAGCGAAGAGGAGCTGGCACATGCGCGGCGCATTGTGCAGGCGTTCGAGGCGCAGCCACAGGCGGGCACACTGGCCATCGACGGGGTGATGGTTGACATGCCTCATCTCAGGCAGAGCAGGCGAACCTCGAGTCCTTTGAGAATGCAGGATGAGGCTTGATTGAGTTTGCGCTGAAGCCGCCCAAGCGGAACGCGTGGGCGAGCGACCTACTCCTTTGCCTATGCTCGGGAACACGTCTGCGCTACCTTCTGGGCAACCTGCCGCAGTTCGTCTGCCAGCGTCTCCAGCGTCTCGCCCTTGTACTGATCGCGAAACATCGTCGCGGTGCAAACGTACTGGAATGTGTCCGCCCCCGTGTCGACGGGCACCGAGACCGAGGTCACCACTGTGCGGATGTGCCCGTCGTCGATGCTCCATCCGACCTGTGCTGCATGCCTGGCCTGCCGCATGAATGTGCGGTAGGCCAGCGGGCGTTCGAAGTTCACGAGGGCGAAGACATTTCTTCGCTCTGCGTCGGACAGTCCGCCCCCGATGGCCATCAGGCGGCCGATGCTGCCGTGCAGGAGCGGGATCCGGACGCCTTCGGCTACCAGCATGCGCGTGGCGCTCTGGTTCTCCGCAGCCAGCAGCATGCTCATGGAGAAGCGCGACACGCGCCGCCACAGGCTCACGACCACTTCCCTGCGATTGGCCAGCGTCTGCATCGGCAGCCGAGCCAGTTCGAGCGGCTGTGCCTGCTGCGCCACCTTGTGAGCCAGCGAGCGCAGCCCCGGGCCACTGGTGTACCGCCGGCTGCCGGGATCCGTCTGGAGGTGGCCGGCAGCGGCCAGCGTGCGCGTGATATTGAAAGCAGTGCTTGGGTTCAGTCCCGTCGCGCGGGCGATGTCGGTGGCACTGACCGGATGCGGCGAGGCCGCCACGTATTCGAGGATGGCCATCGTCCTGAGGGTGCCGCCGACGGTAGCGGGCTTGCTTTCGGGGTTCTTTTTCATCCTATGGATTTCCCTGATTCGCTTGGTCAGGTTGCACCGAGTTTGCTATGGTGGTTGATAAAAATTCTTGATAGAGAATTATAGAATCTATCCAGAGAATAGAGAGGTTGACCCGAAGGCAGCGGTGCGCGGAAGATTGCCGCCATGCACCATCAAGACTTCACGCTCAATCTTTCACGCTGCATCGAGCCGCGCAGCATTGCCGTCGTCGGCGCGTCGGCCCGCCCGGGCTCCTTCGGCCGGCGCACGCTGGACAACCTCGCCCACTACCGCGGCCGCCTGTATCTGGTGAACGCGTCGACGCAGCAGATCGAGGGGCGCCGGTGCTATGCCAGCGTCGGCCAGCTTCCGCAGCCGCCCGACTGCGCCATCGTCGCGGTGCCGCGCGACGCCTGCGAGGCGGTGGTGCGCGAGTGCGCCGACGCGGGCGTGGGCGGCGTCGTGCTGTACGCCTCGGGCTTCTCCGAGACCGGCGATCCGGCGCACGCGGGATTGCAGTCGCGCATCGCCGCGCTGGCCCGGGAGGCGGGCATGGCGCTGTTCGGCCCGAACTGCCTGGGCATCGTCAACTATGCGAACGCGGCCGTGATGTCCTTCATCGGCTGGCCGCAGCCGCGACCACTGGTGCCCCACAGCATCGGGCTGGTGAGCCAGTCCGGATCGCTGGGCCTGGCGCTGGCGCAGGCCGCGCAGCGCGGGGTGTCCTTCAGCCATGTGCTGACTTACGGCAACGCGGCGGGTGTGGACGCGGCCGACCTGATCGCCCACCTGGCCGGCAGTCCGCACTGCCGCGCCATCTGCTGCGTGGTGGAATCGTCGCGCTCGCCGCGCGCCCTGGCCGCCGCCGTGCGGCGCGCCACGCAGGCCGGCAAGCCGGTGGTCTTCCAGAAGATTGCCAGCACCGAGGAGGGCGTGCGGGCCGCGCTCTCGCACACGGGCTCCCTGGCCGGCGGCCATGCCAGCTATCGCGCGCTGATGCAGGCGGCGGGCGCCGTCTGGATCGAGGACTTCGAGGCGCTGGTGGAAACGGCGGCCTTCCTGGCGAAGGCGCCGGAGCCGGGCGCGCGCGGCGTAGCGGTGATCGGCGGCTCCGGCGGCGGCGGCATCATGGCCGCCGACAAGGCGGCGCTGCACGGCGTCAGCCTGCCCCAGCCGGGCGAGCCGACGCGGCGCGAGCTGGAGCGGCACATTCCCGAATTCGGCGCCGCGCGCAACCCCTGCGACGTGACGGCCCAGGTCGTGAGCCATCCTCAGTCGCTGGCGGCCTGCTGCGATGCGCTGGCGGCCGATCCCGCCTTCGGCGCCATCGTGTCCACCCAGACCGTGGCGGCGGACGAGTTCGTGCAGCGGCTGCCGATCTACGAAGCCTCGGCACGAAACAGCGGCAAGCCGGTGTGCACCGCCTGGATGAGCGAGTGGCACGAGGGGCCGGGCGCGCTCGAGTTCGAGCGCAGCGCGCAGGTGGCCGTGTTCCATTCGGTCGATCGCTGCTTTGCCGCGCTGCGCGCCTGGCACGACCGGGCCGACCAGCTGGCCGAGGCGGCGCGGCCGGCCGCCTCTGCGCCGGCCGAACGCCGCGCGGCGCGCGGCGTGCTCGCGTCCTGCGAGGCGGGCTCCTTGAGCGAGCGCGGCTCGAAGGAACTGCTGGCGGCCTACGGCGTGCCGGTGACGCACGACCGCTTCGTCGCCAGCCTGGAGGCCGCGCGCCAGGCGGCGGAAGCGGCGGGCTACCCGGTCGTGCTGAAGGTGGAGGCGGACGGACTGGCCCACAAGAGCGACTGTGGCGGCGTGCGCCTGAACCTGAAGGACGCGCGAGAACTGGACGCCGCCTGGCACGCGATGACCCGGGAGCTGGCCGTCAGGGCGCCGCAGGCCGCCGTGCGCGGCTTCGTCGTGGCGCCGATGGTGCGCGGCGATCTGGAGATCTTCATCGGCGGCACCTGCGACCCGGCCTTCGGACCGCTGGTGGCCGTAGGGCTGGGCGGCGTGTTCGTGGAAGCCCTGCAGGACGTGGCCAGCGCCGTCGCGCCCGTCAACGCCGACCAGGCGCTGCGGCTGCTGCGCTCGCTGCGCGGCCGGCGTCTCTTCGAAGGCTTTCGGGGCGTGTCGGCGGTCGACCTGCCGCGGCTGGCGGAGATCGTCAGTCGCGTGTCGCTGCTGCTGGCCGATGCCGAGGATCTGATTGCGGAGCTGGACGTCAACCCCGTGATCTGCGGCGCGCACGGCATCGTCGCGGTGGACGCGCTGGTGGTCCGGCGCGGCGATGCAAGCACACCTGGCCAGCAAGGAGAATCGCATGACGAACAAGTGGCTCACGCGCACTGAATGTCTCGCCTTCGAGGAGGAGGCGGACGGCGTCGCGGTCATCACGCTCAATCGCCCGGACAAGCGCAATGCGCTGAGCCGCCAATTGCTGGACGAACTGCGACTGGCGATGCTGGAGGCGGACGATCGCCGGTCGGTGCGCTGCATCGTGCTGCGCGCCGCCGGCCCCGACTTCTGCGCTGGTTACGACTTGGCGACGAACTACAACACCGGGGACGCCGCCGCGCCGCCTTCTTTCGACCCGGCGCGCTACCGCACGCCGCTGGGCAGCCATGACGACGACCTGTGGCGGCTGGAGCGCAACCAGGCCGACATCCTGTCGATCTTCGACATCCACAAGCCCGTCATCGCCGAAGTGCAGGGCCGGTGCCTGGCCGGCGGCACCGACGTGGCGCTGATGTGCGACATGGTCATCGCGGCGGAAGACGCGTCCATCGGATTTCCGGCCACGCGCGGGCAGGGCTCGCCGCCCACGCATGCCTGGACCTACCTGGTCGGCCCGCAATGGGCCAAGCGCCTGCTGCTGACGGGCGACCTCGTGTCGGGCCGCGACGCGCAGGCCATCGGCCTGGTGCTCGAGGCGGTGCCCGCCGACCGGCTGCACGCCACGGTGATGGCGCTCGCGCGGCGTGTCGCGCTGGTGGACGCCGACGTGCTGGCCTGCAACAAACGCATCATCAACCTTTCGCTGGAGTTGATGGGCATGCGGACCCTGCAGCGCCTGGCCGCCGAGAACGACGCCCGCGGCCACCATGCTGCCGCGGCGCGGCACTTCGTGCGACGCTTCGGCGAGGCCGGACTGCGCCAGGCGGTGCGCGAGCGCGACGAACCCTTCGGTGACAGCCACGTGCGGCTGGCGCCCTGAACCTTTCACACCCAATTCAAGGAGACAAGACATGCCGATCACGCGCAGACAAGTTCTAGCCAAGGCGGGCCACGCCGCCGCGGCGGCGGCGGCCGCTGTGACCGCGCCAGCCTTCGCCTTTGAAGGCAAGACCGTGCGCATCGTGGTTCCCCTGCCGGCGGGCGGGCTCACTGACGTCGTGGCCCGCCAGTTGGCGGAGGGGCTGCGGCAGAAGTGGAACACGCCGGTCATCGTGGAGAACAAGCCCGGCGCCTCGGGCGCCACGGCCGCCATGTTCGTCAGGGGGGCGCCTGCCGATGGCCGCACCCTGTACCTGGGCTATGCAGCGAGCCACGCCGCCAACGTGAGCCTGTTCAAGGATCTGCCTTACGACCCCGTCAAGGACTTCACCCCGCTGAGCATGGTCTGCGAATCGGCGATGATGCTCGACGTGAACCCCCAACTGCCGGTGCGCACGCTGGGGGAATTCATCGCCTATGCCAAGGCCCACCCGGGCAAGCTGAACTTCGGCTCTTCCGGCAATGGCGCGCCATCGCATCTCGCCATGGAGATGTTCAAGATCCGCGCTGGCGTGGACCTCGTGCATGTCCCATACAAGGGCATGGCCCAGCTGGTGCCCGACCTGATTTCCGGCGTGGTGGACTGCTTCTTCGATCCGCCGGCCAACGGTGTCCAGATGGTCAAGGCGGGCAAGCTGCGGGCGCTGGCCATCGCCGCGCGCAGTCGTCTGCCGATGCTGCCGGAGGTGCCGACCTTTGCCGAGTCGGGGCTGCCGAACTTCTACATCTCCACCTGGTATTGCCTGCTGGCCGCCGGCCAGTTGCCGGCCGCGCTGCGCGACACGCTCAGCCGCGACGTCGCGGGCGTCGTGGGTGCGCCGGCCTTCGCGGGATTCTGCGAGGACCGCTACATGCGCGCGATGCCTGGCACTTCGGACGAAGCGACCCGCTTCATGGCGCAGGAGACCGAGGCGCTGCGCGAAGTTATCCGCTTGGCGAAGGTGAAGATCGACTGATGTAGGGGGCTTCTCCGGGATGCGGGCGATGTCCAACGCCCGGACTTGGTTCGCAGGCGCGATGACCGGCCCAGACAGCGCAAGCCGGAATGTGACCAGGCCTTGCTCCGGTTTCGCCGACGGGTGAATTCACCGGCGGGCCACGCCTGTGGCGACCAACGCCTCCAGCCGGGCGAGGCGGGCCTCGACACCGCTTGGCGCATGGGCGGCCTGCAGGCCATGCAGCATCAGGTCGGTGTAGCGGTCCGCGACCGCGTCCACGTCGACGCGCTGGCTGCCGAAGAGCACGGGCCACATCAGATGCTCCAGGCCGCCGTAGAGCATGGCGCGCGCAGCCTCAGCGTCCACGTCGGCGCCAAGCTCGCCGTCCCGGACGGCTTCCTCGAGCGCCAGCCGCACGAAGCGGGTGTAGCGGACCTGGAGATCGTGCAGGCCCGAGCTGGTGTATTCCGGGCCGGTGCGCACCTCGTGCAGGACCAGTTTGGCCAGGCCCGGCGTTTCGACGTAGACGCGGACGTGGCGCCAGACGATGAAGCGCAGCCGGGCGCGCAGGCCCTGGATGCGCGCGAAGCCGTTCTCGACGTCCTGGATCAGCGGCTCGTACATCTCGCGCAGCACCTGGTGCAGCAGGTCGCGCTTGGTCGGGAAGTAGCTGAACACCAGGCCTTCGACGATGCCGACTCGGCTGGCGATCTCGCTGACGGCCGTTCCCACGAACCCCTTTTCCAGGAACACCTGCCGTGCCGCGGCCAGGATTTCGCCGGCCCGCTTTTGGCGGCGCTCGGATAGCGGCTCGGCGGCAGGGGTCTTGGCGGGCTTCTTGGCGGCGGGTCGGCGGGTTGGAGTCTTCATGATGGCATCGGGCCGGTGGGCGGCGCCTAGCTTACCCGCTGCGGCGGTCGCGGTTGAAGGCGCGCAGGCGCTCGCGGAACTCCGGTGTGTCCGCGCAGCGTAGGAAGGCCGCCTTCTCCTGGTCCAGCCGCGACGCAAGCTGCGGCAGGTCCTCACGCAGGAACAAGGCCTTTGCCTGCACCAGCGCTGGCCTCGGCACGCCGCACAGGCGCAGGGCCGTGGCCAGCGCGGTGTCGTCCAGCGAGGCGCCTTCCGCGATTTCGTCCACCACGCCCAGCGACAAGGCCTGGCAGGCTTCCAGCGGCCGGGTGTCGATGACGAGGTCCAGGGCCTTGCGCGGCCCCACGCGGCCGGCCAGCGTGTGCGTGAGCCCGCAATCGGGCGAGGCGCCCAGGGCAGGATAGGCGGCAACGAAGCGGGCCGGCGCGGCGGCCATCACCTGATCGCAGGCCATGGCCAGCGAGAAGCCGCCTCCCGCCGCCGCCGCATGAACGCAGGCGATGACGGGAATGGGCATCCGGCGCAGTGCGAGGATGGCTGGGTGGGCGTGGTCGATCAGGCGCTCGATGTGGCCGTGCAGATCGTCGGCATGGGTCTGCTGCAGCGCCGCCAGATCCGCGCCGACGCAGAAGGCGGGCCCGTGCGCTCGCAGCAGCACGGCGTGCAGCGACGCGTCCCCGGCCAGCCGGTCGCAGGCCGAGACCAGCGCATCGCACAGTGTCTCGTCGATGACGTTCGGCCCCGACGGCCTGTACAGGGTGATGGCGGCGATGCCGGGGCGCAACCCTTCCACCCGCAGCGGCGCGTCGGGGCACTCAGATCCGGAAGACGCCATAGCTCGGCGGTGCGATGGGCTGGTTGAGCGAGGCCGAGAGCGCGATGCCCAGCGCGTTGCGCGTGTCCACCGGGTCCAGGATGCCGTCGTCCCACAGGCGCGAGGTGGAGTACAGCGCGCTCGACTGGCGCCTGTAGTCCTGCAGCACGGGGTCGCGGATGGCGGCGATCTGCTCCGCCGAGAGCTGCTCGCCGTTGCGCGCGAGCTGGCGCAGCTTCACCTCGGCCAGCACGTTGGCTGCCTGCTCGGCGCCCATCACCGAGATCTGGCTCTGCGGCCACATGAACAAGAAGCGCGGGTCGAAGGCGCGGCCCGACATGCCGTAGTTGCCCGCGCCGAAGGAGCCGTTGCACACCACCGTGAACTTTGGCACCTCCGAGCCGGCCACCGCCATGATCATCTTGGCGCCATCCTTGGTGATGCCGCGCCGCTCGTAGTCCCGCCCGACCATGAAGCCGGTGATGTTCTGCAAGAAGATCAGGGGCGTGCGGTTCTGGTTGCACAGCTCGATGAAGTGCGTGCCCTTCTGCGCGCTCTCGTTGAACAGCACCCCGTTGTTGGCCAGGATGCCCACCTTGTAGCCCCACAGGTGGGCGAAACCGCACAGCAGCGTGGGCGCATAGGCGGGCTGGTACTCGTGGAAGCGGCTGCCGTCCACCATGCGGGCGATGACCTCGCGCATGTCGAACTGCACCTTGATGTCGCGCGGAACGATGCCGTAAAGCTCCGCCGGGTCGTAGTAGGGCGCCTCGGGCTCCTGCCATTGCACGCGCGCCTTCTGCGGGCGCTGCCATTGCGCCACCACGTCGCGCGCGATGGCGATGGCCTCGTGCTCGTTGCTCGCGGGATAGTCGGCCGTACCCGACAGGCGGGTGTGCACGTCGCAGCCGCCCAGTTCGTCGGCGCTGACCTCCTCGCCCGTGGCGGCCTTCACCAGCGGCGGGCCGCCCAGGAAGATGGCGCCATTGCCGCGCACGATCACGCTGTAGTCCGACAGCGCCGGCACGTAGGCGCCGCCGGCGGTGCAGTGCCCCAGCACGATCGCCACCTGAGGCACGCCCATCTTCGAGAGCATGGACTGGTTGCGGAAGATGCGGCCCGCGTAGTGCCGGTCGGCGAACAGGTCGGCCTGCAGCGGCAGGAAGCCGCCGGCGCTGTCGCACAGGTGCACCATCGGCAGGCGGTTCTCCACGGCGATGTCGGTGGCGCGCACGATCTTCTTGACCGACAGCGGGTACCAGGCGCCGCCCTTCACGCTGGCGTCGGAGGCGTTGACCATCACCTCGCGCCCGCTGACGATGCCGATGCCCGTGACCACCCCTGCGCCCGGCACCTCGCCGTCGTAGTCCATGTTGGCGGCCAGGGTGGAGAGTTCCAAGAAGGGCGTGCCGGGGTCGAGCAGCTGCTGCAGCCGCTCGCGCACGAACATCTTGTTCTGGCGCGCCAGGCGCTGCATGTCGCGCTCGGGGCGCTGGTGGCGCACGGCCTCCTGCTGCTGGCGCAGCGCGGCGGCCAGCGCCTGGTTGTGCGCGCGGTTGGCCAGGAAATCGGCCGAGCGGGTGTTCAGTGTCGATTCGATGCGGTTCATGCCGTGCCGTTCCTGTCCAGTGTCACCAGCACGGCATCCCGGTCGAAGGTCTGCCCGACGCTCACGTGCAGCGCCTGCACGGTGCCGTCGCAGGCGGCGCTGATCGTGGTTTCCATCTTCATGCTCTCGATCACCATCAGCGGCTGGCCGCGCTGCACCTGCTGGCCCGCTTCCACCGACACGGCGATCACCGCGCCTGGCATCGGCGCGCGCGCCACCGCCTCGCCTTCGTCCTTGTTTTCGCCGGCGAAGCGCGACAGGCTGTGCACATAGCGAAGGCTGTGCGTTTCGCCGTCCAGGTGCACGTGCACCTCGTCGCCGCGCTGCGCGATGAACACGCGGTGGCTGTCGTCGTGCACGATCAGCTCGTGCAGGTCGTCGCCCCGGGGCAGCAGCTTCACCGGCAACTGCAGCGCGTTGACGTGCAGCCGGTAGCCGCCTCGCTCGTGCGACAGCCACAGCTCGTGTTCGTCGCCGTTCAGGATGAATGCGTGCGCCATCAGTTCCTCCAAGCGCCCATGGCCGCGTGCAGGGCCGGCACGGCGTCGGCGGCGTCGCGCACCGGGCGCGAGGCCAGCGCCGCGGTGGCCAGCAGCCGATGCAGCGTGTCCGCGGCAAGCGGCGGCTCGGCCGCCACTTCGGGGTGGGCATCCAGAAATCCGGTGTGGATCTCGCCGGCCGCGAAGGCGGGATGGTCCAGCAGCCGGCGCAGGAAGCCGGCGTTGGTCTTGCATCCCAGCAGCACGTACTCGCTCAGCGCGCGGCGCGCCGTGGCCATCGCCTCGGTGCGCGTGGCGCCCGAGGCGATCAGCTTGGCCAGCATCGGGTCGAAGGCGGCCGTGACCTCCTGCCCGGCGGCGATGCCGGAATCGATGCGTACGCCGGGTCCGCGTGGCTCGTGCAGCGCCAGCACCGGCCCGGTGGTGGGCAGGTAGCCGCGCGCCGGGTCCTCGGCATACAGGCGAAACTCGATGGCGTGGCCCCGCGGTTGCAGGTCGTCCTGCGCGAAGCCCAGCGGCTCGCCCGCCGCCACGCGCAGCTGCTGCTCCACCAGGTCGATGCCCAGCACCTCTTCGGTGACGGGGTGCTCGACCTGCAGCCGCGTGTTCATCTCCAGGAAGTAGAAGTCCCCGCCGCCGAAGATGAACTCCACGGTGCCGGCGTTGGCGTAGCCCGCGCGGCGCGCGATGCCGGCGGCCGTGGCGCAGATGTCTCGGCGTTGCTCGGGCGTCAGCGCGGGCGAGGGCGATTCCTCCACGATCTTCTGGAAGCGGCGCTGCACGGAGCACTCGCGCTCGAACAGGTGCACCACGTGGCCGTGGGCGTCGCCCAGCACCTGCACCTCGATGTGGCGCGGGTTCTCCACGAAGCGCTCGACGTACAGCCGCCCGTCGCCGAAGTAGCGCTGGCCCTCGCTGCGCGCGCGCTCGAGTTCGGCCCCCAACTGCGCCGCCTCGCGCACGACGCGCATGCCCTTGCCGCCGCCGCCGGCCGCCGGCTTGATGAGCAGCGGAAAGCCCACGGCCAGCGCGCGCTCGGCGAAGCTGGCGGGGTCGTCGTCCTCGATGGCAGAGGGTGCGACCGGGAAGCCGCCCTGGGCCACGAAGGCGCGGGCGCGGACTTTGTCGCCCATGAGGTCGATGACTTCCGGCGACGGTCCCACGAACACCAGGCCGGCCTGCGCGCAGGCGCGGGCGAAGCCCGCGTTCTCGGAGAGAAAGCCGTAGCCCGGATGAATGGCGCCCGCGCCGGCGCCGCGCGCGGCCTCGATGATCTGCGCGCCGTCGAGGTAGGCGGCCACCGGCGTGGCGCCGTGGATCTCGATGGCCGCGTCCGCCTGCCGGACCGCCGGCGTGCCGGCGTCCACCGCGTGGTGCACCACCACGGCCCGCAGGCCCAGGCGCTGCACGGTGCGCACGATGCGCGAGGCGATCTCGCCGCGATTGGCGATCAGCACCGATTGGAAGGGCCAGTTCTTCTGCACCTGTGCTCCATGACGTGTTGGGATGTTGTTTTCATTTCATTATTGAGTTTGCCTCAAGGAACGAAGTTCATGGTTTTCCCTAGTGGGATTGAAGGTTCGAGCGGATAACGTAATGAGTGGAACTCAAAAAAGACCGTGCTATGGCGGCCTTGACCGAAACCCTGGCGCCTGCGCGGCGCCGCAGCCTGGAGACACCATGTCAGAGCGTGGCCCGCGGATCGACCAACGATCCACCTCCCAAGTCTTTGCCGGCCTGTCGGACGACGAGGCCGAGGTGCTGGCACAGGCCGACCGCTTCGCGCGCGCCGAGCTGTACCCGCTCGCGCAGCGGATGGACGACGAGGAGTGGTGGCCCACCGAGGTCTTCCCGCGTATCGGCGCCAACGGCTACTTCGGCATCACGGCGCCCGAGGCGCTGGGCGGCACGGAACTGGACCTGTTCACCAGCGGCCTGGTGCTGCAGGCCTTCGCGCGCTGGAACCACGCGCTGGCGCTGGCCTGGGTGGCGCACGAGAACCTGTGCCTGCACAACATCCTTCGCAATGCCGACGATGCGCAGAAGGCCCGCTACGTGCCGGGCCTGGCCAGCGGCAGGCTGATCGGCGCGCTGGGGCTGACCGAGCCCGGCGCCGGCTCCGACGCGCTGGGCTCCATGCGCACCACCGCGCGGCGCGAAGGCGACCACTACGTGCTGGACGGCGCGAAGATCTTCATCACCAACGGCCCGGTGGCCGACGTGCTGCTGGTCTACGCCAAGACCGACCGCGAGCGCGGCTCGCAGGGCATCTCCGCCTTCCTGGTGGAAAAGGACATGCCGGGGTTCCGCGTGGCGCAGAAGCTGGTGAAGATGGGCTTCCGCGGCAGCCAGACCGGCGAGCTGGTGTTCGAGGGCTGCCGCGTGCCGGCCGCCAACCGGGTGGGCGAGGAGAACACGGGCGTCAGGGTGGTCATGAGCGGGCTGGACCTGGAGCGCGCCATGATCGCGCCGCTGTGCCTGGGCATTGCCGAGCGGGCGCTTCATCTGAGCATCGACTACGCGCGCACGCGCCAGCAGTTCGGCAAGCCCATCGCCTGCTTCCAGATGATCCAGGACAAGATCGCCTCCATGTACGTGCAGGTGGAGGCGATGCGCCTGTTCACCTATCAGACGCTGCGCGCGGCCAGCGCGCTGGAGGGCGGCGAGGCCGGTCGCGGCGAGATCCACAAGCTCACCGCGGCCTCGGTGATGTTCGCCGCCAACGGCATGAACGCGGTGCTGGACGAGGCGGTGCAGGTGCACGGCGGCACAGGCTACATCTGGGAGTCGGAGATCAACCGGCTCTACCGCGCGATCAAGCTGCTGGAGATCGGCGCCGGCACGACCGAGGTGCGCAAGCTCATCATCAGCGGCGAGCTGCTCAAGGGATGAAGGCGATGAGCGACCAGGACACCGCCGACGCTCTCATGCAGGCGCTGTGGGACGAGCCCACGGTGTACGCGCCTCAGCTATTCGCCGGGCAGGCGGTGCTGGTCTCGGGCGGCGGCACAGGCATCGGCCGCGCGATCGCGCTGCGCTTCGCCCGGCTGGGCGCGCGGGTCTTCATCTGCGGGCGCACGGCGCAGAAGCTGGAGGCGGTCGAACGCTTCGCCGAGGGCCGCGGCGCGCAGGTGCGCGGCCGGGCGGCCAACGTGCGCGACCCCGAGCAGGTGGCGGCGCTGTTCGACTGGCTGGCGCAGGAGGCCGGCGTGCTGGCGGCCGTGGTCAACAACGCCGGCGGGCAGTTTCCCCAGGCGGCCATCGACTTCTCGGCCAAGGGCTGGAACGCCGTCATCGACACCAACCTCAACGGCACCTGGCACATGATGCAGGCCGCCGCGCGCCACTGGCGCGACGCCGGGCGGCCCGGCGCGCTGGTGAACCTGGTGGCCGTGGTGGACCCGGGCATCCCCGGCATCGCGCATTCGATGGCGGCGCGCGCCGGCGTCATCGGCGCCACGCGCACCGTGGCCGTGGAGTGGGCGCCGCTGGGCATCCGCGTCAACTGCATCGCCCCGGGCCTGACCGCCAGCGAGGGACTGGAGGTCTATCCCGAAGCGGCGCGCCGGCAGTTCCACCGCGCCAACCCGATGCGCCGCACGGGCACGCTGCGCGAGATCGCCGAGTCGGCCGTCTTCCTGGCCAGCCCGGCGGCCAGCTTCATGACGGGAGAGGTCATGACGGTGGACGGCGGCGGCCGCCTGTGGGGCGACCTCTGGACCATCGAGCGGCCCGCCTACTTCTCCGACGAGGCCGGAGGTGGTCATGGCTGAAGGCCGGCCCATCCGAAGAAAGGAGACTGACATGGCACCCGACAGCAGCGCCGGCGCCGATTTCGCCCGGCGCGTCAACGTGGGCGACCTGCTCACGCGCAGCGCGGCGAGGGCGCCGCGGCAGGAGGCGGTGGTCGACGGCGAGCGCCGCTACAGCTATGCCTCGTTCGAGGCGTGGTGCAACCGGCTTGCGCACGGCCTGCTCGCGCGCGGCTATGCGCCGGGGGATGCGGTGGCGCTCATGGCGGGCAACAGCGCCGAGTTCCTGGCCACCTACTTCGCTTGCGCCAAGGCGGGGGTGGTGTGCGTGCCGATCAACCTGTTCTGGCGGCACGGCGAACTGGCCTACGTCCTCCGGCACGCCGCCGTGCGCGGCGCGGTGGTGGCGGTCGACCTGATCGAGCAGTTCGCCACCGGCCTCGAGCTGGACCTGCCGCTGCGCGAGGTGTTCGTGATCGGCGGCCGCGGCGCTGCACCGGCGGCGTGGCCTTCCGGCCTGGCATGCCTGCCCTATGAGGCGCTGCACGAAGGGCAGGCCGCCCACGTGCCGGAGCGCCCGATGCAGGACCGCGCGCCGCTGTCCTACCTGTACACCAGCGGCACGACCTCGGCGCCCAAGGGCGTGGTCGGAAGCCATCTGGCGATCTACCTCGAGTCGCTGGGAACGGCGATCGACACGGGCATGAGCGGACGCGACCGGGCGCTGGCCATGATGCCGATGTTCCATACGGCGCAGCTCAACGCGATCTGCACGCCGGTCGTCGCCGCCGGCGGCGCCATCCTCGTCATGAAGGGCTTCGACGCGCAGCAGCTGCTGGACCTGATCGAGCAGGAGAGGCTCACCGTTCTGTTCGGCCTGCCGATGATGTACCGGGCGCTGGTGGAGGCCCAGCGTGCCCGTGCGCGCGACGTGAGCAGCCTGCGGCTGGCGGTCTACGCAATGGCGCCGATGCCCGACCAGGACCTGCGCGCCGCCATCGACACGTTCGGCTGCGGTTTCTCGCTCATGTTCGGCCAGACCGAGATGAGCCCCGTCGCCACCTTCTTCCGGCCCGAGCACCAGCTCAGCCATCCCGGCGCGGTCGGGACGCCGGGCACCAACGTGCAGGTCGGCATCATGGACGAGAGCGGGCAGTTGCTGCCGCAGGGCGAGGCCGGCGAGATCGTCTACCGCAGCCCGCAGGCGCTGTCGGGCTATCTGCACGACCCGCAGGCATCGGACGCCGCGTTCCGCCATGGCTGGTTCCATTCGGGCGACGTGGGCTGCTTCGATGCCGACGGCGTGCTCTGGTTCAAGGACCGGTTCAAGGACGTCATCAAGAGCGGCGGCGAGAACGTCGCTTCGATCGAGGTCGAGAAGGCCCTGTACGAATGCGAGCCCGGCATCGCGGAAGCGGTGGTGGTCGGCCTGCCCCATCCGCGCTGGACGGAGGCGGTGACCGCGGTGGTGCTGCCGCGGCCCGGCCATCGCATCGACGAGGCAGCGCTGATGGAACGCCTGCGCGCCCGCCTGAGCCCGTACAAGTGCCCGAAATCCTTCATCGTGGTCGATGCGATGCCCAAGACGGCCACGGGAAAGATCCAGAAGGCGGCGCTGCGCGCCATGTACGCCGGTCACTATGCATCGGAGGGGGCGCCCGCGTCCTGACAGGGACAGGCGGCCGCAGGACGCGAGGGCGCCCTCGTTTTTCGAACAAGGTACGGAGAGCAATTGCCATGTCCATCCCATCGAAAGTGATCATCACCTGCGCGGTGACGGGCTCGATCCACACGCCGTCGATGTCGGCGCACCTGCCTGTGACGGCCCAGGAGATCGCGGAGGCGGCCATCGGGGCGGCCGAGGCGGGCGCGGCGATCGTGCACCTGCACGCGCGCAACCCGGCCGACGGGCGCCCGGACCAGTCGCCCGAGGCCTTCGAGCCCTTCCTGCGCGAGATCAAGCGGCGCAGCGACGTGGTGGTCAACCTCACCACCGGCGGCTCGCCCTTCATGAGCGTGGAAGAGCGCGTGCGCCCGGCGGCCGTGTGGAAGCCCGAGGTGGCCAGCCTGAACATGGGCTCGATGAACTTCGGCCTGTTTCCGATGCTGCGCCGCTACAAGCAGTTCAAGCACGACTGGGAACCCCAGATGCTGGAGAACTCGCGCGACCTGGTGTTCCGCAACTCCTTCAAGGACATCGAGTACGGGCTGCGCACGCTCAACGAGACGGGCACGCGCTACGAGTTCGAGTGCTACGACACGAGCCACCTGTACAACCTGCACCACTTCTGGAAGGAG